>Ga0185317_100017_pt1 | contig 76665 bp, 62 predicted proteins | sample DevilsHole_FD_128020 | JGI IMG/M metagenome (GOLD analysis project Ga0185317, IMG submission 128020) | Groundwater microbial communities from Devils Hole, Nevada to study Microbial Dark Matter (Phase II) - Devils Hole (SPADES assembly)... | ecosystem: Environmental > Aquatic > Deep subsurface >...
TTTGACGACATTGCAGGCGGGCCGCCTGCACTACGGTCCCAAGAAAGTCGTAGTGCGGGCGGCTCGCCTGCGGGCTTCCTTTGACGACATTGCAGGCGGGCCGCCTGCACTACGGTCCCAAGGAAGTCGTAGTGCAGGCGGCTCGCCTGCGGCTTCTTTTGACGACATTGCAGGCGGGCCGCCTGCACTACGCTAACGAAGTGCAAGTTTGTGCGTGAGACCGTTGTTCCGCGCTTTTCGAGGCTACGCCAGCAGGCGATCGACGACCTGGCCGGCCACGTCGGTGAGTCGGAAGTCGCGGCCCTGGAACCGGTAGGTCAGCCGGGTGTGATCGAGGCCGAGCAGGTGCAGGATTGTCGCCTGAAGGTCGTGGACATGGACGCGATCTTCGACCGCGTAGAAACCGAGTTCGTCTGTGGCACCGATTGTCTGGCCGGGTTTGATGCCGCCGCCGGCCAGCCACATCGTGTAGCCGTCGACGTGATGGTCGCGGCCAATCTGGTCGCGTGGTTCGCCCATCGGAGTTCGGCCGAACTCGCCGCCCCAGACCACGATCGTCTGGTCCAGCAGGCCGCGTTGCTTGAGATCGCGCACCAACATCGCGGCCGGACCGTCGACTTCCTTGCACCGCCCGTCGAGCGGCTCGCCGAGGTGCGTGTCGTTGTTGCCGTGATGGTCCCAGTCGGTGTGATAGAGCTGTACGAACCGGACCCCGCGTTCGACCAGCCGCCGCGCCAAGAGGCAGTTGTTGGCGAATGAGACCTTGCCCGGTTCGGCGCCGTAGGCGGCGAGTGTTTCTTTGGACTCGCCGCCGATGTCCATCAGTTCCGGCGTGCTGGACTGCATGCGATAGGCCATCTCGTAGGCCGCGATTCGCGTGGCGATCTCGGGGTCGCCGACGGCGTCGAGCCGTGCGCGGTTGAGCGCCGCCACCGCCTGCACGAAGTCGCCTTGCCCGCCGTGATCGAATCCCGGCGGACTGGAGAGATTCAGGATCGGCTCGGGCCCGGACAGAAACGGTACGCCTTGATAGGTGGTCGGCAGGAAGCCGCTGCCCCAGAGCGGCGAGCCGCCGCGCGGACCGCGCGGTCCCGACTGAAGCACCACGAAACCAGGCAAGTCGCGCGACTCGCTGCCGATGCCGTAGGTCACCCACGAACCCATGCTCGGCAACCCAAACCGCGACGAGCCGGTGTTCACGAACAGCTTGGCCGGCCCGTGGTTGAATACGTCGGTCGCCACGCTGCGCACAATTGCGACATCGTCGGCGATCGACGCCAGATTCGGCAGGCACTCGCTGATCTCGGCGCCCGACTGACCGTGCCGCGCGAACTTACGCCGCGTGCCCAGCAGCTTCGCATCCTGCTTGATGAACGCGAACCGCTTGTTCTTCACGTACGACGACGGCACCACTTGGCCGTTCAGTTCCTGCAGCTTCGGTTTGTAGTCGAACAGCTCCAACTGACTCGGTCCGCCCGCCATGAACAGAAAGATCACGTGCTTGGCCTTCGCCGCAAAGTGGGTCGGGCGCGAGGCGAGCGGGTTGCTGGTCGTCGCTTCCGCATGCGTCGGTTGTGAGTCGGCCAGCATGCTCGCCAGGGCGAGCGATCCGACGCCGATGCGACAGTCGCTGAAGAAGTGCCGGCGCGTGATGTGGCGCAACTCGTCCGCGCGGTCGATCGGTTTCGAGTGATTCTGCGGCATGGCGTCACTCTCTCGTGATGAACTCGTCGAGGTTGATGAGCACGCGGGCGACGGCCACCCACGCGGCCGTCTCAGCGGCGTTCGCGGTGGGATGCCCCTTGGGCGCCACCAACGCTGCGTCGGCCGCGGCCTGCGAAAAATGGGCGCGCTGCGTGTCGAGGTACGCGGCCAGACCGATCGCTTCACGCTCATTCGGCTCGCGGGCCAGGCACATTTGGAACGCCGCGCGGAGGCGGTCCTTGTCGCTGGCGGTCGGTTCAGCGAGCATTCGCGCGGCGAGCGCCTGCGTGATCTCGAAGAACGCGCGATCGTTGGCCAGCGTCAGCGCCTGCAGCGGCGTGTTCGATCGCACGCGACGCGTACACGCGACGGTCATGTCGGGCACGTCGAACGTCGTCAGGAACGGGTGAGGGCTGGACCGCCAGAAATACGTGTACAGCCCGCGGCGGAACCGCTCGTCGCCCTGACTCTCTTTCCAGAACTTCTTCACTTGAGTGAACCGGTAAACCTCTTCGGGCTGGGGCGGGTAGATGCCCGGCCCGCCCAGCTCGCGCGAGAGCAGGTCGCTGGCGGCCAGTGCCACATCGCGAATCGTCTCGGCTTCGAGCCGCAGGCGGACCTGGCGGGCGAGCAGCTTGTTGTTCGGGTCGGAGGTCGTCAGGTCTTGGCGCACCCGCGACGACTGACGGTACGTCGCCGACGAGACGATGAGCCGGTGCAGCGACTTCAAGCTCCAGTCGCGCTCGACGAGTTCGGTCGCCAGCCAGTCGAGCAGTTCCGGATGCGTTGGCGGCGTGCCTTGCGTGCCGAAGTCGTTCTCGGTGGCGACCAGCCCGGCGCCGAAGAATTGTTGCCAGGCTCGATTGACCGTGACTCGCGCGGTCAGCGGGTTTGCCGGGTCGACCAGCCAGCGCGCGAGGTCCAGCCGGTCGGGCCGCTCGCCGCGTGCGACGATCGGCGGGAACACGGCGGGCACGCCCCCGTCGACCCGGTCGCCCGGCCTCAGGAAGTCGCCGCGGAAATGGACGTACGTCTCGCGCGGCTGCTTGCGTTCGCTCATGACCAGCGAGGTCGTAATCGCCGCCTTCAGTTGCTTGTGCGTTTCCTTCAGTTCGTCGACGCGCCCGGCGATTGGGATTCGCTCCTTGTCGACCTTGCGAAACTCGGCGGCGAGCAGCTTCTTCTGTTCGTCGGATCGTTCGGCCGGTGCGACCGTCAGGGCGGCCCGCACGGACTCCGGCAACACCACGGCATCGCCGAGCGCCGTGGTCACGGCCAGCCGAAATCGCCCGATGAGGTAGCCGGCCCCCGTATGTTCGTGTCGCAGCGCGAACGCGAGTCGGACGTTGCCGGGCGGGTCGTCCGAAGTCTGTGCGACCGGCGCCGCCGTGATCGGCGCCTTCAGGACAAACACGGCCGTCCGATCCACGTTCATCGGCTTGCCGCCGCCCGTGTTGATCGCCCAGCCAGTGTCGAGCTTGCCGTCGACCGCCGCTGCGACCGGGAACTTGTCTTGAGAGTGGTCGGCGATTGCCGACGAGAACGTCTCCGCTGATTGCTGACCGCTGACGGCTGACGGCTCTGCTGGTTGCCGACCAGCGACTGCTGACTGCTCCGTGACGACAAACTCGTTGAGCACGAAGTTGCCGTTCCCGGCCCGGCCCGGTCCGCGCTGCGGCAGGCTGTCGTGCGTCAGCGCCTCGAGTCGTATCGCGGTGACACCGGGCTTGGCCAACTCGGCCGGCACATCGACCACGACCGTGTACGTATCTCGCGCCGGTGTGCTGCCGCCGACGAGTACGGACTTGTCGTCGAGCTTGGTCATCGTCGCTCCCGCGGCCGAGCGGACTTCGATCGGATCGAGCACCGTCCAGTCGACGCCGAGGCGGCCGTCGAACATCTTCTCCCAATCGGACTGCCGCGTGCCGAGGTTGTCGTCCACCATCTTCAGTCGCTTTTCGGCCTCGGCGATCTCGGCGAGCAGGGCCGGCTCTTCTTTGGATTGTTGCGTCGTGGGCACCGGCAGCGATGGCTCGTCGGCGTTGTTTAAGAGCGCGAACAACTGGTAGTACTCGCGCTGCGAGACCGGGTCGTACTTGTGATCGTGGCAGCGGGCGCAACCGATGGTCAGGCCCAGGAACACTGAGCCGGTCGTGTTGATGCGGTCGGCCACAGCCTCGACCCGGAACTGCTCCTGATCGGTGCCGCCTTCTTCGTTGCGCAGCGTGTTGCGGTGGAACCCGGTCGCGATGATCTGGTCGACCGTGGCGCCCGGCAGCATGTCTCCGGCCATCTGCCAAATGGTGAACTGATCGAACGGCAAGTCGGCGTTCAGCGCCTGGATCACCCAGTCTCGGTACTTCCAGATCGACCGTGCGCCGTCGATGGTGTAGCCGTTCGAGTCGGCATAGCGCGCGGCATCGAGCCAGTGGCGGCCCCAGCGCTCTCCGTAGTGCGGCGAGTCGAGCAGCCGATCGACGAGCCTCTCGTAGGCATCGGGCCGCGCGTCGGCAACGAACTTGTCCACCTCGTCAACGGTCGGAGGCAGGCCGAGCAAGTCGAGGCTGAGCCTGCGAATGAGCGTGGCGCGGTCCGCCTCGGGCGACGGCGCGACTCGCTCACGCTCCAGGCGTGCCAGGATGAACGCATCGATGGCGTTTCGCGTCCACTCGCGGTCGCGTACATCGGGTGGCGTCAGCCGACTGGGCCGCACAAACGCCCAATGACGACGGCTCGATGGGGCTGCGTCATCGTCTGGCCGCGCGGACGCGCCTGCCACGATCGCCAGCAGCACCGCCGCGCCCATGCCGACGGCAAACCGGGCGCGGCTAGTTCCGTGCGTCAATGCGGTGAGCAGGATTCGGTGCATGGCAGGATCACCCCGTCTGCTGAGGGTGACGACTCAGCGGTTCGGGACCATTAGATCAAATCGCGCGGCACGATGGAACCCTCTGTACGTTTCACGCGATTGCACGCCAGCCGAGTGCGAACGCAACGCGCAGGACGATCCAGATCGCCACACCGGCCAAGATGTCGACGCCAACGCCGGCGGCGATCATGCGACGCACGGGTAATAGGCCGGAACTGTAGACGATAGCGTTCGGCGGCGTGGAGACGGGCAGGGCCGACCCGAAGCTGGCCCCGAACGTGACGCCCAACAACGGCGGCCACGGATCGACGCCTGCCTCGCCACACAGCGTCCAGACGACCGGAATCAGCGCGATCGCCGTGGCCGCGTTGCTGGTGAACTCGCTGAGCACAATGCCGCCGGCGATTGCCAACGCCGTGATCGCCCACACGTCGCGTATCCCCAGCGCGCGAAACGCCCCGTCGCCCACCGCCTTGGCCAGGCCCGTGCTGAACATCAGGCCGCCGAGCGACAGGCCGGCGCCGAAAAGCAAGATCGTGCCCCAGTCGACCTTGGCCAGGTCCGACGCATCCATCGTGAATCGTCGCGCCGACCATTCGACCGGCAGCAGGAACAGGAACACCGGCGCCAGCACCGCGGTGATCTCCTCGGGGAATCGAGCGGCAAACGCGTTGTACGACTCCGCCGACGCGAACATTTTCAGCACGCCGGGCGTGATCCACAACCCGACGACGGTCAAGAAGACGATCAGCGTGTTGAGCTCGCCGCGGTTCCACGGTCCGAGTCGCACCTGTTCGGCGCGCAGGTACTGACGCAGCGACGCGAGGTCCAACCCATCGGCCCGCGCCTGGAGTCGAAGCCAGCCGAACAAGCCGATGAATACGACCGCCATCAGCGGCGCGCCCACCGCGAGCCAGCGCAAGAAATCGACGCCCTGCCCAAAGTACTCAGGCTTCTTGAAGTAACCCATCGCCACCACATTCGTCGCCGTGCCGATTGGTGTGGCCACGCCGCCTACGCTCGATGCGTACGCGGTCATCATCAACAGAGCCGAGGCGTAGGGCGAGCGGGCAAAACTCTCGCGACGTGCCGGCGCGAGCGAGTCCACATCCGTCGCCAACACCGCGATGATTCCGAGCGTCACCGGATACATCATCGCGGTCGCGGCGGTGTTGCTGATCCACATCGAGATCGTCGCCACACCCAGGCCGACGGCGCACAGCACCGTCGCGGGCGAGCGGCCCGCCCAGCGCGTGCACAGGATCGCCAGTGCGATGCGGCGGTCGAGCCCGTGCCGCGTCATCGCTCGACCGATGAATACGCCGCCGAGCAAGAAGAACACGCTCGGATCAGCGAACGGCGCCAGCACGGTTCGGGCGGCGCCGAGATTGCCGTTCGAGTCGGCCGGTACAGCCTTCAGAATGACGCACAGGGCCACGGCCGCCAAGCCGGTCGCCGGAATCGGAATCGGTTCGGTGAGCCACCAGATGATCGTCAGCAACATGATGCCGGCGAGCCGATGCGCCTCGTCTGACAGCGGCCCGGGGTCGGCGAAGAAAATCCAGATCGCCATCACCAACGGACCCAACACCAGACCGATCCGGTCAATCGGCAGGCGCGACGCAGTCGGCGTCTCGATCGCCTCGTCGGCTGGCCGGGCGGCGCGAGGCTCAGGCATGATGTGCCCTCAGCCAGAGTCGGACGAGATGGCGGCGAAGCTCCGGAACGTCGTGGTCCTCGAACGCAGTGCGGTTGTGCAGAATCCAGCGGTTGTTGATGAAGTACATGTCGCCCGGTTCGAGTGCGAACTCAACCTGGAGCCGCCGGTCGTTGGCGACCTGGTCGACGAGGTCGAGCGCGGCCCGCTGCGACGCGGTCAGCGGCACGGCGGCTTTTTCGTGACCGGCCTCGATCCAATAGCGCAGGTAACGCAGTTGCAGCTCGCGGCTGTCCCACGCGAAAACCGGAAACCGCACGGTCGCATCGTCGCCCGGCCGTACGCCGCCGCGCCGATCGATGTGAAACGGCGCGTACAGTTCGGCAAGTAGCCTGCGGTCGCGATCCAGCAGATCGTTGTGAACGGCAATGCCGCTGACCATCTGGCTCAGTCCGCCCGATCGCGCCGTGTTCAGACACAGCAGACCGACGTAATCGGTGATCCGCTCGCCGAAGGAATTGTCGGTGTGGAAACTGCTCTCGGCGTTGGTCACCGAGAATCGCGCGCCGTAGCGCACGTCTTGGCCCGTGTCGCGCACGTCGTACAGCAACGTGCCCTCGACATTCTGCTCGACCGGTTCGCCCAGCAACTGGCCCACGAGCCAGTAGGCCGCCGTCCAATCTTCGCGCGGCATGGCGCCGGCCAGGCCGCGAACGACTGCGAAGCCTCGGCCCGATTCAAGCGACTCGATGACGCCGCGCAGCTCGTCGCGGCGATCGGCCAGGGCGAAATCGGCGACGCGAGTCTGTGCGATCGGTCGCGCGACTGTGCGGAGCCGACTGATCGCATCGACGATTGCCGCCACACAACGATCGCTCAGCGGCCAGTACCACTGGGCGCAGCGGTCGATGGTGTCGGCGCGCCAGGCGCGGCGATCGGTGATGGGCTCGGTCAGCATGACTCTCACACTTCGTAGTCCACGACCAGCACATCCTCAATGATCGGCCGAATCAGCCGCTCGACCACGTCGCGGTGGGCCGGATGCGGCAGGTAGCCGTCGAGTGCGGTCTTATCCGTGAATCGCACGACCAGCCCGTGCGTGTAACCCTTCGACCGGTCGCTAAAGTTCGTCCCGGCGGTGAGGTCGACGACGCCCGGCACCTGCGACCGGAGTCCCCTCAGTCCGGCGATCATCGCGGCAACCGCCTCGGCGGGCGTGCCCGCTCGGACCTTGAACAGCACGGCATGCTCAACCATGACTTCTCCCTGCGGAAGAGAACCTCGATCCTTGAATCGTGTCTGGGAGTTTAGCAGAGTATTCGGGCGACGACGATGGAAGAGCACACGCTCAAACTGCTGGAATTCGACAAGGTCCGCGACTTGGTGGACCGGTATGCGCCGAGCGACCTGGGCCGCGAGCTGATCCGCAGCCTCGAACCGAGCACGGACCGCGCGGTGATCGAGGCGGAACAGCGTCTGGTGGCCGAGATGGTCGCGACCCTGGCCGCCGACCAATCGTTGCCGCTCGGCGAGGTGCGCGACGTTCGGCCGCTCATTCGCCGCGCCAAGTCCGAGGCGACGCTTCGGCCAACCGAACTGAAGGACGTCGCGGCGACGCTGCTGGGCCTGCGCCAGGTCCGCGACGCGATCGTCAGGATCGCCGGCTCGTGCCCAACGCTGGGCGAGCACGCCGGCCGCATTCACGACTGCAGTCAGATCGCCTTCGAGATCGACGCCACAATCGACCGACGTGGCGAGGTGGTGGACAGTGCGAGCCACGAACTCGTGCGACTGCGCGGCGAAGTCGCGAAACTCGACAAGCGCATTCGGTCGCGCATGCAGCGGCTGCTGCGATCGGCCGCCGTCAAGAAGGCGTTGCGGTTTCCCAACTACACGGTGACCGGCCCGCACTATGTGCTGCCCGTCCATCGCGACTACCGCCAGGAGATCGCGGGCATCGTGCATCGCACGTCGGCCAGCGGCGAGACGCTGTACATCGAACCGGCCGAGGTGGCCGCACTCGCCGCGGAGATGGCGCTGGTGCGGCGCAATGAATCGCGCGAGGTCGCACGCATCTTGCGCCGCCTGAGCGCGGAGCTGGGACACATCGGTCGCGCGGCCCTGGAGAGTCTGGAGGTCGCCGCCCAGCTCTGTTGCGTCCACGCCAAGGCCCGTTTCGCTCGCGACTTTGCGATGACCCGACCCGAATTCACCGACGACGGCCGACTGCGACTGGAACAGGCCCGCCACCCGCTGCTGCTGGAAAGAGGGTTCAGGGTTCAGGGTTCGGGGTTCAGGGAAGAGGGAGCGTCGACTGAAGCGACGTCCGTCTCTTCCGTGCTGAACCCTGAACCCCGAACCCCGATTCCTTCTGCTGTGCTGAACCCTGAACCCCGAAACCCGATCCCTTCTGAGGTCGTGCCGATCAGTCTGCACCTCGGCGACCGCTTCGACATGCTCGTGATCACCGGACCGAACACGGGCGGCAAGACGGTCGCGCTCAAGACGGTCGGCCTGCTGGCCGCGATGGCCCAGGCGGGCCTGCACATTCCGGCGGCCGTGGGCAGCCGGCTGCCTGTGTTCGATGCCGTGCTCGCCGACATCGGCGACGAGCAGTCGATCGAACAGTCGCTGAGTACGTTCTCGTCGCACATGACGCGCATCGCCCACATCCTGAACGTCGCGAGCTCGCGCAGTCTCGTGCTGCTCGATGAACTCGGCGCAGGCACCGATCCGGCCGAAGGCGCGGCGCTCGGTCGGGCGATCCTCGACAAGCTGCTGATCTGTGAGGCGCGGACGATCGTCACGACACACTTGGGCGACCTGAAGCTCTACGCCTTGGCTCAGTCGCGTGCCGAGAACGCCGCCGTCGAGTTCGACGTCGAGACGCTACGACCGACGTATCACGTGAGCATCGGTGACACGGGCCAATCCAGCGCGATGATCATCGCCCGGCGACTTCAATTGGATGGCGCGATCGTGGACCGGGCCGAGCAGTACCTCGCCGAAAGCCGCGCGGGGCGACCGCGCGAGCTTGAGATTCTAGAACAGCGGCGGGCCGAGGCCGAGCAGGCTCGTGAGCACGCCTGGCAGGCCGAGCAACAGGCGCGTGAGGCGAAGGCGGCGTTCGAGGCGCGATTGCGAGAACTCGATCATCACGCGGCCGACGCGCTGGCGCTCGAAGAGTTCCGCGCCACGCTGCAACCTGGCGACGTCGTCCACGTCCGCAAGTTCCGCCGTCCCGGCACCGTGCGGCGGGTTGACCCGAAGCGTCGCACGGCCACCGTCGGCCACGGGTCGATGCAATGGGAACTCGCGCTCGAAGAACTGGAGCCGCCGCCGAACCCATGACGCCGGCATCGGTCATGACGCCGGCATCGGTCAGTCGTCGGACGAGGCGGGCGCGGCCGACTTGATCAGGCGGTTCGCGTCGCGTACGACGTCGTCTATCTTCTCGCGGCTGAGTTCGCCCGCGCGGAAGTGGCGACACGAGACGATTCGCTTGTCGGCGTACAGGAACACCGTGGCCTGCGCATCCGCCGGAATCGTCAGCCCGGTCGGTCCGGTCGCGCTCTCGACGGGGACCGTCAGCGGCAACGAGAGCTTTCGCTCGCGGGCCAGCGTCATGAGTTGCGGCTGAATCTCGCGGACGCCGTGGCCCTCGCGAGTCAGGAATATCGCGAACCCACGCAAGGAGTCGGCACGGTGAGAGTCGACCGTCCGATCCACGGCCTCAAGCAGCGATTCGACCTGGGCGTCGAGCTTACGCACCGCCACAAGCACCGACGGCCGCGAGCCGTTCTTGCAGACCAGGCACACGGCCAGATTCGGCCTCGATCCGGTCACCTCGCGCACATAGAACGCCGGGACCTCGGTCCCGACGTCGCAGTCAGGCTGTTTCTTCGGCTCGGTCGGCGGATCGCCCACGAGCCCCACGAGCACCGTCAGCGACAGCAGGCGGCAAGCGGATGGCATTGCGTCTCTCAGGAAGGCGGTAGTTCGATGCTCGTGAACATTCTCTCGCCTCAGCCTCCATTCCGCAATCGGCAATCTAGAAACATGGAGGCACAGAGGACACGGAGGAGTGCTTGATTCCTCATCTCTGTGTTCTCCGTGCCTCTGTGTTTCAATCTCCAATCCGTAATCTGTCTTCACCCGTCCGGCGAATCGGCTACAATCTTCGTGCGTCCGAAACCCGAACGGTGGTCTCCTGGAGTAATACTGCCATGACTCGGAAGTGGGCGACAGGCCTGGCCGGTATGATGTTGTGCCTCGCGTTGGGACTCGCCGGCTGCGGCGACGGATGCTGAGGCGGCGCCGCTCAAGGCCCCGTGCAGGGCCAGAAGACCGAGGCCGCCAGCACCAGCACCGACACCCCCGACTCGCCGGCCGCAGCCGCGGAAGGTTCGGACGCGAAGGCTCAATAGCCGAAAAAGCAATCCGTGATGCAAGCCGTAACCAGCTTTATCGATCGGGACCGTCGTCGGTTCGTCGATCAGCTCAAAGACTGGCTGCGAATTCCCAGCATCAGTGCGGACTCTCGTCGTCGCGATGATGTCGCGCGCGCCGCCGACTTCGTCGCGAGCGACCTCGGCCGCGCGGGATTCCGCGTCGAGACCATGCCGACCGCCGGCCATCCCATCGTGCTGGCCGAGTGGCTGGGCGCGCCCGGCAAGCCGACCGCGCTGGTGTACGGCCACTATGACGTGCAGCCGCCCGACCCCTTGGACAAGTGGCTCAGCCCGCCCTTTGAACCGACCGAGCGCGACGGCAACTTGTACGCACGCGGCGCGACCGACGACAAGGGCCAGCTCTTCACGCACGTCAAGTCGGTCGAGGCGTGGCTCAAGACGCACGGCCGGCTGCCGATCAACGTCAAGTTCCTCATCGAGGGCGAAGAGGAGGTCGGCAGCAACAACCTCGATCCGTTCGTCAGTTCTCACAAGGAGCGGCTTCGTTGCGACTATGTGGTGGTCAGCGACACCAGCCAGTTCGGGCCTGGCGTGCCGGCCATCACGTACGGACTGAAGGGGCTGGTCTACTTCGAGGTCACGTTGACCGGGCCGAAACAGGATTTGCACTCAGGCATGTTCGGCGGCGCGGTGTCGAACCCGGCGAACAACCTGGCCGCGATCGTGGCGGCGCTGCGCGACCAGGCGGGCCGCGTGCAACTCGCCGGCTTCTACGACGACGTCGCGCCGCTGGCCGATTGGGAGCGCAAGCAGTTCGCCGAGCTGCCGTTTGACGAGGCGGCCTTCAAGCGGTTCGTCGGCATGGAAGGGTTGTTCGGCGAGGTTGGCTTCACGACCGTCGAGCGCAAATGGGCGCGGCCGACGTGCGACGTGAACGGGCTGACCAGCGGTTATCAGGGCGACGGGGCCAAGACGATCATCCCGTCGCGCGCGAGCGCCAAGGTGAGCTTTCGGTTGGTGCCGAACCAGGACCCCGCCAAGGTCGTCGCGTCGTTTCGCGAGTTCGTGGCGGCGCGGTGTCTGCCTGGCGTACGTCACGAGATTCAGGAGTTCGGAGCCGGTCCAGCCGTGTTGGTTGCCGTCGACAGTCCGGGCGTACAGGCGTCGGTCCGCGCGATCGAAGCTGGCTTCGGGCGCAAACCGGTGTTCATCCGCGAGGGCGGCTCGATCCCGGTGGTTGCGACATTCAAGCGCGAACTCGGCGTCGACACGTTGCTTTTGGGCTGGGGCCAGAACGATGACAACCTGCACTCGCCCAACGAAAAGTTCTCGCTCGCCGATTTCCACCGCGGCATCCACGCCAGCGCGGTCTTGTGGCAGGAACTGGCGAGTCGGAGTTGAAGAAGCCCTAAATAGCCTTGCACGATTCTGGGACAGTAGCCCGGCGCGCCAGCGAGGGGGCACATGGCGAAATCACAAGAAATCAGGCCCGGTCCCTCGCTGGCGCGTCGGGCTACTGTCCCTGCGGACTCCCAGGATCACGCAAGGCCATTTAGCGCGGGCTTCGCGCGCAATCGAAGGTAGAGCGTAGCGGGTAGGGTGGGACAAGCGCAGCGCCGACCCACCGAGAAAACTCCTTCACTCGTACTCGGACCTTCGCCGCACCTGGGCCGTCTGGACCTTCGGCGGGTCCGGGCACTCGTCCAGTATCTTGAAGAGTCGGCTGCGATAGTCGCCCGGATTGAAAGGGTTGAAGTCTTCGAGCGTGCGCGGCTCGTCGGGCCTGTCGGCAGGGAAGACCGCGAGGAACGGGATCGCGTGCCCCGTGTTGCCCAGCGAATCGAGCAGCGACTCGGCCGGTGGGTTGGCCGACGTGATATCGGCTCGCATCAACACCGCACCCTTGGCCTTGAACCGATCGAGCACCTCGTCTGTGTCTAGAACCAACTGTTCTAGCGTCTTGCAGGTCGTTCACCAGTCGGCCGTCCAATCGACCACCAGCGTGCGCCCCTGTTCGCGCAGCGCTAGGAACCTGTCGAGATCGTATCGTTCCCAATGATAGGTCGCCGCTTGCGAGTTGCCGTTGTCGTTCGTCGAACGCCGGTTCTCCACCATGGCGCGTGCGACTCCCGGGTCGTACATGATGTTGAAGCAGAAGTGGGCCCCTAACCCGATCAGCAGCAGCGCGGCCACCGGCGCGGTCATGCGCTTGCCCGCCGAGGCGAGCGGGTCGGACATGCGGCCGTAGAGCCAGACGGCCAGCGCGACGATCAGGCAGAAGGCCACGGACCAGACGACCAGTTCACCGTTTGTGCGGCGCTGCCACAGCAGCCACACGGCGGTCGCGAGCATCAGGAACCCCATGAATTGCTTGAACGTGTTCATCCATTCGCCCGGCCGCGGCAGCACGCGCATCCAGCCCGGGAAGAACGCCAGCAGCACATATGGCGAGGCCATGCCCAGCCCGATCGCCGTGAACACGGCGAATATCTGGGCCGGCGGCAACCGCAGCGTGTACGACAGCGTCGCACCAAGAAACGGTCCGCTGCACGGCGTGGCTAGGATCGTCGCCAACATGCCCTTGGCGAACGAGCCGACCAGGCCCTCGGAGTGAGCCGTCGCCGCGTCGGCGTCGCTGACGAATCCCGGCAGTTGAAGCACATAGACATCGAACATGCCCAGTGAGAACGCCACCATCAGCGCGATCATCGAAACCTGGAACACGTCGTTCTGAAACTGCTGGCCCCACTTCAGTCCGGCGTATGCGGCCAGACCAGCGAGGATCAAGAAGACGAACAGGATGCCCGCACCGAAGGTCAGGCCGAGCAACCGCACACGCGCTGGCGACTCGCCCGCCTGTTTTACGAACCCATAGATCTTCAAGCTGATCACCGGCAGCACGCACGGCATGACGTTCAAGATCAGTCCGGCGAGAAACCCGAAGACCAGCGCGCCGGCCAAGTCGTCGATCTGGCTGTCGGAATGCACCTTAAACCCCTGCGGCGGCCCGAGCACGACGCCGGTCCGTGCGGCCGGGGTTGCGTCCGCGCCGGGACCCTGGCCCGACACGGCCGCCACGTCGCTTGATGCACCCATGCCGGCCGGCCCGTCGACCGCCGCCGATGGCGCCGCGGGCGGCCCCGGCGGCGCGGGGCCTAATGACGCCTCGACGGCGACTGTGGCCTCGAACGCTTCCTCCTTGGGAGGCAGGCAGCCGGTCGCATCGCACACGGTCAGGCGAACGCCGCCGGTGACGCGCCGGTCGCCGACCGCAGCGTCGGTCGGCACGATCAGCTCGTGATAGAACGTCGCCTTGTCTTCGTGAATGTTGATGGTCGCCTTCAATACGTCGTCGGTCTTGGCGTGCGGGGGCGACTCGGTCCATATGCCCGACGGCTCGAGAGCGCCGTCCGGGTCGAGTGCGATCTTGGTCGCCACCGCCTTCGGGTCGGGCTGCTCGATCGCGTAGGTGTGATAGCCCGGTTGCAACTCGACGGTGACTTCGAGCGTCACTCGCTCGCCGGGCCTGGCCTTGCCGGGAACAATCTGTGCGGACACGCTGGCCGGGAAGCCGAGCGACCGTTTCTTGGCGGGACTGCCGGGCGGAATCAACTGCGCCTCGACGACCGTGCGAGCCGCCATAAAGAACAAGGCCCAGGCGGCGATCGCTCGCACGGGGAATCGGGGAATGGGCGTCATTGAACTTGCTCCCAGGGCCTGCGGACCAGCCGTTTCAGGCTGTTGCATCGTAGCGGCGAGTCTGGAAACGGGTCAACGTGGGTTCACGCCAGCTTCCAGCCCTTGCGGTAATCGCGACGGATGAACCGATCTGCTTCGGGTGCGTTCTTGGCCCGTAGCGTCGCCGGGTCCCACTCGAGTCGCTTGCCCGCGCGGTAGGCGACGTTGCCCAAGTGGTTTGCCTCGGTGAGCCAGCCGGAATACTCGAAGTCGCAAGTGGTCGGCGAGCCGGTCTTGCACGCGTGAATCCACTCGGCGTGGTGACCGAGCGACTTCTCGATGAACGCCGTGGGCCGCTTGAACTCGGCGAACTCCTTCTCGGGCAACAGCACGTGCTTGCCGTAGTCGGCGAGCAGCATGCCCCGGTCACCGACGAACAGCACGCCGCTCGACCAGTTCGGGATTCGGCCTTCGACTAGAGCGGCCGGCTTGTTCGTGCCTTGGTACCAAGTCAGTTTCACGGGCGGCAGATCGCCGCGCGGACCATATTCATATGTGGCCTGCATCGACGCCGGGGCAATCTCCGGGTGCGGCGGCGGGCCGGACGCCTCGACCGTGAGCGGCGCGCGCAGCTTGAGCGCCCAGAACGGCAGGTCGTTCCAGTGGCTGCCCAGGTCGGACATGGTGCCGTTGCCAAAATCCCACCAGCGATACCACTTGGGCCCAGGGAAGTAGACATGGTGAAACGGTCGCTGCGGGGCCGGCCCCAGCCACAGGTCCCAGTCGAGACCCGGCGGCGTCGGCACCGACTCCGTCGGCCGGTCCTGAACCGAAACGATGTCGCCGTTCTTCTTGGCGTCTTCGGCGCTCTGCAGGCCCCACGCCCGGCCGACCCAGACGTGTGCTTCGCGCACCGACCCGATCGCGCCGGTCTGGATGAGTTCGACGACGCGGCGATAGTTGTCGGTCGCGTGAATCTGAATGCCCATCTGCGTGGCGACCTTCGCCTTGGCCGCCGCCTCGCGAATCACGCGAGCTTCGTAAATGTTGTACGTCAGCGGTTTCTCGCAGTAGACATGCTTACCCAGTTCGAGGGCGGGCAGCGTGGCGAAGGCGTGCGTGTGCTCACACGTGCTGACCACGACGGCGTCGAACTCGGTGGCGTGATCGTAGAGCTTGCGGAAGTCGGCGAACTTTCGTGCGCGGGGCAACTTCTCGGCCGCGCGGTTCACCGCCGGCTCGTGGACATCGCACAGCGCGACGATGTTCTCAGAGGCGACGCCCGCAGTGTTTGCGGCGCCGCGTCCACCTGCGCCGATGATTGCGATGTTCAGCCGCTCGTTCGCGCTGCCCGCCCTCAGAATCGCCGGCGCCGGAAACGCCGTCGCGCCCGCCGCCAGCGCGGCCCTACCCAAGAACTCGCGGCGGCTCGACCGCCGCGCCGGTTCCGACGTGATGGGCCGCGGCCGACTGCCGCTCTGATTCCCGCCTGCGCGTGTGTTCATCGTTGCGGTTCCTTTCGCGAACAAGGAAGGCGTGCCAAAGTCGTCAAGGTCGACGGTGCCATGCCGTCGGCTTTGCGTCGGCATGCCCGCGCCGAGCCGCGACCATGCCACCGACATATCCAAAGGGGTCAACGGACCGTTGGTTCCAGTGCGCCCGCAGGATTCAAACCGGCCCCGGAGTTCGACACCAGACCGACCCCGACAGTAACGAGCATTCTAGCGAGGCAACACGTGTGTTGACGACGACGATCTCGGCGGTTTTCGCTCGGTGTTCGTGGGATGCGGTCATGACGTCGCGGTGTTGTTCGGTGGCAGTCTCGATTCTCTTTCCGCATCTTGGCGGAGATCAGACCGCAATCGCGAGTCTCCCTACTTTTTTCGGGTTCATCCGACTGAAGCGTACTGTTCTTGAAAGAGTGAGGACATGCTGTTCCAGTCTGGGTTTCGTGAAGACCTTTGACTGGAGGAATCAGCATGTCCACGAGTCTTTTGTACCACGGATTTGGCATTCGCGGCTACCGCTACGTGGGAACCGAGTATCGCCAGGGAGCAGTCGTGTTTCGCATCGAGCAGGCGAGCGAGACGTGTTGTTGCTCGGCATGTGGTTCGACCAACGTGGCACCACGCGGGCAGGTGGATCGCTCCCTCCGCGCCTTGCCCATTGGAGGCAAGCCGGTCACGGTATGCTTGGCGATTCCCCGCGTGCTCTGCCGGGACTGCGGGGTCATTCGCCAGACCCCCGTCGCCCTCGCCGACCCACGCCGCACCTACACCAAAGCGTTCGAGCACTATGCCCTGCAACTCTCGCAATACATGACCATCCAGGATGTCGCCCGCCATCTCGACATCAGTTGGGACGTGATCAAGGACATGCAAAAACGCCGCCTCCAGCGCCGCTTCGCCAAGCCCAAGCTCAAACATCTACGTCAGATCGCCATCGACGAGATCTCTTACGCCAAGGGGCACCGCTACCTGACCATCGTGTTGGACTTGGAGAGCGGCGCGGTGGTGCACGTCGGCGACGGCAAGGGGGGCGAGGCCCTGAAACCCTTCTGGAAACGGCTGCGTAGTTCCGGGGCCAAGATCGAGGCGGTGGCCATGGACATGTCTCCCGCGTACATCGACGCCGTGCTCAGCTACTTGCCCAAGGCGACCATCGTGTTCGATCGTTTTCATGTGATGAAATTGTTCAATGACAAGCTGTCCGACCTGCGTCGCGACCTGCACCGCGAAGTCGTCGACAAAATGGGCCTGGTTCAAACTTGGGTAACAGGGCGTGACGAGTTTGGGACTGCGTGATTTGTCTGTTTCCCCCAGACTGGTGGATCAGGATCGATTCCCAGTTTCATGGAGGAAACAGACATGGCCCATTTTACTGTCCAGTCGTCGACAACGCAGCCCTCCCCGTGCGTGGCTAAGACCTTGACCGGCACACAACGGCAAGGCTTGGCCGTCACCAACACCTTGGCGTTGGCGGGGTCCGCCTCGCCCTGGGGCGTAGTAATCGTTATGACCGCGCCCAAAAGTGACGCACCCTGAACCAGCAGCAACCCCAATACAACACCGAGTACGGTCTTTCTTAGCTTCATCGTCGGTCCCTTCGATTAGGCGAGCAAAGAAAAGAAACTACCAGTTACTACCAATTGACTCATCTCCGTTTCGGCTCCCAATGGCCTGCCAAAGGTCTCGCGACACAGTTTGCGACGCGAACCGTACGGCACCATCTGCCATCAATGCGATATATGCAAACATCACGGCAATGGACAATACGCTACATACGACACCAAGGGTTGCGAGAACAACTGGTAGGCGGCGACGAGCGGCGGCATGCATGCTATTCATGTCTGACCACCTTCTGGCGTCGATTGCAGGTACATCTCGTGTGGTCGCCTACACGATTTCAGTTGTAGAGGGTCGAACCGAACCATCCTTTGGGCCGCCACGAGTGCTCGCGAACCAAGAATTCGAACCATCAACGACCGGTTCATGGAGGCGCGCGTGTCCTGGAGCTAGCCGGTACACGCGCGCCGATGGCGTCGTATCTATTCCGGCAGCTTGTCCACCGCGAACGTTGCGTTGCTCGCGACGGGCATCAGCGGTGCGTAGGCGCTGTGCGCGATGTGTCGTGCGCCACGGCTCGGGTAGATCGCGATGCCCATGCTCAGGCTCCAAATCTCCTCCGACGCGGCGGCTGGGAAGCTGTCGCCCGACGGGCTAATGAAGGCGGCTTCACCCACCAGGGCACACTTATTCGTGAGCGGCACGTGGAAATCGCCGCCGAACACAAACTCGCCGTGCTCCTCGGCGAGGCCCAACCAGAGCGTCGTTGTGTTACCGCCCTCCCAGTTTCGCGTCCAAAAGATGTTGCCCTGCGTCATCGGGTCGCGGTGTTCGGTGCCGATGAGCACGGCGGGGGGCGGCAGTGGGTTGGCCGTGAACACACGACCGCTATCGCCGCGAGTGCCGCGAGCGACCCAGAGGCCGATCTCATCTTCACAGTCGAGTTCATAGCCAATCTGGAGCCGCCACTGTTGCATGTCCATGTCGTGGTAGTAGTCGTCGTGCAGAAAGTCGTAAGCGAAACCCAGGTTCAGGCCGCAGTCGCGGCGTTGAAACAGACCGATCGTCGTGAACGACTGGTAGCGTTCGTCGTTGTCGCCGGTGAATTCGGTGCCGCGAAAGTCGGCTATCGTGATGGCTGTGCCAATCTGAATGCCCAGCCCATAGTCTTCGCACAGCGGGTGACCCCAGTTCAGCCCCAGCCGTGTGCCAAAGTTGCCGTTCATGTCGCCCAGATCGACCGGACCCTTGAAGCCCTCGACTGTCGCGAAGAAGCTCAGGTTTTCGCACAGCCCGGCGTGGCCGTCGTTACACGCCAGGTCGCACGCGCTTGGCGCCGGCGCATCCAGGGCGCCCTCGAAGTTCACCGGCGCCGCCAGCAAGCTGCCCTCGCTGGCGACGAACTGGCCCTCCCTAGAAATCGCTTCGCTCGCTGCGGTCGACGTGGCTGCGTCGCGCGGCTGTGCTGGCAGAGCCGAGTGAGTCCCAGGCTCCTCCGCAACGGCGGCGAGTTGCAGTCCGCCAGCGAGAACCATTCCCACAACCCACCCCAATCGGTTCGTCCTAGTCACAAACGAGAACATGGTAAGCCCCCTTATTGTTTCCCCGCTGTTTTGCCGATCCAAAGGCCCTTCGGCGGCGAGGCCGGCCAAACGGGCCGACGTCGATACGACCACGACATCCGTCACGATTATCGGAACCGGCAGAACCGGAACTTCACGCAGACTCGATACAACCCATCCGATCGCAACGGGTTGCCGTCCGAAGAACCGTTACGACCGTCGCTGTTGGCATGACCCGCACAATCGGAAAATTCGACGTGGCTTACCAATGTCGTCACGTCAACATCGGCTGCGATGCAGAAAACTCCGAACCGATTCGACGCCGGGCATCGCGAGGAAGAGTTTGCGATACGAGGACCCAGCGAAGGGCCGCAGCCGCAGTTCCACCAGGCGCAGTGCGATTCGTTCGGCGAAAGGACATCCACCCCATATCAACGATTCTGCACCGGTGAGCAGTGGCGCGACCAGCGGGCCATTGCTTACGGTGCGCGCAAGTTCCATGAAACGACGAAATGCGTTGTGACCGCGGTCCGGTTGCCCGCTACGATAGGCGGCGCCGCCGACTCGGCCCCAGCCAACCAGCAAGCGGCCTCGCACGTGCTGGTCGGCGAGGTCGCGAGTAGCGCTGCATTCTTCCAGAAGCGGCCACTGAACCTCCACCACGCCGCGACTCTGCGATTCGGCTTTGATCAGCGAGTAGCGCTCACGGTGTTCGCGAAAGCCATACATCGGTGGTTCGGGAATGCAGTGAAAGACTCGACCCGCGCGCGCCATGTGTTCCCAGAGCCAGTAGTCCTCGGGTGGTCGCGGATATGCCGGTCTGGGCAGCGAGCTGCGCCGAATCATGACCGAACCGTGGACGATCTCGTTGCCGCCAGCCAGTTCCAGGATCATGTCCGGCGCCACACCTCCCTGGGTGCAACCGACGACGCGGCCATGATGATCCAACAGATCGGAGCAGCAGGTGACGAAGTCGCAGTGTGGGTCCGATTCGAGATGGTCGGCCTGCCGGCGCAGGCGGTCGGGATAACTCAGGTCGTCGGCATCCATGCGGGCGATGTACGGCGCGGAACACGCGTCGACGCCGGCGTTGAGCGCCGCGACAAGTCCGACATGTTCGAGGCGACGGAGTTTCAATCGGCGGTCGGCATACCGGCTCAGAATAGCCGGCGTTTCGTCGGTCGAGCCATCGTCGATGACGACGAACTCAAGATCGCGAAGCGATTGGCCCAGAATGGAATCGACGGCCGCGGGCAGGTACCGCGCGCCGTTGTACACGGGCATGAGCACACTAACGAGCGGCGCGCTCATGGGCTTTCTCGCCAGTTAGTAATTGTCGTAGCGATTGACTTCGCACAACCCATAGGCGGCGCGTCGGTTCGTGGTTTTCCGACGGGCGAGCCGAAACAAGTTCGACGATGCCTCGGCGCGACTACATGGCGGCCTGCCCACCGCACCTCCAAATGAGAGGATCATTCTGTCTTGATGGGGCCTGGCAATTCAAGATCCTGGCGTGTGCAGAGCGATCCGATAGTGATCACGCGGCGCGAGAGTGCCGTGGAGACGTGACAAGGGAGGCCGGACCCTCGACGCCCACTCTCTCCCCCCCCAAATAGGTTATGGGGGACAGGGAAGAGTGCCAAGGCCCGCTCCCCGACAAGCAGGCCTTGGCGAAAGTTCTTCCACCGCTCTGGCTCCTTGAGCGGAGTGGGCGTTGAGGGCGGCTGCAGTTTGCTCAGTCAAGCATCACTTGGGTAGCTGCGGGGCCGGCGATCGCCACAGTCGCTCGCATCGGCAACATCGCCGTGCGCAGCCGTACCGCAAGTTCATTCGTCAATAGCTCGCAGGCTTCGTCACGATCGCCCTCGCGCTGACGCAGCAGATTCTGAAACCGCTCGTTTAATCGCTGAGCGAACGGCGCGCTTGAAGGCTTGGTTCGCACCGCGCGACGCACGATACGTGCAACCATACCGCTAAACTCGCGAGATGGCTGGTCGGCGTTCGGTCTGTTCGCATCCATCATCGCACCTTTCTACCTTGAGTTCCTCGGCGACACGGCGACTGTTATGGTGCAGAAAGACAATCAGCTCCGCCGCATCGGCCTCGTCCAACGTTACGTTGTTGTTGGGGCAGTACACATCCTGAAACATGAACCGCTCACTGTGCGTTGTTACCAGCATCCGCCCCAAGCGGACTTGCAACATCGGCGTCATCCGTGCGTCTCCTTGTCCTGTTCGAGGGTATTCGTTCACACATACCACAGCGCGATCTCTGAAGTCAGGCCCCACCAGTCGGTGACCTGAGCTGACGCTGATCCATACGCGTTCCAATCCAGGTCCACTACCAGCAGGAACCCGCCGGTCGAATCGACCGTCGCTGAATAACCGGCGAGTAGACCGCCGAACGTCACCACCAAGCCTGGGGCGCTCTCGTCAATCACAGTGCCGGTGAAGACAACACCGGTAGGAGTCTCTCTGCCACCGAAGCCGACAATCTCCGGAGCATTGCTGGTCACCGTGACAGTCTCCGTGTTCGATGCGAGCCCCCACTGATCTGCCGTGCTGGCGTTGACGTCGCCAAGGGCCGAGGCCTGAACAGTGAGTGCAAACGAGCCATTAGCGTTGGTCGTTATCGAACTGTTCACAACACCGGTGAATGTCACGGTCAGGCCGCCAGGCACCTCGTCGCTGACGGTCCCCGAAAGGGTGACCCACCGCTGCTCGCCATACCGAAGCGACAGTGAGATCACAGGAGGCATCGAGGTGAGGTCGGCCTCGACGATGTCGGACTCTAAGCCCTCTTCGTCGAGGGCCACCGCAGTTACGGTTCCCAGGCCGTTGGCTGCCGTGAGGAGTGAATACGAACCAGTCGCGTCGGGCGACGTGGTGCCACCGGCAACACCGCCGAACGTAACAACCACTGTAGCCGGGTTTTCATCGGTCACCTGCCCGCTGAGGATCGCCATTTGGCCCGGTGCCTCAGCGACTTCAAGCGTTAGAGCGGGTGCCAAGCCAGGGATGAGTCCGGGAGATACCGGGGAGAACTCGGACGGGCACCAACGGCCTTCGAGAGCCTCAAGGCTGCACTCAGGTTGTTCCGACGACGTGGCTGTCGCGCGCGGGGCACACGGGATCCGACAAGGAATCCAAACATAGGTCTTCTCCAATCAAAAGGTTATGGAACGACAAACCACTAGTTCGCCAAGCACAGGCCATTCCTGGCTGCCGCCGGCCGTCCCGAGGCGGTGCCGGACGCTCAAGCGAACTTCGTGGCTTACTACAACTCTAATCGCGCAAAAGGGGGGGGGTGGACACGCGACCCGATGTTTTCTTGATTTTCTTGTCTTTCTTTAGACGCCTCGGCGGGGATCGCAACCAACCAAGGCCATAAACCTGGCCAACACCGTGCATGGATTTCCGGCTCTCCGCCAACTTTGATAGGGGTAGGGAGGCCGCATTGGGTTGCGGCCCCCCTCCCTCCGAACCGGACGGGCGGATCTCCCGCATCCGGCTCTCCGGTCAGTGGTCTTACCCCATGGGGGATTGACAATACCGAACATGGGCAATGCTCAGGCTGTACAGCCCCTGCTCGGCGAAGTACGCATTCGGCCATCGCTGATGGTCCGCGCCTCGGCCCCGACCTTGCCGGCCCGCTCGCTTGCGCAGCATGCTGCGCAACCGGCCACGAATCCAGCCGTCCAGGTCTCGAAACACGGTCCAGTGACAATGACGAAAGTACGTGAACCAGTTTCCCGTGCGTTGCGCACGCAGTGCGGCCCAGATCGACGCGATTGACAGGTTTGGGGTCGCCCGTATACTTGCCGCCCCGATGCGATCCGGAACACTTTGCGAACCGTCTGAACTGGCACTTTGCGAACCGCTTGTCATGAACCACGCCGCGCGCCTGAGCCAACGAGCAACGCGAATCGGCGATCCACCGATCAGCTTCTTGATGCAGCAGGCGGTCACGCGCCCCGACCTGATCTCGCTCGCCGCCGGACTGGTCGACGAAGCGAGCCTGCCGGTCGACGAAACGCGCGAGTCGATCGTGCAACTGCTCGGCGATCCGGCGGCGGCCCGCCGCGCGCTGCAGTACGGAACCACGCAGGGCAGCCAACGGCTGCGCGAACTGGCCGTCGAGCACCTCGAACGAGTGGAAGGCTGTTCGGCCCGCGAGATGGGACTGAGCGCAGACAAGCTGGTCGTCACGACCGGCTCGCAGCAGATGCTCGAACTCATCGCCGAGGCGCTGCTCGATCCCGGCGACATCGTGCTGGTCGGCGCACCGGACTACTTCGTCTTCATGGGCAACATCGACTGCGCCGGCGCGACGGCCGTCGGGGTCGCGATGGATGAAGACGGCGTCGTGCCCGAAGCGCTGGTCCACACACTCGACGGTCTGGATCGCGCTGGATCTCTCGATCGCGTCAAGCTGCTGTACTGCACAAGCTATCATCAGAACCCGACGGGCGTGACGCTCGCGGCCGAGCGCCGGCCCGTGATCCTCGAGATCATCCGGCGCTGGTCGACTGCCGGCCGAATCTTCATCCTGGAAGATGCAGCGTATCGCGAGTTGTCTTATGGCGAGGCGTCTCCGCGCAGCATTCGCTCGTACGACGAGCGCGGCGAGACGGTGATCCTGAGCCAGACGTTTTCGAAATCGTTCGCGCCGGGAATGAAAACGGGGTACAGCGTGCTGCCCGACGAACTGCTCGCGCCGGTGCTGCGCATCAAGGGCAACCACGACTTCGGGTCGTCGAACTTCGTTCAGCACCTGCTCGCGTCCGTGATGGCGACCGGCCGATACGCCGAACACGTCGAGAAGTTGCGAAGCGTCTATCGCCACAAACTCGCGGCAACGCTCGACGCCGTCGAGGCCGAATTCAATCGACACGGCGTGCCGGCGCATTGGACGCGGCCCGACGGCGGCCTGTACGTCTGGATCGCGCTGCCGGAATCGCTCGACACAACGCTCGCCGGTCCACTGTTCCGCCGCTCCGTGGACAAGGGCGTGATGTACGTGCCCGGCGAGTTCTGTTTTCCGTCAGGCTGGAACGGATCGGCAAGCGGGCCGTTGGGCGGGCCACGCAACACCATGCGGCTCTGTTTCGGCGTGCCGCCGATCGCGAAACTCCGCGAAGGTGTCGCACGCCTGGCCGCCGCAGTTGCCGAACAACATTAGGCGGTCCAATCCTACGCATGGAGGCGTCATGGGGATTCTGCAGCGCTACATTCTGGGCGAACTCATCCGCGTGTTTGCCACGGCGTTGGTCGCCTGCACGACCGTCTTCGTGCTCGGCGGCATCGTACACGAGGCCACGCAGCGCGGGCTGAATCCGGTCCAGATTCTCTACATGATCCCGTTCGTCGTGCCGGCCACGCTGCCGTACATCATCCCGGCGACGTTGCTGCTCGCTGTCAGCTTCGTCTACGGCCGGCTCGCGGCCGACAACGAGGTGATGGCGAGCAAGGCCGCCGGCATCAACGCCTTTCATCTCATCGTGCCCGCCCTGGCACTCGGCGTCGCCATGAGCCTCGTCACGGTGTTCCTGCTCGACCGCGTGATCCCGGTGGCGAACGTGGGCATGAAGACCGCGCTGGTGCGCAACGTCGAAGAGCTGGTCTACGCAACTCTGAAGAAAGACCGATCGCTCAAAGGGACCGGATTGCCCTACGAGATCTACGTGCAGCGCGTCGAAGGCAAACGACTGATCAACACGACCTTCAAGCGGCGGGCCAAGGGTGGCGACTACGACCTCATCGTCTTCGCCCAGGAAGCGGCGCTGCAGTTCGACCACGCCAAGAAGACGGTAGCCGTTCAGATGTACAAGGCCGAGGTCACGAACCGCGACGGATTGCGCGTCGAGACCCGCAGCGACAAGGTTTTCGAGCTGCCGATGCCCCAGGACGTCAAGGGCGCGAGCATCCGCGACCTGACGATGGCGCAACTGCGCGACGAGCGCAACAAGCTGATCCGCGATCAACGCGCCGAGTGCGGCCGTTGGGTGGTCGAGTCGTTGCCGCTGTTTGCCGGCGGCCGGCTGGACGAAGTACAGTGGTCGAAGCTGGCGCCGCTGGCCGCCCACGTCAAAGACACACGACGCGACCTCTGGCGCATTAACTGCGAGCCGGCGATGCGCTGGGCGCTCGCGTTCGGCTGCTTGGGGTTCGTCTTGCTCGGCTGCCCGATCGCGATTCTGTTCCGCCGCGGCGACTACCTGAGCGCGTTCATCTCGTGTTTCCTGCCGATCGTGGTGGTCTATTACCCGCTGATGATGTTTGGCTTCAACCTCTGCAAAGAGGGGCTGGCCGCCCCAACCATCATGTGGGTCGGCAACGTCCTGCTCGCCACGCTCGGCCTCATCGCCATGCGCCCGGTGCTCCGGTATTGATCGCGACCCGTTGCTTGGAACTCCCAAGCCGGGCACTGCTCCATGTAACTGCCCGCGCGACGGCCCAAGCCCATCGCCAAACACTCGATCGCCTCCGTCGACGGCGCCCAGCCCACAAACGCCTTGAACAACAACGCCGCGGCCTGATAACTGACCCGCGTGGCCAGTCGCGTCGCCAGTCCGATCACCCGCAGGCTGAAACCGTCTTGCGTGATACCCAACAGGGCATCCAACGGGAACCAACCGTGTCCGGTTCGCTCGTCCAGCAAGTACGCGCGGCCGTACGCCACCAGGCCGCAGAAGGTCTTGATCGAGCGCTGGGCGAAGCGATCCTTCAGCCGATAGCGCCCGTCGGCCCGATGGGGCTGCAGGTCCAGTCGCTCGTGCCGCACCGCCAGAAACAAGGCGACGAGCAGCCGGTACAACAAGGCGATCTTCGACCACAGCGACTCTTCAAAACCGCAAAGTCGCAAGGCGTCGCAGTCGCTGCGCACCCAGTGGATAGTTCGGGCGACGAGATCGCCGATGCGCTGTTCGATTTCGTGCGACGCACCTGGACCGATCGCATCGGCCGGATTACACTGTGGGGCGTCGGAATCAGCGAACTGGCTTGCACCATCCATGGGGCATGCTTCCTATCGTCCATGAAACAACCGGGGAGCATGCCTCTTTTTGTTCCCGGACCGGCCAATATTGCCCCTAAACCAAAGCGGTCAAGCCCTCCTCGTCGTGCCCAAGACACACTTGGCGCTTGCTCCATCAGTAGTTGCGGCTACCACCTGGTTGGAGCGAAACCGATTGCACCCTATTCAAATACGAAACCGTTGCCGCGCGGCGCCAGGTGATCGCCGATCGAGGTGTAGTACTTGTCCGGCCCGACGGCCAGGCTATCGCCCCAGGCCGACCAGGGTTTTCCGGCGTAGTCCTGACCGGGGAAGTACAGGAAGTCGATGGTCGGGGGGACGGTGGCGATCGTCACGTCGCTGGGCAGTGGCGCGGTGGGCTTGAGAAACTCGTCGGACGAGTCGGTGGCGACGCGAATTCCGCCGGGCAGTGACGGGGGAAAGGTCGCGTCGGCCGTTTTCTTCTGGGCGGCCTGAGCGAATACGGTAGCCGCCGGGCCGGCGGCAACCACACTGGTTAGGAACAGAGCGAGTCGGAGTTTCATGGTTCGTGGGCCTCGTGGGACGGTTGGCTCAGACGTCGGTGGTGCGCAGGAACTCGGGGATTCGCTGCAGGCGGCCATCGCGGTCGACGCAGGCGAGCGTCGATTCGCCCTCGGCGAGCAGCAGGCCGTCGCGCAGCACTTCGTAACGATGTTCGATGCGGGCGGCGGTCGCACGGGCGACGTGCGTGCGCAGCGTCAGCAGGTCGTCGTAACGGGCCGGCCGAATATAGCGGCAGGCGAGCTTGGCGATCACGAGCAGACAGCCTTGGGCCTCGAGGTCTTTGTAATTCAGCCCGCGCGATCGCAACAGCTCGACACGGCCCATCTCGAAATAGACCGCATAGCGCGCGTGGTGCAGAAACCCCATCTGGTCGGTCTCGGCGTAGCGCACGCGAATCTGGATCTCGCCCATCACGCTCATGCGACCATCCCTCGACGTCGGCTGGAGAGGTTCTATCAAAGGGCGGCCGTGGCTGTCGAGGCGGTGCAGTGGAATGCACCGCCAACAAAAGAAAACGGGCGCCTGCAACTTGCGTTACAGGCGCCCGCAACGGGTCGTTATGGGCGTCGACTGGGGTGGACCAGTCCACGCGCTATCGGTCGGTTAGTTGCAGCAGCCGCCGCAACCGTGATGGAACAGGCCCTTCAAGCTATCGAGCAGCGGGTGACCACAAGCCGACTCACAGCACGACGGAGCCGGGCAGCACACGGTCACCGGAACCTTCTTGCACACCTGCACAGGAACCTGCTTGCAGACCGTCTTCGGAACGCAACGGGTCATGGTCACAGGCACCTGCTTGGTCACGCAGTACGGGACCTTCTTGGTCACCGTGTACGGGACCTGCTTGGCGATGCAGAAAGGAACCTGCTTGACGCACTCTTCGGTGACCATCCGCTTGACGCAGACAGGCACCTGCTTGACGCACTCTTCCTTCACCATCTTGCACACGCGGACCGGAACTTTCTTGACGCATTCTTCCGTGACCATGCGGCAGGTGGTGTAAGGAACTTGCTTCACGCACTCTTCTTTCACCATGCGGCAGACCGTGACCGGGACCTTCTTGTTGACGACCTCGGTCTTCATCTCGCACACGGTGTAGGGCACTTGCTTCACGCACTCTTCCTTGACCATGCGGCAGATCGTCACGGGCACCTTCTTGTTCACCACTTCGGTGACCGTTTCGCAGATGGTCACAGGCACTTGCTTCACGACCTCTTCCGACACCGTGCGGCAAACCGTCACGGGCACTTTCTTGGTGACCGTTTCGGAAACCATCTTGCACACGGTGTAAGGAACTTTGCGGGTCGCGGTCTTCTTCACGTAGGTCGTGCACTGGACTTTCTCTTCTACGATCTTCGGCACCCAGACCTTGCGGCAGATCTTGCGCGGCGGGCACTGGACCTGCTCGGTCCGGCAGGGGCCGGGGGTGTAGATGCAGCGGCAGCAGCACGGATCGAACGTCCAAGTGCCAGGCTCCTGGATGCAACGAGTCACCACCGGGCCGGGGCACTCGATCTCTTCCGTCTTCCATTCGCCGCAGTCCTTCTGGATCACCTTTTCGGTGACGACCGGTTCGCAGACCGTGTAGCACTCTTCGCGCTCGCACTGCACCTGGACCGGCTTGCAGACGGTGTACGTGCACTCTTTCTCAATCGTTTCCGTCACGGGCTTGCACACCGTGTAACGGCATTCCTTCATGATCGTCTTCGGGACACGCTTGCACACGGTGTAGCTGCAGTCCTTCTCGATCGTCTCCGTCACCGGTTTGCACACGGTGTACCGGCACTCGCGCATCTCGGTCCGCTTCACAGGCGTGCAGACGGTGTAGCTGCAGTCCTTCTCGATCGTTTCGTAGACAGGCTTGCAGACGGTGTACCGGCACTCACGCATGTGAGTCTCGCGAACTGGCTTGCAGATCGTGTACCGGCACTCTTTCTCGATCGTTTCGTACACCGGCTTGCACACGGTGTAGCGGCACTCTTTCATCTGAGTCTCGTACACCGGCTTGCACACCGTGTACTTGACCTCACGGCAACCGCGCTCGTATTCGGTGCGGTAGCACGTCTGAGTGCATTCCTTCCACGCCGTCTCGGTCACGTTCTTCATGCAGGTGTATTCCTGCTTCTCCCAGACGGTTTCGCTGACCGTCCGCATCTCGGTCACGACCTCTGTCTTGCATGTGGTATAGCAGCACTGCCGCGCACAGGCGTCCTGTGGACAGCAGTTGTAGTTCGCCAAGCCGAAGTACCCGGCACTGGCTGAACCAGCGGGACCGAACATCGCCCCTACCACCGAAGCGATGAACGGCATCCACCACTTCATCTTCATGGCTCAAAAGCTCCTTCGTTAAACCGACCGCAAATTTGACACAAACGCAGCAGGTAGAGATTGCCAACTCACAGCATTCTTTCGACCTTATCTGGTCAACTACATTAGAAGACTTCACTCCAACTACTCAAACATCCTGATCTACCTAAGTCGTTGCCTGCTAAGGTTGAAGTGAGGGCAAATACTGATGGCGACCAGGACGGCTGTACCGATGAAGCCGTGGATTGACGGCAAATCAGGACATGACGGCAACAACAGGCGGGGGCGGTGCTTGACCGGCTGAGGACGTCCGGCAGACACTCCTGGCCTGCCGGCACGCAGGGAGCCTGCTCGACGGGAAACAGGCTGGCGGCCATCAATCAGATTGTCTCGGTCGAGGCTGCCAGTTCGTGTTCGCAGACTGGCATCGATGTCCGCTGGCCGTTGATCTCGCAGACGACGGTCGATGTGTCGGGGTCGCACGAGCGACTGTAGCGGGCGATGAGCCCGCTGGCGAAATGGACTACTTCTTCGGAGTGCGGGCCGGTGACCAGCGCGGTTGGTCCGGTGAAGTTCTTTGGCTCGACGAGCCAGCAGGGCGAGGCGTTGTCTTGGGCGGCCATGAGACGGAGCTGTTCGTTCTGCCGTTCGTCGCGACCCAGTATGACCTTGGTGTCGACGTCAAAACGGAAGTGCCGACCGATGCGCAGTAGCTCGAAGTCCCACTGGTGTGCGTGTGGGGCGAGTTCGATCAGGTCGCGCACCTTGTTCGCAAAGAGTGGCTCGGTCAGCGCACAGCCTGTCGACGGTTGAGGGATTTCGTTGAACCCAAACTGCCTGGCCAGGTCGATGAGGCCTTTGCGCGAACGGCCTTCGATGCCGTACAACCGTTCGCGGTCGACGATGCCCAGTCGCTCGGGCAGCGTAGGCGGCAACAACTTGGCCGACAACGGCCGGATCAGCAAGTCTTCGAGCGCAGCGTCGCGGGCGATAATGTCGAGGTCTCGCCGTTTCTGGCTCATGGGTCGCTGGCCCACGACCTCGCCGCTTACTACGAACGACGCGCCGACCTGGTCCATGAACTTTCGGGCGATCTCGAACAAGTAGATGCGGCAATCGACGCACGGATTGATTCCCTTGCCGTATCCGTACTTCGGCCGCTTGATGACTTCGAGATACCTATCGTCCATGCCGACGACAGTCAGGCGTACGCCGAGCTCATAAGCCGCTTGGCTCGCCTCGTCCTTGCAGCACCCAAAGATGGTGCGGAAGTTCAGGGCCTCGATCTCGACGCCCTGCTGCTGCAAGATTCGGATGGCCAGCCGGCTATCAAGCCCGCCGGACAACAGTGCGACTGCCTTACGGTCCATTCCTGATTGGTCTCCTTGGCACGATCATAGGCGGCTGCCGTCAAACCGGACAAGCGACTCCTCGGCTTGGTTCGGGTCGTGGCCGTTGATTTGGCAGAGCGCGTTGTAAGCGGCGCGTTGCTCGGCCTCTTTCTTGTTGCGGCCCCACGCCGGCGCGTAATGCTGCCCGCCGATCTGCGCGGCAATCTGGAACGACTTGCTGTGGTCCGGACCCTTCTCATCGAGCACCTGGTACAGCGGAGTCTGCCCAAACTCCTTCTGCGAGAACTGCTGCAAGATGGACTTGTAGTTCCCGCCGTGGTCGCCTCGAACCGCACGGTCGATCTCAGGCTCGACGTGTCGGTGAATGAAATCGCGAGCCGCTTCGACTCCGCCGTCGAGATAGATCGCCGCGACAAGCGACTCAAACGCGTCGGCCAGCACGGAGGGCGGCACATGTGCCTGAGTCGTCATGCCCTTGCCGAGGATCAAGAACTGGCCCAGGCCCAGTTGCTTGCTGAGCTTCGTGCAGGTGCGGCGGCTGACCACGACCGACTTGATTCGAGTCAGCTCGCCTTCGAGAAACGCGGGGAAGCGGTGATACAAGAGTTCGCAGACGACGCTGCCCAAGATGGCGTCGCCAAGGAACTCCATACGCTCATTGGAACTAATGCGGCTGTTCGCCCCCGAGGCGTGCGTCAGCGCGGCCAACAGTAGATCGACATTTCGGAACTGGTATTCGATAGCCTCTTGGCAACGCGCGAGGTTATCTATGTCGCGCGAGATGATGATCTCTGGCATGATGGGTACGACGTCTCCAGCGGTTCGGATTCAGGTTCGCTACGGAACGCTGCCGAAACCCGCTGGACGCCCCAACTTCCACCCCCGGGCAAAAAGTTCGGGCGTCCAGATGGTTTTCAGCGACCATCTGCTCTTATCACGATGGTCGCGACTTGTCAACCGAACAAGTTCTTGCCGCCGGTCGGACGTGAGAGTATAAGTGGACCATCGCCGACCCGTTCTGGAAGTGCAACCCTTCCTTGAAACTGGCAACCACGGAGGCACTCGTGGCCTCTCTGCCGATGAGCATCCCCCTGTCCACGCGGTGTACGCGGCGTCGCGCGATCGCAATGATCGCGGCGGGGGCCGGCACGCTTGCCGCCGCTGCTGGCTGCGATCGAGCCGCGCGAGCTGACGCGGGCACGCTGGAACTCGTCTGGGGCGACCGCGGCAACCGACCCGGTCACCTACAGCGCCCGCGCGCGATCGCCGCCGACGATCACGACCGGCTGTTCATCGCCGACATGACCGACCGCATTCAGGTCTTCTCGACCGACGGCGCGTTCCTGCACCATTGGCGGTTGCCCGCGTTTAACGTCGACGGCCCAACCGGGGTGAGCATCGACAACGCCGGCAACGTGATGGTCGCCGATACGCACTTCTATCGCATCTTGATCTTCACGCCCGACGGCGAGCCGGTCGCGACGATAGGCGGCGTTCAAGGCGCCGAGCCGGGCCAATTCGGCTACGTGCGCGAAGTGGTCCAAGACGCGAGCGGCTATCTGTTTACCTCCGAGTATGGCTGGGCCGACCGCATCCAGGTGCTTGATCCCGACCATCGGTTCGTCGCCCATTGGGGCCAATACGGTACTGAGCCGGGCCAATTCCGGCGGCCCGAAAGTCTGGCGCTCGACGGCCAGGGGCGGCTGTTTGTCGCCGATTCGTGCAATCATCGCATTCAAGTTTTCGAGACGAACGGTAGACTGCTCGGCGTGTGGGGCGGCCAAGGAGCGGCGCTCGGCCAGCTCAGTTATCCGTATGACATTGCATTCGGCGGCGACGGCAATCTCTACGTCTGTGAGTGGGGCAATCACCGCGTGCAACGGTTCACGCCCGATGGCAAGTCGCTGGGGGCGTGGGGCCGCGCGGGGCGCGACCGGGGCCAATTGAACTTCCCGTGGGCGCTGGCCGTTGACCAGCACGGCCGCATCCACGTCGCCGACTCGAGCAACCACCGCGTACAAAGGATCGTGTTGTGATCATGCCGCTCGGCGATTACCTGAGCTTCGCGAACACCAGCTTATGGATCTGGCTGGGCGTCGGCACGCTGGTCGCCTGGGTGATCGTCCGTGGTTTCCTGGACGATGGCCGATGGCGTCGCGTGCTTTCGCTGGTGGTCCCGCTGGTTCCTGTGCTGTTGGCGGCGACCGTGGTCGCGCTCGATTGGGACCGCACGCGACGGTCGCTGACGTTCACCCGGCCGGGGTACCTGGCGTGCCTCGGTCTGTTGCCGCTGCTCATCTGGGTCAGTCGCCGGAGTCTGGCCGGGTTGGGTCCGGTGCGCCAGACGCTGGCCATCGTGCTGCGCTGCGTCATTCTGACGCTCGTGATCGCCGCGCTGGCCGAGGCGCAGTTCGTCAAGTTCACCGAGAAGCTCACCGTCATCTTTGCGATCGACGACTCGCGGTCGATGCCGCTCGATCGCCAGAAGTGGATTCAAGACTACGTCGACCGCGTCGTGCAGCAACACAAGCCGAAGGACGACCTGGCTGGCGTCGTCTTTTTCGGGCGCGAGCCGCGCATCGAAACTCCGCCGCTGCCGTACATCGAGGTCACGTCGCCCGAGGCCCAGTTCGACCGCGACCACTCAGACATCGGAGCCGCGCTGAAGCTGGCCCAGGGGGCGTTCCCTGAAGACACGATGAAGCGAATCGTACTGATCAGCGACGGCAATGAGAACCGCGGCGATGCGCTGCGCGAGGCGGTCGCCGCACAGGCCGGCGGCGTCACCATCGACGTTCTGCCGATCCGCTACCGGTACGATCAGGAGGTGATGGTCGAGAAGGTCACGATGCCGCCCGACGTACACAAGGGCGAGACGGTGAATCTGACCGTGCTCGTCCGCGCCAGCGCCCCGGTGGCTGGCACGCTGCGCCTGTTCCGCAAGACGCAGGGCCGTTCGACGCCGATCGTCGAGCAGGAAGTAACGCTGAATCGCGGCGTCAACCCGTGGATCGTGCAGCAGAAGATCGACGAACCGAACTACTACACGTTCGAGGCCCGCTTCCAACCGACCGATCCAACCGTCGATCGCATCTCGACCAACAACGAGGCGTCGACCTTCACCTATCTCAAGGGCGAGGCCAGCGTGCTGGTCATCGAAGGCACTCCCGGCGAGCACGACCGGCTGGTTGAGGCGCTGCGTCAGGAGAACATCGAGGTCACGCAGATTGGGTCGGACAAAGTGCCCAACAGCCTCGCCGAGTTGCGGCCGTACGACTGCGTCATCCTCGCCAATCTGCCGGTCTCGGAGGTCAAAACCGACGAGGGCGGCATGGTCTTGTCGGCCACAGGCCTGAGCCAGCGGCAGATGGAGATGATCGCCGCCAACACGCACGACCTCGGGGCGGGCCTGATCATGATCGGTGGACCGAACAGTTTCGGCGCGGGCGGATACATCGACACGCCGATCGAGAAGGCCATGCCCGTCGACATGCAGATCAAGAGCATGAAGGTGATGGGCAAGGGCGCGCTCGTTATCCTCTCACACGCCTGCGAAATACCCGAGGGCAACTTCTGGGAAAAGCAGATTTCCAAGGCGGCGATCCAAACGCTCTCCTATCACGATGAGGCTGGCGTGCTCCAGTCGCAGGGGACGCCCACCTGGGTGTTCACGCTGCAGCAAGTGCGCGAGAAGACTCGCCTGCTCGCGCGCATCGACCGCATGACGCCGATGGATTGCCCCGACTTCGATTCGCTGCTCATCCCGGCCCGCAACGCATTGATGAAGAGCGACGCAATGACCAAACATGTTATCGTCGTCAGCGACGGCGATCCGACCGATCCAAGCCCGGCGATCCTGCGCAGCTTTGCAAACCTCAAAATCACGATCACCGCTGTGGTCGTCGGCGCGCATGGCAATGATTTGGGTGCCCAGCGCGTAATGGCCGGCATCGCCAAGTCGACCGGCGGCCGCTACTACAACGTCACGAACAACAAGGCGCTGCCCAAGATTTTCCAGAAAGAAGCCCGCGTCGTTTCGCGTCCGCTGATCTTCGAACGCGATCCAGGCTGGGCGCCGAACATCGTCCAGCAAACGGAACCGATCGCCGGCGTCACAGGCGAGTTGCCGGCGATCCGCGGGCTGGTCTTGACCACGCCGAAACAGAATGAACTGGTCGACATCGCCATCAGTTCGCCGTTCCCAACCGGCACCGACAACCCGGTGCTCGCGCACTGGCAGTACGGCCTGGGCAAGTCGGTCGCGTTCACCAGCGACGCCGGCGCCAAGTGGACCAGCGCGTGGACCGGTTGGGATGGCTACCGCAAGTTCTGGGCGCAGCTCGTGCGCTGGAGCCTGCGCAGCGTCGAGAGCGGCAACATCTCAGTCTCCACGAACCTCGTCGACGGCAAGATCAAGGTCATCGCCGACGTGCTCGACAAGAACAACCAGTTCGTGAACTTCGCCCAAATCCAAGGCGTAGTGATCGACCCCGAGACCCAGACCCGGCCGCTCGAACTGACTCAGGTCGCCCCCGGCCGGTACGAGGGTTTGATCGACGGCGCCGAGTCGAAGGGAACATACTTCATCACCATGAAGGCCCAGGTGCCTGGCGCCGACCCGACACAGATCACCACCGGCATCAGCGTGCCCTACCCACAGGAGTACCGCGACCTGGAATCGAACGCCGGACTGCTCGAACAGATCGCCTCGGTGGCCGGCGGCAAGACGATCAGCGAGGACGAGGCGATGCGCGTCGATGCCGACAAGAACCCGTTCCGACACGACCTGCCGCCGCCGACCGCCGCCCAGGACGTCTGGCCGTCGCTGCTGTTCTGGTCGGTCGTGTTGTTCCTGTTCGACGTGGGTGTGCGGCGCATCTCGCTCGACTTGTCTCGCATGCGTCCGGCCGTGGCGATCGCGTGGGCTTACGTACGCGGCAAGAAGATCGAGGCAACCGCGCCCGAAACCATGGACAAGCTGCGGCAACGCAAGCGCGAGGTAGTTCGCGAACTCGACGAGGCCCGCGCGGCCCGACGCTTCGAGTCGACGCCAGACTCCGTTGTGACTGAATCGGTCACCGCCGACGCCGCCGGCAGCGCCCGACCCGCGCGACCCGCCCGGCCCGCGCACGCCCCGCAGGTGACCCCGGAGCAACAAAAGGAACAAGACACTTACACGAGTCGTCTGCTCAAGGCAAAGAAGAAGGTCTGGAACGAGAAGAAACCATAGCCGCCGTGTTGAACCGCTAGCACTGAACGTCAACCTGGAGAACAGCCATGTCTGCCGACGTCCGATCCATGGAAGCCCGCGCCGAGGAGTTTCGCGCAGAGTACGGCCGCCTGAAGGCGGAGGTGTCTAAGGTGATCGTCGGACACGACGAGATCATCCACGGAGTGCTCACCTGCCTGTTCGTCGGCGGCCACGCCCTGCTCGAAGGCGTGCCCGGCCTGGGCAAGACGCTGCTCGTGCGGACGCTGAGCACGGCCCTGCAACTCGATTTCTCACGCATCCAGTTCACCCCCGACCTCATGCCGGCCGACATCATCGGCACCAACATCGTCATGGAGACGCCCGACGGGCGCCGCCAGTTCGAGTTCCAGCGCGGGCCGCTGTTCGCTCAGATTGTGCTCGCCGACGAGATCAACCGCGCCACTCCCAAGACTCAGTCGGCGCTGCTCGAAGCCATGCAAGAGCACTCCATTACGTCCGGCGGAACCACCTACAAACTCAAAGAGCCGTTCTTCGTCTTGGCCACGCAGAACCCGATCGAGCAGGAAGGCACCTATCCGCTGCCCGAAGCCCAACTCGATCGGTTCCTGTTCAAGCTGCTGGTCAACTACTCCAGCCACGACGAACTGCGTACGGTGCTCGACCGCACCACGAAGAACGAATGGCCCAAGGCCGAAAAGGTCATGGACGGCGCCACGATCGTCCGGTTCCAGCAACTGGTGCGCGAGGTGATCGTCGCGCCGCACGTGCAGGATTACGGAATCCGCCTGACGATGGCCACGCACCCCGAAGGCGAGTTCGCCCCCGATGTAACGAACCGCTACATCCGCTGGGGTTCCAGTCCGCGCGGCGCCCAGACGCTGGTGCTCGCCGCCAAGGTCCGCGCGCTGTTGGAGGGCCGCTACAACGTGAGCTTCGAGGACCTGCGCCGCGTCTACCTGCCGGCCATGCGACATCGGGTGCTCTTGAACTTCGAGGCCCAAGCCGAAGGCGTTGAGTCCGACACCGTGCTGCTCCAAGTGCTCGAACACGTGCCCGAGAAAGCCGAGGAACTCGTCACGGTGTAAGACCGCGTCGACCAGACATGCCCACAACCACTCAACAACAACTGCTCTCTAACGAATTCATCGCCAAGCTCGAACAGCTTGAGCTGGTGTCGCGCAAGGTGTTCGTCGGCCGGCTCAAGGGCGAGCGGCGATCGAAACGGCGCGGACAGAGCGTCGAGTTCGCCGACTATCGCAACTACGTCGTCGGCGACGACCTGCGGTTCCTCGACTGGAACATCTACGGCCGGCTCGATCGGCTGTTCATCAAACTGTTTATGGAAGAGGAGGACCTGCACTTCTACCTGCTGGTCGACTCCAGCGTGTCGATGGATTTCGGCGACCCGACCAAGTTGTTCTACGCCAAGCAGGTGGCGGCGGCGCTCGGATTCATCGGACTCATCAATCACGACCGCGTCGTCGTCGAGACTTTCAACGATCGACTCGACGCCCGGATCGGCCCCGTGCGAGGCCGCACGCAGTTTTGGCGAGTCATGGATTTCTTGACCAAGCTCGAACCGGGCGGCGGCAGTCGGCTCGCCGAGTCGGCCAAGAACTTCGCCATCAAGAACACCGGCAAGGGAATCGTCGTCGTGCTGAGCGACTTCATGGACAAGGCCGGCTATGAAGAGGCGCTGCGCTACCTGGTCGCGCGCAACCTGGACATCTACGCGATCCAAATCCTGTCGCAAGAAGAGGTCGAGCCGGAACTCGCCGGCGACCTGCGATTGGTTGACGCCGAAGATGACGACACCGCGGACATCACGGTCAGTGCTCCGCTGCTGAAACGATACAAACAGAACCTGGAGGCCTTCTGCGGGGGGCTGAAGGACTGGTGTTCGCGCCGCGCCATAACCTATGTGTTCACGACGAACGCGCGACCGTTCGATCAACTGGTGCTGACTTACTTGAGACAACGCGGTTTGGTCAGGTAGTCAATGGTCAATCGCCTAGCGGCGATGACCGCAGACTATGGACCATTGACGATTCGCCATTGACGGAAGGGATGCAATGCAGTTTCTGAACTCGCTCACTCCGCTGCAGTGGGCCGTTGCGACGGCGGTGCCGTTTGCTGTGGTCGCGCTGTATTTTCTGAAGCTGCGACGCCAGCCGCTGACCGTGCCGAGCACGTTCCTCTGGCAAAAATCGGTCGAGGACCTGCACGTCAATTCGTTGTTCCAGCGACTGCGGCGGAATCTGCTCTTGTTCCTGCAGCTTTTGATCGTGGCATTGGCACTGCTCGCGCTCGCGCGGCCGGCGTGGTTCGCATGGGAAACTGGCGGCCAGCGGCACGTGATCGTCATCGACAACTCGGCCAGCATGGCGGCCAGCGACGTCGCGCCAAGCCGGCTCGATTGGGCCAAAGAGCAGGCCCGATCGGAAGTGATCGACAAGATGTCGGGCGACGACGCGGCGATGATTATCTCCTTCAACGATTCGGCTACGGTGGTGCGATCGTACACCTCCAATCGCCAACTGTTGCGCGAACGACTTGCGGCGATCGAGCCGACGCAGCGAACCACGAACCTGCGCGAGGCCCTGGAAGTCGCCTCGGGGCTGGCCAACCCGCAAAAGTATCGCGAGGGAGTCCAGGACATCAACCCGCCTCTGCTGCACATGTTCACCGACGGCGGGTTTGCGGACGTGAAGGAGTTTGCGCTCGCCGCGCTCGAGCCGCGGTTCTATGTGGCCGGTAAGTCCGACGCAAATGTGGCGATCGCAGCCATGATGGTGCGACGCGCGGAGGAACGACCAGAACAACTTCAGGTCTTCGCGCGGTTGCACAACTACGGCGCCGAGCCGGTCACGGCACGCAGCGAACTCTATCTCGACGGCGATCTGAAGGACGCCAAGGAACTGCGCCTCGCCGCCAAGACCGAACAGGCGGTCGTCTTCGACCTGGACAACCTCGAAGCGGGCGTCATCGAACTGCGGCTCGATGCTCGCGACATGTTGCCGACCGACAACGTCGCTCGCTGCGTCGTGGGCAACGTACGCCGCGCCAAGGTGCTGGTCGTGAGCCGCGGCAACCACTGGCTGGAACTGGCGCTCGAGACCGAGGCGGCTGGCCAGATTGCCGAGTTGCAGAAAATCCTGCCCGACGAACTTGAAAAGGGCGAGTACCAGAGCAAAGCCGCCGCCGGCCAGTACGATCTGATCATCTACGACGGCTGTGCTCCGACGACCATGCCGCAAACGAACACGCTCTTCATCGGAGCGATCCCACGACTGCCCGAACTGGGCGAAACGAAAACGCTCGTCAACCCGATCATCGCCGAGGTCAACGACGCCCACCCGTTATTTCGCTTTGTGAACATGGACGACGTGGGCATTGTCGAATCGTTGCTTCCGCAGTTGCCCGCAGGCACCGACGTACTGCTCGAAAGCGAACAGGGGCCGCTGGCTTTTCTGCTCACCCGCGAAGGGTTCTGGGACTGCGTGATCGGTTTCGGCTTCGAGCGGCAGGGCGAAAAAGGGCGCGAGTACAACACGACCTGGGTGCGAAAGACGAGCTTTCCGCTGTTTGTGTTCAATGCACTGCGCGTGCTGGGCAACGTCCAGGACGCGATCACCGAGGAGATTGTCCTGCCAGGCCAGACGGTCGGGCTGCGCAGCGATTCGTTGCGGAAGGAAATGCAGGTGAAGGACCCGACGGGTAAGGCCCACGTGGTTCGTCGCACGCCACAGGGAAGGTTCCTGTTCAACCAGACCGACACGCTGGGTGTGTACGACTTCGGCGACGGCGCAAAGGCCGAGCGACGTTTCGCCGTCAACCTGTTCGATCCCCAAGAGTCGGATATTACCCCGCGCCGCGACTTCGACATCGGCCACACTCAGGTTACCGCCCGCGAACTGGTGAACCGCTCGCGGCTAGAGGCGTGGCGTTGGTTGGTGCTCGCGGCCCTCGCGGTGCTCCTGGTCGAATGGTACGTGTACAACCGGCGCGTGTACATTTGATCGTTTGACCAACGTAGACCGCTCTCGCCGAGAGCGGTTGCGGCGAGCGACCTTGCCAGCCATTACATAATTCGGCACGCGGCCAGGTTCGACTCGTTTAACGCGGAGCCGCAGGCGACCGGAGATGCACAATCCCAGCCATGTGCTGCCGGCGCCTTCGGCTGGGCGTTAAACGAAACGTCTCATTGATGGCCGCGTGCGGAACGCCTACAAGCCGAGATCTGGGTCTGGCGCACCGATGTTGAAACTTGTTCCACAGCGCCTCGTGCTGCTGATCATCGCGGTTGCCCTCTGGCCTCGTCCGGCGCGGGGGCAACTGCTCAGCCATCCGAACCCGTGTCTGGACTACGTCTATTTCGCCGGCGGCCGCGCGGGCGAGCGGCTGACGGTCGACTTCGGCGGCCTCAACCGGCTCGATGGCGGGCGCGAGATCGTCATCGATGGGCCGCCGGGCATCACCGTCGTCGAAGTGAAGCCGGTCAACACGGCTCAAGTGCAGGCCACGTTTCAGATCGCCCCCGACGCGGCGCCTGGCCGGCGGCTGGTGCGAGTGCTGGGCAACCACGGACTCTCGGGCTTCCGCTACTTCTTCGTCGGACGATTGCCCGAACACATCGAAAAGGAGCCGAACAACACGATCGAGTCAGCCGAGTCGGTCGTCGCACCGACGGTGATCAACGGTCGCCTGAACCCTGCGGTCGACGTCGACTTCTTTCGCTTCCAGGCCGAAGCGGGGCAGCACGTGGTCGCGGCGGTACTCGCGCACGGCATGGACAGCGTGGTGCGCGGCAAAGGGCTCCTCGATACGAGTCTGCAGTTGCTCGACAGCGACGGCCGGACACTCGCCGCGGCCGAAGACACGCTCGGTCTCGATCCGGTGCTCGATTACACGATGAAGTCGGCTGGGTCGTACGTCGTGCGCGTGCAGGGACTCAGCTACATGGGGGGCGTCGACGCGGTCTATCGTCTGACTGTGGGCGCTGTGCCCTATCCGACGCACGCATTTCCGCCCGGCGGCCAGCGCGGGCGGACCGTCGAGGTCGAACTTGGCGGGCCGAACGTGCCGGCGGGCCGTCACGCGGTCGCGGTGCCCACCGGCGACTTTCCGTTCGACTTCGCCGTGACCGATGGACTAGCCGCCAGCTCGGCCGACGTGCCGCTCGTGCGAGGCGACTGGCCCGAGACGATCGAAGCAGAACCTAACAACGACCAGTCCGCCGCAGTCGTGCTGCAAGTGCCCGGTACCGTGAACGCGCGATTCGATCAGGCAGGCGACGCCGATTGGTTTCGCACGCCGCTGAAAAAGGGCCAAGGCGTCGTGATCGAGATCGCCGCGCAGCGATACCTGCGCTCGGCGGCCGATACGCTCGTCGAGGTCTTCGACGCTGCGGGCAAGAAGCTGGCCGAGAACGACGACGGGGCGATGTTCGCCGGTCAGTGCGAACACGATTTCGCCGCGGCCGACAGTCGGCTCGAATTCACCGCACCGCAAGACGGCGACTACCTCGTGCGTGTGACCGACCAGACCGGTGCGAGCGGGCCGCGCGCCGTCTATCGCCTGACGGCGACGCCGCTCGAGCCTGACTTTCGGCTGTTTCAGTGGCCCGACGTGTTGCCGATCTGGGGGCCTGGATCTAGCTCGGCGTTCGTCGTACAGGTGCAGCGTTGGGGCGGCCTCGCCGCCGACATCAAGCTGTCGATCGAAGGCTTGCCGACCGGATGGACCGGCAGCGTCGGCAATCTGCCGGCATCGAGCTACCTGGTTTCGAGCGGGCCGCTCGGCCAGAAGGCGCTTCTGACGATCACGGCCGCGCCCGACATTGCTCCGTTGACGCACGTGCCGTTTCGCGTGGTCGGCCGCGCGGAACAGGCCGGACGTACGATCGAACACGCCGCGCAACCGCTCTGCCGCTACCTCTACCAGAGCGGTAGCTTCAACGATCGGCTGCCGTTCCGACCGAGCCCTGTCGCTCGCGCCGTCGTGGCCGGCCCGCTCGACGCACGGCTCGAGACCTCCGTGCGCGAGCTGACCGTGAAACTAGGCGGCACCGTCGAGATTCCGGTGCGCGTCCATCGACCGCCCGACAGCAAGGCCGAGATTGGCATCACCGTCGACGGCGAGACTGTGAGCGCGGGCTGTGGCTGGCGAGCGCCGATGACGATCAAGCCCGACCAGACTGAGGTGATACTGCCGCTTACGGTGACCGACCGGCGGCCGGGCACCTACGGCATCGTCGTCAGTCGTTCGTGGGCCAGCGATCTGCGCGCCGGCCGACCCGGCCCGTGCACGTCGCTCATCCTACTGCACGTCCAGCCGTAGTGCTCACAAGCCCAACGTGCGAACCTGCGCATCCAGTTGGTATTTCCGAACGCTCACACCGCGCCTCAGGAACAGGGCCGAAATAACTTCCCGTTCACTCACAATAGTCCGACGCGCAAGCGAGGTGATCTTCTTGCCGATTCCTCGCTCGCGCGTCGGGCTACTGTCCGCCCCAACGCGGGAAGTTATTTCGGTCCCGTTGCTCAGATGAAGTACGAGAGGAGCGAGTGAGACTCATGCGACAGGCTTCGGCGCCGGGCCAGCATCGGTCGCTCCGCACTCGACGGCCAGCCGCCCGCAGAACAGGGCCGCGCGGCACAGCACGAACAGGTTCACCAGCGCCACGGTAACGCCCAAGAGACCGAGCACGCTCGGCTCGTCGTGCGACGGCGCGGGCGGCCTGCCGCCGGCTACGTCCACGTCGAACGACCAGACGAGCATTCCGAGCCACGCAAAACCGCCGCACACGATCAGCCGGCCCGCCACTTCCGTCTGATGGACGATATCGTACCGGTCCAGCAACTCGGCCGCCTGAGCCGCGAGTACCGCGATCATCCACATCTCGATCCACCCCAACATCGCGGCCAGGTTCCACGCCACGGCCGCCGACGCCGGATCGTCGCCGACGTGGACCACGCCGATCGTCACGAAGTCGGCCCCGACCATCGCCAGCGACCAATAACAAACGCGCCGCCACGACCCAGGCCGCCCGGTCAGGTAGAGACAGACGAATCCGCCGCCCAACGCAAGCTCGATGACGATCTGGGCGGTCGCTTCGAACCATCTCGACGTCTCGGCCAGGCGAGCCAGTGCGTCGGTGTCGGTCGGCGGCATCACGATCTGAAGCACGAGTGGCACGAACGAGTTCATCGCCGCGAGCGACAACGCGATCGCCGCCAGCGCGAATCCAGCCCGCATTCGCTTGCGGCGCCATTCGGGCAGCAGCGGCGTTGTCGCGTCAGTGGTGGACACGGGGTCAGGCATCGAGCAAACGAGCTTCATCAATCCAAGGCCTGCGACATTATAGTTGTATGCCGGGGTCGCGCCGACCTCGCGCGGCTAAGTACCGCTCCACATTGAAAGGGGTCCGAATTCGTTTAACCCGCAGCCGCAGGCGAGGCGCGACAAGCGCCAGCCATGCCTCGCCTGCGGCTGCGGGTTAAACGACCGAGGCCGATTTCAGACCCTATTCAATGCGGCACAGTACTAAGCCCGCGACGCCAGCTCGTGGTCGAGCAGCACGCTTGGGTGGTGCGATAGGAGCCGGCGGAGCGACTGGATCATTGGACGGACTCGATCGCGCGCCGTTGCATCGCGGCAATCGGCCGGCGCCGGAGTCTCTTGCAGGATGACGATGCCTTCGCGGTCTGCCAGTTCGTACGACTCAGGCAACAGCACCTCGCCGCCAGTGCGCCAGATTTCCACGCGGCCGTGGCCGGCGCCGGCGCTGGCACGGGTGCGAAGTGCGGCCGCAGTCGTCGGGGGACCGAAGTTGGCGACGGCAACGAGATCGCGAAAGACGACGGGCTGGTCGCGGCCATTGAACTCGATATTGGCCGACCCCACGGAGTCGACGAGCAGGCTCGCCCGCCGGAATCCGGCAAGCGACGAAGCGGCGGCGAGCGTTCGCGCGTGACCGTGCAGTTCGAGTTCGATCGCATAGGTTCGCGGCGCACCCATGCCGCGCGGCCACCACAGCTCGACGGGGTCGACGACCGCTTCGAGCACAAACGGCATTGGGTCGAACGACGCCTCGAATCGAGCACTGGCTGCGTGGCGACCATCGATGCTGAGTTCCAATCCGAGGCGAGTGCCGGCGTCGCCGACGATGAGCCCCTTCGCCATGATCACACCGCGCTCACCCTCGATATGAGTTGCGAGCTCGACGTCGCGCAGGAACGCGACCGATCGGACTTCGAGCACCACGTCGCGCCAGATGCCGCCGACGAAACGGGGGCACAGCGACTCGCGGCGGCCGCGGACCATGTGCGGCCGTGTCGGGTCGGCCTCGGCGGGGCACGCGACATCGACCACGAGTTCGTTGCGCGGGCGAATCAGCGGTGTGACGTCGAAGTCGAACGAATCAAAGTAGCCTTCGTGGCGGCCGAGCAGCCGGCCGCCGAGCGACACGTCGGCAAAGTAGTCGACGCCGTTAAACACGAGCCAGAGCCGTTCGTGCGGTTCGAGCGAGCGCGGGCCGTGAAACCTCCGCGTCCAACGCACGCGGCCTCGGAAGCCGTCGAGCGGTGTGCCGTGCCAGACGGCCGGAAGTTTCATCGTGCCCGCGGCAGGCAGCCCGCCGGGCAGCTCATCGATGCGGCCGTCCGCGTGAATGCACGTGCGAGCCAACGGCTCGTAGTGCCACGGCCCGTGCAGGCGCATGCGGTGAGGATACATGAGGAGTCAGTGGTCGATGGCCAATCGTCAATGGTCGCCATGGACGATTGACCATTAACACTCTCATTCATCCTTCAGTTGATCAGCGACCGACAGGGACATGAGCCGCAGAAACCCTTCGCCGAATTCGAGGCGTAGTCGCGAGCCGCGTTGGACGGCGACCAGTTCCATCGCCAAGTGATCGCCCGCGCCGGCGAACGCCTTGCGGGCCAGATCGGCGTGAGCGGAGTCGTCGCCCGGGAACATGGCGACCAGCTTGCTCGGGCGCACGCGCAGTGAAACCGGCGGTCGGCCGTCGGCCGGCTTGCCGGCGTTGTCGATCGCGTTCTTGATGGCCGCCAGGCTGTCGCCGCCGATCGCGAAGAAGACGGTGTCGTCGCGAATCGCCAGGTGAGCGGGCGCGTCGCCGAACCGTCTGGTCAGTTCCGCGTCCGCCTCAGTCTTCACCGCGTGAATGCGCGTGGCGCCTGCTTTGGCCACGTCGATCGTGAGTCGGCTGTCGGCGCCGGCCTGTTTGGCGGCTTCTTCCAGTCCTTTCAGGAACTTGTCGCCCTCGCGGACCGCGGCGGCGGCGACAAGTTGGGCCTTGTCGCCCGGTCCGCTGTTCATCACGATCGCGGTATCCATCTTGGCCGCGCCGGCGCTGGCTTCGAGCAACTTGCCCAGTCGATCGATGAGATCCGTTGCCGCCTGTTTCTGGGCGGCGTTCTTGAGCTTGGGCGAGTTCTGAATGTTCGCGCGTGCTTCATCCATTCGCGTCTTGACCACGTCGCGGAAGATATCGCGAACCGACGGCGCGACCGGCGAGGCCACAGTCAGGCTCAGCGCGGCATCAGTCCCGGCGAGTGCGGCGAACGAAGACGGAGTCTCGCCGTAACCGGCCACGACGGCGGCCAACTCGCTGTCTGGCTTCGGCACGACGTCGACCTCTACCGCGAGCGTCTTCGATTTCTTGTCCACCAGCAATCCGACGCTCAGCCGGTTGCTGTCGCGTACCAGTAGTCGAAACAACTGCGACACCACTTGGTGCGACCGCTGCCGAATGCGAGCCTCGGCCTCGCCTTGCGGCTGCGGCCGCTCGACCGGCGCGGCTTCGATGGCCGCCTCAAGCTGTTCGACCAGCCCGTCTTTGACCTCGGCCGGCAGCCTCGATAGATCGGCATGCAGTCTGGCGGTGTACTTGGAGTCGGCGAACTTCGCGGGGTCGGGCGGCGCGTTCAGGGCGGCTGGTAGCAGTGTCAGGAAGCAATGGCCGCGGGCAAACTTGCCGAACCACGTCTGGTTCTCGACCTGCATCGAGAACACGCCGCCCTGTTGCTCTTTCTGGCGAGGCAGCATCGTCTTGAGCAGGTCGCGGAACTTCTTCTCATCCGAAACGGGAACAAACAGCACCATGTCCGGGTTGCCCGAACTCACCGAGATGTAGGCGCCAAGCGGCCTGGTGCGGTCCAGACCCGCGAGACCCTTGCCTTGAGTGAACTGGTCGACCATGCCGTCGACCAGATCGCCGAGTTCGGCGTTGTCGCCGGCGGTCAGGATGTACTTGAGATCGTCCATGGCGCCGTCGACGCTGCGCGCCGACACGACGATCGCCGGTTCTTGCGCCGCCGACGGCCGAGCCGCCATACAGGTGCATACCAGTACGACCGGCGTCCAAACCAACTTGCGCACGTGATCCATCAGTGACTCCTGAAGAGAGACACGGCTCTCCGCCCAATTTTGGGGTGCAGGCGTCCCGCCTGCCGGATTCTGCACCAGTTGTTGGGCAGGCGGGACGCCTGCACCCCAATAATCCACAAAGTTGGCGGCGAGCCGCGTTTCCTTCGGACTTCGAGTTTCGGATTTCGAGTTTCAAACCGAGGGGCGAGAGCCGTCGGCCCTCCTGGCCAGCCGGCTCCCGGCCCCTCTAAACGCTCAGGTTTCAAACGCTGCGTCGAACGATCGGCGTGACGGTTCGAAGTCGATCTCTCTGACGAACCGGGCGGCCTCGGCGGCGCCGTGCTCGCGATCCATGCCGCAATCTTCCCACTCGATCGACAACGGACCGGCGTAGTCGGCGGCGTTCAGCGCGCGAATGATCTCTTCGAAGTTCACGCCGCCGCGACCGGGCGAACGGAAATCCCAGCCGCGCCTCGCGTCGCCGAACCGCAGGTGCGACGCCAGAATGCCGCTGCGCCCATCGAGCGTCACGATCGCATCCTTCACGTGGACGTGGTAGATCCGCGACGCAAACGCTCGGATGAACTCCACCGGGTTGACTCCCTGCCAGTGCAAGTGGCTGGGGTCGAAATTGAAACCAAATTCCGGCCGCTGGTCCAGAGCATCGAGCGTGCGCTGAGCGCTGAAGAGATCAAATGCGATTTCGCCGGGATGCACCTCGAGCGCGAACTTGACCGACTCTTTCTTGAAGACGTCGAGCACCGGGTTCCAGCGGTCGGCGAACTCGCGGAACCCGGCGGCGATTTCATCCGCCGACGTGGGCGGGAAGTCGTAGACCATGTGCCAGATCGGCGAGCCGGTGAACCCGTTGACGACGATGTCATGGCCGGCGACCTGGGCGAGTCGTCGCGCGCCGCGCGCCGTGTTCTTCATTTCGTCGGCCGCCCGCTTGCGCACGCCGTCGGGCTTGCCGTCGCCCCAGACGTGCGGCGGCAGGATGCGCTGATGCCGCGCGTCGATGATCGCGTCGCAGACGGCCTGGCCCGCGAGATGATTCGAGATCGCCCAGCACTGCAGGTCGTACTTCTCCAGCAGGTCCATCTTGTGCTGGCAGTAGTCCTCTTCCGCCGCCGCGCGGCCGACCTCGAAATGGTCGCCCCAGCAGGCCAGCTCAACGCCTTGATAGCCCCACTGGCTCGCTTTCTGAGCGACCTCTTCGAGCGGCAGGTCGGCCCACTGGCCAGTGAACAGCGTTACCGGACGCGGCATGAATCCCCCTTTGGTTCGCCCCGGCCCTACGCGGCGGGTGCGACAGGGTCGCAGAGTAGTTGGCGGCCGACTCGATGTCAACGAGCTTCGCGCGCTTCACGCGATTGACGGTGGGGACCGGCGTGACCTATAAACGAATCGGTGAGATGAATGGCTGATCAGGAACGCGGACTACGCCCTGCGCGCTCGATCGACGGTCTGATCGTCGTCGGCCTTGTCGCGCTCGCCTTCGTGCTCGGCTGTTTCCGGCAGCGCGACGCCGACATCTGGTGGCACCTCAAGACCGGTCAGATGATTCTCGAGCGCGGTGAGATTCCGCGCCACGATTGGTTCACCTTCACCTGTTCCGACAACGCTTGGATCGACCTGCACTGGTTGTTTCAAATCGGCGCGACGGCGCTGTACAAGCTCGGCGGCGTGCGGCTGCTGGTGCTCGCTTCAGCGACGATCGGTGCGGCGGCGATCGGCGTCATGATGTGGGCGCGGCGGCCGAACTGGTCGGCCACGGTGAGTGCGGCGTGCTGGTTGCCCGTGTTGTTTCTATACAGCGGGCGGTTGTACGTGCGGCCGGAGGTGCTGACGCTGTTGTTCATGGCGGTGTTCTTGGCGGTGCTGTTTCGCAGCGATCGCCAGCCGCGGTTGATCTGGGTCTTGCCGATCGTCCAACTGATTTGGGTGAACGTGCAGGGCCTGTTCGTACTCGGTCTGGTGCTGGCGGGCGCGTTTTGGGCCGACGGACTCTGGCGGCACATGCGCCGCGGCTCGCCAGCGCCGGGCCTGGCGGTTCGAACAGCGCTCGGTGCGGCGCTGGTGCTGGCAAGCCTCGTCAACCCGTACACGGTTCGCGGCCTCGTCTTTCCTATCGAACTGTTCCGCAAGATGTCTACCGACGCCGCCTTCTACAGCGCGCACATCAGCGAACTTCAGAGTATCCGGCAGTTCATCGCGGCAACGGGCTGGGAGCAGTTCTATCTGGTGATGCACCTTGGTCTGTTGATCGCAACGGTCCTCAGTTTCGTGTTGGTCTGGCACGCGCGGCGGTTCGATCTGTTTCGGCTGCTCGCGTTCGCAGCGTTTGCGTGGCTGAGTTTGCAGGCGACTCGCAACTCGGGCCAGTTCGCGCTCGTGGCCGGGGCGGTGCTGGCGTGGAACGTCGGTGAATGGTCGGCGCTGCGATATCAGAATCCGGATTGGGACCAGGGATCACCGCGGACCGCGCTGGCTGGTCGGCTTGGCGTCGCGGCTGCGATTGCCGGCTCGATCCTGCTGGTCGGTTCCGGCCGTTTCTACGCCTTTGCGGGCGAAGACCGGCTGGTTGGGTTGGGCGAACATCCGTTGTGGCACGCGCACGATGCGGCGCGGTTCGCCGCACGGCCGGGAACGCCGGATCGGCTGATCGCCTTTCATCTCGGACAAGCGGCGGTGTTCGAGTTCCACAAGCGGCCGGAACAACGAACGTTTTGCGACCCGCGGCTCGAAGTGGTCAGCCGCGACGTGCTCGCCCGGTATCACGCCATCGAAGACGCGGTCCGATCCGGCCGGGCCGGTTGGCAATCGACGCTCGATCGGTTTGGGCTTCGCGCAATCCTGACCGACCATCGCTCGCACTTTCAACTCGAAGCGACGTTGCTCGCCGACGCGCAGTGGCGATGTGTGTACTTCGACCCGGTGGCGGCGGTGTTCTTGCATCGGACCGCGGCGGAATCGGCCGGCTTGGCCGCGGTGGACTTCACCGCGCGGCTGTTCAGCGACGCCGCCAGCGACGCGCCGCTGCACGAGGCCGAGTCGCTCATGCTCGTGGCGCGCGGGCTGGCCGAGCGGCCTGGGTCGAATCCGATGCTGGTCCGTACGCTCGCACTGTTGGCCGCCAAGCTGGTTCGAGACGCTTCCGTCCCGACGAACGACGCCAGCCTTCGAAAGTTGCGCACCATGGGACAGGTAGGTTTCTATTTGGCCTCGCTGGTCGCTCCGGCCGACGACCCTGATGCACTGGCCGACGACCTGTTCTGCCTGTTCGACTTGGAGCAGTCGCAGACCGCGTTTGAGCGAGCGCTCGGGATCCGCAAAGACGACCTGATCGCGCTGAGCTTTCTCTACATGCTCGCGAAGATGCGCGGCGATCGCTGGGAAGAAACGCTGCGGGGCAGTCGTTTGCTGAACCGCCGCGGCGCCCGCGCCGCCGAACGGCCCTTCTTGGAGCAAGTGGCGTTGGATTTGGAGAAGCTTCGGAGCGAACCCGTCGACGTGCCGGGCCGCAACATTCTGGACTTGCTGGCGCCACACACGGCGGGTCTGTCCGATCGCGAACGTGGGGGCAACTCGGCGATGGCTGCGGGCTACGTTGCAGGGGCAGTCGAGGCCTATCGTGCCGCATTGGTCGAGACCGGGGGCGCCGGGCGAACTCACGCGGCACTCGCCCGCGCGCTGCTCCACATGGGCGACGCCGCCGGAGTCGTCGCCGAGGCCGAGGCAGCGCTGGGCGACTCGACGATCACCGGTAAGCTGCGACGCGATCTCGAGTGGATGATCGAACTCGCTCGGCCGTACCAGCGCGCGATGCGTTGAACGGTCGGCGCGCCGAAATCATCCTTTGAGGTCGCGAAGCGTCGCGCGCAGCTTGGCCGCAGCGTCGCCCCGGCCGCGGCTCAGTTCGACCACATCGCCGAAACTCAGGTCGGGCATCGGACACGGCAGCAGCTTTAGAGCAACCTTCAGCGGCGTGATGAGCTTGTAGCCGCGGCGAGTCAATCGCACCTCGGCACCGCTGTCGATCAGCACGTTCAGGTCGCGGTAGAAGGTGCGCATGCCCGCGCGGCCGAGCCTGATCAGGTCGCGACGGCGGCGAGGGCCGGCAGCCAGCGCCCGGACAAGCCGGTAGAGCCGCGCTGCACGGCGGGACGAAATCTGAGCGTCCGGACCGGGTCGGTTCGTAGCCATGGGAAGCCTCCACGGGGTGATGATGACGTCGGAGAGACCAGTATCCCTGGAGGCCCTGCAGGAACAGGGATTGGCACATGACTACTTGCGAACCGGCCGACAGTCAGCCTAGACCACGCCCAGGCAACGTGCAACAGCGGTTCTTGTCTCTGCTCTGGAAAGCCGCGATCGAAACACAAGGAGCAGGAGAGACACGAAGGGTCGAGCGGTGTGGACATGGATGCAGGTTCGCTGATCTTCGCGACATGCCTCGGAAAACGACAAGGCCCCCAGGGGGTTGGGGGCCTCGTCGAGTGGGCAAGCGTGGAGGTCAGGGATGGTTCGAGACTAGTCGTTCAGCGTCGACGATTGCGCGATCAAGTTGCCGACCTGTTCGGCCAGTTTGCCGGTCCAAGTCACGACCGACACTGCGGCCTGGTTGATCCAGATCGATCCGGGGAACGGCGCGATCGAGAACCGCAGTGAGGTCGGCTGAGTCGACTCAAACGACTCGTCGATGGCTTCGCTGTTCGGCGCGTCGTCGCTTGGATAGTACGGCGACCAGTCGCAGCCGGGGTAGAACATGTGGAAGCTCGGCCGGGGAGTGGTCGAGGTTTCTTCCGATTCCTGCGACGCTTCTTCGGTGGTGGATTCAGTGTTCGAATCGGTCGAGTCGCCAGTCGATTCGTCCTGGATCATCTCGCCGTTCGATTCGGCTTCTTGCGACGTGGCTGATTCTTCGCCTTCGCTGACCTCAGGCTCGCTGCGGTTTTCGCCCGCGTCGTCTGATTCCGGCTCGATGGTGCCGGCAAGCTGCGCATCGGTCGACATCTCGGCGCCGTCGTCGATGCCGTCGTTGCGAAGGTTGATGTCGTCCAACTCATCCTGACCCAGAGGCGCAGCTTCGTCGTCCATGACGGCCTGATCCGAGCCGATAGCAGGGACCGGGTCGCCCGTCTGGTCGTAGCCGTACTCGTCTGAAGCGTTGTCTTCGTAGCTGGGATTCGAGCGATACGAGTAAGGCTCGTAGATTTCGACGTTGGCGGCCGGCGCTGGTTCTTCGACGATGTTCTGCCAGTTGACGGGGAAGTCAGGCTCAGTGATTTCCGTCGCCTGTTCGGTCACGTCGTCCGACATGTCGTCGCTGAGGATTTCCTGACACGGGCAACTGCCGCCGTCGCAGGAGTCGAGGCACTCGGTCGCGTCGACCGATTCGTCGAACTCGACGGCAGCTTCGGATTCGCCGGCCGGGTCCAATCCCTCGGCGTCGAATGTGGCGCTGGTTTCGTCGGCGGGGGCCTCGAGATCGATCTCGTCGTGGCACGGGCAGGTCAGGTCGCTGCAGCGACCATTCCCGTCGATAGCCGTGGCATCGGCGTCGGTCGAGTCGGTGTCGGTGTCGAACTCGGACGGCGACGACTGCGGTTCAATGCCACGCTCTTCTTCCGCGGTCAGATTGGCGTCGGCGTCGTCGAGATCGATCACGTCGTGGCAGGGGCAAGTCGGGTCGCTGCACCGACCAAGTGAGTCGACTTCCGGTTCATCGGTTGGTGTCGCGTCGGTTGCGCTGGGCTCGTCCGTGATGGTGGCCTGTGATTCGACAGCAGGCTCTTGTTGACTGGTTGTGTCGCTGTCGGATTCGCCCCAGTAGTTGCGGTAGTAGCGTTCGTACCAATACTCGTTTTCGTAGATCGGCTGAGCCGTCGGGCCTTCGGGGCCCAGACGACAGGCGCAGATCGATACGGGAACGGACTCAGGATTGTCGCTGGGAGTGGCCTGTGAGCCGAACGCGCAGGAAGCCCACATCGCTCCGGCTGCGGCCAGGTTGCGCCAACGTGCTAACATTTATCACGTCCTCCTAGGAAGGTGTTGGGTGTTGTGGCGGTAGGGGCCGTCTGGGTCTGCCTGGCAACACTTACGAGCAGAGTCTTGTGCCATTGGGTTTCGAGGCGCTGGGCGAGTTAGCGAGGCTACTCAAGGTTCGCCTTTTTTATCGGGCCTTACGGTCTGTGGACTTAGCGAAAACACGTGGGCGCAAAAAGCAAGCGTCTGGTTTTCCGGCTGTGTGGAAACGGGGCGTGCGGCCAGCAAATGCGATTGCGAAGCCGATGCCGGATGTGAGGCCGCTGGGACTCGCGAGGCGGACGCTCGTGTGAGCAGGAACCCCGCGCCACCGATCCATTCCGTCTCATTGGATCAACCTGGGTCGTTGCGCGTGCAACGGCTGATCGCGAGACGTGTTGTTCGTGCAGTTTGACAGGCTGCGAATCGTAACCTACGGTTCTGTTGAGTGCGACTTGCGGCAGACGGCTCGCGAGAGTTTGCCCAGGTCGCTCCCGAGTCAAAAAACAACGTGTGTTTCCGGCTGCGAGGTGTGCCCGTTGGGACGGCGCTGCATCTGGCCGAGCCAAAACCCAATCCGGGGTACGAGTCTGCTTGGGAAGTCGGTCGCCATGCCGCAAAGAGCCGACTCGGCAATTCTTAGTAAAGGAGAGCACAGATGCGCGGGTTCTTTACGAAAGTTCGTCGGTTCTTGGTTTCTGAAGACGGCCCGACGGCTGTCGAGTACGCGGTCATGTTGGCCCTGATTGTGATCGTCGCATTGACGGCCATTCAGACCGTCGGCACCCGCACGTCGGCGACGTTCAACAACATCGCCACCAAGCTGAACACAGTGACCTAGTCTTCGGCTGGTAGACCGGCTTGTCCGGCGGGCCGTGGCCCCCTCCAGCACAGGAGACTAGAGATGCGCTTCTTGATTGAGTTGCGTCGCTTCGTGGTTGCTGAAGATGGCCCGACCGCAGTCGAGTACGCGGTAATGCTGGCACTGATTGTGATCGTCGCACTGACGGCGATCCAGTCGGTCGGCACCCGCACTTCGGCGACGTTCAACAACATCGCCGATAAGCTGAACACGGTGACCTAGTCCGCTCCGCTCGCTGAGCGGGCCAGGGACCCGGCGACAAACACGTGGCGACGTGCATGGCTCGCAGCGAGCGGCACGTCGCCATGTTCGTTTCAGAGCAGGAGGTTTCGACGATGTTTCCGTTCTTTTTCGGCGGCCAACCGGACGAGCTTATCCAGATGGTGATGGTGCTCACTGCCGTCTTGGCCACGATGTGCAGCTCCCTGTGGATGCGGTTCTAGCCCGATACCGCACCTTGTTTGTAGTTCCGGCTTTGGTCGGCGTTGGCACCGCCTGAAGGCGGGACTACGAAGGTAGTAGTCGTGATCGGCGTTGCCTGGTTTGGGCAACAACCAGACAGATCGATTGGAGGATAGAGGCCATGATGCAATTGGACGATTCGTTCGGCGTAGTTTTGTTCGTCACCGTGGCTTTGGCCGTGGCGGCTGTGATCGACGGCTGGAAACTGAAGGTGCCGAACTGGCTGACCTTTCCGTTTGTGCTGAGTGGTCTGGCGTATCACCTGATTACGGGCGGATGGTCCGGGCTGGGCGCTAGCCTGCTCGGCTGCGTGTTGGGGTTGGGGTTGTTGTTGGCGCCGTATGTGATCGGCGGCATGGGCGCGGGCGACGTCAAGTTGTTCGCGGGCGTGGGCGCGTGGATGGGTCCGCAGGTCACGTTTGGGGCGTTCTGCGTATCGGCGGTTGTCGGCGGCGTGTTGGCAGTGGCGCTGGTCGCGCTGCGCAGTCTGCGAGATCAAGGCCTGGCAGCCCGCAGTTGGGAGCGGTTTCAGATGGTCTTCGGCGAGATCATGACGATCAAGAACCCTGGCCATCTGGCCGAGCTGGCGGCGGCGCGCAAGCCCACCGCGACCCTGCTGCCGTACGGCATTCCGTTGGCTATTGGCACGGTCGCTCACTTTTTCTGGTTGGGACTGCTATGAACCGAAGTCGGCTGACCGCACGAGCGTCTGGTTTATCGAGTCGGCGTGGCGCGGCGGTAGTCGAGTTTGCGATTCTGCTGCCGCTGTTGTTGGCGGTGGTGTTGGGGCTGGTGGAATTCGGCCGGGCGATGATGGTGCAGCAGACGTTGGTCGCTACGTCGCGCGAGGCGTGCCGGGTGGCCGTCCTGGCTGGCACGTCGAAGACAGACGTCATAGACCGCGCGACCGCTTCGCTTGGCGCGGCGGGCATAAGCACGTTCACCATTTCGATGAATCCAGACCCCCCGTCGAGCGCGGCCGAAGGAACAGCGGTAACTGTCACGATCCAAGTTTCTTTTGACAACGTGACCTGGCTGCCGGTGCCGATTTACCTCGGTGGAAAAACACTCTCGGCCGCGGCCGTCATGCGCCGCGAGTGGGACTAGAACGGTTGAACAGGTCGCGTAGAAAGCACAAATGATGAAGCCCCGATCCGTCCTGCTACTGTGCGTCGCCGGCCTCTGCGGACTGGTCGCCGCGCTGGCCATTACTCAACACCTGTCAGGCAACCAGAAATACCGGGCGATTTTGTATTTCCAGGACGAGTCGAATGTGTCGCTGACAGCGTTCTTGGGCAAGACCTGGGCACCGCGTGGTCAGACGCCCAAAGCCCTCGTGACGGGAAAGCGCGGCGGGGTTGGGCTGGCGCCGATCGTTGTTGCATCGCTGGCCGTTCTACTCACGGGAGGATGCCTCGATCTTGAGAAGCAGACCACGATCATCGCTTTCCCTGCATTCCGAGATCCGTTGCAGGTCTTGTTGGTCTAAGAGGGTCTCTACGTTTTTGGCGACTGCCCCGATCAACTCAAGGGGTGCAAAGACACAACTTAGTCCCGGCGCCGCCGTACATGTTGCTGGTCCAGGCCAGGCGGACGGGGACAAACTGAGCAAGGTAACCGAGGGTCTGTTTCATGCCGGGCGTCGCCTTCGGGGCACACGCGCGGCCAGCCACGGCCCTTGCGAACCGCAAGGTCGTCGCCGACAATCGTGACGCATGGTACGTCTTTTCGGCGAGTACGGCGCCTTCCTGACTGAAGCGCGCGCGGCGTTCCAGACTGTCGGCGCCGTCGCGCCGAGCGGTCGGTTCCTCGCTCGCGCCATGGCGCACCCACTGCGAACCAGCCGCAATGGTCCCGCCTCCGTCCTCGAAGTCGGACCGGGAACCGGCGCGATCACTCGCGAGATCGTCCGATACATCCGAACCGACGATCGGTTCGATCTCGTCGAACTCAGCACCGCCTTTGCCGAAACACTCTGGCGCCGGTTCCAGAACGAACATCGGTTCCGGCAGGTTCGCACGCAGTCGCGCATCATCAACATGTCGGTGCAGGATCTCGCCGCCGATCGCGACCACGCCTACGACTGCGTCGTCTGCGGACTCCCATTCAACAACTTCCCGCCCGAACTGGTGCACAGCCTATTCGAGCGGATGTGTCGGCTCGCTCGGCCGGGCGGCGTCATCAGCTTCTTCGAGTACCTCTGGATTCGCGACCTCAAACGGCCGTTCGTCTCCACCGACGAACGCAACCGCCTCGGCCGCGTGGCCGACGTCATCGCCGGCTACCTGGACCGTTTCGAGTTCCGCCGCGACCTCGTGCCAATCAACCTGCCGCCCGCCGTGGTTCACCACCTGCGCATCGGCGGCTGACCATCAAGGAGTCCATTCATGGCGTCGCTGTTTCCACTGAGTTGGACGGGCTGGGTATCCATTCTGTCGGCGGCGGTGGCCGTGGGGCAAGCTTCCAGCCTGCCCGTCAGGTCCGTGGACGACATTGGCAGGCTGGAAGCCTGCCCCACAGCCGAAGAACAGGCCAAGACGGTCGCACCGCTGCGGATCATCACGCTCGGCGACTCGATAACGAAGGGAGTGCGCCCGGGCGTCGCCGCAGCCGAGACCTTTGGTGCGCTGATCGAGGCGGAGTTGCGGAAAACGGCGAGGCGCCTCGAAGTCGTCAACTCCGGCGTCGGCAGCGAACGCACCGACGGCGCACTCCTACGCCGAAGCTGTCGAACAGGGCGACTCGATGCTCGTCAGCTACTACTCGTCGCACGAAGGTGCGACGAATATCTACCTGGCGACGGTGCCACTTGCGAGTTTCTAAGTACTGCTCCACATTGAAAGGGGTCCGAATTCGTTTAACCCGCAGCCGCAGGCGAGGCACAACAAACGCCAGCCATGCCTCGCCTGCGGCTGCGGGTTAAACGACCGAAGCCGATTTCAGACCCTATCCAATGCGGCACAGTACTAAGATGGCGAACCCCTGGGCCGATCGTGGCGTCGGCCGTTACGTCGCACCGGTCGCCGTGGCGTTTGTTTGCGCGGCCGCCGCCGTCGCGACGGCCTCCAGTCTGCGGCGGCCGCTCGAGATCGACGAGACAGTCAGTTTCTGGATCGCCGACCGGTCGAGCCTCGGCACCCTGCTCGATCGAAGCCTGCGTTACTCGGCAACGCCGCCGCTGTCGTTCGTCTGCCAGCGAGCCTTGCTCGATGCGTTTGGTCGCAACGAACTCATGCTGCGGATTCCGGCGTGGGCCAGCTACCTCGGCGCAGTCGTCGCCGTCGCGTTCCTGGGCGGGCGATGGTTGAATCCGACGGCCGGCGCGCTGGCCGCCCTGCTGTTGGCACTGCATCCGATGGCGCAGAAGTTTGCCGTGCAAGGTCGGCCGTACACTCTGGGGTTGCTGCTGGCGATCGGCGCGGTCGGCGCCACCGAGGCGCTGGGCCGGGCTGGATTCCACTGGCGCCGCCTGGCGCCGTGGTTCGTGCTGAACCTGGCGTTGCTGTACACCCACTATCTCTTCGTACTGCTGTGGGTCGCCGAGTTCGTGTGGTTGTCTCTGGCCGCGCGCCGTGGGACTGTGCGGCTGGCGAACGTCGTGATCTGGTTCGGCGGACTTGGCCTGGCCGCGCTGCCGCTTCGTGCCGCGGTAATGCACGTTTGGCGGCACCGCGAGTTTCTGAACTGGAATCCGTACCCGCCGCCGTGGACCGACCTGGCGGGCCCGCTGCTGCCGTTTCATTGGACGCGAGCGAGTCAACCGGTCCCCTGGATCCTTCTCGCCGTCAGCCTCGCGTGGCAGGTGACGGTCTATGGGATTCGGCCGCGCAACTGGTTCATCGCCGAGCGTCTCAGGGCGTGCGCGAACGTGACGCTGCACGCGGTCGTCTGGACGCTCGGTCCCGTCGTCGGCCTGGCGCTGCTCGGGCGCTTCTGGCTGCCGAGCCTGGCGACCGACCGCTACATGTTGATCTATGTTCCGTGCGGCGTCGTGTGGATCGCGGGGTTGCTGAGTAGCCTTCGCGGCCGCATCGTTCCCGGTCTGTTGCTGCTCGCGATCGTTTGGCTTGCGGTGGATTTCGGCGGCGTCCGAGCGGCCTACGACAGATGGCGATCTGGCGAAAACGGCCAGCTTGCAAACGGCCGATCGACCTCGGTGGATCAGCGTTGGAAGGACGTGGCCAAGAGCCTATCGGCGGTCGACTCGCACGATCGTGTGTTTGTCGGGACGGGGCTGACCGAGATGACTCTCGTGCCGGTCTACTTCGGCGACCCGGTCTTCCAAGATTATGCGACCTGTCGTCTAAGTCGGATCTACTTCGGGCAGGACGCCGAGCGGCTGGCGCTGCCGATGAGTTGGACCCGCGACCTGGCCTTGGCCTACCAACGACGCCCTCCGGCAACTCGCAGCGACCAAGCCGCGCCGGCCGCTGCGCCACGCTCGATCTGGCTCATCGCCGCGACCGACACAGATCGGCTAGTGGCAACGGCTGAGCAGGCGCGCCGGCTGATCAAGTCATGGGGCTGGTTGGAATCGTCGCTCGACCACCACGCGGGTGTGCTCGTCGCGCGGTACGTACCGCCTGAAGCGCGCGACATCGAACGCTGAGTCAAGATATGGACCCCCGCAGATCACCCTCCCCAAGGCATTGAATCACACTCGTCGTATGTACCACTACCACCTATCGCTTCCGTCTTGAACTTCCCATGGTCGAGTGCGAGAATCTTCGTCCCGTGCGCAAATCAAGGGCTTACCTAGTCGCACGAAACTGCTGCGCGGATCCGTTCACGAACGGACGACATGTGCTGAATTACTGTCACGCGGTTTGGTCGTGGACGGTCGATCGTGCAGTCACGAGACCGTCCCACGACACACGAGTCGGCACGATTGGGGAGTCCCAAACCAACGAGGAGTGAAGATGAAATCGCGACCTTTGTTGACCCGCCGACAGGTCTGCTTCCTGATGACATTTGTCACAAGCGCGCCAACCGCAGCAAACGCTTTGCACGCCCAGCAAGCACCAGCGCCGGCCAATGTGCCGGAGGTGGTTGCGATCCGTCGGCCGGCCGGCGAGATTGCCGAAGGCATCGGCGCCGTGGTGTTGGAGCTAACAAACCAGTCCCTGAAAACGAATGTTCTGCTGCTGGCCGAGAAGGCCCCAGAGGCAGCGCCGAAACAGCCGCGCGAGCAGGGCGCACCGGCGCAGGCCGGTGAGGAAGTAGCCCCGAAGCCCGTCGTTTTCACGACTCAGCAAGATCATCAGGACATGATGAAGCAGCTTGGGATCACGAAGCTGCGGCCCGGACCGAGCGGCAACGCGGATGCTCCGAACGCTGCGAACACGGATGAATCGAAGGCAAATCCGTATCCCAAGCTGCCGGATCTGATGACGTTGAAGGACGGCACGAAGGTTACCTCGTCCGAGCAGTGGTGGAAGCGGCGGCGGCCGGAGATCGTCGAGGACTTCGAGCGCGAGGTGCTCGGGCGAATTCCCGACGGCGTTCCGGGCGTGAAGTGGGAGTTGCTCAAGACAATCGAGCGGAAGCTCGGCGAAACGGAAGTCGTCGAGAAGCGGCTCGCCGGCCGAGTCGACAATTCGGCGTGCCCGGAGATCGCCGTCAACATTCTGATGTCGGTCGTCACTCCGAAGGCCGCGCGGAAGCCGGTGCCGACGCTCATGATGTTTGGCTTCACCACGTTCGGCCCGGACGGCGAGGACATTGACTTCGGCGGACGGTTGCGCGGCGGCGCTGGGCAGCGAACTGGCGGCCCGGCGCCGGCAACGCAGCAGCTTATCGAAGCCGGTTGGGGCTACGCGACGATCAGCGCCAACAGCATTCAGGACGATTCCGGCGGTGAGTCTCCAAGGCGCTTCGGGCCTCGTCCTTCCGGCCAGACCGGCGGCGGGCTGACTCGCGGAATCATCGGGCTGACGAACAGGGGCCAGCCGCGCAAGCCGGACCAGTGGGGTTCGCTGCGCGCCTGGGGCTGGGGCGCCTCGCGCGGGCTCGATTACCTCGAAACGGACCCGGCAGTAGACGCGAAGCGAGTCGGCATCGAGGGCGTTTCGCGGTACGGCAAGGCGGCGCTGGGCACGATGGCGTTCGACCGGCGGTTCGCGATGGTGCTGGTCGGTTCGTCAGGCGAAGGCGGCGCCAGCCTGTACCGCCGCAACTTCGGCGAAGCAGTCGAGAACCTTACAGGTTCGGGCGAGTACCACTGGATGGCCGGCAGCTTTCTGAAGTACGGCACGGCCGAGTCGTCGTTCGGCTCGATGAACGCAGGCGACTTGCCGGTGGATGCGCACATGTTGATCGCGTTGTGTGCGCCGCGGCCGACGTTCATCAGCTACGGCGTCCCCGACCGAGGCGACGCACTGTGGCTGGATCAGCAGGGAAGCTTCATGGCGGCGATCGCGGCCCAGCCGGCATTCCGGTTGCTCGGCGCCCGCGATCTTGGCCGCAGCGACGACTACATGAAAGAAAAAATGCCTCCCGTGAACACCGACCTGCTCGCCGGCGAACTCGCCTGGCGCCAGCACGACGGCGGTCACACCGATCTCCCCAACATCCCGCACTTCGTGAAATGGATGGGAAAACTATGGGCGGAAAAGGCAGGCGACGCAGGCGAGGCGACGAATGGTCGCGAAGACACGACTTGCGGTGGATCCGATGACTGACAGCCGCATCTGGTTCGTCTGCTTCCGCTCGCTGAATCCCGCCGAACGCCTGGGCCGGTGTCCCGTCCACCTCAGATAGGGAGCGCGGCGAGAGCGGCCGGAGACGAACAAGTGAGTTGGCCACTTGTGCAACCTCACGGAGTCTTGTTCTTTCTAAAGTACTCAAGCCACTGCGCCATGATCGCGTCGCCGATCGTCCCCGACCGGCGGTACTCCGCCTCCGTCTTGCCCCAGTAGAATCCGATCCAGCCGGCGGCCGTCTCACGCGACGCCTCGATAAACCGATCAAACTCATCCATCGAGCAGCGTAGCGGGAACATCTCTTCGATCACCACCGGCTTGCCCACGGCAAACCCGCGCAGCGTCTGTAGCTCGGCGTCGAGCTTGTCCTTCTCCGGATAAAGATGCACGCTCATGAAGTCCAACTCGCCGGCGATCTCGCGCGGCACGAACCCCGACGTTAGGCCCGGCCGATCGAGGCTCCACGGCACCAGGCCGACTGTGATCAAGTGGTCGCGGTCGTGCGTGCGGACGGCTGCCGACAGCGTCTTGATCCATTCGCGCGCTACCGCCGGTCGCGGCCGATCGCGCGGATCGAGCGAAACAAACTGCACGAAATGAAACCGGCCCGCAAACGGCGGTCCCAGCCACTCGCCCGGCTTGCGCGGTCCGCCCGACACCACCGGCTCGTTCATCAGGTCGTAGCAGAAGATCGCCGGGCTGGAGGCGCAGCTTTCGGCGATCGCTTCCCAAAACCGCGACTGCACCGCCCAGCGCTGCGGTTCGTCCAGCGCGTCGTACCACGCGGGCACAAACTCCTTCAGGTAGCACGCCAGTCCGGTCAGATCGAGATACAGCCCGAGTCGCTCGGCCAAATGAACCAGCTTCGTCAGCCGATCGAGCGCCGCGGCGTTGGGTTGGTCCGCCGCGTCCATGAACTTGCCCAGTTGCAGATGAATCCGGACCACGTTCGCCCCCAACTCCTTCATCTCCGCAAAATCCTCTTCGACCTTGGTCCATTCATCCACCCAGTACTCTTCGATCAGCCGGTCGCGTTCATCGTGGTCGTAGTTGAAACCCCAAGGCACGAACGGCTTGCCGCTTGGGTGCAGTATGAAATGTTTGCCGTCGGGCGAGACGCGGATCCGCTGCTGACGGGCCGGCTCATCGGCGGCGGACATGGCGACGACCAGCCACGTGGCGACGGCCGCCAACGTCGCCACGCCGGCCACGCTCGTCGACAGCAATCGCGTGCATGGATGCATGAAGGGATTGTACCGACCCGCGCGGGCAACAAGGTACGTCGAATGTGAATCAGCACGTCAGGCTGACGATTGATCTCCACCGCGCTTTGACTGGCGCGCACCTTTGTGCTTAAGATTGTCGCCAGACTGGACCGCGCCCATAGCTCAACGGATAGAGTCGCGGACTTCGAATCCGAAGGTTGCAGGTTCGAATCCTGCTGGGCGCGCTGCTTGGACGTGCGTCGAGAGGCGTCTTTTTGGAGTGGCGACATTCGGACGCATTGTCGCCTTTCGCTCCGCGAAAGGACGGTTCTTTCGCGGAGTGAAAGACGACGTTCATTGCTTCGCCAGTCCTTAGCGGCACATCGCGTGATACGCTACCGCCCACGGCCAAACCGTGACCAGCGGGCCAACTCAAGGAGATCCTCCGTGGTCGCAGACGTTTACGCGGCCGCCAACGAACGGACGTCCAGCATCCGCCTGCTGGCCGCTGGCCGGTCAATCGTCGACCTGCGCAACTTCGACGCCGGAACGTAACGCCGATATCGACCGCTTGTTCGGCGACAGCGGCCGCGACATCTACGTCGCGGAATCGTTGAAAGTGCACGCCGAGGCGGGCGAGGTGGTGGCCCGAGTGCCGGCGGCGGAATCGATCCTGAATGTCATCACCGCACGGTTGGATCCGCCAGTCGATATTCCCGATCCGGGCGTGCGGCACACCGTCGCCGCGTCCCTCAACATTCCAAGGACGCTGGGTTTCGACGCCGCGCCAGAGCTCGCTCGGGTCATCCACGCCAGCGACTTGGCCCAGCTTCCGCGGCTCGACATTTCCAATCGCGGAGTCGTCAGCCTGCAAGGTCTGGAGTATGCGACGAACTTGAGCAGCCTGAACCTGGCGAACAACAACCTTGCGGACATTGCGGCGCTGCGCGTGGCGACATGTTCGGTGCCAATCTGCGTGGGCGCGCCACTCGGCCTGGCGCGGATCCAGTACCTTGACGCACTGCTAGATTCAGAGGACGAGTGCGGAAGACCAGTTCGTACGATCCCATTGGCTCAGCCGGTCCGTCGCTGGTCTGGCCGCTTGTGAACTTCAGGTCTGTCGCGATGCTGTTCGGATCGCCTTGGCTGTTGAGTCCGCCAAACGTGATCTCGATCCCTTGGCCGGACCTGGTCCAGAATCCGAGTCGGTTTCCGACATGACCGGCGAACAACTCCTGCTCCATACAGCGGGTTTCACCCAGTGTGTCGAAGCCACACCGCCTGAGCGCGTCGTTGATGTCCACGATCAGGGCCGCCAGTCCCTGATTGTCGAGCGTTGCGGCGCGCGTCACGACGAACGGAATCGTCAGGTCGCTTCGCTGATCCGAATCGTCCTGGCGCAGTCCTTTCGCGGTGAGCGTGAATTCGGCGTCCGCGGACAACTGATAATTGAAGTCGGGCGAAAGCTCGTCTCCGAGCACCGCAAAGTCGCCGATGTTCACGACGTGCAGTACGTAGTAGTCGGGAACTCCGGCGAACTGCTCCACCGGAACGACGGCCAACCGCTCTCCCGTGTCTGTGTCTTGCCCCGCGAACAGGAAGTGCGTTCGACCTGTGAAGAACGGATTCGAATTGGCGTCGGCAGAGCCGCCGTCCACGAACTGCACGTCGATCATGTCGCGCGCGAGCAACGCCGCTTGGGCCGCGCCGTAGCGCTTCAGCGCGTCCGGAGTCCGCAGCACGTACCAGTCGCCTTCGTCGCCGAAGTGCAAGCTCAGGCCGGTGACCGTGACGTCCTGGGGCTGCACACGGAACAGGTTGCTCCAATCGACGTCGACGAAGGATGCGAAGTCGACGTGGTCATTGGTTGCCGAAGCGCCGGCGACCGCGGTCACCTCATATCGGTCGGGCGGAACCTCGTTCGCGCCGCCTGCGATCCAGTCCTGGCCGGGGCCGCCGTCGAGCCGGTCGTCGCCCGCGCCGCCGCGGATGACGTCCAGGCCGTCGCCTCCGGTGATCGTGTCACGCTCGGCGCCGCCGAACAGGCGGTCGTTGCCGTCGCCGCCGTGAATCTCGAGCGCCGCGAGCATCGCGCGCTGCGGTCGGTCTTCGGGATCGATTCCCCACTCGCTGCACGCGATCAGGAACTCAGGATCGGCATGCACCTCGTCGTCGCCAGAACGCGTATCAATGACCATCCCATCGACGTCGAACGCCGTGTAGAAGGCGAACGTCTGCTCGTAGAGTGGCCCGCCGCCGCATGGATCCTCACCCGCTGAACTGGTCACGAACTGCTGCCGCTCGATGTCCCACGGGCGGCTCGTCAGTTCGTATCGGTGCAGGATTGTGTTCCAACGCACCGCCACGAAGTCGGGCACCGGGCGGCCGTTGCGGTCAAGGTCGCCGCCGAGGAAACAGCACGCGATCATCCCCCGCCTGTCCGTCAAAACGATCGGTGAGCGTGGGCAGGTAGGTCTTGCGGTCGGCCTGGTTGACATAGCGCTCGGTCGTCTTGATGAACGGCAGTCCGTCGGGCAGCACTTGGAACGTGTCGTCGCCAGTTCCGCCCCAGATCAGGTCGCCGGCTTGGCGATCGAACCCCCCGGTCAGTACGTCATTGCCGGGTCCGCCAAAGATCCATTCTTCCGCCGAACCGCCCTGTAGGATGTCGTTTCCCTCGCCCCCGAGCACGACGTCGCGCCTCAGGATTTGTTGCGTGCTGCCGAGGAATGTCTCGACGCGGCAGGTGATACAGGCGGCATTGAGCGGATCGGAGAGGTCGAGCACCGCGGTGCCAGGTTCTGGGCCGATCACCGGCTCGAGCTCATATCGCGCGACGGCTTCGCCCGTCACCCGCAACAGGTAGGCCCCGCCCGGGACATTTTTCGTCACTCCGCCCAGCGAGATCGTCGCGGCGCTCGCGCGATCAGCGGTTGCCGAGATTGGCCGGCCAGCCCGGTCCAGCACGGCAAGCGGATTGCCGGTGGCATCCAAGTTGGCCGGGTCGAGGAGTTGGAGCGTCACTGAGCCGGGCGTCTTTCGGATCAGTCGGATGCGGTCATGCCGGCGAAGTTTGCCCACGCCATCCGCGCCGATCTCCCGCCCCTCCAGTTGGACCCCGTCCTCGGCGAGCACAAAGCGGAACCAGTCCTGATCGGCGGCGTTGTGCAGCGAAAGGCCGGAAACCAGGCCGAGGCTGCCGATGTTCGGTATCTCGTACGCCGTGCTTGGCGTGTTGTTGTTCGGCGTCGCCTCGCGCGGTTGGTCCGACCAGTCGCGGGTCGAGAATTCGATCTGGTAGATCGTTGGCGCCTGATCAGTGCGAAAGATCACACATTTTCCCGGCCCGCTCGGTAGATTTCCTATGCCGGCTCGTTATCCTATGAGGACGCTGGAATCTTATCTGTTCCCCGCCAGTGAGGTGCAACATGCCCCGAGTTGCTTCCCTTGTCGTCGGCATCGGGCTTGTCCTGGGCTTCGTTTTCGTCGGGTTCCATGCGGCGCCTGGCCAGACGGCCAAGTCGACTGAAAAGTCGGCCGGCAAGCGGCTCGCGCTGGTGGTCGGCGTGAACCGGTACAAGCACGCCAAGTTGGACCCGCTGGAGTTTGCCGAGCGGGACGCGGAGGAGCTGGCCAAGCTGCTCGGCGGGCAGGGATATCGCGTCGTGCTGATGACGGCCGCCGAGGGGCAGCGCGACCCGAAGCGGCTGCCGACCCGGCAGAACATCGACTTGCAGGTGAAGGAATTGCTCAAGGACGTCGGACGCGACGACCTGATCGTGGTCGGGCTGGCCGGGCACGGGATTCAGCCGGACGGGTCGGCCGAATGTTTCTACTGCCCGCAGGACGCCAATCCGACGATCGAGCCGGGCAAGGGGGGCGAGCCGGCGGCGCCGGAGACGCTCGTGCGGATCACGGGGAACCAAAGCGGCGTCGAGCCGCCGCAGTCCAAAGGGCTGATCCAGACGCTCGACGACAGCGGCATCGGGCGCAAGCTCATCTTCATTGACGCTTGCCGCAACGACACGAGCACGGGGCGCGGCCGCGGGCTGGGCAGTAACATCGTGGCGCTGCCGTCGAGCACGTATGTGATGCTGAGTTGCGCGGCCAGGGAGCGGTCGTTCGAGACGAAGAAGCTGGGCGGCGGACACGGTGCGTTTTTCCACTTCGTGCTCGAAGGGCTGCGCGGTGCGGCCAAGAATGACGCCGGCGTCGTCACGTGGAACCGGCTCGCCGAATACGTGTACGACAATGTCTCGATCAAGGTGCCCGAAGTCATGGGCGGCGGGGCTGAGCAGCACCCCAACGAAAAGAAGAACGGCGACCCATCGGTCGCCCTGTTGACGGTCAAGGTACCGCCGCGGCCTCGGCCAAATTTCGCCTCGGCACCGTTCAACGCCGCGACCGCCAAGAAACTCCAAGACGACTGGGCGAGTTTCATCGGCCAACCCGTGCAACTGACCAACTCCATCAACATGAAATTCCAACTCATCCCGCCGGGAACGTTTCAGATGGGATCACCGACCGGCGAGGCCGAACGATCCGCCGACGAAGGGCCGCAGCACGCCGTCACGATCGCACAGCCGTTCTACCTCGGAACTTTCGAGGTGACGCAGGGCGAGTACGAGCGGCTGATGGAAACGAATCCGAGCTGGTTCGCGCGGACTGGCGACGGCAAAGACAAAGTTGCCGGCCAGGACACAAGCCGGTTCCCGGTCGAGAAGGTTTCGTGGGAAGACGCCGTCGCGTTTTGCGATCGGTTGAACAATTCGTCGGCTGAAAAGCAGGCGGGGCGTCGATATCGCTTGCCGACCGAGGCGGAGTGGGAGTACGCCTGCCGCGCGGGGACGGTCACGCCGTTTCACTACGGGTCGGCATCCGATGCGACCAAAGCGAACTTCGACGGTAATCTTGCCTACGGCGGAGGCGCGAAGGGAACGTACCTCCAGCGCACGACTACCGCGGGCAGTTATCCGTCGAACGCGTTCGGGCTGTCTGACATGCACGGCAACGTTTGGGAATGGTGCCAGGATCCGTGGCACGCCAACTATGACGGCGCCCCGACGGACGGAAGTGCGTGGGAGGCGGGCGGAAACGCGACCCTTCGTGTGTTGCGGGGCGGTTCCTGGTACTTCTATCCGGGGTTCGCCCGCTGTGCCTACCGCGTCAGGGGCTCTCCCGTCGGCCGCTGCAGCAGCGTGGGGTTTCGGGTGGTGTGTGTCATTGGCGTGAGGACTCCGTAGCTGCTTGTGATCTTTACTGCTTTACCTCTTCGCCGCGTAGCGGCGCGCGATTTTTTTGGGATTTCATTGCAACCGAAAGCGGTCTTCGCTGATTGTGGCGGTCACGCTGGTTCGCGTGCCCGCGTGAACACCACCTTGTTCGGCTCGCCATTGCCGGTGATCGACAAGGTGTACTTGTGCATGTCCGAAACGACTCACGGAAAGCGGGCCAACGCGGCTGAAGCCCCAAGCTGTTCCTCGATGCGCAGCAGCTCGTTGTACTTGGCCAGTCGCTCGCTGCGGGTGATCGAGCCGATCTTGATCTGGCCGGCCGCGGCGCCCACGGCCAGATGGGCGATCGTCGCGTCCTCGGTCTCGCCGCTCCGCGCCGAGACGATCGTTCGGTAGCCGGCCGCCTTGGCCTGGGCGATCACCTCCAGCGTCTCTGTCAATGTCCCAATCTGATTGAGCTTCACCAGCACGGCGTTGGCCACGCGATTGGTGATGCCGCGAGTCAATCGCGATGCGTTCGTGACGAACAGGTCATCGCCGATGAGTTGCACTCTGTCGCTGAGCCGGTTCGTCATGGTGTGCCAGCCGTCCCAGTCGTCTTCCGCGCAGCCGTCTTCGATCGATACGATCGGGTAGCCATCGACCCATTCCGCGAGCCGATCGACCAGTTGGGCGCTGGTCAAACTCTCGCCCGCCGGTTGGTAACGATCGTCGTTCCAGAATTGAGTGCTCGCCACGTCGATCGCGATGGACACGTCGCGACCGGGCGTAAAGCCTGCCCGCGCGATCGACTCGACGATCAGGTCGAGCGCCTCGCGGTCGGAACGCAGTCGCGGTCCGTAGCCTCCCTCGTCGCCTACGAGAGCCGCCTCGTACCCACGCTGCGCCAGAACCCGACCAAGCCAACGATACACCCGAACCACCCACTCGATCGCCTGCCGAACGCTGGTTGCACCCAGCGGCATGATGAGGAAGTCCTGAAATGCCAGGTTGCGTCCCGCGTGTAGCCCGCCCGAGATCATGTTGACCATGGGCATCGGCAGCGACATGGCAGATCGAGGATCGAGGGTCAAGGACCGAGGATCGGCGGTTCCCGAATGCTCGGACACAAGTTGTGCGAGGTGCCGAAACAGCGGAACACCACGCACCGCGGCGGCGGCGTGCGCACAGCCCAGCGAGACGCCCAGAACCGCGTTGGCTCCGAGCCGCGACTTGTTCGGCGTGGCATCCAGTTCCACCAGGCGCCGATCGATCGCTACCTGATCTTCGACCGGCTGCCCGATCAGTGCTGGCGCAATCGACGTCGTCACGTTCGCAACGGCTTGCAGCACGCCCATTCCGTCGTAGCGATTGGCGTCGCCGTCGCGCAGTTCCGCCGCCTCCCATCGTCCTGTGCTCGCGCCCGATGGCACCATCGCGCGGCCCCGCGAGCCGGCCGCGATCACTTCCACTTCGACTGTCGGATTGCCGCGGCTGTCGAGGACTTCGCGGGCGGTGATTCGCTCGATCGAAGTCATGAGCGTCACTCCTCGACCACGGCTCGGTCGCCGCGAAACAGATTCTGGTAGCGCTCGTAACGGCCGGGGTCGATCTCTAGATCCTCGACGGCCTGCTTGACCGCGCAAAGGGCCTCGTGTGTGTGCGTGCAGTTGGGGAACCGACAGTGCGGTACGTACGGACGAAACTCGACGAAGTGGCCTTCTAACTCTTCCGGAATGACGTCCCAAAGTTCGAACTGGCGGATACCCGGCGTGTCGATGACCCAGCCGCCTTCGCTCAGCTTGTGCAACCGAGCCACCCGCGTCGTGTGTTTGCCGTGCAGCGTGGACTGGCTGATCTCGCCGACGTCGAGGGCCAATACGGGGTCGACCGCGTTGAGCAGCGACGACTTGCCGACTCCGCTTTGGCCGGCGACGACGGTCGTGCAACCACTCAGAATCTGGCGCAGTCGCCTGACGCCGAGTCCTGTTCGGGCGCTCACGACAACCACCTCGTAGCCCAATTGGCAATACAAACCCACGTACGGTTGCACGCTGACGAGGTCGACCAGGTCCGCCTTGTTCAGGCACAGCACGGACCGAATGCCCGCCTTCTCTGCGGCGACGATGGTGCGATCGACCAGGTTTGGTTTCAGGCCCGGCTCGGCAAGTGCGCACGTGATCAGCACCTGGTCGACATTTGCCGCGATGACCTGCTCGCGGCCGCGATAGGCGCGAGTCAGTACGCCGTGCCGCGGCTCAACCCGTTCGATCATGCCCTGGGGCTCGCCGCCGATTCTGCCCGACGCGGCCGATCCAGTCGGCCGGATCTGCACGCAATCGCCCGCCGTCACCGAACTGCGCCCCTCGATCGCTATCGTGCGCAGCACGCGGCTCACCGCACAGTTGAGCACTTGGCCGTCCGCCGCCTCGACCATGGCCAGGTTGCCCGTGACGTACAGTACTCGACCCGGCTGCCAGCCTGCCTGCGGGCCAGCCATGCCATCCGCCGGCGCGGGACAGCCCGAATCGTCTACGAGTATGGTTCGACGACGAGACAGTTCGCCCTTGGGTCGCACGCTCTCGCGCAGCGCGGCGGCGTCCAGACCTGCGTCGTCCTGTTGGAATCTCCGAGTCCAATCACCCTCGCGCCGACGCACCTGGCGGTTCTTGCGGAACTCGACGCGAATCTTGCGAGGCTTCTTGGACACGAGAGTCTCTCAGCCGCTCGAAATACAAGAACCCAACCGTGTCGAACATCCCGTGCGCGACGGCCGGAACGACGATGGACTCGGTCGCGACGTAGAGCGTACCAAAGAACAGACCTTCGCCCACACCCCAGATCGAAAACCAAATGTACCTCCAGCGCAGGTGGTGCATCGCACCGAAAACGACGGCGGCGAAGACAACACCGATCGTTGGTTGCTCGAACCAGTCGACCAACACGCCGCGAAAGAACGGCTCCTCGCCGACTCCCGCCATCAGGCCACCCGCCACGGCGTCGGCGATCCGCATGTTTCGCACCACGTCGATCGCGTACGTCTCGAACCGGGCGGCATAGGATGCCAACGAGAGTCGCAACAACCGATCGATCAGGAAGTTCGCAATCATGCAGGCAAGGCCAGCGGCGACCCCGATGCCGATCGTGGTGCGCAGCGGCCCGACTCGACCGACAACTCGTTCGATTCCGCCCAACGGCCACGCCAACGCAAGTAGCACGGCCGTCGCCAGGAGCGAAGCCCACCAGTGCAGTTTGATGCGAAAGATCATGACGCGCCCAGTAGGCCACAGAGGAGAGCCATTCCGTGTACGTGTGCTGTGAATCTTCCTAGATTGGCCGAGCGCAATCCGGCTCATGCGTGAACGCAGAGAAGGACTGGCAGATTCGCGGCGGGCACCGGCTGTGCCACGCGCCGGAGGCGCGCATCAATGACCGCGAGGGGTTGCTCCGCCGCCGCCAACCACCCGTAGCAGCATCCCCTGATTCTGCACCTTCCCGCCAAGCCACTGCTGCACGAGCCGCGTCACGTCCCACTCGACCGCCTTCCCCTTGTGCTCCGCCGCGACGACCGCCTTCGCGTACGATTCGTCACCTTGTGCGACACCCGCGGAATCTTGCCAGTCGCCCAGCTTATTCTTCCACTCCAGCAATCCGGCGCGGTTGTAATAATCGCGCGTCGCCCCGTTGGCCGAATCCGGCGTTCCCTCAGCCCAATCATTAGGCGCATCCTTCCCCGCGGCGATGCCGCCGAGCAGCACAGACACACCCAACACGAACGCAGCAAACCGTTTCACGTCATTGCTCCAGAGTGCAACTCTGCCGATCCTGCATCGGCCGCATCACGGCAGACGGACAGCATACCAGCCAAACTTCTACTCCTGAACAGCCGCAGTAGGCCGGAACAAGTCCGCGCGGTTCCGGCACAGCCACCCGCAGCCGGAATTGCGCAGACTTGTTCCGTCCTACGCACAGACGGCCAAGACCCCGGCCTGAACACTGGCCGATGAGCAGTGGGAATTCAATCAACGATGAACGCGCTGAAGTTGAGCATGACATGAAATCAGCTAACGAGGTTACACCGTCCAGCCCATGCTCCCTGGCGATACTCGGTTCCCACGTAGCGGTAGCCGCGAATGCCAAATCCGTGGTACAAAAGACTCGTGGACATGCTGATTCCTCCAGTCAAAGGTCTTCACGAAACCCAGACTGGAACAGCATGTCCTCACTCTTTCAAGAAAAGTACGCTTCAGTCGGATGAACCGGAAATACTCCGCAAGCTCTGATTCGGACGGGCGCAGCGGTGTAGTTTGCGGTACAGGTGAATGAACGCCAAGAACTGTCCCTGTCGTTGCGTAAACGTTTCCAACAATGGCTCCGAATGGTGCTCAGGTTGACGTCGCCAGTTCGGTCGGATGCAGGCTGAGATATTCGCGGACTTCCAACTGCATGCGATCGATTTCGGCCAGGAAGCCGGCCGCGGATGCGTGGTAGTTGGCTGGGTTATTCTCGACCTTGCGAAGGTGAGCGACCTGAGATTGAAAGTGCGCGATGCGTTCTAGCGTCGCGTGGTATTCTTGGTCGTCCGCGATCATGGTTACACCGGATTCGTTTCGAGTGTTCGACCGGGTTCCGCTTTCGGGCTCGCGGGAGGTGGCCATGCGAGCGAAGGCCTCGTTCACTGCTCGTATCGTTTGAACTGAATTGTGCCCAAAACGGCGTCAATAATGTAGTGAGGCCCGCCGCCCACCGCCGTGCGGCTTTTCAATTCGTAATCGACATGCCAGCCATCCGATTCGAGCGCGAGGACGATGCGGTAGTCGGAAAGATCACGGTAGCACGCTCGGCATCCGCGTGGGCGATCCGCAGGGCCTCATCTCCGGAGATGTGCGGCGCGGCACGACTGGGAAGTGTCGTGGAAGTGGACATGTGTTTGATCTCCTTCGTGTCGGACGCCACGGTTCGCTGGTCTGGTTTACAGATACTACTCTAACAGCATTTTCAAACTATTTCATGCGGGGAACCCAGGCCCGCCAGCCAATCCGCCACGTCGGCTCGCCGGACCAGCCACATACACACCATCTTCCGCGCGAATCAAGCCAGGCACGCCGAGTCGAGCATGCACCAACTCGTCGGAGTCGCTCGGGCCGGGGTTCCAACCGTCAGCGATCGGATGCGGATGGGTGTGGAATGTCGCGACGATGACGCATCCCGGCAGTAACGGCGAATTGCATTTCGAGTTGCGCAGTTTGACCGGCAGGCGCCCGACGAATCGTTAGTTCGCCTGAAGTCAAATCCATGTAGATCCACCCGCCCTCTTCGTGTCGCCTCATCGTGTCACCCGGCTGAGAGTCAAGCCACGCCTGCTCGATCGCTCGTTGAACGACGGGATCGGTTCGCAGTTCGTCGGTGGTTGGTGGTCTTGTCGGAACGCTCATGGTGCCTACGAAAGCTCGGCGGTCATTCCCGCCACCCGTGCGCCTCGCGGACTTTGGTCATGACGGCGAGGATTTTGTTCCAGGTGTCCGGGTTTTCGAGCATGGCGTTGGGGAACATGCAGCCGTCCCAGCAGATGTGGCGGATGCCGCGCGCGGGGGCGTCCTTCAGCCAATAGCCGGCACACTTCACGATGTCGAGCTTGCCGTTCGGGTCGTCGGCCGGACAATGCTTGCCGGTTTTGTCGTGCGACCCGGCGCCGTGGACCTGCCCGTCGTTCTGCGCGATGTGGAAGTCGATCGTCCACGGACGCAGCTTGTTCACCATCGTTTCGTACGCCGCGTAAAACTCGCTCGGCGAATAGCCCGGTTGCAGCAACGCGTGCTCGGGGGCGTTGTAGCCGAGCAGGTAGAGATAGGTGTGAGCCATGTCGGCCTGGAAGCCGAGCGTGTCGGGCATGCCGACCGCTTCGAGCAAGTCGAGCATGTCCTTCCAACTGTGCATGCCCGCCCAGCAGATTTCTCCTTCCGCCGCCAGCCGCTCGCCGTGATCGCGTGCGATCTTGGCCGCTTCCCGGAAGGTCTCGGCAATCTTCCGCGTGTTGGCCTGCGGATTCTCGCGCCACTTGCTCACGCCGAACTCGGCCGAGTCGATACGGATCACGCCGTACTTGCGAATCCCCACCTTGTTAAAGATGCCGGCGATGCGGCAAGCCATCTTCACCGCGGAGAGGAACTTTTCACGGGCCGCGGCGTCGCCCATTGCCGAATCGCCGACCGTGCCCGGCCAGACCGGCGCGACCAGCGACCCGACCGCGAACCCTTTGCTGGCGATCAGGTCGGCGATCTGGCGCAACTCCGCGTCGCTCGCTTCCGGGTTGGTGTGCGGCAGGAACAGGAAGTAATCAATGCCGTCGAACTTCGTGCCGTTCACGCTCGCCGCGGCGGTCAGTTCGAGCATCCGCTCCAAACTGATCGGCGGCTCCTGCCCTTCGCCCGTCCCCTTGCCGACCAATCCGGGCCACATGGCGTTGTGCAGTTTTGGGTGGGTGTTCGTCGCGGTACTCATCGGTGATCCTTTCGAATGCTGAATCGCTCGCCGGTGCAATGGTTCCAGTCGAGAGGGTAGGATATTTCATGCGTCGCGACTTAGCAACTCAGCATGCTCGCTCTGGCCAGCGCGGCGTCCAGTGCCACTAACTTGCGACGAAAGCGAGTGCGGCTCCGCCGATTCAGCGCCAACTGCCGTGGGAATACGCGGCAGCCCAAGAAATCCATCCCGTGTCCCGCCCGGTTGATGTACGGCGATTCCTTGAGATCCAACATGAGTTCTCGGTTGAGGAAGTTGCGGCTCGCGGTCAGATGCTCGCTGAGCACATGCGGCGAATCGCACCACAGCACCATGTCGTCCATGTAACGAACGTACCCTTTCGCTCGAATCTGCTCTTTGGCGAAGCGATCAAACCATCCCAGATAAAAGTTGGCCAAGTGTTGCGACGTCAGGCTCCCGATCGGCACGCCACGGCCGACCGGGCCGCGAAACGACCGGATGATCCGCTCCAGCAGTTCCAGCAGCCGGCGGTCCTTGAACAGACAAGCCAGCCGCCGGAGCAACTCGTCGTGCGAGATCGAGTCAAAGTATTTGCGAATGTCCAGCTTTAAGAAGACGGGAAACCGGTGTGCGAACTGCCGCGCACAGTCCAGCGCCGCCAGACGCCCCTTGCCCACGCGGCAGGCGTACGTGTCCGCAATCAGCCAGCGCTCGAACACCGGCTCGCAAACCGTCATGATCGCGTGGTGCAACACTCGCTCCTCGAAGCAGGGCGCGGTGATCACTCGCTCTTTCGGATCGTGAATCACGAACTGATGAAATCGTCCGACGGGCACGTTGCCACGCAACAGACCCTGCCGCATCGCTTGCAGATTGGCTTCGAGATGTTCGGCAAAGTTCCGCGCGTCGCGACGATCGCGCTTGCCGCGGACTGCCTTGCTGAATGCCAGCCGCAGGTTGTCCCGGTCCGCGATCCGTTCAAACAGATTTCCCGCTCGCTTCATGCTCGCCGTTCTGCATTAGACCCAAGAGTTCCAGAACGCGCGCTCCGTACCGCTCGACCCGCGAGTCGCCAACGCCCGTGATCTTTTCCAGCTCGGATTTCGTCGCCACGCGCTTCTCAACCATCTGGGCGAGTTGTTCGTTGGTGAAAATCGTGTACACCGGAACGGCCTCCTGTTTCGCGACGTCCTTGCGCCATTCGCGGAGCTTGGCGAACATGGCGAAGTCTTCCGGCTTGAGCACTTCCTTGTAGTCCACTTTGCCGCGTGCTGGGCCGCCAACCTGCGCTGAAGGCACACTCCCGGTCAGGTAGTCCACGCACACCGACCAAAAGGAATCAGTGCCCTGTTCGACCCAACGTCGATCGACGGAAAGGACCTTGTGCCGGCCCAGAAACGCATTCAATTCGGCCTCGGCGGCGTTTGCGTCTCGAACAGGGATGATAAAGAATTTGAAGGCCAAGCTGCTTGGTACCCTTTGTGATTGATGTTTTGGCGTCGCCTTGCCAAGCACGCTAAAGCGTGAACTCCAGCGCGGAAACACGCTAAAGCGTGAACTCCAACACGACGAACGAAAAAACGCGCGGCGCGCGACCAGGGGCTTCGCCCCTGGACCCCACCAGGGGGCTACCGCCCCCTGGACCCCCGCGGGCCTTTCGCTCCGGCACGACGGGGCCGGCTCCGCTCCGCTCCGCTTCGGCCCCGTCGGCCTACGCTCAAGGCCCCACTCTGCTCCGCTCACTTGCCACACGGACTCGCGGCCACGCGGAAGCCCAGGGAGTTCGTCCGGTACGACGGGGCGTTCCTGCCGCGGGCCGCCGACCGGCAGTGCCAGGCGGGGTTGCCCCAGCTCCCGCCCCGGAGCACCCGGGACGAGCCCGTCCCAGGACCACGAGGGTCGTCGAACGCGGTCGTATCATACGCACCGTACCAGTCGTTGCACCACTCCCAAACATTGCCGTGCATGTCGAACAAGCCGAATGCGTTGGGCAAAAGATTGCCGCCCGGCCACGCTTGACTCTTCGAGTTGTTCACGTGGTACCCGAAACGGACAAGCAGCGATTCATCGTCGCCGAAGGCGAAGCGGGTCGTCGCCGCCGCGCGACATGCGTATTCCCATTCCGCCTCCGTCGCCAGGCGATAGCCGTCTCTGCCGAAGTCGCAATTCCAGACATCCCATTCTTCTTCACGATCGCCATTGAATTTCATCTTCTCGCCGGTTCGCTGGTAGCACGCCTGCCGCCCTTCCTTCCAGCTCAGCCAATTGCAGAACAGCACGGCGTCGAACCAAACGACGGACTGCACGGGGCAGTCGCCCGTGGGGCTGAACTGCTTCGTGTAGTCTTCGAGTTTCCAATCTTTCGGCTTCTCTGCGGCCGGATAGTCGGGATCATTCGCGAACTGAGTGAACAGATCCAGGCTCACTTCGCGGTCGCACAGGTAGAACGGCCGCGTGATCGTCACCTCGTGCGGCTTGGCGTCGGGTTCGTCGTCGTTCCTCGTGAACTTGCCGGGCGGGACTTCGAGCATGGTCATGCCGAGCCGGTTCACGAACCAGCCCCTCACCCCTGCCCCTCTCCCCGCAGACGGGGAGAGGGGGTTCTTCGTCTCCCCTCGCCCCGCTTGGGGGGAGAGAGGTTGGGGGTGAGGGGTCGGCGTTGGCTCGATGACCGGCAGCTCCCGCTTCCACTGCCGCAGCGCCCAGGCGGCCGCGCTGTGCGTGCCGCCGTCCGGGGCGGCCGTGTACAGCTCACGCAGCACGTCCGCCAGCGCGTCGCGCGTGTCGCTTGAGATCGAGGCAACCGGCAAAGTCCCCAGCGCCGCGGCGACGCCCGAACGCAACTGTTGGAGTTCACGCTTTAGCGTGTCCGGTTCGTCGCCGGAAGCATCACGCTGAAGCGTGGACTCCAACACCTCGGGTACGGAACGGCGATCACGTGCGGTGCGAGTCGCGGCAAGAGGCCGGCCTTCACGAGCGACGACTTGCCGCAGCCGGACGGACCGTAGACGAGGCCGACCGGGAACGTGGCGTCGGCGGCGGTCTCTTCGATGCGCGTTTTCCAGAAGCGGATCGATTCCGGCAATCCGTCGCGATCGCGCGGGCCGGGCAGCAGCTCCAGGAAAAAGTCGGCGTCGTGCGCGTCGAACGAACGAAGGCCCTTGGGGACAATCTTGATTGGCAGGCTGTCGGACGGAGTGGCGGGGGAGGGGTGGGCGGCGGGGTCGCGGCCGGCGTCTGTGCAGCCGCGACGGCGGGTGACGCCGGTTGAACTGTTGACCGGTTGAACGGTTGAACTGTGGCAAGGCCGTCCGGTGCTGGCGGGACCGGTTCAACAGCTAAACGGTTCAACTGTTCAACTTCGGCCAGAAAGTGCCGCAAGTCGTCGGCCAGGTCCTTGGCGGTGGAGTAGCGATCGTTGGCCCGCTTGGCCAGTGCCTTCAGACAGATGCGATCGAATTCCTTTGGATCGTGTCGTCCCACTGGCGCAGCGGGCGCGGATCGAGCTCGATGATTGCGATCAGAACCTCCAGCGGCGTGTCACCGCGAAACGGCCGCCGGCCGGTCAAGAGTTCGTAAAAGACCACGCCCAGACTAAAGATGTCCGAGCGGCCGTCCACGCGATGGCCCTCGCCACGCGCCTGCTCGGGGCTCATGTAGGCGGGCGTGCCGGCATGGCCCGAGCCCTTGCCGAAATCTTCTTCCGTCAAGGCCAGGCCGAAATCCACGATGTACGGCTTGGCGGCCGGACCGATCAGGATGTTGCCCGGCTTGATGTCGCGATGCACCAAGCCCTTGCGGTGTGCATAGTGCAGTGCCTCGGCGACGGTGGCCACGAGATCCGCCGACTCGGCGTGCGCGGGGCGAGCCTCGCGCATGCGGGCGCCCAGGTTCGGGCCTTCGATGAACTTCGACACGACGTAGCAGTGGCCATCGTCC
>Ga0185317_100018_pt1 | contig 76505 bp, 53 predicted proteins | sample DevilsHole_FD_128020 | JGI IMG/M metagenome (GOLD analysis project Ga0185317, IMG submission 128020) | Groundwater microbial communities from Devils Hole, Nevada to study Microbial Dark Matter (Phase II) - Devils Hole (SPADES assembly)... | ecosystem: Environmental > Aquatic > Deep subsurface >...
AAAGATCGACAAGCGGCTTGGGCTGCGCTGGCGATACAAGTCGGGCCGCCTCATGCCGGTCGACGACCCAACGCTCGACCCCGTCTGGGCGATGTGCGCGAAGCACAAGCGCCCGGTGGTGATCCATGTCTCTGATCCGGCTGCGTTCTTCACGCCGCTCGACCGATTCAACGAACGCTGGCACGAACTCAACGAGCATCCCAACTGGTTGTTCTTCGGCGACGAGTTTCCCAAGCGGCAGGATATCCTAGACCAACTCCATCGCGTCATCGAACGGCATCCCAACACGACGTTCGTCAACACGCACTTCGGCAACAACGCCGAAGACCTTGCAGCCGTCGCCGACAAGCTCGACAAGTACCCGAACATGATGGTCGACTTCGACGCCCGCATCTCGGAACTCGGACGGCAGCCGTACACGGCGCGGAAGTTCTTCCTGAAGTATCAGGACCGCATCCTCTTCGGAACCGACACGACTCCGCGACGCGAGGCGTTCCGTATCTACTACCGGTTCCTCGAAACCGACGACGAGTATTTCGACTGTGCAGCCAGCCACCACCGCCAGGGGTTCTGGATGATCTATGGCATCTACTTGCCACCCGAAGTGTTGGAGAAGATCTACTACAAGAATGCACAGCGCGTGCTCGGAGTCGCTCGTCCGGTCGATAATCCGCCGCCGGTCGATGGGTCCGGCGCCACGCCGCAAGTTCTGCGCGTTTGTCCGACCGACGATTTTCAGGTTACGGGCGACGGCACGAACGCCGCCTGGTCCAAAACCGACTGGCAGCCGCTGCACCGTCGCAACGCCGCAGGCCTCGTTCTGTCCGACGACTCGGCGAATAGGACTCGCGTGAAGCTGCTCCACTCGCCGACAGGTCTGTACGTGTTGTGCGACGGCGCCGACCGAAAACTGACGGCGACGATAGACCAGGACTTCGCCCACCTGTGGACGGAGGATTGTTTCGAGATCTTCGTGTGGCCCGACGAACGCCGGCCAGACTACTTCGAGTACGAGGTTTCGCCGCTCGGCTTTGAGTTGCCGATCATGGTCTCGAACCAGCAGAGCAAACTGTATCGCTGGCGACCGTGGTATTTCGAGGAAGAACGATTTGGGGTGCCACGCACCGTGCGTAAGGCGACGGCCGTGTCGGGCGGTCCGAAGCAATCCGGTGCGGCGATCTCAGGCTGGACGGCCGAGGTGTTCCTTCCATACAGCTTGCTGAAGCCGCTCGAAAACGTGCCGCCGAAAACAGGTACTCGTTGGCGGGCCAACTTCTACCGTGTCGATCACGACAGCGGCCGAGCGACAGCCTGGAGTTGGGTTCCCGTCGCGAAAAGCTTCCACGAGATCAAACAGTTCGGGACACTAATGTTTGACTGAACCACGTCGAAGGCTTCCCCACGACAAGTGGAGGATAGGGGAGTTGAACCCCTGACCTCGTGAATGCCATTCACGCGCTCTCCCAACTGAGCTAATCCCCCAGGATCGGCGGCGGCGCACCCAAAAATGCACCAGCATCGGAACCGTAGCAGCTTACCGCGAGAGTGTCAAGCCGATGGGGCGGGAGGGTTTTCCGGGTTTTGCGGGCGCGGTGTGATCTTCTGCTGGTATTGCTGGAAGGAACGAGTCAATGTCTCAAGCAGTCGCGGCACTTGGGGGGCGGACAGAAAGACGCGGCAGGACACCGCCGAACGTGGGTAGAAGTTCGTGATGAAGTCGAAGCAAAACTCGGAAGGCGTGTGCGCGATCATCACGGCGTTGGCGTACACGCCGCTCAGCGTTTCGTCCGGCAACTTCAGGGTGTCGTAGATTTCCTCGATCGTCGGCGGCTTGGCCGCGGGCGGCGGCGTCGGCAGGGCGGGCGGTGGGCCGAAGCTCTTTTGATAGTTGTTCAGGTTCTCGCGCAACGCTCCGATCAGGCTCGGCATCAAGGAAAAAGGCAGTACCACGCGAGCCGCCACGTGGTGTGGGTTGGTCATGCGCAAGACGAAGTCGATCACGAACTCGTGCGGACCTTGCAGCACGAGCGCGCCGGTGCTAAATGCGCCGCGCCCCACCTTCTCAGGCACGCGCGCGCTGATCTGCTGGTGGCGGATTTCCTGCGTGTACGCGCCCGGTTCATTCGGTTTCGGCGGGTTCTGTCCGCCTGGCGCGCTGTCGTGTGCACCTTCATTCATCGTTCGTGCCTTCCGATAATCCTAAATAGCCTTGCACGATTCTGGGACAGTAGCCCGACGCGCCAGCGAGGGAGCACATGGCGAAATCACAAGAAATCAGGCCCGGTCCCTCGCTGGCGCGTCGGGCTACTGTCCCTGCGGACTCCCAGAATCACGCAAAGCCATTTAGCCAAAGAGCATTCCCGCGTAGCCCACGACGCGGCTCGTGTCGCCCGTCACATCGGCGGTGGTCGCATAGCCAACTCGCTCCGCCTTCTTCAGTCCACCGAGTCGCCTCAACGTCTCGATCACGATGACCGCCGGCAACACGCCGCACATGCTGATGCGGTTCTGCGTCACCGTGTCGTAGATGTGCTTCGGCTCGAGCGTGTCGATCGCGGCGAGCGCCACTTCATCCAAACGTCGGCTTTCGGCGTCGGTGGCGAAGTGGTTCATGTCGCTGGATATCAACAGCAGCGGCCGCTCCTCGCGATCGCGGAGCACGGCCGCCAGTCCTTCCGCGAAACTCATGCAGCGCTCATAGTCGCCGCCGCCGATGGCGACGCCGACGACCTTGATTTCGGGCGCGAGTCGCGCGAGAAACGGCAACTCGACCTCGATCGCGTGTTCGCGCTGGTGTGCACCGGCGTCGAGCACCAATCCGGGAATCGCGTCCGTCAGTTGTCTAGCGAGCTTCACATCGGACTCGATGGTGAATCCGGGCATGGACCATGTCTGTTGCGGCGCCACGGCCCATTCCATTCCGAGCGGCGTGTGTTTTGGTCCGATCACGATCACCGTGCTGGGGAACTTGATGCGGCGCAGCACCGCCGCGGCGATGCGGCCCGAGTAGATCAACCCCGCATGCGGCACCATCGCGGCGGGCCAGGCTCGCGATCGACCCTTGTTGCCGGCAGCGATCATCTCATCGACCATGCGGGTCAGTTCCACCGGATCGGCCGGATAGAACATGCCCGCCACGCCGGGCTGTCGCAGGGCGGGTCCGCGCACCGGTTGCGGGGCGGTCGAGAACGTCAGTCGGTCCAACGTCGACAGCGCGGCCAGGCTGAACACGGCGGCGGCGACGGGGTTGCTCACGTTTGCTTGCTGAGCGGCCTCCTGGACGAGTTTCTGCGCCGTGCCTTGGTGGTCGAACACCAGCCCCGATCTGTTTCGCTCGCTGATCAGCACGGCGCGTCGTCGCGGATCGATGCCTTCGAACTCCGTGCTTGCGACCGTGCCGTGCATGGCCGGGTCGTGCAGGACGGCGAGGCCAACCGAAACGGAGCTCAACTCATTCGCGCGCAGGCCGCCGCGTACCAGAACCTGGGCGGCATTCTGAGCCATCGTGAACAGCGTCGACTGCAGCGGCACTCCGGGGCGCAACGAAATCTGGCTGAACGTCAGCGGTTCGGTCGCCTTCGCATGCCGCACGCTGACGACTACGCCCGCTACGTTGCCGTCCGGTGCGCCGAAGAAGTAGTAGCTCGGCGTCGCGCCGGTCAGCAGCGCCACAATGTTGTTGCGGCAGAACTCGGCGTACGCCTCGACTTCCTGCGCGGTGAACGGCGCGGGGCGGGTTGGCACTGTCGCGAGGTCGGCTGTGCCCACGCGACCGCGGATCGCGTCGCCCTCGAAGGTGAACAGCGCCGTTGCGTCGTCCTTCCACGCGGTCGGGTGGATGCCGGCCTTGATGCAAACCTGTTCCAAAAACTCCTCCGCGTCCCAATCGTGTTCCACGGCCACGCCGGGCAAGAGCAGGCCGCGCGATTGACCACGCACGACTTGCAGGCCGTGCCGACCCACGGTGACGGCCGCGATGCGCTCGTCGCCGCGCGCCTCAACCGGCTCCGGCGCGTACAGCAGCCACAGTTCCAGATCAAGATACGGCAGTTCGGTCGGCGACACCGACGGGAACCGCATGTCTTCGCGGGCCGTCCGGTACGCGGCATCCTGAATCGCTCGCGCCAGCGAGATCGGCTGACCGAGCATTCCACAACACGATCGCAGATGTTTGCCGCGCTTCAGGCTGACGAATGCGCCGGCCAGCATCTGATCGGCCGCGCCAGCCAGCGTTGGGTCGGGGATCGATACGGCACGACCCAGCACAGCGGCCTGAGTCAACTCGCCGGCGGCAGCGAGCACCAGCGCTTTCTGTTGCGGCGTCAGTTCCGGCCGGCTCGGCGCACTGAGCCAAGTCGCGTTCGCGGTGATTCCTGCGGTGGCCATGCTCGGGTCCTCGATCGTCGAACCATCTCCATTGGCTTGCCGACTCCGACGACATTGTTGTCTTTCGCCGTGATATTTCCAATGCCTGCGCGACGGCATACACTGGTCACCGCTTGAAGTCGCCCGAAGCCACGAGGAACAAGGAATCACGAATGCCCAACTACTTCGCCGTTGTACTAGCCGCGTTGTGTCTCTGGACGCCTGCCGTCGGGCGGGCCGAGTCGCCGCGCAAGAAGGCACTGTTCATCGGCATCGACGGGTGTCGCACCGACGCGCTCAAGTCCGCACGAACGCCGCATATCGACTCACTCATCCGCGACGGCGCATTCACGGAAAACACCGACATCCTCGGCCCACGATCGACCGGTGCAGATACCGTCAGCGGCCCGGGCTGGTCCAACCTGCTCACCGGAGTTTTCCCGGACAAGCACGGCGCGAAGGACAACAAGTTTCATGGCACGAAGTACAAAGAGTTCCCGCACTTCTTCGCGCGGCTCAAGGAGGCGCGGCCTAAAGCGTTCACCGCGTCGTTTGTTACCTGGGAGCCGATCTACTCACGGATCACCACCGCGGCCGACGTGTCCGTCGTATTTGAGACCGATAAGCACGACTACCGCACCTACGACGCCCAAGCCAAGGGCAAGGCCTGCGAAACGCTCGCGACCAAGGATCCCGACGCGGTGTTCCTCTATTTCGGCAACGTAGACGAAACTGGTCACCAGAAGGGCTTTCATCCAACCGTGCCCGAGTATGTTGCCGCGATTGAAGAAGTGGACGCGCACATCGGCGACGTCCTCAGAACGATCGAGCGGCGTCCGACCTACGCGGACGAGGATTGGTTGATCCTCGTCGGCACCGATCACGGCGGCCTCAACAAGGACCACGCCAAGGGGCACAACACGCCAGAGATTCGCAAGGTGTTTCTCATCGTCAGCGGTCGGTCGGCCGAGCGAGGCCTGATCGAGTCGCCCACGTACCAAGTCGACTTGCCCGTAACGGCCCTGGCTCACTTGGGCGTCGCCGCCGACCCGAAATGGAAGCTCGACGGCCGCGTGGTCGGCCTCAAGACGGCGGCCGGCGCGCCGCGATAGAATCCGCGTGTCCCAAAAGACCGACGCGCGGTAAGATTCTCCACAACACGGCTCCACCTAAGACGCCTTCCTCGTGGACTTGGCAAGAAAGCGAGGTGCCCATGCCTCTGACCAGACTCCATTGGCAACCAAAACTCGTAGCGATCTTGTTGACGTGCGGCGGCGCTCTGACCGCTGGGGCGGCGATGGGTCAGGCCCAGAGGATGCAGGCCCAGCCAGCCGCCAAGACGCCCCAGATCACTTCCGTGTTCCCCGCCGGCGGTCAGCGCGGCTCGACCGTGAGTTTCGAAGTCAAAGGCAAGAACCTCGGCGAGGTCACCGACCTGCACTTCTCTGGACCCGGCGCGAAGGTCGAGAACCTCGAGGCCAAGGGCGCCGATCGGCTGCTGGCCAAGGTCGCGATCGATAAGGACGCACCGCTCGGCAACATCGCGCTAAGGGCACTGGCCGCCGATGGACTTTCCAACTTGAAAATGTTCCGCGTCGACGAACTGCCCGAAGCGATCGAGGCGGACGCCAAGAATGATCTGCCCCACGAGGCCCAGTCCATCGACTTCCCCGTGGCGATCAACGGACAGCTATCTGTGGCTGATGTCGATTGCTATCGCATCCACGTCGCCAAGCGGCAGCGACTCGTGCTCGAGGTGGAGGCGCGGCGGCTCGGCTCGCCGGCCGATACGCGATTGCGCGTGCTGGACGCGCGCGGCGAGTTCGTCGCCCAGGCCACCGCCACTCCCGCGGTCAGGCCGGACGAACGCATCGAGTACGAGTTTGCCGGGCCGGCCGATTACGTGATCGCCGTCGAAGACTCGCAGTACGGCGGCGGCGATGGAGCCGTCTATCGCCTGCGCGTCGGCCAGTGGTCGTTTGCGGCAAGTGTGTTCCCGCTCGGCGGCCGGCGCGGTGAATCGGTCGAGATTACGCTCGAGGGCGGCAACCTGCCGAGGCCGCTGAAACAGCGCGTCGAGTTGCCGGGCGACTCGCAAGTCGCCACGCTGCGACCCGAATTCAAGCAGAAGCGAGGCACGCTGATCACCCCCATGTTGCTCGCCGTGGGCGACAGCCCCGAACTGACCGAGAAAGAACCGAACGACGATGCGAAGGAGCCGCAGTCTCTGTCGGCCCCGGTCGTCGTCAACGGCCGAATCGGCCAGGCTCGCGACAAGGACCGATTCGTCATCGAGGCCAAGAAGGGCGAGAAAATCGCGGTCGAGGTCTTCGCCGATCGACTTGGTTCGGCACTCGACAGCGTGCTCACCATCACGGACAAGAACGGTCGCGTCGTCGCCGAGAATGACGACTTGCGCACCGGCCCGACCAACCGCAACCAGCGAATCGCGGTGCCTCAGCCGCCGGTTTCCGACTCGCGGGCCGAGTTCACCGTACCGGCCGACGGCGCCTACACGATCACCGTCGACGACCGGTACAACGGCGGCGGGCCGGAGTTCGCCTATCGACTTCAGATCGGACCAAACCCGCCCGACTTTTCGCTCGCCTACGGTACGCCTCAACAGCCGAACCAACAACAGCAACGGCAGAATCAACCTCCCGCACCGACCGATGTGATCAACCTCGAGCCCGGCAAGTCCGTGACAATTCCGGTCACGGTCACGCGGCGCGGCTTCGACGGCCCGATCGAACTCGCGGCCGAGGAACTGCCCAAGGGCCTGTCCGCGCAGGCGACGAACATCGCGGCCAAGCAGGCGGGCGGCCAGGTGGTGATCAAGGCGGAGAAGGACGCCGAGCGTCATGTCGGCCGGGTGCGCATCGTTGGGTCGGCAAAGATCGACGGCCAAGACGTACGCCGGCCTGTGCAGCAAGAGATCGTGCTCGCGTCGCTCGATCCGACGCACGTCGCACGCCACGCGATCAGCGATTTCGCACTCGTGGTCACGCGGCGCGAATCGCCGCTGGTCCTCAAGACGCCTGAGGAATTGGTGCTGGCCCGCGGGACCGAGACGGAGTTGCAACTGTCGATCGACCGCAGGGCCGGACTGAAAGGTCCGGTAACCATCAAGCTCGACAAGCTACCCAAGGGCGTTGACGCGACAACGTTGACAATCGCGGAAGACGAAACGTCTGGCGCCGTGAAACTGACTGCGGCAGCCAACGCGACGATTGCCAAACCAAAGATCCAGGTTGTCTCACAGGGCAAGCTCGGCGCCGCTACGGTCCAAGCCGCCACCGAAGTCGCGCTGGCGATCGTCATGCCGTTTGAATTGGCGATCGATCCCAAGGAGAAGCAGATCGAAGTCGAGGTGGGCGAGTCATGCTCGCTGAAACTCGGAGTCAAGCGGCAAGGCAACTTCGATGGTCCAATCACGCTGGCGGTCACTGGTCTGCCGACGGGCATGACGGCGACGCCCGACAAGATTGACGCGAACCAGGACGAGATCGAGATTAGCTTGGCTACGACGGCCGAGACCAAGCCCGGTAAACGATCGATCAAGATTCAGGCGGTCGGCGAGATCGGCAAGCAGAGGATCACCGTCGAAACCGCCGCGATTACGCTGACGGTGAAGCGGGCCGAGTGACCTAGGCACTGAGCGCTAGATGACCGTGCACGAATCTGAGAGTCACCCGTGCTACCCCTCACCCCAACCCTCTCCCCAGGAGGGGAGAGGGAGAAGACGCGCAACATGCATGGTAGTTGAACGGAGCGATCGAGATGTTATTCTCCCTCTCCCCGCTGCGGGGAGAGGGTCGGGGTGAGGGGTATTCTCATATTCGCGCACGGTCAGCTAGCCACCGGAGATGCTCGATGTTTGGTGGGACGACCACTACACCATCGAGAAGAACCTGACCAAGCGACTGCCGCCGTACGATCAGGCGTTTTGTGCGATCGTCGAAGACTTGCACTCCCGCGGTTTGGCCGATGACGTACTGGTCGCGGCCTACGGCGAGTTCGGCCGCGCTCCGCGGGTCGATTCGTACGCCGGCCGAGGACACTGGCCCAAGGCGATGGCGGCCGTGCTGACCGGCGGCGGCATTCGGCCCGGCCAGATTGTCGGCTCGACCACACGCGACGGCGGCGAACCGCTCGACCGGCCGCTCGCCCCCGGCGACCTTCTCGCCACGATCTACCACGCGCTCGGCATCGACCCGCACCGCACGCTTCCCGACCGCCTCGGCCGCCCCATCCCGCTCGTCCCATCCGGCGAGCCGATTCGCGAACTCGTGTAGCATTTATCGAGATTGCCCACAGTCCGACCAGCAAAGTAGGACAACACCGAAAAGCACAGGTGGTTGCCGATCACGGGGCGGCGAGCTAAGATGGCCATGTAGATGGCCAGGAGGATTGACGATGTCGAAGCAATGTTCGCTCGCCGAGGCGCGAGACCGACTTACCCGGCTGGTGCGTGATGTCGAGAAGGGTGAAACGGTGAAGCTGACGCGTCGCGGCAAGCCAGTCGCCGTGATTGTTTCGATCCGGGAGTTTCAAGGGATGAGGGACGGAAAGGTGGGATACTGGGAGGCGTTGTGCAAGTGGCGGGCGAGCCACAATCTCAAGAGTCTGCAGATCGATCCCGACATCTTTCAGAAAGTGCGAGATCGCTCGCCCGGTCGAAGGGTCGCTTGGTGAGTTTGCAGTACCTGCTTGATTCTGACACGCTTTCCGAGTCGATGCGGCCGCGACCGAATCGAAACGTTCTGCGACGGCTCCGCTTCAATCAAGATTCGATCGCGACCGCGAGCGTCGTCTGGCACGAACTGCTTTACGGGTGCTTCTGCCTTCCGGAGTCCCCGAAACGACACTCGATCGAGACACACCTCCACGAAGTCATTCGCCGCAATGTGCCCGTGTTGGATTACACCGCCGAGGCAGCCAGTTGGCACGCGGCAGAGCGCGCTCGCCTAAACCTGCTGGGACAGGAAGGACCGTTTCGAGACGGGCAAATCGCCGCGACAGCAAAGGTCAACGGCCTCATACTCGTGACGAACAATGTCCGTGACTTCAGACTGTTCCACGGCCTGAAAGTTGAAAACTGGTTCCGATGAAATAGTGCTCCTACGGGGCCGGTTCTACGGCCGCAAGTCTAGGCACTTGAGGGTCGTTTCGTCGCGCACGTAAAGCAGTCCGCCGGCCAGGGCGGGTAGCGCGCGAGTGGTCGAACGAAAAACGCGCGCCTGGACCAGCGGCCGAAACTCGCGCGGAGTCGGCTCGGCCAACACCAACTCGCCGTCGGTCTTCACGATCACGAGCCGCTCGCCGGCAAGGATGAATGTGGCCATGCCGAAGTTCTCTTGGGTCCACAGCACCTTCCCCGTCTTGGGTTCAATACAGCGCAGGCTCGCGACGCCCGCGTCCTGCCGGCCGTCGATGCCATACAACCGGCCGTCCTTGGCGATTGCTGTCGGGTATTGACTCGACATGACGTCATCGTTCGTCCAGACGATTTGGGCCTTGTCTTTGTGTACCTTGGCAAAGACCGCTCCGACGCCGTAGCTCGCGGTTGCGAAGATGTGGCCGTCGATGACGAGCGGATTGGCCGCGTTCACGGTTGGGCCGCGCTTGCCGAACGGAAACTTGAAACGCACCTGGCCCGTCTCGGGGTCGATCGAGACGACGTTGTACCGCGTGACCAAGATCACGTGCCGCACCCCGTCGATAGTGGCCGCCACCGGGGACGAATAACTGGCCTGCTCGTCGGTCGCCTGCCAGATCGTCTTACCCGTCGCCAGGTCGAACGCAACCAGCCCGCCGCCTGACCGTGCGCCGCCGACGTTCATGATCAACTTGCCGGCCTCGACGATGGGCGAGCTTCCCGCGCCGAAGTATCCGTTCGGGGCCTGGAACTCCCTGTACGCTGCACGCGACCAGATTGTCTTGCCGGTTTCGAGTGCGACGCAGTGGACGTCGCCGCCGCCGCCAACGACGTAGACGCGACGATCGTGTACGAGCGGCACGCAGCGTGGGCCGTTGCCCGCGGCGCCGACGTCGGGCCGGAAGCTCGTGGGAAACGCCGCCGTCCACAGTGGCTTGCCGCTTGCGGCGTCGATCGCCTCAACCCGTTCTTCGTCGTCGATTCGATGGAACACGATCACCCTGCCATCGGCCACCGCCACGCCGGCGACGCCCTCGCCGACGCTCCGCTGCCACAGCGTCTTCGGCCCGCCCGCCGGCCAGCGATCGGCGACCTTCTCATCGGCGGCGATGCCGTTGCGCTGCGGCCCAAGAATCTGCGGCCAATCGCCGGCTTGTGCTGCGCCGCCAATGAGCAGGCACGCGACGAACGCGGTTGCGCGGGGAACAATGTGTGGCATGGTGGCATCCGACAAAGATGAAGAGGAAGGAGGGAGCGGTCACTCTGAGCCCCTTTCATTCCTCAGTACCGCTCCACACTGAATAGGGTCTGAAATCGGCTTCGGTTGTTTAACCCGCAGCCGCAGGCGAGGCGTGACTGGCGTTGGTTGTGCCTCGCCTGCGGCTGCGGGTTAAACGAATTCAAACCCCTTTCAGTGTGGAGCGGTACTCAGCTTCCGCTCCACCCTTGCTCCTTTCTATGGTTGAGCCGTCGATTGACGCTTGGTCGCCGATTGCTTACGGTACTGACCAAACACGCCGTTTGTCGAGGTGCCTAGTGCTCCGCATTCTCGGTTCGCCGCGCAGGCTGTGTGACGGGGTGACCCGGCGCGACTTGCTGCAAGTCGGCGGACTCGGCGCGCTGGGCGTGACGCTGGCCGATGCGATGCGAATCGAGTCTGTGGCCGCGGCGCCGGCCGACGTGGCTCGCACGTTCGGACGGGCCAAGGCGTGCATCTTGTTGTTCCCGTACGGCTCGCCGTCACAGCACGAGACGTTCGATCCGAAGCCCGATGCGCCGGCCGAGGTGCAGGGCGAAATGAAGGCGATTGCGTCGCGCGTGCCGGGTGTGCAGGTGTGCGACCGCCTGCCGCACGTCGCGAGCATCGTCGATCGCATCACGATCGTCCGCTCCGTGACGCATCCCTACCCGGAACACGGCGTCGCCTACGCGGTCACGGGCATCCCCACCTACACGCCGGCGCTCGAGACGCGCCCGCGCGATCCTCAGCATTGGCCATTCATCGGCTCGGTCGTCGACTACCTGGACGAGCGACGCACCGGCGAGACCCACCCGCCCGTTCCGCGAAATATCGGCGTGCCGTGGCTGTTGAACTCGAAGACCGACCTCGACGTGAGTGCGGGGCCATACGCCGCGTTCCTTGGTCAGGGCTACGATCCGGTCTGGACCGACTTCGACGGTAAGGGGACGCAGATCGCGCCGAAGTACACGGACGGCCAGTCGCGGGAGTTTCACGATCCGTTCGGCGGCACCGTGCCGGACGGGCGATTCTTCCTGCCGGCGGCCGGTCAGTTGCCCGGCGACGTCCCGGCCGAGCGGCTGGGCGTGCGCCGATCGCTGCTCGACCAGTTCGACAAATTGCGCTCGCAGATCGATGCGACCGGGCCGGCGCGGGTGTTCGATCGGCATCAGGAGCGGGCGTTCTCGCTGGTCACGTCGAACCGGATGCGCGAGGCGCTCGACATCGGCCGCGAGCCGGCGAAGGTGCGCGAGAGCTACGGCATGACGCTGTTCGGCCAGGCGTGCCTGGCCGCGCGGCGGCTGGTCGAGGCGGGTAGCCGGTTCGTCACGGTGTTTTGGGACGGCTTCGGTCAGTTCGCCAACTGCGCGTGGGACACGCACAATAATCACTTCCCGCGCATGAAGGAGTACCTGCTGCCCGGGTTCGACCTCGCGTATCCCGGCCTCATCCTCGATCTCGAATCGCGCGGACTGCTCGACGAGACGCTGGTGATCTGGATGAGCGAACACGGTCGCACGCCGAAGATCGACCCGAAGCCTCAGGGTGCGGGCCGGCACCATTGGTCGCGCGTCTATTCGGTCGCCTTGGCCGGCGGCGGCGTCGCGCGGGGCAGGGTGGTCGGCTCAAGCGATCGGCTCGGCGGCGAGGTCAAAGACACACCGGTCTCGCCCAAGGACATTCTGGCCACCGCGTTTCACTTGCTCGGCATCGACCCGGAGACGACCATCATCGACCGCCTCGGCCGCCCCATGCCGATCGCCGGCAGCGGCGTCGTGCGATCGGAAGTGTTTTGACGACCGGTTCGGTGATTTCGTTTAACCCGCAGCCGCAGGCGAGGCAGGGCTGGCGCTTGTTGTGCCTCGCCTGCGGCTGCGGGTTAAACGAGTCAAGTACGTTCACAGCGGGCCGTTTCGCAAGCCCAAGTCGGGCCCAGCCTCGACCGACTGACGTACCCTGCGCCAGCTAACGGTGAAGTAGCGGTTCCATTCCTTGAGGCCGAAGGCGCCGGCAACTGGGATTGTGCATCTCCGGTCGCCTGCGGCTCCGCGTTAAACGAGTCAAGCCTGCCGCGTGCGGCATGAACTACACCGTCTCGTAGCACGCGCGGCCGGGTTGGCAGGCTTGGCGGTTGGCGTCTTCGTTGTCGGGGCCGAAGAGGTGCATGGTCTTCAGACACCAGAACGAGCCGTCGCCGCAGCCGGGCAGGGCGTCTGCGATTTCGTCGGTCGTGCCGTGGACGTACATGCCGTTGGAACGAAGGTGGCAGCAGATCGGCGCGGCGACCTTCTTGGAGACGTTGAGGTCGGACATGGCAGAACTCGGAGTTGTTGGATGTTGTGCGTTGAGGGTTGAGCGACGCAGGGCAAGGCGGCCGCAGTCGACCGCCCCACACTTCGTCGTCACCCCTCAACGAAAACGCACTCGAATCATACCGCACGCGGCCATCAATGAGCCGTTTTCGCTTAACGCCGCTTAACGCCCAGCCGAAGGCGCCGGCAGAACATGGCTGGGGTTGTGCATCTCCGGTCGCCTGCGGCTCCGCGTTAGCGTAGTGCAGGCGGCCCGCCTGCAATGTCGTCAAAGGAAGCCGCAGGCGAGCCGCCTGCACTACGACTTCCTTGGGAGACGACTCAAACCTGCCGCGTGCGGTATGGCGAATGGCCGGCTGGACGCCTGCCCCACGGTCACGCCTGGACCGCGCGGAGCAGTGCGCGCTTCACGGCGGTCTGGACGAGCCTGACCTTGTAGGCGTTGTGGCTCAGCGGCTTGGCGCCTTCGGTCGCGGCCTTGCCGGCAGAGTCGGCCGTGGCCTCGGTGACAGCCTTGCCCTTGAGTGCGGCCTCGGCGGCGGCGGACGACCACGGGGTCGGCGCGACGTGACCGAGCACGACGCGGGCCGACTGCACCTGCTTGCCGTCGAGCTTCAGCGCGACCGACGCGGCCACGAGCGGCCAGTCGAGGGCCTCCTTCTGGCGGACCTCGTAGGTCGCACTCGCTGCACCGCGCGACGGGATGCTGATCGACGTCACGATCTCGTTCGGCGCGAGCACATTCTCGCGGTCGTCGCCGTTCTTTGGCGCGACGAAGAAGTCGGCCACCTTGACCGTGCGGTCGCCCTTGGGGCCGGCCAGCGTGGCCGAGGCGTCAAGGGCCACGAGCGCGGGCGCGAGGCTCGACGCACTGACGAACAGGGCCGGGCCGCCGCCGAAGATCGCGTGGTAGCGATTGTCGCCGCGCGGCACCAGCGGCTCGCCGTCGGGTCCGCGCGCGATCAGGCCGAAGCCCGCTCGGTAGTACCAGCAGCGCGGCCGCTGACACAGATCGCCGCCGACCGTGCCCGTCGCACGAATCTGCGGACTGGCGACCCCTTCGGCGGCTTGCTTGAGCGACGGGAACCAGTGGCCCACGTGCTCGTGATCGATCAACTCTTGCATGGTCACCAGCGAGCCGATCGTCACCGCCCCCTCGGCCTGCTTGATCTGGTTCAGGCCAGGGATCGACTTGATGTTCACCACGCGCGTGGGCGTGGAGATGTACTCTTTCATCAGCGAGAGGACGTCGGTCCCGCCCGCGAGGATTTCCGTCTCGCCCCATTTCGAGCCGAGCAGGCCGACGGCCTCCTTGACGCTCGTGGGACTGGCATATTCGAAAGCCTTCATTAGGCAACCCCTCCTTTCTTGTCCAGGGCGGCGAGTACACGGTCGGCGGTGAGCGGCAGATCGGGCACGCGGACGCCGATGGCGTTGGCGACCGCGTTGGCGATGGCCGCGCCGGGTGAGATCACGGGCGGTTCGCCGTTGCCGATCACTCCCTTGGCGTCGTACTTTGGCCCGCTCATCAGGTGCACCTTGATGTTGCCGATGTCGCCGATGCCGGCCAGCTTGTAGAACTCCATGTCGGGGTTCAACGTTCGGCCGGTGATCGGGTCCTGGATCTTTTCTTCCATAATCGCGTAACAGACGCCCATGATCACCGCGCCCAGGATCTGGCTCTCGCACGTCTTCGGGTTGAGCACCAGGCCCTGGTCTTGCACGGCGACGAACTCGTTCATCTTGACGATGCCGGTCTCGATGTCGACCGACACGTCGGCGATCTGCACGCCGCCGACGCCGCCCGAGGCGAGTCGATGCTCGCCGCTGGTCGGGCCGGGTTGCGTGCCGGTCTTGGTGAGCGGCTGCATGCCGAGTTTCGCACACGCCTGTTTCCAGGTCAGCGAGCGGTCGGCCTTGCCCTTCACCTGAACCTTGCCGGCGACGATTTCGAGATCCTCCGGCTTCGCTTCGAGCGCCGGGGCGACCTTCTCCAGCAACCCAGCCGCGGCGTCGAGGCAACCGCGACGGCAGGCCGAGCTGACGCCGCCCACGGTGGTCGATCCGCCCGATCCGCCGGACGGCTTGAACCGGCTGTCGCCGATGTTCACCTTCACGTCAGGCACGTTGATGCCGAACGTTTCGGCGGCGACCTGAGCGAGAATGGTCCGCGTTCCCGTGCCCAGGTCCTGGCTGCCCAGTTGCACGACGACCGATCCATCGGGGTTGATCGTCACGTCGCACGTCGAGTTATGCGGCGTGCCGCCCCAGGTGTGGATCGAGATGCCGAGGCCGCGTTTGATCGGACCGGCGGTCTTGTCGCCGCGCGGGTGGGCCTTTTTCTTCCAGCCGATCAGATCGGCGGCGATGTCGAGTTCCTCGGAGTACACGTCAGGCAGGCCGGTGAACCCGACGTTCTTCTTGAAGAACTCGAGTTCGTCCATGTTGAGCGCGGCGGCCAGATCGGCCAGCGCGCACATGGTCATGGCCGCGCCCTGCGGATGGTTGGGCGCTCGCCACGCCCGCTGCGGGCCGGTGTTGGTGGCGATGCCGGTGATGCGGGTCCGCGTGTTCGGGATGCTGCGGAACACGTAGGGCATGGCGCTTTCGGCGACCGTGCCGCCGCCCGGTCCGTTCGTGCCCCAGTGATGCGACTCCCACGCGGCCAGCGTGCCGTCTTTCTTCGCGGCGACCTTGATCCGTGCAAAGCCGCTCGGTCGCGTGCCGGCCGACATCAACTCATGGTTGCGATCGAGCATGACCTTCACCGGCTTGCCGGTCTTGCGGGCCATCTCGGCCGCGAAGATGCCCCAGCGATCGGGCGAGAACTTCGAGCCGAACCCGCCGCCGATGTGGTCGCAGACCGTTCGCACGTTGCCGGCCGGGATCTTGAGCGGCCCGCTAATCTGAGCTGCGATACCAGACACGTTCTGTGTGGAGATCCACAGCGTCAGTTCGTTCTCGCCGGTCCATTCGGCCACGACGCCGTGCGATTCGAGGCAGCAATGCGTGATCACCGCGATGCCGTAATCGCCCTCGACCGTGACCACGTCTCCCTTGAACGCGGCGTCGGGGTCGCCGGTGAGTTTCTCGCCGGCCGTCCGCGCGGCGGTAGTATCGTTGCCGTCCTTGTCTTTGCCGACGACGAACTTGCCGGCCGCTTCGGCGTCGCGGTCGTTGACGTAGTGCGGGAGCACTTCGTATTCGACCTTGATCGCGCGCACGCCGTCGATCGCGCGCTGCTCGGTTTCGGCCGCAACAAGTGCGATCTCGTCGCCGTGCCAACGAATCTCGCTGCCGACGCCCTGGATCACCAGCACGCCCTTGACGCCAGGCAACGCCTCGGCCGCACTGGTGTCGATCTTGGCGATCTTTGCGTGGGCGTGCGGGCAAAGCAGCAGTTTGCCGTGCAACATGCCGGGCCGGTTCACGTCGTAAGTGTATTTGGCCGCGCCGCTCGCCTTGGCCGGCCCGTCGAGGCGGTTGACACGCTTGCCGATCACTCGGCGCTGGTCCGCTTCTGGCCATTTGTACTCAGGCATTGCTCACTCCTCCTTTCGCCGCCAGGGCCTTGGCCGCTTGAAGCACGGCGCCCTTGATGCCCATGTAGGTTCCGCAGCGGCAGAGGTTGCCGCCGAGTCCGCTCTCGACTTGTTCGAGCGTCGGGTTCGGACATTTCTTCAAGAACGAGTTGCAGGCCATGACGAAGCCAGGCGTGCAGAACCCGCACTGTTCGGCGTCATTGTCCACGAACGCCTTGACGAGCGGATGATCGGCGCCGAGGCTCTCGATCGTTTTGATCGCCTTGCCCTGCGCCTCGATCGCGAGCACCGAGCAGGCATAGGCCGGCTTGCCGTCGATCTCGACCGTACACGCACCGCAAGTCGCTCGATCACAGACTCGCTTGGCGCCGGTGACGTCGAGGTCGTTGCGCAGCGCGTCGAGCAGCGTGACGCGCGGCTCGACCTTGAGCGATTTCTTCTGGCCGTTGACCGTGAGCGTGATTTCGACGGCGCCCGGCCCGGCAATCTTGGGCGAGCCGTCGCGCTGAGCGGCCTCGGCGAGCGAGTTGCTCAGCGCCGTCGCGGCGGCCGCGGCGCCCGAGCCGCGCAAGAACGCCCGCCGGCTGACCCCGCCTGAATCCATCCGCTGGTCACTCTCGTCGGATCTGGTCGGGTCGATGAGTCCCGGATCCTTCATGGGCAACTCCCTCCTTCCAGGTCCGCGTGGCGGCGGACCCTCTTCGTTGAAACTTGGAACCACAGGTGTTCATGTCCACTCAACCAAGGGGCGGGAAACCCTACGGGGCCCTCCACTCCGCCGGTTCGCAGCGGGCAGTTTGCCGTCCGCGCGGGCGCGGGTCAAATGAAAAATCGGGAAAACACCGGGCTTGGACAGAAGGGCTGGACACCGGTCGCGTACGGGTCAGCGAGTAGGCTGGGTGCGGCACCCAGCCTACTTGCTCCACGCCGCAAGTCCGGCTAAAGCCGGCTAAAGGGCCAGGGTCGTCTTGCCCATTGTCGCGGCCCGACCAGCGCCACAGCCGGATAGGCCCGCAGCCGTTTTCGCAGCAACATCGTCGCGGCACGATCTCGCATGTCTGCAATATAGAAAACGATTTCTAATTTGCAAGGACTAGGCTGCAAGCGGCGACGTGAGCCTTGTGGACACGCCGGCAAGGCGCGCGGCAGCACATCCATCACCTCAGCCGGCGGCGACTTCGTCCGCCTGCGGCGCGGTCGCGTTCCGATCGAGTCGAAAGGGTTCCAGTGCGACCGCGGGCGGCTGCCGCCGGATCAGTTGACAGACGATCTGGCCGGTGATCGGCGAAAGTTGCAAGCCGGCGCGGTAGTGACCGGCGGCGACCAGGATGTCGCGACGGCCGGGAACGGGACCGATGAACGGTTTCGAGTCGGGGCTGCCCGGACGCAGGCCGGCCCAGGTACGTTCGAGGTGAGCGGCGCCGAGCGTCGGCGCGATCGAAAGGGCGATGTCCAACAGACCACGGATGCCCTGTGGCGTCGGTCGCTTATCGAAGCCGACGTCTTCCTCCGTCGAGCCGACAAGCACGCGGCCGTCGAGGCGCGGCACCAGATACTGCTTGCCCATCATGATCACGCGCCGCAGCAGCGGCGGGTCGGTCGCGAGCAGCGCAATCTGTCCGCGGATCGGCTTGACCGGCAGCGACACGCCGAGCGACTCAAGGACACCGCCCGACCACGCACCAGCCGTCACCACCGTTGTGCCCGCCGCATACGCGGCGTCGACCGTGCGCACGCCGGTGACGCGGTCGCCGTTCGTGTCGAAGCCGCAGACCTGCGCATTCCCCACGAGTCGCACTCCGCGCCGTTCGCACGCGGCGGCCAGCGCGCGGCAGTGCCACGGGTTCCGCACCTGGGCCATCTCGGGAACGTGGTAGCCGACGCAAAACGCGCCCGCCAGCGCCGGTTCCAAGTCGCGAACCTCGGCCGGTTGCAACTCCTCCCAGGCCACTCCCTCTTTGCGATGGTGACCCGCCGCCGATCGCAGTGCGTGCGCGTCGCGCGAGTCGAAGCCGATCTCCAGGCCGCCGCACCGCACATAGCCGTTGTCCACGCCGGTCTCGTCGCGCAGCTCGGCCGAAAGCTGCCCAAAAAGCTCGCTCGACGCGCCGAGCAGCTTCGAGTAGGCCGACTGGGCCGTGGCCGCGCGGCCAGGCGGGATGATGCCCGCACCGGCCCACGACGATTCCTGAGCCATCGCACCCCGGTCGAGCACCGTGACGCCAAGGCCGCCCCGCGTACAGTAGTACGCGACCGACAGGCCGATCACCCCGCCACCCACGACAACCACATCACTCATTCGTCGACTCATGCGAGCATCATAATCACCCGCCGCGCGCGCTGAGAACCGCGCCTCTCCGCCGACCTTGGGAATAGTCGCGGGGCAAGTTTCCAACGCACCACCATTTCCTCAACGATATCGGCACGTTCGGGAACGTGTCCCACGCCGAAATCGTCCCGGCCCTTTGACGGGCGATCACAGGGGGCCTATGATCGGCGGCCATCGAGCATCACTCGATGAACGCCGCCGCGCACGTTGTTCGTAGGCCGCCTGAGCCGGTTCCGCGACACCGCCTGAAGGCGGGACTACGAACGCGCGCTGCAGGATCAATCGCAACTGGGAGACCGACTCATGAGTACGACGGCGAACGTGAATCGACTGACTCGACTCACGGTGGTGGTGTTGTGCGTTGTTTGCTCTTCGGCCCGTGCCGGCACGGCCGGCCAACTCCGGGCGGGCGCCGCCAAGGTGGACATCACAAGTCCCGATGCCGAGGCGCGCAACGAGCGACTCTACGCCCGAGCGCTTGTGCTCAGCGACGACGAGACCACGGCCGTAATCGTCGCCGTTGACGCCGTCGCGATCGGCGAGATCGGCGACATCAAGAACGACTACCTGCCGACCGTGCGCCGACAACTGGAGCAGGATCTGAAGATCAAGCCCGCCAACGTCCTGGTCAACGCCAGTCATTGCCACGGCGTGGTCTGCGACGACATCGCACAACGGACCGTGCAGGCGGTGAAGGAAGCGTGGCGCAAGATGGTTCCGGTCAGCGTCGGGGTCGGCGTAGGCCACGAGGACCGCATCATGGAGAACCGCCGAATCAAGCTGAAGAGCGGCCGGGTGGTCGACGTCCGTCACGCCTACTCGATGCCGCCCGACGAAGCGGTTGCCGCCGTCGGCCCGGTCGATCCGCAGATCGGCGTGTTGCGGCTCGACCGCAAGGACGGCCGGACCCTCGCAGTGGTCTACAACTTCGCCCTCCATCCGATCCAGGGAGTCCCCAGCGGCACGAACACGGCCGACATCACCGGTTTCGCGTCGCGCGTGATCGAAGACAACCTGAGCGACGACACGATCGCACTGTTCATTCAAGGCTGCGGCGGCGACATCAACCCAGTCTTCTACAAGGACGTCGATCACCCGCGCGACGCCGAGCCGCTCGGCAACCTGCTCGGCCTCAGCACGCTGCGAGCCGTCCGCAAGATTCAGGTTCGTCCGGACGCGAAGTTCAAGATGATCAACGAGACGCTCGCGCTGCCCCGCGCCGATTACGCCGCGCGTATCGATGCGATGCAGGCCGAGCAGCTTCGACTCATCGCATCACTCAAGGGCACCACCTTGAACCTGAAGACGTTTCTGCCGCTGGCCGTGAAGTACAACCTCGCCCGCGAGTTTCCGTCGTACTACGCACCGCGCTATCTGCACGACAAACAGATCGGCAGCGACGCCCTCGCCAAGCTCGACGCCGAGAACCGTCGCAACATGGAGGCGTACCTTCAGAACGTTCACGTCATGGAGGAACTCACGCGATTGCAGACGAACCTGGCCCTCTTGAAGAAGCACCACGCCCGCAACGCCGCCGCTGGAAAGACGATCGACATCGAGGTGGTCGGTCTGCGAGTCGGCGATTTCGTACTCGCAACGTCGCCGGGAGAATTGACCGTCGAGATCGGCCTTAACATCAAGAAGAAGTCGCCGCACGAGATGACCTTCGTCGCCGGATACACCAACGGCTACATCTACTACACGCCGACCGCGGAGCAACTGGCCAACCCCGGCGGCGCCCAGGAAGATTGCGACTGTCTGGTAGCACCCGAATGGCAGATGCTGTTCGAGAACAAAGTGGCCGACGTCCTGAAACGGTTGTAAGCCGATGATCGGCTGCGAGTTGCTTTCGACGCCCGCCGGCCCGACAATAACCCGCCGCCGGCAGCGAATGCTCCGGTGCAGCCGGGTGCACGACGCGGTTTGCGATTTGCCGTGCGCAAGTCGTTTAACGCCGAGCCGAAGGCGACGGCAGGCGGTTGTCCAGATAAGTGCCGTCGCCTTCGGCTCGGCGTTAAACGAAGCGCGGGAGCAAAGTGCGTCGCACACCCGGTGCAGCCAAGAGCTGGTCTGCTGGCGTTGACCAATCACCTTGACAGGGGGATTCAGCATGGCGACTCAAGAAGTCCGTTCGGCACGAGAACTGGAGCGTGAGTTGAGGCAACTCGCCGGCAACTTGCCGAGCTTCGTACAGGTGGCGGTGTTCGTCATCGTGTCCGCCGCGGCGACTGGCTTGGCGGTCTACATAGGGCGGTGGTCGCACGGCTTGGCGATCACGATCGGCGTGTCCGGCCCCATCGTGGCGGTGCTGGTCGCCTCTGCGATCAAGGTGGCGAACCAGTGGGAAAAAGGAATCGTGTTGCGGCTCGGCGAGTTCCAGGGCATTCGCGGTCCTGGCGTGTTCCTGATCGCCCCGATCATCGACCGCGTGCGCATGATCGACATGCGCGTGCAGGCGCTGGACATTCCGTCGCAGGAGGTCATCACCCGCGACAATGTGCCTGTGTCCATCAACGGCGCGCTGTTCTTTCAAGTGAAGAACGTGGAAGCGGCCGTGATGAAAATCCAGGATTTCGTGTTCTCGATGTCGCTATTGGCCCAGACGGCGCTGCGCGACGTGATCGGCGGCATGACGCTCGACGAACTGCTGAGCGAGCGCGAACGGATCGGCAAGTTGATCGAGTCGGCGGTCGAGACGGACTCCGGCGAATGGGGTCTGCACGTCTCGGCCATCCGACTGCTCGACATCGACATGCCCGAGGACCTGAAGCGGATCATGTCGCGTCAGGCGGCGGCCGAGCGCGAGAAGCGGGCGACGATCACCAAGGCCGAGGGGGACAAGCTGGCCGCCGAAAACCTGGCAGCGGCCGCGGCCACCATGCACGCCAGCCCCGGCGCCATGCAGCTTCGCACCTTGCAAACCGTCGACGGACTCGGGCCGACGGCGTCCAACACGGTCGTGCTTGCCGTCCCCATCGAGATCATCGAAATGGTCCGCAGGCTCGGCGCAACGGCAGTACCCAAGGAATGACGATCCCGATATACTGGCGGCCCGTTCGACACGGACCTTCACAGAACGGTTGCCTCACGCAAGGAGGGAAGCCCCGTGAGAAGCATCTGCCGCGTTGGGTTTGCCCTGGTCGCTTGGGCGGTCCTCACAGGTCCGGCTTGCGCGCAGGGCTTGATTCATCAGCTTCCGGCGGACGGCACGACCGTGCGCTATCAGGTCGCCGTCACCCAGAAGGCCGCCGACGGCCAGACGACGAACGAGGCCATCGACGTACGGATCAGTTCGGTCGGGGTCGCGAAGTCCGACGCAGGCGACGTGCGATGGATCGAGATTTCGCTACGGCGCCCTGAACGTTCGCAGATCCTCAAGGTTGCTATCCCCGAGAAACGGTTTGGCGACGCACAGAACCCGTTCGCACACATCCGCCGCGCTTGGCTGAAGCGAGACGACGCCGAGGCCGAGCGCGTCGATCCCGAACGAGCCCGCCGCGCCGTAGCCGTGTTCCTCGTGCCGCACTTTGAGGGGCTTGCCGGCGACGCGACCGAGACCATCGAGACCAAGCAGGGCAAGTTCGATTGCACCGTGCGCGAAGGCAAGGCGGTCGTCACGCTCGACAACGAATCGGTCGAATCGACCGGCAAGTTCTGGGTCACTCCCAAGGCGCCGCTCGGCTGGGCCCAACTGGAACTCCGCCGCCGCACCGTGCGAAACGGCGAACTCGTCCGCGAGAGCACCTCGCGATTCACCATCGCCGAGGTCGCCGCCGACGCCCAGAGCGCCCTGCCGGCACAGCAGTAACGAAACGGCGCCCGCAACCGGCCTCGCACGCTTCCTCGCATTTCTGTAGTCTGACTGCAGAAATACAAGGATGCCAAAATGCTCATTCAGCGGACTCGTTACCTGCAAGCGATCCGGTCCGTGCTTGCGGCTAATCCTATTTGCGCGATTCTCGGTCCGCGCCAGTGTGGCAAGACAACGCTGGCGCGACAGTTTGCGGCGACTCGGACGGCGCACTACTTTGACCTCGAAACGGCCGCCGCGCGCAGGCGGCTGGCCCGCCCGGAACTCGCACTCACGCCACTCACCGGCCTGGTCGTAATCGACGAGATTCAACGGCAACCGGAGTTGTTCACTACGCTTCGTCCGTTGGCCGACCGCCCCAAATCGCGCACCCGGTTCTTGATCCTTGGCAGTGCATCGCCCGAACTGGTGCGTGGGGCTTCAGAATCGCTGGCCGGCCGCGTCGGTTTTGTCGATATGAACGGCTTCGATCTCGATGAGGTCTCCCATGAGCGATCGGCGCGCCTGTGGCTGCGCGGCGGATTCCCACGCTCGTTTCTTGCCCGTAACGATTCGCTCAGCCTGCGCTGGCGGCAAGATTTCGTCCGCACGTTCTTGGAACGCGACATTCCGCAACTGGGCGTGCGCATTCCGACCGAGGCGCTGCGCCGCTTCTGGATGATGGTCGCCCATTACCACGGCCAAATCTGGAACGGCGCCGAGCTGGCCCGGTCTCTGGCCGTTTCGGAGCACACCGTGCGATCGTACCTTGACCTGCTCTCGGGAACGTTCCTGCTCCGGCAACTTCAACCGTGGTTCGAGAACATCTCGAAGCGCCAGTACCGAGCGCCGAAGGTCTATGTGCGCGACAGCGGCCTGTTGCACGCACTGCTCGCGATCGAGCGGCGAGACGATTTGGAATGCCACCCGAAGTTCGGCGCCTCGTGGGAAGGCTTCGCACTGGAACAGGTCCTGTCGACCGTCGGGGCCGATCAAGCGTTCTACTGGGGCACGCATGCCGGGGCGGAACTGGACCTGGTGCTCTTTCGACATGGCCGACGCTACGGCATCGAATTCAAGGCCGGCGACGCCCCGGAGATGTCGCGGTCGCTGCATATCGCCATCGAGGACCTGAAGCTGGAGCGGGCGTGGATTGTCTACCCGGGAACAGAATCGTATCAGGTTCACGAGCGCGTCGCGGTGACGCCAATCGGCCGCGTGTCAGGGGCGTTGGCGAAACTGCGATAGAGGCCAGAAACGGAATCGGGTCTACGGTTTCGGAAATGACAGGTTGTCAGCTTTCCGGTGGGCAGTCGCTAGCCACCGGAACCCTGAGTTCCGGCGAGAATCCGGCCTGTGACAACGGAACGGACCATGACTCAATCAGCTCGTGCGGACACTCATAAAGGAGACCTGATGCACCCATGAGATTCGCGCCACAGGTTAGGGACGCTCCGCCGGGGAACGAAAACCTCTGCCGGCCATCCAGTGCTCTACTTCACTGGCGGGTTCGGCAGACTAGCGACATCGGCGCCGAGCGGCGTCTTGTCGGCGCCCATCTCGCGCTGAGGTGAATCTTCTTTCAGTTCGAAGTCGCCCGGCATGATTTCGGCCGCATCCTTTGGCTCGCCGCTGTACGCGAATTCGGAATTCACCTTCAGCGCGTCGGACACCTTGGTCGCCCAGCGCTCTTGCCATTCTTCGGGCGTCTTCAGAAACGGGCGGGCGGCGGCGGCCAGGTCGCTCTGTGCGTGGGTCGCGGCCATCACCCAGGCCGCGCGGCCGCAGAATGCGTTGACGCCGCCCGAAAACTCGAAGCGATCGACCGGCACGTCGGGCAACTTCCACGCATCCCAACGAAAGAAGACGCCCGGATACTGCGACGGAAACGTGATGATGTTGTCGTCCATCCGGATCGTCGTGAGCGGCAGTTGCCCGATCGCCCTGGACTCGTCCTCGACCAGCACGTTGATCGTGTTGCGGGCCGCGACGGTGTTCTTGCGCAGGAACATGCCGAACTTCGCGTCGTCTTTGGCCGCTGCGGTGATCTGCCATTCGACCATCGCCTGGTCGGCGACCACGCAACAGTTTTCAAGACGCAGGTCGGGCGGCAGGTCAACCAGTCCGAACACCACGTTGCCCACGATGAACATGCGTTCGAGCGTGATCTGCGGCTTCTCGTCGGCCATCGCGATCGGATGCACGCCGATCAGCACGCCCTCTTGCGAGCGCATGGTGCAGCCGGCCAGTTCGAGTTGGTCGGGCGCCTTTTCCAATTCGATGGCCGGCTTGCCGAATCCGTACGGCTCGAAGTGGAACCCCTCGATGCGGATGGCGCCTCCGCCGGCGATGCGCAGGGTGTTGGCGATGACCGGGTGAAAGTCGGGGCCAGCGACGAGCGTGATCGACTTGGCCGGCATCTTGATCTCGCTGCGGAACGACTCGTTCGATGCGACTTCGATGACCTGGCCGTCTTTGGCGGCGTCGAGCGCATCCTGAATGTTTCGCAGTGGCGAGCCGGGTTCGACCACGAGCCGGTCGGGATCGGCGAGCGCCTCCTTGAGTTGTTTCGATTGCGGCTTGGTTCGCGCCGCCGCGCGCGATGCAGACGACCCGGCCGACGAGCGCGCGCCGCCCGGCTTGCGTGTGCTCTTGGCCGCGGATCCAGCCGGGCCGGTACCCGAACTCGCCTTCGACGGCTTGGACGTCGCCACGGCGGCGGTTTCGTCGTCGGCGTCGCCCGCCGTTCGGGTGAGCAGTGCTTTCAATTGCCCAAAGTCCAGCCGCGGCCCGAACAGCACCGCCGCACCGACCGCCACGACCACCAACATGCTGACGACGAGAGTCGCGATCGGCCGCTTGGCGGGCTCGGTGGCCTGTCGCGGAACGACGACCACCTTTTTCCAGAACTGAGTGGTGCCTCCCAAAGTCGGCGGCGTGGAGGGCGGTTCCTGCGGGCCGCCGGACGTGGGAAAATCGCGGTCGAGCTCATCGGCGTCGGTCGGCGACCGGCTCGGCGTCGTCGGACCTGTGGCCGGTTCATCGTCGACCGCCTCCAGGTCGCTTGTTCCGCCCACGTCGGCAGCCGGGCGCTGCGAATCGGTTTCTTCATCGCGACGCTCCTCGGCTGGTGAGGCGTCAGGTGCCGGACTGGCCGCGCTCGTCGCTGGCGGTTCCGCCGACTCCGCGACCGGCGCGAGGTCGTGGTCGCCTAGTTCAGCCAAGGCGTCGGCGAGTTGCTGCGGCGTCTGAAACCGTTGGCTCGGCGCCTTGGCGAGGCACCGCAGCACGATCCGTTCGACCGCCTCGGAGACGGCGGGGTTCAGCTCGCGCGGCGGCAGCGGCGGTTCGTTCAACACGCGCGTCGCGACGCCCGACGGGTTCGCCGAACGAAACGGTGGCTGACCAACGAGCATTTCGTAGAGGCAGACGCCGAGCGAGTAGATGTCGGCGCGGCAGTCGAGACCTGAGTCGGCCAGCAGGCATTCGGGGGCGAGATACTCGGCGTCGCCCACGATCTCGCCGCTGTGCGACACCTGTTCCTCTTCGTCGCCGGCGAAGCTCTTGGCGAGCATGAAGTCGCCGAGCTTCGCGCCGCCTGCCTTCGCGACGATGACGCTCGACGGCTTGATGTTGCGGTGCACGATGCCGTGCGCGGCCGCTTGCTCGAGCGCCTCGGCGACCGAGCGAATGATCGGCACGGCCTCGGCCGCGCTCAGTCGCTTGCGCTTCGACAAGAGATCGCGCACGCTCATCCCATCGACCCATTCCATCGCGAGAAAATGGCGGTGGTCGGTCTTGCCCGTGCTGAACAGCTTGATGATCCCCGGGTGCCTTATTTCGGCCGCGGCATGAATGCCCCGCTCGAAGCGTTGCATCATCTGCTCGTTCTTGACCTGGGTGGCGGCGAGCACTTTGAGCGCGACCTCGCGGCCCTTGCCTTCCTCGCGCGCGTGGAACACTGCGCCGCTCGGCCCGGCGTGGACGATGTCGAGCAACTCGAACTTGCCCAGGTGCCGGCCGGCCAATGGGAACTCAGGCGGCGGGATCGCCGCAATCGTCGATGCGCCCGGTGACGCGGCGGCGACGAACCGGAACCGCATCGCCCCAATCTGCAACTCTTCGCCGTGGGCCAGCACCGTGTCGGACACCTTGAACCCGCCGACCCGCGTGCCGTTCGTGCTCTTGCAGTCGACCACGTGCCAGCCGTCGCGTTCGAGTTCAAACGAACAGTGGATGCGCGACAGCGAGCTGTGTTCGATGCGGATGTCGCAGCCTTCGCCGCGGCCCAGCAGCGTCGGCTTGTCGGTGTGAAGTTCAAAACGATCGGCGGGGGCGTCGCCAGATACTAATCGCAGGTGAGTGCTCATGAGCATCACGCCTTCGCGGCGTACTGACCCTCCAGCCAGTGCATGAACTCGACGCCCTCCGGCGACGAGACGGCCACGTTGATCCCGGTGCTCGGACTTTCGGCCGAGCGCAGCCACTGGGCGAAGTCTGCGTTCAGTTCGGGCTGCTCGCCGGCGTCGAGATCGTCGGGCGGAATGTACTGCTCGATCACCCGCGCGATGTCATCGGCTCGCTTGTACCGCTCGGCGGGCCGCTTGGCCAGCATCGCCGCGATCGTCTGCTCCAGCGCGCGTGGCACATCCGGCGCGAGCACCGTGACGGGCTTGGGCAACTCGTTGGCGTGCCGCATCATTTGCCGGATCGCGTTTGAGTCGGGAAACGGCGGCTGGCCCGTGAGGCAGTGATAGAGCGTGCAGCCGAGCGAGTAGATGTCGCAACGAGCGTCGGCGGCGTGGGCGTCCTGGGCCTGTTCGGGCGCCATGTAGTCGCAGGTGCCGACGATCACGTCTTGCATCGTCGGCTGTTCGCCGCTGGCAAGCGTGTCGGGGAAATCAAGCGTGTCACGCGACGCACCGAACTCCATCACCTTGACCACGCCGTTCGTCCCGACCCAGAGATTGGCGGGCTTCACATCGCGATGAATGATTCCCTGATCGTGCAAGTGTTGTAGGCCCAGCGCGGCCTGCCGAACCAGGCGGCACGCCTCGGCAAACGGCAGCTTCTTGTCGCGATCGAGCCGCATGCCGAGCGTCTCGCCCTGCAGATCTTCGAGCGCGATGTAGACGATGCCGGCCACGTCGCCGATGTGATACATGCGCACGACGTTGGCATGCTCAACTTCCATGGACACGCGGGCCTCGCGCCCCATGCGGGCCAACTTCTCGGGGCTGAGTGCGATCGATCGCGGGAACAACTTCAGGCTGACTGGCTGATCGTACTCCCTGTGCACGGCGTGAAAGATCGTGCCGAGTCGCTCGGCGACGATGCGGTCGAGTACGCGGTAGGGGCCGACGTCATGCGGACCGGCATGCCCGGCGAGCAGCGCTTCGGCCTGGAATTCGGTGAGTAGCTCTTCGGCGACGAGCCAGCCCACGAGTTCATCCACGCCAGAGTTTGGACTCGCCTGCGCCCGCCAGCGACCGATCCACTGGTCCGCCTCAGCGTCGCTGAGAAGCCCATTACGAATGATCCACTCACGAATCTGCTCGGCACTGTCCATGCATCCACCCCCGTTCGCGCTGGCGCCATGACTCACTGCCGGCCACTATAGCGATCCCGAACGGCGCACAAAAGCTCTCGCGACTGCCTGTTCGCGACAACGGGCCGATGTGTTAGACTTCGTGCGTCATGCTCCACCCAACTCCCAGACACCGACTAGTCGACGCCCACGGGCGGCCGTATTTTCTCTGGGACGTGGAGATGACGTTGGACGAATTCCGCCAGCGGCTGCAGGATCCCGACCCGGATGTTCGATCGTTTCTGATTGGCAAGCTGATGCGTCAGGCCAAGCCCGACGATGTGTTCACGTTCGTTCGGCCGGGCGAGATTCGGCAACTGTGGCCGCAGGTCGTTCGCCATCTCGGCCGGTCGCGCGAGTTCTGGGCGTGGCTGTTCGACGCATGGGAGGCCCAAGGGCATGTCTGGCGGTAGACTATCACCCCTCCAGATGCGCGTGCTGCGGATACTTGCCGCCGTGCGACCTCAGGGAGTCGTGACTGGCGGCGCGGCGCTGGTCGGGTTTTACCTCCAGCATCGAACGACTCGCGATCTCGATCTGTTCTGGCACGGCCGGCAGCATCTCGGCGATGTGTCACGCATGGTCGAGGATCTCTTAGTCGGCGAGTCTCTGACTGTCGAGCCTGTCCAGACATCCAGTTCCTTCAGAAGGCTCCGCGTGAGCGATGCTGCGGAAACCGTAATACTCGACTTGGTTGCCGACCCAACCGAGACGATTGAGCCGCCGCGCGTCGTGGATTTCGACGGGGCTCGGTTGGTCGTTGATGCGCCACACGAGATACTCGTGAACAAGCTGTGCGCGCTGCTGGGGAGCATGGAACTACGCGACTTGCAGGATGTTCGCGGCCTGCTTTCGGCAAACGGGGATCTGGCGCGAGCGGTTGCGGATGCGCCGCGCAAGGACGCCGGGTTCTCTGCCCTGACTCTGGCGTGGATTCTGAAAGGTATGAGGGTCCGGACGCTTGCGGAAGCCGTCGGGATCAGCGCATCCGACGCCGAGGCGTTGGCCATGTTTCAATCCGACCTGGTCGATCGCCTTCTATCCATAGGCGCGCCGGAATAAGCGGCCGTTTTCGTCGCCCTCAACACGATGGACAGTTCAGGCAACTCACCGCACGCGGACAGGCACAACTTCTGGGTCCTTGCGTTGCACCACATCGTGCTGCGCGTCGGATGGATCTTCAAGACCGAGACGGTGATCATGCCGGGGTTCCTCGACGCGTTGGGCGTCGGCGGTGCGGTGCGCGGGTGCCTGCCGGTGCTGAATCGCATCGGACAAAGCGTTCCGCAGTTTCTGTTCGCGCGACGGGTGCGGCGCATGCCGCGCCAGAAGTGGTCGCTGGTGGCAGTCAGCCTCGGCCAGGGCCTGCCGTGGTTGGCGCTGTCGGGGATCGTCTGGCGCTGGCCGCAACTTAGCGCCGGCGCGCACGCGGCGGCATTCCTCGTGATCTACTTTGTCTTCAACGTCACCTTCGGCAACTGGGCCCTGTTGAGCGGCACGATTCAAGGCAAGCTCATCGCGATCGACCGCCGTGGACGGCTGTTGGGCGTGTCGAACTTCTGGGGCTGTACGCTGGCGGCGGCGGCCGCGGCGCTGTGGCTTGGTCGCTGGTTGGCACATGGCTTGGCCGGCTACAGCATCATCTTCGCGGTCACGGGTGGTGCGTTTGTGTTGGCCGGCCTGTTGGCGAGCGCGTTCATCGAGCCGGCGGTTGAGCCGTCTGGGGCGGATTCGGGTCTGGCCCAGTTCCTCCGCCAGGCGTGGCGTCATGTCGCCGCCGACCGCAACTTCCGACGCCTCATCATGGTGGTCGCGCTGTTTCACATGGTGCTCATCTTGTTCCCACACTACATCGCCTACGCGCGCATTCGTCTCGGCGCCGGCAGCGATTGCTTCGTGCTGTGGGTGGTCGTGCAGAACCTGAATAACGCCTGCGGCAGTGCGCTGGTCGGTCCGCTGTCCGATCGGCGCGGCAATCGGCTGGCTCTGTCGCTGCTCACCACTGTGGCCGCGGCTACGCCTGTCGTTGCGATTTGGCTCGGCCACTTGCCCGCGCCGCTGGCCGACTGGGGTCGCCCGTCGTTCTGGCTTGTCTTCCTGCTGTTGGGATTCACGCCGATCACGCAGCGGATCATCGTGAACTATGCATTGGAAATCGCACCGCCGACCGAGCACGCGATCTACCTGGGCACCGTGCAACTCGTTCAGGCATTCCCATTGTTCTTCAGTCCGATCTTCGGCTGGTTGATCGACGCTACGTCGTTCGAACTCGTGTTCTTGACGGGATCGGCGATGATCCTGGCGGGCGGGGTTATCGCTCACGGCCTGGCCGAGCCGCGCGGGACGAGTATCGAGGTTACGCCGCCGACCGAAACCTGAATCGCTCAAGCACTCGCCGGCAGAACATGGCTGGGATTGTGCTTCTCCGGTCGCCTGCGGCTCCGCGTTAAACGAGTCAAACCTGCCGCGTGCGGCATGGTAGCGCGCGGCCGGCTTGGCCTGTCCGCCGAACCAAAGGCAGGGCGTGATTCTCTTGCGCCTGTCCGCAACCCTTCGCCGCCGCGCGTTCGGGTGCGCTGGCGCGACTTCTAGAAAATGCCGAACCGCTTCGGTCGGGCGAGTTCGTCGAAGTTTGCGTGTCGAATCTCATCGCGCCAGGCGTTGAGGTCGACACCGTGGTCTTGTCCGAGCATTTGCTTGAGCGACTCGCGGCAGCGAAAACGGACCGCAACGTCGGGATCGTTGAGGCCGCCGACCAGTGCCAGGGCGGCCTGCTGACCGGGCAACTGACCCAGCGCCTCGGCGGCGGCGAGCCGCGCATCAAGTTCGGGATCGGTCAGGAACAGCGAATCGAGATTCGCCGTGGCGTCTTGAGCCTTCAACTTGCCGAGCACGCGGCAGACCGCGATGCGCACGGCAGGTTCGGCGTCGCCCATCGCGGCGACGAGCGCGGGCGCCTGGTCCGCGCCGCCGATCTCGCCCAGCGCCTGGACGATGATCACACGCGTGTGCGGGTCCGGGTCGGCCTTGAGCGCCAGCGCCAAGATGTCGCAGACGTCGGCGCGCAGCGCGGCGTCGCCGCGTGTGTGACTGGGCTTGCCCAGATACTCGAACGCCTCACGCCGTCGCGCGGGGTCGAGACTCTCGCGAATCACGCCCAAAGCCGTGGCGACCGAGTCGACCGCCGGGGTCTGATCGCGTGTTCGCGCAAAAGGCAGGGTCGACTGGCAGGCGCCGAAACTCAACGCCATGACCGACAGCGCGATTGCCGTGACGTACCGCCATGTGAGTTGACGACGCGCAGCGATCCAAGAATTGATGTGTTGCAGGGCCATACTGTTCCGTGCCTCCACGTTCCGTGTCCGCTTCCGCCGTTCCAGGCGGGGCGGGACTATAGCAAGGGCCCCTAAACGGGCCAAGGTCTTTCGGCGCCGGCCGGTCGGGCTGCTCGTGCAATCGCCACGCTCGCTACAACCCAACTCGCACGACGCCAGGCAGCTTCTCGCCGCAGATCAACTGAGGGGCGCGTGTCGTATGCTCGCACGAGACCCGGTATATTTATTGCCGGGCCGAGCAAACCCCTGTGAGGCGAACGGCTGCCATGAGTACTCTGACTCTGCCCGTGCGGGATGTGTCCCGTCTGCTCGAGGAGATGGTGATGAACGAGCCGGTTCACCGGCCTTGGGAGTCGCGACGCCGGCCGCGCGTGATGGCCGTCATGCCTGCGTACAACGCCGCTCTGACCCTGGAGCGCACCATCGCCGACATCCCGCCGGGCAGCGTGGACGAGGTTCTGGTCGTGGACGACTGCTCGCGCGATAACACGGCCGAGGTTGCCGAGCGGCTCGGACTGCGGGTCATCCGCCACGCGCAGAACCGCGGCTACGGCGGTAACCAGAAGACCTGCTACACGGCCGCACTCGAGACCAACGCTGACATTGTGGTCATGATCCATCCGGACTATCAGTACGACAGTCGAGTGATCCCACACCTGGTCGGTTTCATCGAACTGGGCATTTGCGACGTCGTACTCGGCTCGCGCGTACGCACGCGGCGCGAGGCGCTCGACGGCGGCATGCCGATGTGGAAGTACATCGCGAACCGCGGGCTGACCGTGATCGAAAACGTGCTGCTGGGCCAGAACCTGGGCGACTTTCACAGCGGCCTGCGGGCCTACCGCCGCGAGGTGTTGGAGACCGTTCCGTTCATGGGCAACTCGGACGACTTCGTGTTCGACACGCAGTTCCTCGTTCAGTGCGTCCACTTCGGTTTCAAGTTGGGTGATGTCCCCGTGCCGGTACGATATTTCAAGGAGGCGTCGAGTATCAACTTCCGCCGCAGCGTACGTTACGGCAACGCTACGCTGCTGACGATCGGCCAGTACTGGGCCCAGCAACTGGGACTGGCGAACCTGCCGATGTTCCAGCGGTCCAAGCGAACCGAAACGCGACCGCAACCGTAGGGAATCAGCAGTCAGGAGTCAGGATTCAGGTGGGAGTCGACCCACTTGAACCTGATCCCTGAATCCTGACTCCTGAATCCTGAATCCTCATTCATGTCGACCGACGCCGCGCCCTCGGAACCTCAGATCGCGCCGCCGCCGCTGGCTCGGCGGGCGGACCCACCGGAGTTCGCCAAGCTTCTGCTTTCGCTGTTCATCGTAACCGCCGCCGCACTGATCGTTGTCGTACACCTCGAGTCGTTCCTTACCGACAAGAAGTTCGAGGGTGTACTGATCTCCACCGGCCTTCGCGCCGATCTTCAGCGATCACTGATCAAGACGCCGTTCGAGTTGTTGTTCGGCGTCGCGGCCGTCGTGCTGATCGGTGCGTGGTTGGTCGGTTCGGGGCTCAGCGCCCTGATCTCGTGGACATCGTTGCGGCGGATGCTCTGGCGATGGGCGAAGCAGTTTCTGTTTGTGGGGGTGATCGGACTCTTCGAGTTGCTCTGGGGTTGCGGCCCGCTGTTGCGCGGTTCGGCCGGCGATAGATGGTTCGCTACACTGCTGGGCCTCTTGCCCTTGTTTCACACGGTCGCCTGGGGCGGTCTCTTGGCCGGCTCGGTCGACCTGCTGCTGCTCCCCGACCGGCGACCGACTCTGCGGCGATGGTTGGCGCACCCCGCGGTTGCGTGGCTGGCGGCGGCGACCTTCGCCGCGACGTTCGCAACGCTTGGCATCCTCCAATACCGCGCCCTCATGGTGCCGCATGGCGACACGGCCATGTACGAAGAACACCTCTGGAACCTGCTGCACGGCAAGGGGTTTCGCAGTCAGCTCGACAGTGGCCGGCTGTTCCTGGGCGAGCATCTCGAGGTGATCCACATCGTGCTCATACCGATATATATACTGAGTCCCTCGCTGCCGACGCTGAATGTCTGCATGAGTTTGGGCCTCGCTTCGGGAGCGATCGCCGTCCGCTCGATCACGCAGCGACTGACCGGCTCAGGCGGCGCGGCAAACTGGCTGGCGGCCGCCTACCTGCTGTACTTTCCGGTTCAGTATCTGATCCTCGAGGCCTCGCTGAAGACGCTCCGTCCAGAGAACCTGGGCGTGCCGCTGCTGTTGTTCGCGCTCTGGGCTCTCGAAGCGGGTCGCTATCGCACGATGCTCGCGCTCATGGGCCTGGCTGTTCTGGCCAAGGAAGACTATGCGATTCCGATCGCGATGATCGGTCTGTACTTGGCGGGACGGCCCGCGCCGCGGCGAGTTCGCCTGCTTGGCGTGGGCGTCTTTGGGCTGTCGGTCGTGTTGCTGTGGTTTGTGCTCAGCGTATTCATTCCGTACTTTCGTGGTGGGCCGCCACATTACACGGCTTACTTTCAAGAACTCGGTCGAACGCCCGTAGAGATCGTGGCGAACGTCGTGCGACATCCGGCGCTAGTGGCGGACCGGCTGCTGACGATTGAGAGCGCAATCTACGTGCTGACCCTCACGATTGCGTTGGGCGGCGTGCCGCTCGTCGGGCCAACTCGCGCGTGGACGCTGGTGCCGACGCTCGCTTCGATCTTGCTCATTCAGCTCAAGGACGCGCGAACCCCGTTCTTCCATTTCCATGCCCCATTGGTGCCGGTCATCTTCTGGGCCGCCGCAGAAGGGCTGAGGAGATTACGGACAACAGATAGTGGAGTGCGGGTTGAGCAGGGCGCTGATGTACAGGGTGGCTCGTCCGCTCCGCAGCCCCCCGTCGACAATCCGAGGTCCTGCCGCTTCGCTTGCTTCGCCGCGATGTGTGCGCTTGTGAGCGGTGTCGTGGCGGGCAAGTCGCCGTTGTCGATCGCGTTTTACGACATGCACGCGGGCCAGCGTGGTTTTGCTCGCTTGCTCTATTCGCACAGCCAGCGCGTTCGCAGCTTCGACAAGGTGCACGAGCTGATTCCGCTGGACGCCCGCGTGGCTGCAACCGACTACGTGCGGCCGCGGTTTACGCATCATCGCGAATGCCACCAGTACGGCGAGGGCGGACTCAAGCCGCATGTGCCGCCCGAGTCGATCGACTACATCGTTGTGGACTTGGCCGGCCCGTTCAGCGATTGGATGCAGGGCCGAGCCATCAAGGAGCTGCGCGACAGGGAACATTGGGAGGTCATCTACGACGACCTGTTTTTCTTCCTGGTGCTGCGAGCGAAACGCCCCGGTGAAAAAGGGGCAAGCTCCAAACTCCAAATCCCAAGGGGCCACCCCGAACACCTGAACGCTGGGCCGATTGAAGCCTGAGGTTTGCGACTTGGAGCTTCCTCGCGTTCTACTTCTTCTTTGGTTCCGCCTCTTTCTTCTTCCGCTCAGCCGCATCTGCGATGATCCCTTCGGGGTCGTCGTCGAACGCCTGTTTGCAGCCCGAACAGCAGACGTAGTACGTCTTGCCCTTGTACGTGACCGTCATGGTGCCGCGCCCGCCGGTGACGATGCACTTGGGCCCGGAGTCGGCTTGGCTCGCGAAGCTGCCGCCCTCGCGCGTGTAACCGATCTCCGCCACGCGGGAGAAACTGGTTTGACCTGCGGCACGGGTCTCGACAAGCAACAGCAGTCGGTCTACGTGGCGGATCTGAAAGGTCAGGCGGTGCTGTGCCTCGGACTCCGCGGCGGCTGTTGTCAGCATCAGCTTGCCCTCTTCGGCCGGCGACCCGACGTACGTGCGCGATTCACCATCGGGTGATTGCGACTTGAAGTGAAACCGCTTCTCGGCGGGATCGTATCCCAGCACGCCCTCGGTGATCAGCTTGCCCTTCTCTATCTTGACCGCAATGCCGGCCGATTCGCGGTCGATCTTCCAGGCCCACTGGGCCTTTTCGGTCCATGCCCCCTTGCTCGATCCGCGACGCGGCTGCCCGACGCCGCGCCAGGTGCCGACCCAATCGTTGAAGGGTTCGAGCGCCCGCTGTGCCGCTCGTCGGTCGGACGCCTTTGCGTCGGACTTCTTTGCCGCGTCGTCAGCCACAACCGCGCCCACACAACACACCATCCAACAGGTGACGGCTGGTCTCATTGGGACTCCTCGTCGTTGTATCGTTCTCGACCGACCACGATTCTGAAGACTGTATTCGCAAACCGCAAGCGTGCATTTGTCCGACGCGACCCTTAGAATCATGGCCACGAACCTACGCTGCACTACGCCGGGGGACCAACCATGCCGCTTCCCGCTGATCAGGTCATCCTGCTGGTCGACGACAGCCCCGAAGACCGCGTCGCCACGCTGCGTGCGATCACCAAGGCGGGACTGCCGAACCCGGTGATCTGGGTCGAGAACGGCGATCAGGCGCTCGACTTCCTCTATCAGCGAGGTGATTACTCCGACCCGACCACGTCGCCGCGCCCCGGCGTCATCCTGCTCGATCTGAACATGCCCGGCACCGATGGTCGCGAAGTGCTCGATACCGTCGTCAAGGATCCGAAACTGAAGACGATCCCCATTGTCGTGCTGACGACCTCGTCGGATGAGCGCGACATCAACGCGTTCTTTCAGTCGGGCGCGAAGAGCTACATCGTCAAGCCGGCCAGTGTCGAGGGAATCGTCAAGGCCGTGCAGCAACTACAGAGCCTGTGGAGCTTTCGGTTCTGAACTCGTATTGGTCAGTTTTCCCTAAGTCGCTAGACTTCCGCACCTTGCTCAACTCCTGAGATGTTCTGGCTAGCGACCCCGCGCGTTTCAAGAGCGCGTGACCCAGTGAACTGCGTTTGGATCGGCTTGCTCGCAGGTCGGCGCCTGGCGCCTTCGCGCCGGCGAATCGACGCGGTTGGACTGCGCAGTCGGCACTGTTGCTGTGACTGAACAAGAGAAGAGGCATCGTGGGTCGCGTTCGTTTCCTAACTCTGACGTTGGCCGGATTCGGTCGCTACGACCGCGCGACGCGGTTTCAGCTTGACGGTCGCTCGGTCACATTCACGTCGCCCAACGAGTTGGGGAAGTCGACGTTCCTCGCCGGTCTCATCGCTACACTGTTCGGTCCGCCGCAGGTTCGGGCCAGGCTCGGCGCGTTTCAAGAGCGGCACCGCAACTGGAGCCGCCCACCCTGGTTCTGGGGCGAGCTCGACTTCTGCGTGGGCGACGAGCGATGGCGTGTAAGGCAAGACTTTGACTCGCTCGAGACCAGAGTGTGGCGAGTCGCCGCGGGCGGTTCACTTGAGCTGCATTACGAGGATCGCCCCAAACCTGGCCGCAAGCCGTCGGAGAACGACGGCTACACGCGACTGCTGGGCGATTGGCTCGGCATGACCGATCGCTCGTTCTACGAGGCGATGTTCACGATCGCGCAAGAATCGACCGTCGCGTCGAGTTGGCAGATCGACCCGCGCATCGCCGAGCGCGTCTACGGGCCGGCGGTGCAGAAGCTGCGAAACAACCTGCAAGAGTTATACGACCGATTCCGCGACATCACCCGCAATACTCGCGAACACCAGATCAGTCTCGGCTCGCAGGGTGAACGCAACGGACGCAGCGACGGACGACTGGATCAGGTTGTCGCGCAGATCGCCGAACTTGATACGCGACTGGGCGCCGCTCGCGATCGGGCGGGACGCCTGGCCGACTACCGCTCGCGACTCGCTGAACTCGACCAGCGCTGCGACTGCCTAGGCCAGCAGGTCGCCGCAACCGAACGATCGCTGGAGAACTGGCAGGCATGGGTCGAACTCGAATCGCAATTGCAACCGGCCGTCGAGACATACCAGCGACTGAGCCAACTCAACCAGCGTTGCCAACAGATCTCGCGACCATTGGCCGAGCTGCGGGCGCGCGGGGCGGGTGAGCTGGCGATCTTCGACCGCGCTCCCGACGATCTTGCAGCGTGGCTCGATCGCTTTCCGCAGATCGTTCAGTCGCGTGAGGCGGCGCAACTCGCCTTTGAGGCGGCTAGCGCCGAAGGCCAAGGACTGCGCGAGGAACTCGCCGACGCGAACCGGCGCCTCTGCGAAGAGCTTGGTCCACATCGCGAGCGACCTCAGTTGCCGGACCAGGTCGAGGAGTTGCGGCGCATCGGGGCCGAGATCGCAGAACTCGAAGAACATCTGCGCCGCATGGAAGAATCGGCGGCCACGGCAGACCATCGAAAGCAGTTGATGGAGCAGCAGCTCGCGGGCCTCCACGCTTGGCGATCAGATCTGCTGGCCGACGCACGACCGGCGGCCGACCAGTTTCGTCGCGATCACGGCGAGTACTTGACCACGCTGCGGTTCATTCGCGAGGAACAAGACTGGCTGCGCGAGACCGTCGAGCAGATTGCCCGCCTCGACGCCGACAATCATGAGCTGCTTCAGAACCGCAGACGCGAGCGATCGAGCATCGAGTCGGCCGTGCGGGCAGCGCGCATGTCGGCGGACAACGCCCGATCGGCGCGCGAACAACTCGACGCGGCGCGCCGCGACATCGAACGGCGATACGTAGACTTCACGGCAGCGCCTGACAACCTGCCCGAACTGTGGGACCAGTTGCGCCGGATCGAGAGCCGGCAGAACGAAGCGCACGCCGGCATCGCGATGACCAGGGAAGTTCAAGTCGCGTTCGATCGCCGCACGCTGTGGCGGCGCGGGCTGTCGTGGTTCGGCGGCGCTGCCGTGCTCGCCAGCCTGGCGATCGGCCACGGATGGCTCGATTGGTTCGTCGCGGCGGCCATGCTGTGCCTTTGCGCTTCGCTGCGATGGATCTACAAGACGAGCCAGGCCGAACTGGACTCGGCGTTGGCGCGACACGTCGAACTGGAATCGCACGCCCGCACGCTGGCCGCCGAACGCGAACAGGTCGTGCGCCGGCTCGGCCCGCGCTTTGTCGTGCCGGCCGAGCGCGAAGCCGAATGGCGGCGGCTCTGGCCGACTTACCACCGCGAACTGGCCAGGCTCGCCGCCCAGACGCAGGCCGCGCCCACCGACGCGCAGATCGCCGAGCTCATCGATCGAACGGCGAACGCCGAAAGCCGAGTACGACGACACGAACTCGAAACGGACGAACTTGCCCGCGAGGCCGAGAGGAGACTCCAACACGCCCGGGCCGAACGGCAACGTCGCGAACTCGAAACTGACCGCCTGCTCACCCAGACGGCTACGCACTTGGATCGCTACTTCCAGTCAACCGAGGCGTCGTGGTCGTCGATGTCGGTGGACTCGCTGCCAAACTGGTGGCGACCGATCCGTGACCTGGCGGCTGCCGACGGCGCCGCGTGTGCCACGGCCGACCAACTGGTGCACTGGTGCCTCGCGATCCAAGATGCCGACTGGTCGCGATTCGAGGCAAACGGCAACGAAGCCCGGCGACTATCGGTCGAACTGGCCGCCGAGCCTGCAGAAACCGCGGCCATCCACGAGGCGATCTCGATCGCCCGAGAGCAACGGCAGGCACTCGTCGACGCAGCCAATCGCATCGCCGAGTCGATCGCGCCGTTTACCGCCGAGACCGACCCAGACTGGCTGCGTGCACAGTGCCAAGAGTGCGAATCGCTCAGCCGGCAGATCGCGGCGATTGAACAGCAACTGGATGCGCTACGGCCGTCGGCCGAACTTGCGGCCGCACTCGACGCAGCCCATGCGGACAACGCGACGGCCGTCGCGGTGGTACAACCGTACCTGACCGCCTTCGGCAACGATCTGGAACTCACCGCTGTCGCCCATCGCGAATGGATGGAGACGGCCGAGCGGGTGCGCGACCTGGACCGCCAGGCTGCCGAGGTTCTCGGCGAGTCGGGCTACGCGAGCCTCGAAGAGTTGGCCCATGAGGCGGGCAGGGCAGAGGGGCTGGTCGGGACGATTCGGTCGCGTTCGGCCGAGCTGCTTGAACGGGCCAACGAACTTTGGGAGGCGGTCGATGCATCGCCGGACCTGGCGGGCGAGCGGGTTCGCGAACGCGCGGCGATGTTGACCGAACAACAGTCGGTACTCGACGCCACTGAGCGCGAACGGGCGGAAGTCGCAGCGGCCATCCGACAGATGGAGGCGGACCCGGCGTGCGACATCAACGGCATCGCTGCCGAGATCGACTCGCTGCACCGCCAGCAGGCCGAACTGGAACAAGATCGCGACCGGCTGGCCGCGTCGTTTCATGAGGCGAACCGACTGATGCAGGAACTGATGCGCGTCGAGCGAGTGGCGCTCGAAGGACGCATCACCGCATTCTTCATGGATTTCAGCCGCACGTCGGGCCGGCGCGTCGAGTTGGACGAAGAGTTGCACCTCGCCATGCGCAACGACGACGGCACTCGTTACGCGCCCGATCAACTCAGCCACGGTGCTCGCGATCAACTCTACCTCGCGGTGTATCTCGCCACGACCGTGGGCTTCGACCTGCCGTTTGTACTCGACGACCCCTTCGTCAACTGCGATGCCGAACGCCTGGCCGCCATCCGCGCCTGCTGGGACCGCCTGGTCGCCGACCACCAACTGATCCTACTCAGCCACGATCCCCGGCTGGCCGCATGGGCGCCACCCGTCGAAATGCGCGAGGCCGCGTAGCAGGATGAGCGAGAATGCCTCATGCCATCCTTGTCACTTGAACCACTTCCAACCACTTCGGCAGCATGCATCACCATTTCGAAGTGCGTTGTGGTCGGCTCCGGACTGGTGCGCGATTAGTACTGCAGCGCACTTGGGTAGGGTGGGCTCTGCCCACCGCCACACATGGGGTTGGTGGGCAAAGCCCACCCTACCTGTGCCCGCGCAGCAATCAAGGTGCGCCGTAGTACTAAATAGCCTTGCACGATTCTGGGACAGTAGCCCGACGCGCCAGCGAGGGAGCACATGGCGAAATCACAAGAAATCAGGCCCGGTCCCTCGCTGGCGCGTCGGGCTACTGTCCCTGCGGACTCCCAGAATCACGCAAAGCCATTTAGTACTAGTTCGAGTCATCTGCCCGGGGCATTCTGCGGCGCGTCGGTTCCCAGCAGTGCCGCTGCTTCCAGGCAAAACTGCTTGAGTTCTTCCGGCCAGTCGCGGGGAAGGTCCTGCTGCCGCCGCCACCAATCGAGGGCCTTGTCGAAGTGCTCGTGGGCCTTGGCGGCGTTGCCGACTCGGTGATGGCTCATCGCGAGGAAGAAGTGATCGAAGCCGGTGGCGCCGTCGGGGTTCGCCTTGGCGGCGGCCAGCAGCGCGTCGATCGCCTTCGAGTAGTCGCCGAGCCGATAGTACACAACGCCGAGCGTGTTCAGCGCGTACATGTCGTTCGGCTGCCGCTCAACCGCTTGCAGGGCCAACGGCAGCGCTTTCTGCGGCGACCGCACGCCCGCCGGCGCGGTGGCGTAGATCCATGCGAGATTGTTGGCGACCAGCGCCGAGTTGGGGTCGCTCTGCAGGACGAATTCGTAGTCGGCGATCGCCTCGGCGTGCCGCTCAGCACGGGTGAGCAACACCGCTCGGTAGTAGCGCGGATCAACTTGGCCCGGCTTCAGTTCGATGAGCCGCGAATACGCCTCGATCGCATCGTCCGTGCGCGGAGAGTTGTAGAGCAGACTCGCGCGGCGCTCGTTGAGGGCGATGTCGTTCGAGTTGGTCCTGAGTGCTTCGTCGATCGGCCAAGTGCCGGTTTCGTAGAACACGAATTGGCCGAATTCGCTGACGACCAGCCAGCGATTGTCGGGGCTGAAAGCGACGAGTGCGCCGGGCAGTTCGTCGGTCGTGTGCAGGCATTGCACGAGTTCGCCCGTCGTTGCGTCCCACACCGGCAGGTCGGCGTTGCTCTTGTGGCTGGCGGCCACCCACTGACCGGTCGGACTGATCGCGACAAACCAACTGGTCGACGGCGCCGGCTTCATGCGCTGCACGGCCTGCAGATTGGCCAGGTCGTACACGTTGACGGCGCCGCCGCCAAGACTGGCCGCCATGCGCCGGCCGTCGCGACTGACCGCGGTCTCGCAGGGGAAGTTGCTTTGCGCAATGTTCTCGCGCTGTGTGAACAGATTCTTCGCGTCGCCCGACGTGATCGCCTCGATCGGCCAGCGATCGACGCTTGCGCGGCCGCTGGCGATCAGGTGTCGTCGGTCGGGCGTGAACTCGACGGATCGCGTCTCCACGCCGACGTTGAATCGGGCCACCTCGGCGCCACTGGCTGTCTCCCAGACATCGACGCCACCGCTCCGCGACACTGCGGCGAACAGTCGCCCGTCGGGACTGAACGCGACGTCGACGACGTGGTCGAGCGGCGGCGACGTGCTCAGGACGCGGCACTCGCTCGCGTCGAACACGGCGCATCGGCCGTAACCGGCGGTGAGATCGTTGAAGGCGAGCCAGCGGTTGTCGGAGCTGAAGCCGAGGCCGCGATGACTGGAGGACACAAGCTGTTCGCCGCGCCGCGGGTCCCAGAGCCGCGTCGTGCCGTCGTACGACGTGGACATCAGCAGGCTGCCGTCGTGATTGAACGCCACGAAGATCGCCTGACTGAGGTGCCCGCGACAGACGGTCCACGGCTCGTCCAGTTGCCGCGTGTCCCACACGTAGACATTCTTGTCGTTGCACGCCGCGGCGATCAGGCGGCCGTCGCGACTGAAGGCGACATGACCGACTGCCATCGGATGCGGCAAGGTTCGCTCGATCGCGGCCGTGTGCCAGTCCACGATCACGACGTCGCTCCCCTTGGACCCCGCGTTGGTGACCAGCCGCTCGCCGTCGGGACTGAAGGCGACGCTGTTGCCGATCGGGCAAGTCACCCGCTTGGCGAGTTGGCCTGTTTCGGTGTCGAAGATCGCAAGCTGAGTCGCTGCCTCCTTGACGGCCAGATGCCGGCTGTCCGCCGAGAACGCCAGCGGGTGCTCCGCGACTCGCGCCGTGTAGGGCGCTTCGAGCAGAATCGACCGGCCGTCGAGTTTCCACAGCTTCACTCGCCACTCGGCGTCAGCGGTCTCGCCGCATGCGGCGACCAGTCGGTCGTCGGGACTGAACAGGACGTAGGGTGGCGTGTGGCGTTCGGTCCACTTGCCGGGCAGGCGGCACGTCTCGGCGTCGTCTGTGATGCGGCGGACCACAATCTCGCCGGCCGAATCGAGTCGCGCAAACCGCTCAATTTGGCGATCGAACGCCGTGTACCGCAATCCTGATTCGGCCGGCGCGTCGTCAGGACCACGTCGTTCGTCGCGCAGGTCGATGAGGGCCAGGCATCCGATCGCCTCATCGCGCAGCGCGCGGCGCGACGCCTCGTCCACATCGAGTGCCGGCATGAGCGCGGCCGCCTTGCGAATCGCATCCAGGCTCTCGAAACGGCGCCCCGCTCGCCCGCTCCAGCGTCCAGCGCGGGCCTGTTCCAAATATGCGTCGAACAACCGCCGAGTCGCCAGGTTGTGCGCGTCGCGCTCCTTGCCCTCGGCGGTCCGAACGCGGGTCAAACTGTCGAGCGCGGCCTTGTGTTTCTCCTTCAAACGGAGTGCCGCGACGCTCGAACCAATCGCGAGCGTGATCAGTAGCAGGGCGACGGCCGCCGTCAGCCCGGCGACAAGCGGATTGCGGCGGCACCACATCCGCACCCGTTCGGAAAGCGACGTGCGCCGCGCGACGATCGGCTTGTCATCGAGGAACCGCCGCAGGTCGTCGCGCATGTCGGCCGCAGATTCGTAGCGGGCGTGTGGCTCTTTGGCGGTCGCCTTGAGCACGATCGTTTCGAGATCGCGCGGCACGTGCGGGTCGACTCGGCGCGGCCGAGGCGGATCTTGGTGCGTGATCTGGCGAACCAGCCGCGCACGATCGTTGCCGTCGAACGCGGGGCCGAGCGTGAGCATCTCGTAGAGCGTCAGGCCAAGACTGTAGACGTCGCTCCGAGAGTCGGACCAGCCGCGAAATCGTTCCGGGGCCATGTAACGCAACGTCCCGACAAAGTCGCCCGTGTGAGTCAGGTGGTCGGCAGCATCGCCGCCCTCCGACGACGGCGTCAGCGGAGTCGTCTTGGCCAGACCAAAATCGGTGACCCGCACGCAGCCCTTCATATCCAAGAGCAGATTCGACGGCTTGACGTCGCGGTGCAAAACACCCTGGCCGTGCGCGTACGCCAGCGCGTCGGCCACCTGGACGCCGACTCGCGCGACGCTGCGAAAGTAGTGCAGGTCCGACGTCGCCGAGCTGGTCGGCGCGGTGTCGCCGGGCAAGATCAGCGATGCCGATGAATCGTCGCGGGCCGACGAATCGCCGCGAGCCGTGTGCGAAGTGGGGGATGCGGCGTCCGGAACACGGTGTGTTAATTGAGGATTGCCGGACGCCGTGTGCCCCGGTGCGAGTTGTCGATCGCCCGCTGGTCGACTGCTCGCGCGAGCCTGGTCCGTCGAGCATTCGCCTTGTTCCGATTGACTCGCTCGCTGCGGGGCGCCGGAGACCAGGATCGACGCCACGCTTGCGCTGAGCGATTCGTTGGGCGTCCCCTGATCCGCGCCTTGAATCGGCTCGGGCCTGTGCTGACGACGCAACCGTTTCAATTCGACCAGGACCTCATCCAGTCCGAGTCCCTGGATGTACTGCATCGCGTAGTAGTGAACCCCCTGATCGACTCCGACGGCGAACACGGGCACGATGTTGCTGTGGTGCAGTTGTGCCGCCGCGCGGGCTTCGATCTGAAACCGCTTCAGGTGCTTGGGCGTCATCAGTGCGTGAAACGGCAGCACCTTGATCGCCACGCGCCGCCCCAGCGACTCCTGCTCGGCTTCGTACACGATGCCCATGCCGCCCCGGCCGATCTCGCGAACGATGCGGTATTCGCCGAGACGTTCCAGCGTCTTGCCGTCCGCGGTGACCGCGCCGCCGGGCGCCCCGTCGTCGCCCGATCCGGCCCGTTCCATCAGCACCAGCGCCGGGAACAGCTCACGAATCTGGTCCGCAAGATCCGGGTGACGTTCGGCATACTCCGTCACGCTCGGCCGCTCGCCGCGGCGGTATCGCGCGACGAATTCGTCCATCACGGGTCCGAGTTGTTCTGGCTGGGACTGGTTGTCGGCCATGGCGATGACCTTGGAGTGCGGTGGCTTGACACCGCTTTGGATGCTTCCGGGTCCGTCCGAAATCCAGAGCGGTGTCAAGCCACCGCACTCCAAACTATTCATGCGGCGGCTCACCGAACAGACCCTTCAGCCGCTTCAGCGCCCGCACGTATCGTTTGTACGCCGCGGCCTCGTCAATGTCCAGCACGTGAGCGGCTTCGGCGTTTGTGAGCTGCTCGAAGTGGCGCAGCGCGAGCACCTCGCGATCGATTTCGTCCATGCCGTTGAGCGCCTCCTGCACGCGCAACTTCAGTTCCGCGCGCGCGGCCGCCTCGCTGGGCGAGGTGTGTTGGCCGACCAACTGCGCGGCCAGCGCGGCCGACGTTGCCGATGGCATCGCCCCGCGATAGAGCGACACCTCGCGCCCCACCGACCTACCCTGCGCGCTCAGGTGTCGGCGGTGCAGTTGCGCCAACTTCTGTGCGTGTCAGAAACCGCAGCCAGACGAATGGCGGAACGTCCGGGTTCTTCTGATACTCGTCGAATCGCTGCGTGGCCTCCAAGTATGCCTCTTGAATCACGTCGGATTCATCGATCCGCCCGCGCAGCCGCCGGTCCATGCGTAGCCGCACCATGCGGCGCAACCGCTCGCGGTGCCGCTGGAACAGCTCACCCAAGCCCGACGGCGCCACGGCTCCGCCGGCCAACGAATTGTGCGAATTACTGGTCATACCGCGGCCTGATTCCTAAATGGCTTTGCGTGATCCTGGGAGTCCGCAGGCAGTAGCCCGACGCGCCAGCGAGGGACCGGGCCTGATTTCTTGTGATTTCGCCATGTGCTCCCTCGCTGGCGCGTCGGGCTACTGTCCCAGAATCGTGCAAGGCTATTTGGCTCTACAGCCTAGCGCGGATCGCGCCCGCAACCCTGGCCCGCAACCCTGGCGAGCCGGCGGGCGTCAGCCCCCGGATTGATCGGATCACACGTCTGAATCCGAATCCGGGGGCTAACGCCGGCTAACGCCCCCCGGCTCGCCAGGAATCTGCGCAGAAAAACAACGCTCCCCGCGTTAACGGCGTAGCGCGGCTGGGCCGCAACCAACTCGTTTAACGCCAAGCCGCAGGTGCCGGCCGTCGCCTTCGGCTCGGCGTCAAACGAGAATCTGCGCGGGAAAACAACATACTCGGCCATGACTGATGCAGGTTCGTCTTCCGTAGCCGAAGTCGTGAGACTTCGGGCTGCGACCTGTCACAGACTTGGCGAATTCGCACGAATTCGGCGACAAGCCCTGGCGCTTCTCGGATCCTGCGCTGTAGAGCTAAAAGATAATACTGCAAGCCGGCGTCCAAAACGGACAAAAACTCTCCCCCGCAACGTGCCAACCGGAATTCTCCAGAATTTCCCGCCCTTCTTGTCCGACTTTCCCGCCCTGCCGCAGTATTCACTCTATGCCCGTGCGCACGGGCGTTCCGCAAACGACGCGAACGAGCCAACAGAAGCGAGGGTGCCATGACAATGTTGCCATCGTGGTTCCGGGGATCTCGAGCACTACTAGGCGGGAGAAAAAGTGGGGCAATCAACCCGCGTACACGGCGGCGCACCAGGGACGGTGTGCTGGCTCGCACGCACATTGAGCGGCTTGAGGACCGCACGTTGCTGAGCGCGCTCGACGATCTGCCGATGCTGTTCGAGCCGAATCTTGGGCAGGCGGGTGACGGCGTGGATTATGTCGCTCGCGGTGCGGGCTACGGGCTGCAGTTGTCTGGTGCGGATTTGATCGTCTCACTTCGAGACACGGAGGCCAGCGGAGCTGATGACGCTTCGATTTGGCAGACGGTGTCGATCGGCCTGGTCGGAGCCGATGCGGCATCGGTTCACACGGCGGGGGATCGGCAACGCGGAGTGACCAATTACTACCACGGCGAATCAACCAACTGGATCGAGAACGTGCCGCACTTCGGCCGAGTCGATTACGAAGACGTGTATCGCGGCATCGACGCGACATTTTACGGAACCGACGGGAAGTCGATTGAGTTCGACTACGTGATCGAACCGGGAGCCGATCCGTCCGCGATTGAGTTCGAAATCGGCGGCGCGAGTTCTCTCGAACAGGCGGCCGACGGCAGTTTGATTGTCACCGCGGGCGGCGCTCAAATCGCGCTCGACGCGCCGATCAGCTATCAAATCATCGACGGACAGCGAGTCGCTGTCGCCAGCCGATTTGTGGAACACGGGGGCAATCGCTTTGGATTCGAACTCGGTGGCTACGACCCGTCGCACACGCTGATCATTGATCCGGTCGTCAGCAGTCCGTACTCGACGTACTTTGGCGGTACCGGGCCGTTCAATTCCGGAAACTCCGGCGAGGACATCGCGACCGACGGCACCGGAGCCGCGTACTTTGCCGGCTACACGAACTCCAACAGCGGCTTCCCGGGTGTGACGACAAGTCCGTCGAATGTGAATGGCTCGCACCAAGGGCCGAGCGGCAACACCGGGAATCCGGGAGGCGACGCGTTCGTGGCCAAGCTGAGTCCGGATGGGCAGGCTCTTGAATACCTCACGTTTCTCGGCGGCAGCCAGCATGATTATGCGACGGGCATCGCCGTGAGCGCCGCAGGGCAGGCGTTCGTCACGGGATCGACGCGGTCGCTGCACACAACGGACACGTCGCTGTTTCCTACCACCGCCGACGCATTTCGCACAACTCCGGTGGACATGGTTGATCAGACGGCAAACAATACGGAAGCGTTCGTGGTGCGGCTGAATGCCAACGGGACCATCGGCTATTCGACGTTCATGGGCGCCAGGAACACAGTGGGAAATGACATCGCGCTGGACCCGGCCAACAACGACATCGTGTATCTGACCGGATTGACCGCGCATTTGATTTCCTTCGATGCGGCGATCCTCGGCCCGCAGACCGACTTCCCACCGTTCGGCACAGCGAACGCCTTTCTGCAAAAACTGGATACGACTCCCAGCGGCCCCGGCGAACCACTGCTGTACTCGACGCTGCTGGCCGGAGGGTCCACGGACATTGGCACCGCGATCGCGGTTGTCGATGCGCAGAACGTGTTCGTTGTCGGCGATACCGCCGGACGATTCACGCACACGGCGACCAGTCAAACGAATTCGCTGCCGATCTTCACGGGCACGTTTGACACGGGCGGCTTTGATGGGAGCCCCACGCTGGTTTATGGCAGCGATGGATTTGTCGTGAAGCTGGACACGACAGTCAGCGGCGACGCATCGCTCAAGAAGGGTGCCTATTTCGCGGCGGCGGATAGCGAGAACACGGCAGACGTTGCTGTGGACCGTCAAGGACGACCGTGGCTCGTCGGCAGCACAATCGGGAATCATGCTCTGTATTTTCCCTATCGAGGAACGACGTTCACGAACGTCACCGCCAATCCGACCGGCTACGTGGGGTACATCGCTCGCGCGGCCGCCGACCTGAGCGTCTTGGAATACGCCGCGATCTTTGGAACGGCCAACCCGGTCGTCAACCTCAACGCCGTGGCCGTCGATGCGTTCGACCGCGTGTACGTCACCGGCTACGGCGGACAGAATGTTCCCATCACAGCCAATGCGTACGACCGGATGTTGGGTGGTAATGAAGCCTATGTGGTGATCATTGACCCGTCGCTCCCGTCGGCCGATCAGATTCTGCTCAGCAGTTTCCTGGGCGGAACCTCCGGCTCCGAAGTCGGCACGGGAATCGCCACGGATGGCAAATTCGTGTACGTCACCGGCCAATCGACCTCGCAATTCTCTCAGTTCTACGAGAACTTCTACTCGGCGAACCCCGCGTACTACTCCGGTTCGAGCAAGTTCCCGGTCTCGAACGCAATTCAGAATGATCGCGGTGCGATTACATCGCCCAACGCGTTCGTCTTCAAAGGACTGGTACCCAGTCCGCCGAGCATTTCCGGTCACAAGTTTCACGATGTCGATGGCAACGGCGTGTTCGATGCCGGCGCGGGAGATTCACTGCTCAACGGCTGGACGATCGAGCTGGTCGATGCACTCGGCGGCGTGGTGGCCACGACCACGACGGGGCTGGACCTCGACAGCAGCGGCACGGTCGAGGCCGATGAGCAGGGCTACTACGAATTCGTTTCGCCCCCCAGCGGCAGCTTGACGGTTCGCGAAATCCTGCAAGCCGGCTGGCAGATCAGCACGCCGGTGAACGGCGAACACTCGGTCACGTTCGCCGGGTCGAGCCTCACGGACAAGGACTTCGGCAACTTCATTCCCGGTTCGCTCCACGGCTTCAAGTTTCACGACATCGACGGCGACGGCCAGCGGACGCTGAAGCGATTTCCCGATCAAGTGCATCAACTGGACGAAGACTGCACGGTGCAAGCGGCGATCTTTGGACAACGCCAGCAGGCGCAGTCCTTCACCGCCGGCATCAGCGGCACGCTGGCTCAGGTCGATGCGACGCTCAAGACGCACGGCAACTTTGGCGACCTGACGTTTTCAATCTTCGCTGCGGCGAGTGGCATTCCGACCGGCGCGGCACTCGGTTCCGTGACGATCGCGGCGGCCGATCTTCCGCCGGAACATGTCGTCACCGTCGTGTCGGTAGACTTCACGTCGCAGTCCGTGAACCTGACGCGAGGCACGCAGTACGTGCTCGTGCTGTCGTCGCCGAACAGCACCGGCGCGGGCGACGGCATCTGCTGGCTCGGCGATTCGCTGACGAATTACGCGGGAGGCGGCGCCTTGATCAGCACCGACGGCGGCACGAATTGGCAGACGTACGTTCCCGCGACTGACCTTTGGTTCGCGACGCATGTCACGGCGCTCGAACAGCCGCAACCCGGAGTGACCATCAACGTCGCGGGGACCGACGGTCGAGGCAACTCGATCACTCGCGGCCCGGTGACAACCAACGCCGACGGCGAATTCTGGTTCGAGGATTTGCCCCCCGGCACCTACACCGTGACGGAAACCGTCCCAGCCGGCAGCATCGCCACGCGGACCACTTCGCGCAACGTGACCATCAAGAGCGGCGAGGAACTCGTGTGGCAATCCGGCGCGGCGATGCTCGACCCCAGCGACCTGCAGCACGAAGTGCTCGTCGGAGACACGCTGATCTTCGCCAACTCACAGTTCGCTTCAATCGCCGGCCTGAAGTTTGAAGACGTCAACGGCAATGGCCAGCGCGATCTCGGCGAAGCGGCCTTGGCCGGCTGGGAGATCGCGCTGCTCGACGCGAACGGCAACGCGGTGCTGGACTCAAACGGCGATGCGATTCTCACCGAAACGCTCGCCGACGATCCGAACACGATGACGATCGACGAGACCGGCACCTTCTTGCTGAGCAATCTGCGTCCCGGACAATACCGAGTCGCTGAGACGTTGCAGGCGGATTGGGTTCAGACATTTCCGTTCGGCTCCACCGGCAAGCTGTATCACGAAGTGACGGTGTCGAGCGGCCAGCAATTGACAGGCCTGCTCTTCGGCAACGCGGTCGCGGCCGTGTCCACCTCGACAACCGTCAGTGCCTCACCGGCCAGCCCAGCATCATTCGGCCAGGTCGTCACATTCACTGCCACCGTGACCCCGGCCAGCGGCAGCGCCGTCCCGACCGGCAGCGTGACGTTTACGGTCGATGGCGTCGCCGGAAACTCAATTGCGCTGAATCAGTCGGGAGCGGCCAGCTTCACCACGAGTCAACTTGGACTTGGATCACACACAATCAAGGCAACCTACACAAGCGACGGGGCGACTTTCACTGGCAGCGAATCCGCGAATCTCAACTACAGCATCGAACCGATCGCCACAACGACGTTCGTCACCGCCAATCCAGATTTTGTGCTCTTCAGCCAATCGGTCACGTTTACCGCCTTGGTGCGCCCGGTGACGGGTAGCGCCGTGCCCACCGGCAGTGTCGAGTTCTTCGTGGATGGGGTCGGCCAGGCTCCGGTCAACTTGGACGCCGCCGGTGCCGCACGATTCACAACCAGCCAATTGAGCGCCGGGCCGCACAGGATCTCGGCCAGGTACATCCCAGAGACGTACAACATCACGACCAACTTCGTGGCCAGCTTCTCTCCCAACTTCGCCTATGTGGTGAATCCGACCTTGCAAATCAGCAATGCCTCGATCATCGAAGGCACCAGCGGCACGACCAATGCGTTGTTCACAGTATCGCTGAGTTCGGCGATTTCTCAGGACGTGACGGTCAATTTCGTCACAATCAGCGGGACCGCAGTGGTTGGCAGCGACTTCAGCCACGGCAGCGGAACACTGACGATCCCGGCGGGCGCGATGGCCAGAACGATCAGCGTCCCGGTGCTTGGCGACACGACCATTGAACCGGACGAGACCTTCAGCGTCCACTTGTCGAGCGCTGTTGGCGCGACGATCCTGAATGGCCAAGGGCTGGGGACGATCCTCAACGACGACTCGCAGCCGGTGGGCGACACCGACAACGACGGTGTCGGGGCCGCCACGGAGGACGCAGCTCCCAACGGCGGCGACGGGAACAACGACGGCACGCCGGATCGCGAGCAAGCCAACGTCACCTCGCTCCCGAGCGGCAATGGCAGCAGCGTCACGCTCGCGGCGCCGGCAGGAACCAAATTGGAGCAAATCCAAATCACGAACACTCTGCCACCCGGTGCTCCGCAGGGCGTGCAATTTCCGCTGGGCCTGTTCAACTTCGGAGTGACCAACGTGCCGACGGGCGGCGCGACGACGGTGACGATCTTTCCACAATCGAACGTGCTTCCGACCACGTACTACAAGTTCGGCCCCGAACCGCAAAACCCCGCAACGGTCGCGGATGAAACGATTCCGCACTGGTATGAATTCCTGTTTGACGGCTCAACCGGCGCCGAGATCTTGTCCGATCGCATCGTCCTGCATCTGCTCGACGGCGGTCGGGGCGACAGCGACATCGCAGCCAACGGCGTCATCGTCGATCCGAGCGGGCCGGGAGCCGCCGCAGCGCCGACGAATCCGGGAAACGTCCAAGTCACCTTGCGTCGCGGCAAACTCATCGTGATCGGCGACAACGGCGACAACGGTGTTCGCATCGAGCCGGCCGCTCGGCTATTCTCGTTGCGAGTCATTGGGACAGGCGGCACGACTTTGAACGGCAGGACTGCACCGCTCAACTTTGCCGGCGTGAGAAAAGGAATTACCGCATTGATGGGCGATGGGAAGGACCAATTGGTTCTCGGCGGGAGCGCGACCCGGCAGATGCAGTCCGGCCTCGTGCAATTTGACACCGGGTCGGGTGACGACCTTTTGCGAATCCAGAACGTCTCGATGGGAAACTCGATTCAACTGACCACGAACGACGGAAACGATTCGATTTCGCTGGAATACTCCACCTTCCGTAGTGAAGTTCGACTAGTGACCGGTGCTGGAATTGACACGCTGACGATTCGAGACGTGCAATTCGTTCGAGCCTTTGTCAACGACCTGGATTCAAACGACATCCAACCAGCGTTAATCGACGCAGCGCTGGCGACTTGGGGTCGGCCCCGACGCAGCCGCTCACGATAACAAACAAGCCCGGTTCTCCGGTCGCTCCGGCGGTCCGATCTGTCTGCGCCACCAACGCGCCAGTAAGACATACCCGATAGGCGAAGCGATCACGTCTGTGTATCATGCTTGACGCGCCGCCCGGATCGACATTGCCATTCGGAATCGTTCGAGTTGTCGGGCTACACGGTTCGGCCGGCGGTAACTCCCAGGATTCGCACCTTGATTCACGAGCGGAGGAGCCATTGCACACGGCAGTGGAGGATATCGACCGAATCGTCGCGGCGGAACATCACGATCCGTTTCGCGTGCTTGGTCCGCACCAACTGGGAAAGCGTCGGACAACGTAGCCGTCTGCACCGAGCGTAGGCTGGGTGAGGCACCCAGCCTACCACCTCTCCGCCAACATTGAGGAAAGTGTGTGGCCGTCCTGGCCGCCTCGCATCTGGCGGGTGAAACAGCAGGCGGGACGCCTGCACCGAGAGCGTAGGCTGGGTGAGGCACCCAGCCTACCACTCTGGCGGGTGAAGCGCTAGCGAGGAGAGCCAATCAGTGATCACCCAATCCCCTTCGCTTGCGAATCGGGCTTGTGTTGCGGGGTTCGCAAGGTGGACGGTTCGTCGGTCGGCCTAGCTTCCGCTCGAACCGGCCGCGGCGGCGGGATCCTTGCCGTCCATCCACGGGCCGGCCAGCTTCTGGTAGGCGGGCGGGTCGAGCAGGCTGCCGGTGTCGCCCGCCTTCCAGCCGATGATCTGGTTTGGCTTGCCGCGCTTCTTCGAACGATCTTCCCACGCCAGCGCCCAACTGGCGTCGGCGCCGGTCGCCTTGTGGCTCTTGGCGTCCCAGAAGTACGCCTTGCCCTCGCGGTACGACTGAGTGCCGAGGTTCACGGTCGCGATCGCCGCGTAGCCCAGTTCGGGCGTGTTGTTCGTCTCGTGATTGCGCGACTGGACGCACTCCAGGAAATTCTCCCAGTGCTTGGCCGTCTCGTCGCCGGTCCAGTCGCGTGCCTTGACGTGCCCGGCCGACTCGGCCGCGTCAGCCGACGGCTTGCCCGGCTGCTTGGCGAACTTCTGCGGCAGGATGTCGAAGCCGTCGCCGCCGAACTTGATGGTGCCGGTGTGGCCGCGGATCACCTCTTCGATCGGATGATCGTTGCACATGGTCGCCGTCACGATCACCTGGCAGCCTTCGTCATAATCAGCCACGACCGTGGCCACGTCGGGTACGTCGCGGCCGTCGTATTCGAGATACAGCCCGCCCGCGCCCACGACGCGACGCGGGAACCTCACCCCCATCGCCGCGATCAGGTGGCTCAGTTGGTGTACGAACAGGTCGGTGTACATGCCGCCGCCGAAGTCCCAATAGCACCGCCACTGCGCGAACACCGCCCGGTCGAACGGCCGGTCGGGTGCCAGGCCAAAATCGGCGCCGAGGAACATCTTCCAGTCGATTGAACGCGGGTTCATCGACTCCTTCAGTTCATAGTATCGCCACTGGCCGACGCTCGAATTGCGGTAGTAGCTGGTCTGAGCCTGCATCACGTGGCCGATCTTGCCTTCTTTGATCAGCTCGTTGGCCATGCGCCAGCGCGGGTCCGACATCGACTGCACGCCGACCTGCATGACTCGCTTGTTCTTGCGGATCGCCTCGCACACCGCGCGGGCCTCGTCGATCGTATGCGTCATCGGCTTCTCGCAGTACACGTCCTTGCCGGCCGCGGCCGCGTCGATCGTCTGCTTGGCGTGCCAGTGGTCGGGCGTGCCGATCAGCACGACATCGACGTTCTTGTCGTCGAGCAGCTTGCGGTAGTCGCGGTAGTGCTTCTTGACCTCATAGCCGGCCTCTTTCTTGGCCAGCTCGGCCGCGCGGTCGGTGCGGTAGTCCCACACGTCGCACGCCGCGGTGATCTCGATGTCGAACTTGGACCGTAGTTCCTTGCCTTCCTTGTTGCTGCCGCACAGGTGCCGCATGTGGCCTTCGAGCATGTCGTCGCGGTATCCGGCGACGCGGCCGCCCGGTCCGATGATGCCGATCTTAATTCGTTCGTTCGCTCCGAGCGCGCGAGGACTGGCCGCCCCGAACACGCTGGACGCCGCACCAGCCGCCGCCGCCCCGGCCGCGGTCGACCGCATGAAGTTCCGACGCGAGACGTTACGTTTGTGCATACCCATTAGGTAAACTCCTGAAACGATGGTTTGGCTTTTGGCAGGACCGACAGTAGTGTACTGAACGCACCGTCCGAGTGCGAGCCTCCCTTGTGCGACGAGTGTTCAATCCGGAGATGCCGAACATGAAAACCGTCCTGGCCATTGGCGCTCACTACGACGACTGCGTGTTTGGCGTACCCGGCAACATGCTGCAGGCGGTGGCGAAACATTACCGCGTGGTGATCCTGTCGCTGATCGGCGACTACAAGAACTGGGCTCCTATCGGCGCGCGGCATCGCGAGCTGGTCGAGGGGACGACCGAGATCAATCAGTCGTATGGCGTCGAATCGCGATTCCTCGATTTCCGGTCGCACCTGTTCGACGTGAACGACGCGACCAAGCGGGCCGTGGCACAGGTCGTCGCGGACGTCAGGCCCGACGTGGCATTCATGTTGTGGCGGCACGATCACCACGACGATCACGTGGTCGCGTCGCAGCTCAGCGGCATCGCGCTGCGGCGCGCGGCGTCGCTGGTCGACGCGCCGGGCTACCGGCCGCCGCGCCAGATCTATCTGTACGACAACGGCCCAGGCCACACGATCGGGTTTGAGCCGGACACGTTCGTCGACGTGACGGCGGTCTGGCCGCGTGCGATCGAGTGGCTCGGCCGGCTGATGGCGCTGGTCCGCAACGAGCCCTACGACGCGGCGAAACGCGACGGCGCCCAGCAAACGAAAGAGGCGATCGCGCTCTATCGCGGCAGGACCTGCGGCGTCCAATACTGCGAGGCGCTGCGGTCGATGCAGGCCTCGCCGCGTGAGATTCTGTGACGTTGCCGGGTCGCTATCGCTCCGACTGCGGGATACGAATCGCGGCGAACGACGGGAGGCCGAAGCCGTCGGTGCGGAGGTGTTTGGGTCGCACGGCTGCGGAGGTGTGGCCGTTGAAGTTCACGTACAGCGTGCCGCCGTCGGGGCTCAGTTTCACTCCGTACGTGCCGCCCGGAACGTAATCGTAATGCTCGTCGAAGGCGGCGGCCAGGAAGGCAAGTACCTTGCGCCGACCGGTTGCGATCTCGTATTGCACGACCGGCGTGCCGTGCCGCGCGGCCTGGCCGTGTGCGCCGGGGAGGTAGTACACAAACCGCTCGTCGGGCGAGAGCACCGCGACCGTCGTGTACATGCCCGTGAGCCACGAAGGACCAAGCAACTTGAGCTCGTCCTGTTTTGGCGAATAGCGGAAGAGCTGGTTCGTGCCGTGCGTGACGCCGTAGATATGTCCGTCGCCTGACGGGCCGGTCGAGCAGCGCATCCCCGGCGAGTCGGCAAACGCCGAGCCGGTCTGGGCGAGCTGCCGCGTCGTGCCGTCGAGCCTCCATACCGAGCCGGCGTCGCCGTTGAAGATGATCGACCCATCGGCGGCCAGGGCGAAGTTGCGGTTGAAGCCCACTGAACCGTCGGGCGACTGAAAGACCGGCCGTTTCGTCGCGAGGTCCAGACCCCACAGCGCGTTGCCGTCGCCCGCCTCCAGATTGCACCACCAGGTGTTCCGCTCGCGATCGACGAGCGACGTCGCCGTGCAGCGACGCGGCGGCAAGTTCGCAAACGCGACTGTCTTGCCCGTCGCGGGGTCGAACTGATAGAGCTGGCCGCCGGGCAGCGCGTCGGTCCAGCCGTACTGAGGTAGCTTCGCGCGATTGCCGTCGTTCAACGTGCAACTGAAGTAGATCTTGCCATCAGGCCCTTCGTCGATCTTCGCGTGGACCTTGGACCAGGCCGGTTGTCCCGCTTGCGGCGGCACGACGACGCTCATGTCCACGACCTTTTCGAGCACCTTGCGCCGCGGGTCCCAGCGATACAAAAAGCAGCGTGCGTCGCCGCCGACGTCATTACCGTGGTCGCCGATGCCGCAATAGACCCGCCCGTCGCTCGCGACGCAGATGTCGCCCCATGACGACCAGAGCCGCCGCGCGGCCGCGTCCGGTCCCAGATCGCGGTGGAACGCCAGGTCCACCGTCGGCGGAGTCCCAGCCACATCGAACGCCGCCGCGTCCGGTTTGGTCGCCTCGGCTCGGACTGCCTCGGGAATCGTCAGGAACGCTTCCGACGCCAGCGTCACGGTTCCATCGCGCGCGCCGCGCAGCACGGGCGGCCAGGGAGTTTCATCGGGCACGGGCGACCAGGCGAACGACAACGCGGCGATGAGGGCAACGAGCATGTGTTTCTCCCGTGCTTACAACTCGGTGGGGTAGGCGTAGGGTGGGACGAGTCTTCGAGTCCCACCAGTGTTTCTTGAGGTCTTTGGTGGGACTCAAAAGATTCGGCCCACCCTACCTCCTGCCAAACTGGGTTTTTTTGTACAAGCCCTCCCGTGGCTACAACTCGGTGGGGTAGGCCGTGAGTCGTTCGACGCCGTCCGCGGTCACACGATAGTCCTGTTCGATCCGAATTCCCGCGCGAAGCTCAGGCCCGTACAGCCCCGGCTCGACCGTGACGACGTCGCCCTCGTCGAGCGTGTCGTTCCAGTTCGGGTTGAGGTGCGGCGCCTCGTGCGGGAACAACCCGAACCCGTGGCCGAGATGATGATGAAACGCACCGGGCCGATAGGCGTCGAGCATCGTCTGGGCGCGGTTAAAGAGGTCGCGACAGCGCACGCCGGCGCGCGCGGTTTGCTCAAACACGGCGAGCACGTCGGTAATGTGCCTCCACGCCGCAAGCTGCTCGGCGGTCGGTCGGCCATCGACGGCGAAGGTGCGGCAGTTGTCTGCGTAGTAGCCGCGATAGGCCGGCCCGAGGTCGAGGATGAACAGCTCGCCCGCTTGGGCCGCCCGCGAGCGCGGCGGGCCGCCCGGCGAGGCGCACTGGTAGTCGTTGCCCAGATCGCTGAGCGGCTCGCCGGCGACGTCGACGGCCACGGCGTGCAGCGCGTTGAAGACTTCGATTTCGGTTACGCCCGGTCGCACGATCGTCCGCGCGTGCGCATACATCGCCTCGGTGCAGTCGATCGCGCGGCGGATCATGGCCAGCTCGTCGGGATACTTGCGGCGGCGCAGCGACCACAGCTCAGGCTCGATGTCCACGAGTTCGGCTTCGCCCGCGGCCGCAGCGGCTGCTCGCATGTGCGGCCCGAACGCCGACCACTCTACCGCGATTCGCCGCGCCGCCGGCCGCTGGACCACCGCGTGACGCAGCGCTTCGGCCGCGGCGGTCGATTGGTCCTGCCGCAACGTCGAATGCCACTGAGCCTCGAAGCAAACCACTCGGTCGGCCGCCGCCGAATCGGGCGCGCGGTTGGGCGCGACCAAGAGGCAGAATCCGTCGACGTCGAGACTCACCGCCGCGGTCATCAACCGGTGCGGCCGGAAGCCGGTCAGATACTGAACGTGTTCGGGTCGCACGAGCACCGCGCGATCGACCTTGAGCCGATCCAGCAGCGACCGCACCGCCTGTTGCCGCTGGCGACAGTAGCTCGGTTCAAGTCGCAACGGGGCGCGGTCGAGCGTCATGCGTGTGGCTCCAGAGGCATTTGGTATTACACGTCTCCCTCTCGCCCGCGGCATTGTTATCTAGACTTCTCCCTCTCCCCGCTGCGGCGAGAGGGTTGGGGTGAGGGCTCCATGCATCACGGCGTATCCCTGGCCCCCCTCGGTGTCGAGCGGCGGTAGGCTGCGTGCCGGTCGATGCTCCTCCTCGAGATTGGCCGGCGAGGCCGGGTAGGGTGCTACTGACGTGGTTTTCCATCCATCCATCCATCCATCCATCCGTTTCTTGCTTTCGTCGCCTCCTTTTTCACTAACTCCCTGCACTGGGCGCAAATCTGAGCCCAGAGACGCTTCATAGTCTTCAGCGAACATTCCATCACGTGTGCGGCCTCGTCAAGGCTGCGACCTTCCAGTCGCAGGTGCATGACCACCTGAAGTCGCGGGTGCAAGTTCTCGATGAGGATTCGGACCTCCTCTTTCAGACAGGCCATTTCGTCCGGTCCTTTGCGAGGGTCCACGCGCACACGTCGGCGCGGTCCTGTTCCGTGGGCGAAGTGGGCGCAGGAACGTCACGGTTGCAGTCTCGGCGATGTGCCGCGTGCTTACGAAGCTCGTCGGCGGCTCTCTGGGTGACCGAGATGCGAAAGACGCGTGCGACCCGATGAATGTCGTGTCCGTCGTACTTACGGAGCCATACGACGACGCGGCGGAGGGCATCTTGGATGACATCCTCGCCGTCGACGCGGGCGCGAAGACGGTGGGGCAGAGACCGACGAACGGACTCCAGCGACGGCTGGACGTACGCTTGCACGAACCATTCCCACGCTTCTGCGTCGTTGGCTCGCAACCGCCGGACGCAATCGTCTTCGACCGGCTCAGCCATTGCCTACCCCCTCGGCCAAGTCTCCCAGATGGTACTGCCGCGGAATGCCGACAGCCAGAAGATTTTTTTTGACCCCTCTCGCGGCGGAATTCCGTCTATGACATGTAGACGGCTTTTTCTTGCGGCGCGTAAACCAAACGGGCTCTCCGCAAACTTTGGGGATCATTGGGGTGCAGGCGTCCCGCCTGCCCAACAACTGGTGCAGAATCCGGCAGCCGGGACGCCTGCACCCCAAAGTTGGCGGAGAGCCACCAAACGAAGTTCCGCGAATACAGGTTCGCCGACCCAGTCGGAAATCGAGGCATTGTTGCCCGCGCAAAGGGGGTGCAGCCATGACGATGATGTCGCGCGCGTCGCGTTTCGGGTCATTCGGATTCCCATCGAGCTTGCGCTGGCCCCTGCGGCCCGGTGGCCCTCGTCCGCGACCACGACCCAACCGCGTCAGCCTCGAAGAACTCGAACGGCGAGTGCTGCTGTACCACGAACTCTGTCAGGCACCAGAGGGCGCGGCGGCGTGGTGCCTACCGCCGCCGGAGATTTGCGACGACGGGATCGACAACAACTACGATCATGAGATCGACGAGGATTGTGTCGTGCCGCCGCCGGGGTTGCCGACGCCGCCACTCGCGCCGGGGTTGCCGACGGTGAAGATCGAGGCGACCGATCCGCTCGGCGAGGAGGAAGGACCCGATAGCGCGTGGTTCACCGTCTACGTCTTCGACTCGAACGGCAAGCCCGGCCACAGTAGCGACTTGGTGGTCGGCTACACCGTCGGCGGAACGGCCGGCGACCTCGATTACACCGCCGTTCCGACTCTGTCCGGGTCGCTGACCATTCCGGCCAACACACCGTCCAGGTCCATCGAGATCATCCCGTCGGACGACACGCTGATCGAACTGGACGAGAGCGTCTTTCTGACTCTGAGCTCAAGCCCCGACTACGAAACGGATCTTTGGCCCGTGGCATCCGCAGTGATTGTCGACAACGACTTCGACCTGGAGGGCGGCCCGTGCAAAGAGGCCGATTTCCAGACGACGCTCGAACTGACCGCCGGCGTGGCCGATGAGATCGTCTCGGTCGATGCACTCTGCGGCAATGTCCACTTCGACTTTGCGACCTGGGCCGGCTTCGGTCGCGGGTTCGACGGGTCGGCGTTTCTGCCCGAATGGCGCAGCAACGAAGACGGGCCTGGTTCAAAAAGTCCCGATTTTGGGTAACACGCGCGGACGGGGAGCGTGGCCGCACGCGGACGGGGGCTGACAGCGAGTGCCGTTTCGATGACTTCAGTTGCACTCGAAGCGCTGGTAGCCGAGGAGCTCGAGCCAGTGCGGATGAGAACGTCGCGTCAACAGCTCGGCGGGACTCTTGCCCACGCGCTCCGGATGCTCGCTCCGGGGAAAACGCCGATGGTTCAAGAAGAACCGGAGCAACTCCAGATAGTCCGGACCGAGGTGGCGACGCAGGAAGAAGTAGGACCGCAGCCGACTGTTGAGGTTCTCTGGGTGGCAAGGCACTGTTTGACGCAATGCTCTATTGCCTCTTCGTCAACGCGTTTGCGTGGATACTGTTGCTCTATGCCTACGGCGGTGCTACGTTTGCGCGGTCCTATCGCGAAGCACTCGCACCGCCGGCAAGCGTTCAAGAGCGTTACTATGCGGCCTTCTATCGGCTTCCTTCCGCGTTCAAATGGACATACACCGCGATCGGTGTTTACGTTGCTGGCAGCTTTGCTATTCGCATGTTCGTCGACCACGACGTTTCCGTCGTTGATGGCTGGACGGTGATCTGGATACACCGAGTTTTGTCCGGTTTCTTCATTCTGGGGTTCATTTTCTGGTCGGCCACTCTCCTCGCTTGGCTGAAGCCTGAAAAGTGAATATGCCGCAGGGGTCGGGGTCGAAAAAGGGGTTCATCCGACTAAAGAACACGGAATTGGGGTCAGGTCTTGACTTTGAACTTTCCGTTCGAGCTTTGGCCGCATAGAGGAGCGATCAAAAGTTCAAAGTCAAGACCTGACCCCTCGTCCACCCCCCGACGAGCGCGGCTACACGACGACGTTCACGTACGACGCGATGGGCCGGCCGCTGACCTCGACCGATCCGCTCGGCCACACGACGACCACGACCTACGACGCGGCGGGCAACGTCACGAGCGTCGCCAACGCGCTCGGCCAGACGACGACGCTCGCGTACAACGCGATGAACCGAGCGGCGAGCGTCAGCGACCCGCTTGGCAACGTCACGAGCTTCGGCTACGACGCCGCGGGATCCGCTGGGCCGCACCACATCGCACGCCTACAACACGGAATTGGGGTCAGGTCTTGACTTTGAACTTTCCGTTCGAGCTTTGGCCGCATAGAGGAGCGATCAAAAGTTCAAAGTCAAGACCTGACCCCTCGTCCACCATAGAGAAGCGATCAAAAGTTCAAAGTCAAGACCTGACCCCTCGTCCACCACTATCGGCTGGAATCGATCACCGAGCGGTACGGCGTCCTGTTCACGCGCTCGACAACCTGCGGTTGGATGCTGCAACTGGCGGACTGGCTGTGCCCGCTTTGGAAGTGGATGTGCGACGAGGTGCGTCGTTCGCGCGTGATCCACACGGATGACACGACCGTCCCGCTGCAAGATCCGATCACCGGTCAAAAATCCCAAGCACGATTTTGGAATTACATCGGCGACGAAGCGCATCGTTTGATCGTGCTGGAGTTCACCCGAACTCACGAGCGCGACGGCCCCGCGCGGTTTCTCGCCGACTACCAAGGCTACCTGCAAGCCGACGCGTACAACGGGTACGACGGCATCTACCTGGACTCGAACGGTCGCATCATCGAGGTCGGTTGCTGGCAGCACGCGCGCAAGCGCTACAAGAAAGCGGCCCAAAGCGACGCGCGGGCATTCGCCGGCCTGGCATTCATCAAGAGCATGTACGCGATCGAAAAGCGGATTCGTGAATTGCGTGACACCGAGTGGCGCACGCTGCCCCTCGATGAACGCGCCGCGCGAATCGTCGAAATCCGTCAGCGCGACACGGCCCCGCTGCTCCAGTCATTTCGCGAGTGGATCGACAAGACGCACGGCGACGTTCTGCCCAAGAGCGATCTGGGCGATGCGTTTCGCTACACGCTCAATCAATGGGATGCGTTGAACGAATTCGCGAAGTGCGGGCTGCTCTCGATCGACAACAACCCGTCGGAGCGCTCCCACCGCGGCATCGCGATCGGCCGCAAGAACTGGCTGCACGTCGGCAGCGAGCGTGGCGGCCACGCGGCGGCGATCCACTTCAGCCTGATCGCCTCGTGCAAGCTGAACGGCCTCGACCCGTTCGCGTACCTGGTAGACATCCTTCCCCGCGTGGCCACAACCCCCGGCACCGACCTCGGTCACCTCGCGCCGCACCGCTGGACGAAATCACCAGCGATCCCCCCATCGCAGTAGCGCCGCCAATCCCCGCACCGAGCGCCCTCCTCAACCCGCCGCGTACCCGGAAACCCAGCCCGGCCGCCCACTCCACCCGACGCTCACCGAAAAAACCGAACGCAATCTGCCGGACGGTTACCGGCGTACGAGGATGCCCGCGCGATTCTCGGCGCGGTGCGCGGCAGCGAGGTGAAGCAGTCGTCCGGCGTCGTGTTCAGCCGGTTTCTGGGCTACCTGCGCTACTGTGAGCTTCAGGCCTCGCCGGGTTCGGTGTGTGAGATGAACTGGTTTGTGTGATTGTTCCGCTAATCGCTGCAACAGGTGGCTGACTCGCTCGCAACGCTGAAGGACTTGCTGCCCCCTGCCGGCTGCCGCGCTCTGCGCTCAAGCAACCTGATGGCAGCCGCTGCCAGGTTGTATGGATGCGAAACAATGCTACCAAACCTGCCCGAGTGGAATGACTCGCACGGGTGCGGCGGATTCGGCGTCGAAACAGACTACGAGGTGTTCGTTGAGCGTGGTCAAGCCTGATGCCTTGCGTTGCTTGCCCGCAGAGCGATGTTCGAGGACGACTTGGGGCGTGGCGGGGAACTGCCAGGTCGATTCGTCGACGGTCCGCGTAGCGACCCAGAGCAGCGAGTCGCCGTAGGCGTGTTTCAACGGATCGTTCGAGAGCACGAGCAGCCGATCTTGGGCCGCGTCGTAGTCCAAACCAAGGATGCCGTGCCCGCCCAGGTTTGGCCGCGCGGCTAACGACAGCGAGCCGGTGGCCAGGTCGTAGCGCAGGATCGTCGCGCGGCCCTGTTCCACCGGGTTCTTGAATCCTACGAGCAGCGCGCCGTCGACGTAGGCCAGCCCTTCCACGTCGAGTTGCCACGACTTCACCAGCCGCCGCCAGCGAAAGACCTTGGACGCGGTCCAGTCGACGGACTCAAAGACACCCAACTCGCGAATCTTGACGAGCAGGTCGCTCGCGACTGTTTCGGCGTGCGAGACCACGAAGCGGTCGCCCGATCGCGCGAGCTGGAAGCGAACGATGGCGCATTCCGTTCCGCGCGACTTCGCCATGCGAGCCGCGTCCTCTTCGGGCACGAGGTGCCGGTGCGAACTGACCGCGAAGTACCACTCGCCGCCGTCCCACGCGAGGTCTTCCAAGTCGTCGAGGTGATACGTCGTGCCGTCGTCGAGCGGCACCTCCAGTTTGAGTCGGTCGAGACAAGTCGGCCGGCCGCTGTCCAGCGTGCACAGCATCAGCGAGCGATCTTCGTCGGAACTGGCCAGGAACAGTTTCTGGCCCAGATCGGGATGCACTCGGCAGACCGACGACAGCTCGGGTGAGATTCCACCGGCCGCGCGATGTCCACGATCCGTGCTCTCGCCGTTCGCGCCATAGGCCGCGAGACCCGCGGCGACGCCAACGACCGCGACCAGCCCGACCCGCCTCACTCGGGACGCTCGCGACGTGGAGAGCGCGGCGACCGGTGACAGACGCCGAGCAATGCGACTCGATGCGATCGCCATGCTGAGAATGCACAAGTGAGCGGTCGCCTCCATCGTTTCTTCGATCGAGTCGGTCCAACGGTCCGCGTCGGGCAGGAAGTTCCACCACGCACGATCGAACGTCTTGGACACGCCGTAGGTCCAGACCGCGCCGAAGAACAGACTGCAGACCAGCCGACTCTCGACGAACGGTCGCAGCCGCTCAGCTCGCGTCGCCAGGTACCAGAACGCGATGAGCATCAACGCATAGATGCCGTTGTTCGTGCCCCAGAAGTGCAGTTCACGACAGAACAGCGAGCCGGCCACGAATACCAGCCAGCCGCTGAACGCGTGGTCCACGCGCACCCACAACGCCGCCGCCGCCAGGAACCCGACGCCCATGACGCACGGGCCAACGACCTCCATCGTTTCTTTTTCGACGAGCCACCACGCCGGCGTGGCCATGCACGCCAGCACAGCACTCGCGACCGCGACGGGAATCAGCAGCACCGCCGGCGCAGCCCGGCGCAGCATCGCGATCAGCACTTGGGCGTGATAGCCACCGACCGCCTCCAGTCTGTTCCAGAAAGTCGTTGGTATCGGCACGGTGCTCATGGCGTGGACTCCGACACACGGATCAGGCAACCTTGGCCCGCTGTTCGGGCACGGACGAAGTCGGTTGCGACGCCGCTGAGTCTTGCGAGATCAATCGAAGTTGCTCGTCGGCCAGTCGGTGCCAGGGGCCGGCAAGCGTTCTCGCGAGTGGCGGCGCGGCCGGCGCAGTCGAACCGGCCCGTGACAGCAGCCGCCGCAGCGGCGCCGTGATCGAAAGACCGACCTCCATCGCCTCGGCCACCAAGTTCACGAGCTTGATCGCCAGAATCTCGAGCCGCGAGTCGCGACCGCCATAAATCGGCAGCCAGCGACCGAGTCGAGCTGCACTGTCGCGCAGCAGGAAGCACGACAGCTCACGATGCTTCGAGTACATCTGCACGGGATAGGCCAGCGACCCAACGACGGGCAGCGTGCCGACCACGAGCGCGTCGGCGAAATCGGCCACGGGCCGCCGCGTCGCAATCATCCGCCACAACGTTATCGCGGTACGCAGGGCGGGCGCGACCAGGATGGGCAGCAAGTACAGCGGGTTGCGCGACGCCACAAACGCGGCGATGCCGCCCACCTTGAGCGGCACGAGCAGCGGCAGCAGCAGTTTCAAGCCCAAGTGCATGCCGAAGCACCGCACGTACTCGTCTATCTCGCCCGAATCCAGTTCGTGACGCAGCCGTGCTGCGTCACCCGTGGCAAGTCGCTCTGAATGCTCCCACGCGTGAATGCACGACCGGATCAGGTGCCGGCCGTATTCACGCTGGAACCGGGGCGAAACGCAAATGAGCATGATGCGAGCTAGCACGTTGCGGCGATGCACGCCGTCGACCAACCAACGGTGCAGAGCGGCAGGTGTAATCGCGGCGAGTAGCACGTGCAAGAGGTAGACGACGCCGATGCCGCGAACCGTCTGAGTCGGTGCGATGCGGTCGCGCTCGCGCCACCGATCTACATCTGCGTCAACCATTCCTTGCAGCTTCGCGCGGCGGTACTCGGCGTCGCGTAGGAAACGGCCGACCTTGGCACGATACGGGGCGTTGGCCCAAAGCCGCTGCAGGAACCGGCCGGACTCGGCCGGTATCAATCCCAACAGAAAAACCACTCGGCTAAAGATGCGTCGCCCGCCGCGAATGCGATCGGCCGTCGTGGCGTCGATGATGTCGCGACGTTGCCAAATCTCGATTGTGCGCGACTTGAACGACTGACGAAACGAGCGGCCCAACAGGCGCCACGGCCGCCGACCGAGCGCCGGTTCCGACTCTTTCCACGCGCGGGTGTGTTCGATCAAACGTTCGACGTCGCCGTCGAGTTGATCCAAGTCCGCCGCGCTGAGCCGTTCGGCCAGTTCGGCGCGGTGCGATGTGAGCCAGCGGCGCAGGCGCGGCGCGTCGAGGTCGTCAAACAGCGGCAAGCTGCCGACGCCCAGGCCCGCGAGCAGGTACGCGGGCACGAGCACCGCCGGGATCCCCGATTCGAGGTCCACGCTCACATAGCCGCGCGGCGTGTGCAGCAGGTTGGCCGTCGACACGATCGCCCGCTTGCACACCTGCCAGCCGGTTCCCGTGAGGCCGCAATCGCGAAACAGTTTCTCGAGTCGGGTCATCACGTCGAGCAGTTCGGCTATCTCTTCGTGCGGCTTGGCGGGATAGCGCTGCCGGCGGCTGAACTTGCCGACCAGCCAGCGGCGGAGCATGTGCGAGTCGGTCGCCGCCGGCACGATGCCGCGACCCGCGATGTACTCGCTGCCGAGCACCATCGCCTCGTGTGCTGCGTGCCATCGCACGTAAAGCGGCATGGCGACATCGGCGTCGGGGACCACCGCACGCACGATCGCGGCAGCCACGCGGCGACGATAGAAACAGGCGCGGATCGCGTCGGCGCTGAACTGGTACGGAAACGGCGATTGAAAACAGACGCGGTAGATCGCGCGGGTGAGCAGGGCAGGGCGGAAGACCTTCTCGACGCAGACCAACTCGCGGCCGTCGGCCAGCGTTGCCGCGACCAGCCGCGCTTCGGCCGCACGACCAGCCCCGAGCACGCGGAGCGGTCTGATTGTTCGCGGCTCGACGCCGCCATCCACCGACAACAGGCCCACCGGGCTGTCACACTGGTCGCCGGGCATCCGTTCCCCTTCGTGCTGTCTCAGCGCGTCATGGTCGCTACAACCCCTAGAACCGGAATCGGCGTCAGGAGCCGCAAACTTTACCCAATCTTCCTGACCAAGCCGCTGGGTTCCGGGCGTGCAACGCACCTTGCGATTTCAAATGCGTTTGACCCCGTTCAACCCGCAGCCGCAGGCGAGGCTGGTGCACGACCTCGCCTGCGGCTGCGGGTTAAACGACCCCTTGCAAAGTGCGTCGTGCACCCCTGGGTTCCGCTGGTTGAACCGGCGTTGACGGGTTTCAGGACATTAGCGAACTTGTCGATTCTTCCAAAGGCCGTTTCTTGGAAAAAACCGAGACGGGAAGGGGCGAGCGCAGATGAGTCGCAAGGGGTTCATTGGGTTCGTCGTTCTGCCATTGCTGAGTTTTGCCGCGTACTTAGCGACGCATCGGCCGATGACGGACACGGTCTGGGACGTAATCTATTCGGAACAAGGTTTCTTTGAGCTGGCCACGGCTGGCTGCTTCGCGGCCGCAGGGTTCGTGATGTTCGCCCTGTGGGTTGGCTCAGCGGGGCGCGCGCCGACGGTGTATCGGTTGTTCTTCGTCGTGTTCTCGCTCGGCGCCTGGTTCGTCGCTCTGGAAGAGATCAGCTACGGGCAGCACATCTTCGGCTGGCAGACGCCGCAGTCACTGCTCGCGGTGAACGCCAAGGCCGAGTTGAACATTCACAACATCAGCGACAACCTGCTCTCGCAGGCGTTGCGAGGCACCGGCAACCTCGTGTTCCCGATCGGCCTGTTGGTCGTTCCGTTGTTAGTGCGGTGGCGGCGCGGCCGGGCCATGCATCCGGGAAGTTGGGCGTACTTCACGCTGCCGGGCGCCGAACTCGCGACACTCGTACTGATCGCCCAGTCCATCACGGCGATCGACAAGGGCTTCAAGGCGATCAACGATCACGGATTGTTCATCCGTCCGGGCGAGGTGCAGGAATTCTACTGGTCGCTGGCAGTCGTAGCACATGCGGCGATCTTGTCACGGCGGGTCATGTCGGCGCGAGAGTCCGGTATTTCAAGCGTCTCACAGGACGCCGCGCATCGCACGGGCCCGGCCTCGCGAGCGGCCTAACGTGATCAGAACGCCGACGTGTCGCCCTGGCCGCGAGCCACATCGAGCCGGAGTTGTTCGGAGAACACGCGTAGCACGCGGGCCGGCGCGCGGGCGTCGCGCGATATGCCTCCGTACCGGACAAGTTCTGCATACGCCTGCTCTTCGGACCAGCCGCAACAGGCGACGCGGTAGATCGCCACCACTGCACCGGCTCGATGACACCCCGCCCAACAGTGCACCAGCACCGGCTGGTTAGCCGGATCGGTCATGACGGTGATCGCCTCTTGGATCTTTTCGATGCGCTCGGCGTCGGACACGCGATAGGGGATCACCACGCGACGGAATACGACGCCCTCGCCGGCCAGCACTTCTCGCTCCACCGTCTCAAGATCGTCGGCTTCGCGCAGCGAGAGCACGGTCTTGATGGCGCGCTCGCGAACGATTCGTCGCAGTGGGCCAGGGTGTTGATAGCCGCTCGCAAAAATGCGACCCGGTTCGACGACGCGAAAGTTTCGAGCAACCCAATAGTGTCGGTGGTCCCAGCCCCAGTAGCCGCCGCACACGATCGCCACGCCGACGGCAACGGCCGTCAGCCGCACGAGCCAGGCGCTGCGACGTGTCGATGTTCCGCCAATCGCTGGGGCCATGAGTGTGCGTCCGTGTCGTTCCGGTTTGCCGATGGGTGCGGGACGGTATCGGGACGCGGCAAACATGTCAACGGCCTTTCTGACCTTCCGATTATCCGCCAAGCTGCTAGACTCGCCTTCCTTTTCACGGAGGGTCGATATGTCACGGAAGCAGCTCGTGATCTTTGTGCTGGCGCCCATCGGCATTATGGTGGCGTACGCCCTGTCGCGCTGGCTGCTGCCCGTCGATTCGCAAGCGATACTGAGCGATGAGAACGGGATCGTGGAGTTGGCAACTGCCGTGGGATTTGCTGCGGCAGGATGCGTCGCGTTCGGTCTTTGGCGTCGCACGCGAGGTCGAGCGCCCGGCCCGTGTCGCGCATTCTACTTGCTCTGTGCCCTTGTGGGCGCGCTGATCGCGTGCGAGGAGCTGAGTTGGGGCCAACACCTGTTCAATTGGTCGACTCCCGAGTTGTTCGCGACGAATGACCATGGTGAAACGAACCTGCACAACATGTTCGGCAACCGGCCGTCGCACTGGCTGAAGGACGCGGGCAACGTCGGCTCGGTGTTGGCGTTTGTGATCGTCCCGGCAATCGCCATGTTGCGACGGGGCCAGTACCCCGCAGGGCACTGGACACACTATCTGTTGCCGCGGTGGGAACTGATGACAATGGTCGCGCTGGCCCAACTGAGCCAAGCAATCTGGGACATCCCGAAACCGATCATCGGCGAGTTCTGGCACGAAGGGTGGAACGAGCTGCGCGAGTTCTATTGGGGTCTCTCGTTCGCAGCCTATGCGGCGGTCTTGCGACACCGTCTCGATGCGGCGGAAGAATCCAGGCTCGGCTCATCGCACGACGCGTCATACTCTCACATCGAACGACGGGCAGCGTGACTCGCCCGTAACGACATCTCGACACTCTGCGTGGTCCCGCGGTTGGGCGGCTCGCACCTCACCGCTCGAACCGGGCCAGGGTTCCACCGCTCGTAGTCACACCTTCGCTTGTGAGCTCGGTTTGGTTATCATGTGCTCAGCCACAGGAGAACCGACCGTTTTGGTCCGAAGATGTCCGTGTGCTGACGACGGTTGAACCGTTGCCGGGTTGCGGTTCAACGTCTCGAGGAGGCTCCCATGCTCAAACTTCTTCTTCCCATATTTCTATTGGTCGCCGCACCTCAGGAGCCGAAGAAGCCGGCCGCGCGAGCCGACAACGAGGTGATTGCTCCCGGCCTGCCCGAGGGCGACGCGCCACAGCTTCCGGAGCAGGTGAACTGGGACTTGAAGAAGGCGGTGACCGCTCGCACGGCAACGCGCGAACGAATGGACCTAGGCGGCCTGTGGCGGTTCGCGCCGGTGGCTGATCGGGAAACTGCCCCGCAGCGCAGCGAAATGGGTTGGATCGAGATGCCCGGCGTCTGGACCTCGCCCGACACGCCGATCTACGACTCGCGTCTCCGAGTCGCCGACGGCCAGTGGCAGGCCAAGCCACTCGACGAGTTTCCGCTGGCCTGGGTCGAACGCGACCTGCCGATCGGCAACGACGTCGTCACACACTGGCTCGATCATCGCAGCTACCTGGTGCTGCGCGGTCCATGGGCGAAGGCAGAAGTGTACTCGTCGCAGCGAGTGAATGGGAAACCCAAGCGCGATGGCGAGGAGGTTAGGGAAGACGGCGTCACGGTCTACGTCGAGCCGCTTATCGGCGTCGTTCGCGACGGCGCCACGTGGTTCGAGTTGACCGAGACCATGATGTACCCGCACACGAACCAGGTCAACCTGCGGCTCGGCACAACGGCGGCCGCCCAGCCGCGCGGCGAGAACGCCAAGCCGGAAAAGCCGTACGTCGGCATCGAACTGTTGCCTACCGGCCCGCGAGTCGATGCGATTCGGCTCACCAGGGATGCGGCGCGCGGTGAACTCGACCTTGCGCTTGACCTGGTTCGGCCCAAGGGATTCATGCTGATCCCCGGCCCACCAGTGAACACGATTCCGCTCACAGTCAGGCTTCGCCTCGACGACGCTTCGACCGGCCAGATGATCCAGAAGCTCGACCAGGCCATCGGCCCGATGCCCGACAACAAGCGAACCGTTTCGATTCGGCTGCCGTGGTCGGCGACCCGGGACGCCGCCCCGCCCAAACAAGCGCGGCTGCGCGTTCGCCTCTACACCACCGCCGGCCGGCTGTTTGACGAGGCGTACCCAGTCGAGTTTCGCCCCGACGAACTGCCGGCTGCAACACCGAAGGAGGAAAGAGAACGCTGATCTCCGCTAATCCACACTGATGGGAGGGAACCTCCATCAGTGTCGATCAGCGTCGATTAGTGTTCCCGCTTCGTTCCCTACCTCCCTTCGACCACTCGCGTTTCTTTGGGGGTCGGGAAGTTGTCGGGGATCGGCAGCGTCACCGCGCCGGTGGCGGCCCATTCGCAGCCACGGGCCATGACGGATTGAAAACCGACACAGCGAATCGCCGGAGTTTCGTTGCCCATCACGTGGCCCAACACTGTGGTGAAGACGCGACCCTTGCCGAACGGGATCCACCAGATCATCGGTTCGTGTGCGCCGGTCCCACCCTTTTCCTTGGCTGAGAAGGCGGTGGCCAGGATGTGCATGTTCTCGGCGGGCCCGCGCTGGCCGTGATAGAGCTCGTCTTTGGCGTGCATCCACTCGGCGGGCATTCCCTTTGTCACAGGGTGCTCGGCGTCTCGGACCTTGACGACGAACTCGTGCTGCGGCCCGTGGCCCGCGCCGGGGCCTTCGCCCTTGGGCGTGCGCACAACCTTGCCGGAATCGTCCACCGTGATGCGATCGCCGAATCGGTTGTCGCGCCAGCCCAGGCCGATCATGTCGTTCCACTTGCGCCAGCCGGCGAACGCGTTGTTGGCCGCATGAATGACGACCAGTCCGCCGCCTCCGCCGACGTAGTCCTCCAGGGCCTTGTTCACCTCGTCCGGCCAAGGCTCGCCGTTGTAGTTGCTGAGCACGACGTCGTACTTCGCGAATGCCGGCCGAAACTTGTCCCATGCCCCTTTGTCCGACTTGGGCGGTGGCGAGGTCGCGACGTCCACGGTGAATCGCTCGGTCTTTTCCAGCGACGCCTTCATCGGCGGCGTCATGGCGGCCCAGTTGTGGTTGTTCTGGCCGTCGACGATCAGCACCTTCAACTTGTCGGCCGCCTGAACATCCACTCCCAACGCGAACAACGCAAGTCCACACAGAACGGCCCGAGCGGTGACCTTTCGCATGATGTGTCTCCTGTAGGTGCGTCTTGATTCGCCGGTACTGTAATGAATCTCGCGTCCCATCGCAAACTCGCAACCGAGTCGATTCTACCGGGATGTGGCAAGAGATGGGTGGGCGTCAGGTCGTCTAACCCGTAGCCGTAGGCGAGGCCGTGCCGTAGTGCGCGCCGGCACGTTGCGACAACCTCGGCTGCGGCGGCTTCGGGCTAAACGAGACTTTGCAAAGTGCGTCGCACGCCTCAAGCCACGGCGGCCGCCGTTGCTCTATTCCGCGAGGATGGCCAAACTGCCCGGCATGGACTGGCTTGCGGATTGGCTGTTGCGATGGCGCTACCTGATCTGGGCGGTGGTTCTGGCCGGCAGCGCGGTGCTCCTGGTGCGGGGCCGGCCCGTCGAGTTCGATCAATCGGTCGAGGGTTTTTTTGCGCCCGACCACTCGGCCCTCGTCGACTACCAGCGTACGAAACGGACGTTCGGCAGCGATGATATCTTGTTCGTGGCCTATGAGGACGAGCAACTCTGGACGCCCGCCGGCATGGGGCGCGTGCGTGGGCTGGCGACGACAATCAGGGAGAACGTCGCCGGCGTCGCGCGGGTTGATGCGGTCGACCAGATGCCGCTGCCCTGGCGCATCGACGCCGCGGCCGAAACCCTGTCGACGGAGTCGATCGTGCGCCAGCCGCTCGCGCTGGCGCGGCTGCTCGGCGGCCTCATCACCGTCGGCTCCGCCGTGCGGGCCGGCGCCGAGCGGCCTGAGGCAATCGCCGAACTCCGCCGCCGCGTCTGCGCCAGTCCGCTGTTTCGCAACTTGCTGGTTGACCCCGACGGGCGCCTGACGGTCTTGGTCGTGCGGCTCGCCGGATCGGACGAGGTTGATTTCAAGCGAACAGTGGGCGACCTTCGCCGCCATGCCGACCAGTTCGCTCGCGACAACCGGATCGGCCGCGTCGCGGTGGTGGGTCCGCCGGCGCTGCTGGCCGATGGATTCACTCGACTAGAGAAAGACAACCACACGCTCGGCTACGTGGCGATGGCGTTCATGGCGGTGACGATGCTCGTCGCCGTGCGCACGCCGACGTGGGCCGTGCTTCCGCTCGTGGCCGGCGGCGCGACGTGGCTCGTCACACAGACCTTCTTGAACGTGGCGCATCTGAAGCTCACGCTGTCGGCCGGGCTGATCGTCGCCCAGACCGTAGTGCTGTGCATGCCCGCGGCGAGTCACCTGGCGATGCACTTCCGCGAGGCGACGCGCGGCGGCGCGGATGCAAGCTCCGCCGCGCGGCTCACGCTGGTCGCGGTCGCACGGCCGATCGCGTGGTGCTCGCTCACCGCCGCGGCCGGCTACCTCGCGTTGCTCACGAGCACCGTGCGGCCCGTCTACCAGTTCGGTCTGACGATGGCCGCGTGCAACATCTTAGCCGGCGCACTGACCTACGCACTCGCGGCCGGGGCGATGCGTCCGCCGTGCCTGAGGGACTGGCTCACCCGACTCCTCTTTCCCGCAGACGGCGGAGAGGCAAAGAATCCTGGCAAGTTGTACCAACGGACGGAGGGACCAGGAGAAGTAACGCGCGCCGTGCCGACAGTTCGCAGTCGTGGCGTGTCGCTGATTACCGACTGGGCGCTGCGCCGGCCGGCGAGCGTGCTCGCGATGTTCGCCGTGCCCTGCCTGGTGCTCGCGTGTGGAGTCGCGTGGATTCGCTTTGAATCGAACCACGTGAAGATGTACAGATCCACCGCGCGGGTGCGGCAGGATTACTACTACGTCGAACAGAAGCTTGGCGGCATCGGTCTCGTGGAACTGGTGTTCCCCGGCCCTACCGACGCGACCGAGATAACCGGGCAGTGGCTGAGTCGCGTGCGCGAGACCGCCGCTCGAATCGCCGCGATCGACCGCGATCTGGTAACGCACGTCATGTCGGTGGCCGACGTGCTGGCACGCGATCGCACGCGTTCGCCAAACGCGCCGCCGACCGCACCGTCGACCACGAGCGAGGACGACGTGATCCAGAGCAAGCTGCGCGTGCTGGGCAGTCCCGCGTTCGCGCACGTGCTCGGCGATTTCTGGGACCGGTCGAGCGGCCAGATGCGGCTATTGGTGCGGATTCGCGAGTCGGCCGAGGCCGAGCGGAAGGCGAGGGCGTTCGCTGCGATGCTCGACATCACGCGCCAGAAGCTGGGCGAGTCGAGTTACCTGTCGGGCCTATCGCACTTGATGCAGCAGATCACGGCCGCGATCATCGTCACCCAGTTTCAGTCGACTGCGTGGTCGGCGGCCATCATCGCGGTGATGCTCGTCGCCGCAATGCGCAGCGTGCGACTGGCGTTGCTGGCGCTGTTGCCCACCGGCCTGGCCGTTGGGTTCGTGCTCGGCACGATGGGCTGGTTCGGGGTTCGCATCGACCTGTCGACTGCGTTCGTGGCGAGTGTGGCGACGGGGTTGTCGGTCGACGACACATTTCACTGTCTGTTGCGATGGAAGCGCGAGTTGCACATCGGCCGCTCCCCGCTCGACGCGCTGCGCGCGAGCTACGCCGGCACCGGGCCGGGCGTGATCCTCTCCAGTTCAGCGGTGAGCCTTGGCTTTCTGGCCATGGTCTTCAGCGAATTCGTGCCCACCGCGAACTTCGGCTGGTTGGTCGCCTCGGCGACTCTCGGCGGCAGCATCGGCAATCTGGTCGTGTTGCCCGCACTGCTGGCGCTGGGTGGGAAGGCAGTAGTGAGTAGGCAGTAGGCAGTAGCGGCGGACACACCTGATTCTTGCCCCTACTCCTTACTCCCTACTCCCTACTGCCTTCCCCCACTCTGCCGTGCTATATTTCTGTGGATGTCCAGAACATCACTGAATTCACAGCCGACTCGTCAGCATCGCCGGCGCGAGCCTGACTGGGTTCGGCTGCGCGATGAGCAGTTGCTCGACCTGCGGTTGTGCGACCTCGGACTGAGGGTCGAAGGCACGGTGCTGGAAGAGCGGATCGAGCGGTTGTATCACGAACTCGACGACCGCCACATCCGGCTTCGGCCGCACTGCTGGTTGTCGGACGAGTGGTTCGCGGTGGACGGAGTGCCGGGCATCGCGATCCCGTTCTATCTGGCTCACCCGCGGCTGATGAAGCTTGAGTTCCGCCAGATGCTCGAGGTCGAGGGGGGCCGGCCAAACTGGTGCATGCAAATCCTCAGGCACGAAGCGGGGCACACGATCGACAACGCCTATCGTCTGCGGCGTCGGCAGGCGTGGCAGAAGGTATTCGGCCGCGGCGCCGACCCGTACCCCGAGTACTACCATCCACGGCCGTTCAGCAAAGATTTCGTGCTGCACCTCGGATCATGGTACGCGCAAAGCCATCCGGCCGAGGACTTCGCCGAGACGTTCGCCGTGTGGCTGAACCCCGACTCGCGCTGGCGCAAGACCTACGTCGGCTGGCCCGCGCTGAAGAAACTCAAGTTCGTCGACCAGCTCATGGAAGACATCGCCGACACGCCGCCGCCGGTGCGAAGTCGCGAGCACGTCGACCCGCTGCCTCGGCTGCGCAAGACGCTGCGCGAACATTACCGCTCGCGACGGCGGCGATTCGCCAAGGACTACCCACGCTTCTACGACGCCGATCTGCGGCGACTGTTTTCGGACGATCCGCGGAACCACTCGGCCGAGTCGGCTGCGGCGTTCCTGCGCCGCGTGCGGGCGATCATTCGGCGGCGCGTCGCCTACTGGACCGGCGAGCATGAATACACGATCGATCAGGTGCTGCGCGAAATGATCGTGCGCTGCCGACAGCTCCGACTGCGTCGCCTGCGCCCCGAGCGAAAGGCGCTGTACGATCTCACCGTGCTCGTGACCGTCCAGACCATGAACTACCTCCACGCCGGACACCACAGGATCGCCTTATGAAGCCACGGCGCGTGCTCGTCTTGATGCATGCCGACTGCGTCCCTCCGAAAAGCGTCGAGGGTCTGACGCCCCAGCAGATGATCGGCTGGCAGATGGAGTACGACATTCTGAGCGGCCTTGGCCGGTTGGGCCACGAAGTGCGCGTCAGCGGCGTGCGCGACGATGTCGAGACCATTCAGCAGTCGATCGTCGAGTGGAAGCCGGAGATCACATTCAACGTGCTCGAGGAGTTTCACGGCGTGCCGTTGTACGACCAGGCCGTGGCCAGCCTTCTCGAACTGATGCGTCAGCCCTACACCGGCTGCAACCCGCGCGGGCTGGCGATCTCGCGCGATAAGGCGCTGACCAAGAAAATCCTCTACTACCACCGCATCCGTGTGCCTGAGTTCGCCGCGTTCGCGATCGGCAAGCCTGTGAAGATGCCGAAACGGCTGCACTTTCCGCTGCTCGTCAAGTCGGCGACCGAAGAAGGCTCGGTCGGCATCTCGCAGGCGTCGATCGTCGCCAGCGAAGACAAGCTGAAGGAGCGGGTCGAGTTCGTCCACGATCACCTGCGCACCGACGCGCTGGCCGAGGAATACATCGAGGGACGCGAGCTGTATGTCGGCGTGATCGGCAACAACCGGCTGGAGTCGTTGCCGGTCTGGGAGATGTTGTTCACGAAGCCGCGCGAGGACGTGGCCCGCATCGCCACGCAACGTGTGAAGTGGGACCTCGCCTATCAGACGCGGCACGGCATCATGACCGCACCCGCCCAGGACCTGCCCGACGGATTCAACAAATATCTGTCTTGGTTGTCGAAACGCATCTATCGCGTGCTGGGTCTGAGCGGTTACGCGCGGCTCGATTTTCGGCTGACGGAGCGAGGCCGGGTCTACTTGCTCGAAGCCAACCCCAATCCGCACTTGGGCGAGGCCGAAGACTTCGCCCAGTCGGCGAAGCATGCCGGCGTGTCGTATGACGAGCTGCTGCAGCGGATCATCGACGTTGGGTTCAGTTACCGCGCGCCGTGGCAGGCGGCCGAGATCGCCCGCGCCGAACGCCGTGCCGCCCGCGCCGCCGCGGCGGCTGCCGCCGAAGCGAACCGCAACCACGTCGAGGCCAAGCCCGCCCGGCCCCCCGAGTCGACCACCCCCACCGAGACCGCTCGACCCACATAGTCGATGGGCGTGTTCGTCGGCGTGAGCGTATGGTTCGTCAGCATGATCGTGGTCTGTCGTCTTCTCGACCGATTCGAACGTCGCCTGAAGAAGCTCTCCGGCGTCGGACCGAAGCACATGTTTCTCGATTTCGGCCGAAGAATCCACGAATTAGAGTTTGCC
>Ga0185317_100019_pt1 | contig 76232 bp, 43 predicted proteins | sample DevilsHole_FD_128020 | JGI IMG/M metagenome (GOLD analysis project Ga0185317, IMG submission 128020) | Groundwater microbial communities from Devils Hole, Nevada to study Microbial Dark Matter (Phase II) - Devils Hole (SPADES assembly)... | ecosystem: Environmental > Aquatic > Deep subsurface >...
CCGGGAACCGGCTTGTGTCCTGGCCGGCAACTTTGTCTTTGCCGTCGCCAGTCCGCGCGAACCAGCTCGGATTCGTTCCCATCAGCCGCTCGTACTCGCCCTGCGTCACCTCGAAAGTTCCGAGGTAAAAGGGCTGTGCGATCGTGACGGCGTGCTGCGGCCCTTCGGAGTCGGACCGTCCGGCCTCCCCGGTCGGCGATCCCATCTGAAACGTTCCCGGCGGAATGAGCTGGAATTTCATGTTGATGGAGTTGGTCAGTTGCACGGGTTGGCCGATGAAACTCGCCCAGTCGTCTTGGAGTTTCCTGGCGGTCGCGGCGGTGAACGGAGCCGAGGCGATGCTCTGCCGGGCGCCGCCGGCGCCCTTCATTGCCGGCTTGCTCTTCGACGACGGACTTGCCGAGGACGAAGAGAGGTCTGGTTTTACGGCCAGGAGTGCGACCGAGCCGACGCCGTTTTTGAGTTCGTTGGGATGCTGTTCGGCGCCGCCGCCCATGACGTCGGGCACGGTGGCGGAGACGTTTTCATAGACGTATTCGGCGAGCCGGTTCCAGCCCGCCGCTCGACGTGGCGTCATCGTCCGAGTGAACGGCATCGACCATGGCCCGTTTTCTCCACGCGGCCTCGCGGCGTATGGGCAGAACGGCGATGACGTGATCACCGTCCACGCCCGGCTCTCGCAGCCCGCGCACCTGCACGGCGGGGCCGGCAACGACGTGGTCCAGGGCGGTCGCGGCAATGACTGGCTCGAAGGCGGCGACGACACCGACGTGCTCCGCGGAATGCGCGGCAGCGACCGAATGGACGGCGGCGCCGGAGCCGACACCTTGTACGTCGGTCGCCTGGACGAACTGATCGATGCGATGCTCGATCTCGTCATAGGACCACGTCGGCGACGACTGTGAGATTTCGTTTGTCCTCCACGACTGCACGAGACCAAGCAAGCCGCCGATTCCCCGCGAGCTGAGCAACGACCATGCACTTTCATTCTCTAAGCTCACATTCCATATCTGCACGCGCGTCGTCTATGCCGCACGCGGCCATCAATGAGACGTTTTCGTTCAACGCCCAGCCGAAGGCGCCGGCAGAACATGGCTGGGATTGTGCATCTCCGGTCGCCTGCGTCTCCGCGTTAAACGAGTCAAACCTGCCGCGTGCGGCATAAACGACTTGCGCACGCCAAATCGCAGACCGTGTCGTGCGCCCGCGAGCACGGGTGCGACACCGGCGGACATGACGGTGTTGCCAAGGCACGCGAGGTGCTTCTTGCTGTGCGGAACTCGCCGCCGTAAAGTGATCGCGACTTAGTCCTCAAGGAGACTCGCCATGCAGAATACCGCGACGGTTGGGATGATGTTTCTCTGGCTGGCGACTTGCGCAATCGCCGACGACGCGTCCGAACCCATCGTGGCGGCGCTGAGCAAGCCGGTGCTCGATCCGAATTCGGTTATCGGCGAACTTCAGACGTATTGTTCGCGGATGCCGCCGTTCCCCATGGCACGCACGCCCGATGAATGGCAAGGTTACGCGGACCGCATTCGTCAGCAGGTGCTCGACCGCGTCGTATTCCGCGGCGAGGCGGCCCGCTGGCGCGACGCACAGACTCGCGTCGAGTGGTTCGACACGATCGACGGCGGCCCGGGCTACCGCATCAGGAAGCTGCGCTACGAGGCGCTGCCGGGGTTGTGGATACCCGCATTGCTGTACGTTCCGGAAAAACTCGAGGGCAAAGTCCCCGTGGTCATGAATGTCAACGGCCACGACGGCAACGGCAAAGCGGCCGTCTACAAGCAGATTCGCTGCATCAACCTGGCCAAACGCGGGATGATCGTGCTCAACCCCGAGTGGCTCGGCATGGGGCAACTCCGCGAAGATGGCTTCCGACACTCGCGCATGAACCAGCTCGACTTGTGCGGCACGAGCGGGCTGGCGCCGTTCTACTTGGCGATGAAGCGCGGCATCGACATCCTGGTCGGGCAAGAGCACGCCGACCCCGAGCGGCTCGCCGTGGCCGGACTGTCCGGCGGCGGCTGGCAGACGATCATCATCAGTTCGCTCGACACGCGAGTGAAGTTGGCCAACCCGGTGGCGGGCTACTCGAGCTTTCTGACGCGCCTGTACAACAACTCCGACATGGGCGACTCGGAACAGACGCCGTGCGACCTGGCGACCGTGGCCGACTACACTCATCTGACGGCGCTGCTGGCGCCGCGACCGGCGCTGCTGACATACAACATTAAGGACGACTGCTGTTTCGCGGCCGGTCATGCGTTGCCGCCGCTGCTCGAGGCCGCGCGGCCGGTGTATCGGCTTCACGGCACCGAGCTGAGCCTGCGTCCGCATGTGAATCACCGGCCGGGCACGCACAACTTCGATCGTGAAAACCGCGAGGCGCTTTATCGCATGGTCGGCGACTTCTTCTACGCCGGAGTCGCCGGCTACGACTCGTTCGAGATTCCCAGCGACGCCGAGGTCAAGTCGGGCGATCAGCTCAAGGTCGACCTGCCGGCCGACAACGCCAACTTCCACACGCTCGCCGCGTCGCTGGTCAAGGACCTGCCGCGCGGCGCCGAACTGCCGTCGGACCGTGCGGCTGCGGTCGAGTGGCAGCGCACGCGGCGCACCAAACTGCGACAGCTCGTTGCGGCGAAGGACTGGATCGTCGAGGCGGACAAGATCGATGCGAACGACGCCGCCGGCCTGACGACGACGTCGTGGCGGTTGCGCATGGCGGGCGGGCTGTCTGTGCCGGCCACGGAACTGAGCCGCGGCGATGCGAGGGCGACCACGTTGCTCGTCGCGGACGCGGGGCGCAAGGGGCAGGCCGCCCATGTCGAGCGGTTGCTTGCCGCGGGCCACCGCGTCGTTGCCGTCGACCCGTTCTACTTCGGCGAATCGCGACCGGCGCACCATGATTACCTGTTCGCGCTGCACATCGCAACGATCGGCGATCGTGCGCTCGGCGTGCAGGCGTCGCAACTCGCCGCGGTCGCGCGATGGGCGGTGCGACACAAGACCGGACCCGTGACGCTGGCGGCGGTCGGACCGAGGTCGAGCGTGGCCGCACTCGTAGCCGCCGGACTCGAAGAACAAGCGATCGCCCGCATCGATCTGACCGAGTCACTCGGCAGCCTCAAGGAAGTGATCGAGAAGAACAGCACCTTCGACCAGTCACCAGAGCTTTTCTGTTTCGGTTTGCTGCAGGACTTCGATGTGCGCCCGCTGGCGGCGCTGGTCGCGCCGCGACCGGTGAAGTTCGTCGAGCCGTCCGATCGTGTGAAGGCCGAGGCGGGACCGTTGCGCGCCTGGTACGAGACGCTCGACGCAGGATTCGACCTGTAGCCGCCGGCGCGGAGGTTCGGCGAGGATTCTCCCATGCGCGTGTTTGTTACTGGCGGGACCGGCCTCATCGGCAGTCGAATAGTCGAGCACCTGCTCGATCGCGGCGACGCGCCCGTGGTGCTTTCCCGCGACCGCAGCCGGGCCGCCGCCAAGTTGGGGCCGCGGGTCGAGTTGGTCGAGGGCGATCCCACGGCGGACGGCGACTGGACGCGCGGCGTCGAAGGGGCCGACGCGGTGGTCCACCTTGCCGGCGAGAACATCTTTGCGCGGCGGTGGAACGCCGAGTTCAAGGCACTGATCCACGACAGCCGAGTGCAATCGACCCGTCGCGTTGTAACCGCGATCGCACGGGCCGCTGCGAAACCGTCGGTGCTGGTCAGCGGGTCTGCGATCGGATTCTACGGCCCGTGCGGCGACGAAGAACTTACCGAGGCAGCGCCGGCCGGATCGGATTTCTTAGCCCAGTCGTGCACCGAGTGGGAGGCGGCCGCTCGCGAGGTCGAGTCGGCTGGCGTGCGGCTGGTGATCGTGCGTACCGGCGTCGTGCTCTCCACGCGAACCGGCGCGCTGTCTCAGATGTTGACCCCGTTCAAACTTGGCGTCGGCGGCCCGGTGGGCAACGGCCGACAGTGGATGTCGTGGGTGCACCTCGACGACCTAGTCGGCGTCATTCTGCACGCCATCGACCACACGCACGTACGTGGCGTGCTGAACGGCACAGCGCCCGGCGCGGTCACGAACCGAGAGTTCAGCAAGGCGCTCGGCCGCGCCCTCGGTCGGCCGGCGATTTTCCCTGTACCCGTGTTCATGCTGCGCCTGCGGTTCGGCGAGGTCGCCGACGTGATTTCGACGGGCCAGCGCGTCGTGCCGGCGCGCACGCTGGAGGCGGGCTACCAGTTTCGCTACCCCGACATCGATGGCGCGCTCGGCGACCTGCTGAGTCGCTGACAGAATCGCCGCGTGGCCGCAGAACCCATTACGGAGACCTACATGAAAACCATCCTCGCGTCGACAAGCTGAACGAGGCGGGCGTATCGGCCAAGGTCGTTGCCGCCGAGGGCAAGACGCACCCGCGTCGGACTCGCACGTGTTTGTTTGTTGAACATCGCCGCTCGCGGCCATATAATCCCGCCCACTTGTTGCCTGGGCCAGGCGCGGCGAGCCTTCGCCGAGCGGGCGCGAAGCCCCTCCAGTTGGGCTGAGTCCGGCGATCGAACCTCGATCTTGCGAATGTCGAAAGGAGCTTGGATAGATGAACGAGAACAACGCCGCACCGGCCGAAGCCTCTGCCGCCAACGCGCAGCGGCTGCTTCGGGGCGGATTCATGGCGATCCTTGCGGCTGGAGTTGGCTTCTCGATCCGCGGCGGCTTCCTCGACAACTGGGGCGCCGAGTTTGGTTTCACGGCTACGGAACTGGGCGACATCAGCGGCGCGGGCTTCACCGGGTTCTGCTTCGGCATCATTATCGGCGGACTCGTCTGCGACCGGATCGGCTATGGCAAGCTCGTGGTCGCAGCCTTCTTGTTCCACATCCTATCTGCCGTCGTGACCTTCGCCGCCGTTCCCACCATGGACAAGGAACTCGTCCGAAGTCTCCTGACTTGGGGGTCGTTCATCTTTGCGTTCGCCAACGGAACGTTAGAAGCGGTGGCCAATCCGCTCGTCGCAACGCTCTTCTTCTACAATCGCACGCACTACTTGAACATCCTTCACGCCAGTTGGCCGGCGGGTCTGGTGCTCGGCAGCGCGTCTGGCTGGGTGCTGGACGACTTGCTGGAGGTACACTGGAAAGTGCAGTTCGCGCTGTTCCTCGTCCCGACAGTGCTCTACGGGGTGATGTTCTTCGCTCAGCATTTTCCGAAATCCGAAGCGTCGCAAAAAGGGCTTAGCCTGGGCGAGATGTTTCGAGACGTCGGAGTGCTCGGCGCGTTGGTCGTCTGTTACTTGCTCGCCCTCTTCTTCAACACTTTCATTGGCCTGGACGTACCCACTTCGTACACGCTCGCGGTAGTGCTGCAGGTGGGAGTCGGGTTCCTGACGAGGACGGACACCAACATTTCGATTGAGTCGTTGGTCGGCGTGGCGGCGTGCACGCTGGTGGCAATGTACTTTCAACAGGGTTTCGCGCTGCCGGCGAACTCGACCATCGTGATCGGCGCGGCCCTGTTGTTTGGACTTGGGAAGGTGATGAAGTGGTCGTTGGGTTCGGTCATCCTGTTTACGCTGTTCATCGCCCACGCGCTCGTGGGCGCCGTGGAACTTGGCACCGACAATTGGATACAGAACATTACCGGCAACATCCTGAGTTCTCAGGAAGGCAAGTGGCTGTTTGTGTTCACGTCCATGACGATGTTTGCCCTGCGATTCTGCGCCGACTTCATCGAAAGACGCATCGGTTTGTCGCCCGTCGCAATCCTGCTAACGTGTGCGATCTTGGCCTGCATCGGCTTGTGGCTGACCAGCATGATCACTTCGTTTGGATTCGCCATGTTGGCGTTGACCGTTTACGCGGTGGGCAAGACATTTTTCTGGCCGACGATGTTGGCAGTCGCCTCCGACCGCTTTCCCAGAACGGGTGCGGTAGCCATCTCGATCATGGGAGGCGTCGGCATGATGTCGGCCGGGCTCATCGGCGCACCGGGGCTAGGCTACGCCAAAGACAGATTCGCCGGCGAGGCCCTGCGCGAATCGAACCCAAAGGCGTTGCAACAGTTCAAGGCTGATAAATCCAGTAGGTTTCTGCCGCTGGTGTTCGGCGAAGCCATCGGACTTGATGGCAAGAAGCTTGGTGAGATTCAGAAGAGATTGGACGACGCACGAAAGATTCTTGCCAAAGGCAAGTTGAAGGAACTAAACCAACAAAAGTTGGCAAGACTCGGCGAGAAGGAACGGAAATCGGCGATCGAAGAACACGAATCGCTTAAGAAAATCGAAGCGAAGCTCAAGGAAGCGGGAGTGCTCAAAGAGGGCGGCAATCGGGACCCTCAAGCCGCCTTCGTCGTCCTGACGTCCGATGAGAAAGCTGTACACGCGGCCAGCATCTGCGGAGATCGTAGGACGCTTGTCGCCGACTCGGCCATTCCTGCGGCCATGGCAGTGATCTACCTCGGGTTGCTCGTGTACTTCAAGTCCATCGGCGGCTACAAGCCGATTCACATTGAGGCTACCGCCGAGGCGGCGCACCAAGTTGCCAAGTGACGCAAACGCTCGCGCTGGTCGCGAACTATCGTGCAATGTAGTTGCGCGCCATATGTTGGTCGCCGTTATGAAACGCGACCAGTCAACGAACGGCAACTCGCTGCAACGAGTTCGCTTTCCAATCCTCCTACTCCCAACGTAGAATCCGGCACTTCCTTGTAACGCTTCGATATTGTTCTTGAGGTGGCGTGATGTTCGACAAAGTGCCCCGCGCACCCGACCTCGTTGCCGGAGAGCACGAGGTCTTGAAGTTCTGGCGCGACACGGCCGCGTTTGATCGGCTGCGCCAAAAGAACCGCGGCCGGCCGCGCTGGTCGTTCCTCGATGGCCCGATCACCGCCAATAACCCTATGGGCGTGCACCACGCCTGGGGCCGGACGCTGAAGGACGCCTACCAGCGTTACTTCGCTATGACCGGCCACCAGCAGCGCTACCAGAACGGATTCGATTGCCAGGGCCTGTGGGTCGAGGTCGAAGTCGAAAAGGAACTCGGCATCCGGTCGAAGCGCGACATCGAGACGCTCGTGCCCGGCGACGTGTTCGCGAGCATCGACAAGTTCGTCGCCGAGTGCAAGGCCCGCGTCGACCGGTTCGCCCGCCGCCAGACCGACCAGTCGATCCGCCTCGGCTTCTGGATGGACTGGGACCAAGATGAAGACTGGTCCAAGCCTCCGGACCAGCGGCGCAGCTACTTTACGATGGCCGAGGAGAACAACTACACGATCTGGTCGTTCCTGAAGAAATGCCACCAGCGCGGCCTGGTCTATCGCGCGTACGACTCGATGCCCTGGTGTCCGCGCTGCGCCGTGGGCATCAGCCAGATGGAGATGCACGAAGGCTACGTGATGGTCGCCCATCGCGCCGTGTTCGTGCGGTTCCCGCTGCGTGGCCGGCCGGGCGAGAACCTGCTCATCTGGACCACCACGCCATGGACGCTCACGAGCAACGTCGCAGCGGCGGTCAACCCGGCGCTCACGTATCTCAAAGTCGAACATCGCGGCGAGTTCTACTACCTCGCCAAAGGGGCGCTCACCGCGAACCGTCTTGAGGAAGACTTCAAGCGCGGCAACTGGGTCGAGGGTGTCCCGAAACTCAAACCGATCGCGCAGATATTCAAGGAAAAGGGGGGCTACCAAGTCGTTGGGGAACTTCGGGGCGCCGAGATGGTCGGCTGGACGTACGATGGCCCGTTCGATGAACTGCCCGCCCAGGGCCACCCGTACGGCTACCCCGACGAGATCGCCGCAGTCGTGCGCGATCAGCAGTGGGCCACGGGCGCATCCAGTCGCGATGCGCACCGCGTGATCGCCTGGGACATGGTCGGCGAGACCGAAGGCACCGGCATCGTCCACAACGCGCCGGGCTGCGGCAAAGAGGACTTCGAGCTGGGCAAGAAGGAACTGATGCCGCCGATCGCCCCGCTCGACGAAGAGGGCTGCTTCGTCGCCGGCTTCGGACCGTTTGAGGGCCGATCGGCCGTTGACCACGCCACCGCCGACTTCGTGATCGAGAAGCTCACGGGCAAGGGGCTGCTGTTCGCCGTCGAGCGGTACCCGCACAACTACCCGCACTGTTGGCGGTGCAAGACGGAGTTGCTGTTTCGGCTGGTCGACGAGTGGTACATCTCGATGAGCTGGCGCGACGAGATCATGCGCGTGTGCCACGACATCCGCTGGATCCCTGAATTCGGCCTCGACCGCGAACTCGATTGGCTGCGCAACATGGGCGACTGGATGATCTCCAAGAAGCGCTACTGGGGCCTGGCGCTGCCGATCTGGGTGTGCGATCGCTGCGGCGCGTTCGACGTGGTCGGCGGCCGCGACGAGTTGCGTAGTCGGGCGGTCGCGGGTTGGGACAAGCTCGAAGGCCGTCCGCCGCATCGGCCGTGGATCGACCTTGTGAAGATCGCCTGCCCGCGCGCGAGCCAGTCCGGTTGCACTGGCGTGGCCAGCCGCATCCCCGATGTCGGCAACCCCTGGCTCGACGCCGGCATCGTGCCGTTCTCGACCATGCGCTACAACTCAGATCGCGACTACTGGCGGCAGTGGTTCCCGGCCGACTTCATCACCGAGTGTTTTCCCGGCCAGTTCCGCAACTGGTTCTACGCGCTGTTGGCGATGAGCACAATGATGGAAGGGCAGGCGCCGTTTCGCACGCTGCTCGGCCACGCACTCGTGCGCGATGAACACGGCGAAGAGATGCACAAGTCAAAGGGCAACGCGATTTGGTTCGATGACGCAGCCGAAAAGATGGGCGTCGACGTGATGCGTTGGCTGTACTGCCGACAGACTCCGACGCAGAACCTGAACTTTGGCTACACGCCCGGCCGCGAGGTCGAGCGGCAGGTGTTCAACACGCTCTGGAACAGCTACGCCTTCTTCGTGAACTACGCTCGGCTCGACGAATTCGACCCGGCCGCGCCGCCGATCGCCGTCGCCGAACGACCGGAGATCGATCGCTGGATCCTCTCGAACCTGCAGTTGCTCATCCAGACATGCCGTCAGAGTTTCGAGGCGTTTTCGGCCCCGACCGCGGTGCGCGCCGCCGAGTTGTTCATCGAGGACCTGTCGAACTGGTACATCCGCCGCAACCGCCGCCGCTTCTGGCGCAGCCGCGGCGAGGACGACCGAGACAAACTTGCCGCCTACGCGACGCTGTATGAAGTGCTCGTCACGCTGTGCAAGCTGCTCGCGCCGGTGATCCCGTTCCTGACCGAGCGGATGTACCAGAACTTGACGGCGAAGGGTGGGGCGTGGACCGCCAGTATCCATCACACCGACTACCCCGAGCCGAACCCGGCGTTGCTCGACGCGGCGCTGAGCCAACGCATGAGCTTGGCCAAGGAGGTCGTCACGTGCGGCCACTCGTTGCGCGAGAAGGCGGCGCAGCGTGTGCGGCAGCCGCTCGCCGAACTGCGCGTAGTCGCGGCCGATGCCGACCAGCGTGCGGTCATCGAGCAACTCGCCCCGATCATCACCGATGAACTCAATGTCAAGCGACTCGCCGTCGTCGCCGACCTGAACGATCTAACAAGCGTGTCGGCCAAACCAAATTTCGGATCGCTCGGCCCGCGCTATGGCAAGGACGTGCAGAAGATCGCCGCCGCACTGACCAAGGCCCCGGCCGACCTGCTGCGAAACCTGCAGGCCGGCCAGACCGTTTCGCTCGACGCCGACGACCGCACGTTCGATCTTGGTCCAGCCGACGTGACGATCCAAGTCGCCACCGCGCCCGGCTGGGTGGTCGCGGATTGTGTGGGTCTGCACGTCGCCCTGCACACGACGATCACTCCAGAACTACTGCGCGAGGGACTAGCCCGCGACGTAGTTCGCCACGTCCAACAGATCCGCAAGGATACGAATCTGAATATCGAAGACCGCATCGAGGTCACATACGAGACCGCCGACGCGGACCTCGCTCAGGCCATCGCCGACTGGCGCAACTACATCATGGCCGAGACGCTTTGCGCGAAACTCGACCAGGACACGCTGAGCGCGGCCGCCAAGGAACTTGAGCTGGGCGGACGCAAGCTGCGTCTTGAACTTCGAAAGCGTAGAATCCGATGATCCCCCAATTCGACGAGAATGGCTACCTTCCGCCCGGGATTTCAGCAACGTTGGACGAAGTCGACGAACGGTTCGGCCGCGGGTCGGAGATTCGTCAGGTACAGATGCAGTCAATTCGCTGGTTGGTCGATCTGCTGCGGCACGACGACATTCGCCGTCTGGTGATCAACGGCAGCTTCGTCACCGCGGCCGTCGAGCCGAACGACGTGGACTGCGTCGTCCTTCCAGGACCACGCTTTCCGCGGGATTACGCCGTGGAGAACGAGCTTGCGGCAGGGTTGCCGTTCCTCGATATTGAAATCGTCAACCAGGACGACTTCAATTGGTTGGTGGGCACGATGCTCGCTACGGATAGATCTACCATGCGCAAAGGAATGATCGAGGTGCTGCTATGAGAATCACGACCCAGCGGGAACTGGAAAGCACGCGAGCGAAACTCGACGCCCTGGAATCGCGCTGCCGTGATAATCAGGCCAAGCCTGAGCGAACCCACTTGGACGATCTCAGCCTGCGGTCACTTCGGAAACTTGCGAAACAACTGCGCGAGGAGATTGCGCTGGCCGAAATTCACGGCGTCGCCGCTTCGTCGTCCGCACCGCCCGACGTCGGCTCGCCATTCCCGAACGCCATGGAACCACACCGATGATATTTGCGGCCTCCGCTGAACCTGCGACCGGTTGGGAACCTGAACTCCGCCCCTCGTCGGGCGGGAGCCTGTGGTACCAGGGATGCGACTAACGTTCGATCCGACCTCCGCTGTGGCACGAGTTCACCCATGCACTCGCCTGTTCGCCTTTCAGTCCTCATCTCCGGCGGCGGCACGACGCTGCAGAACTTCATCGACCGTATCGCCGACGGCCGCATGAATGCCCAAATCGTGCTGGTCGTATCGTCGAATCCGTCGGCGCGCGGCATCGAGCGCGCTCGCGCGGCGGCGATACCCACGGTCGTCGTCCGCCGAGAAGAACATGCGTCGGTCGCCGGTTTCAGCGACGCGATCTTTGGTCACTGCCGGGCTGCCGCCGCCGATCTGGTCGTGCTCGGCGGGTTCCTGAAGCTGCTCAAGGTCCCGGCCGATTTCGCCGGCCGCGTGATGAACATCCACCCGGCGCTGATCCCGGCCTTCTGTGGCAAGGGAATGTACGGACATCATGTCCACGAGGCGGTGTTGGAATCGGGCGCGCGCGTCAGCGGTTGCACCGTACACTTCGTGGACGACCACTACGACCACGGCCCGATCATCTTGCAGCGCACGGTGCCCGTGCTCGACGACGACACGCCCGACACGCTCGCCGCGCGGGTGTTCGATCAGGAATGCGAAGCCTATCCAGAAGCCATCCGCCTGTTCGCCGCCGGCGCACTGGTCGTCGAAGGCAACCGAGTGCGCGTCCGGCCAGCGAAATGACCGCCGCTACTACGTTATTAGCCTGCACAAGCTTCAGGGACTCTGCCGATAGAATTGAAACATAGCACCGCGGCATCGCATCTCGACAGACGGGCGTTTGGGCAAGGTGAGACGCCTTGCACCGTTGAGGGCTTTTGCTAGACTCCCGCCCCGCTTCGGGCCGGGAATGGATGCTCGATTTGGTGCAATGAGCACGGAGTGCATACCCGTAATTGCAGTCGGCGCTCGTTTAACCCGCAGCCGCAGGCGAGGTCGTGTTTGACCCGTGCAATTCGCATGATGCTGACCTCGCCTGCGGCTGCGGGTTAAACGAGCGTGCCGCAGCTACGGAAATACACCCATGAACACGTCTCGCTTTGTCGGTCTTGAGTTGCTGTAATTGTGACCCCAGGGAAGGGGCCGCCACGGAACAGGCGGATGGGCCAAACCACGGAAGGAGGCCACATGAGCACGGGCGAGAAGCAACAGGTGCGGATGCACATCCGCTGGATGATCCGCCGCGACATGCCTGAGGTGCTGCGGATCGAGCAGGTCAGCCACGACTTCCCTTGGTGCGAGGAAGATTTTCTCAAGTGCCTCCGCCAGCGGAACTGTATCGGCATGGTGGCCGAGCAGGGCGAGAAGGTCGTCGGCTTTATGATCTACGAACTGCACAGGATCAAGCTGCACATCCTAAACTTCGCCGTTCACCCCGACTTCCGACGCCAGGGTATCGGCGTTCAGATGGCTGAAAAACTGGTAAGCAAGCTGTCGAGCCACCGGCGCACCCGGATCATGGCCGAGGTCCGCGAGACGAATCTAGACGCCCAACTGTTCTTTCGCTCGGCTGGTTTCCGCGCGACCAGCGTCGTGCGCGAACACTACACTGACACGGGCGAAGACGCATATCTCATGGAATACCGTCTGCCCGCCGCGGAGATCGCAGAGACCCTTACCAACCGCATCGCACCGCATTTGAGCGCCTAAACGCGCCCGCGTCAGAGGCTGGAGGGCCTGATCCTCCGGCCGCGGGTGTGGCAAAGAATCCTGGTGAGCAGTCGGCGTGACCCGGCCCACGTATTCCGCCATGGGCCAATCCTTCTGAGCGGGCAGACGCCCACCGCTCGCCGGAATATCTTGCCACACCCCAGCCTCAACGGCAAAACTCCCGCTTGCGGCATCCCAACCTCGCCAGTACGATAGACCCCTTCGGTAGCGTAGTGCAGGCGGCCCGCCTGCAATGTCGTCAAAGGAAGCCGCAGGCGAGCCGCCTGCACTACGACTTCCTTGGGAGTCATTGGGTCTTCCGAAAAACTTGGGGTCCCAGCGAATGGACTACGATCCATCCGCCCCTATGATCGTGCAGGGCGACCGGTCCATCCTGCTAGAGGTGGACAACCCGCGGTACACGCAGGCCCGCGACGCCCTGACGCGGTTCGCGGAACTCGAGAAAAGCCCCGAACACATCCACACGTACCGGCTCACTCCGCTTTCCCTCTGGAATGCGGCGTCGGCGGGGGCTACGGCGGATGCGATCACTGCTGCCCTTCGCCAGTTCTCCAAATTCCCACTTCCGGCCAACCTGCTGACCGATATCCGTGATCTGTTATCACGTTATGGCCGAGTCAAACTGCGCAAGGTTGACGGCCGGCTGATTCTGGAGTGCTCCGATACACCGCTGTTCGCCGAGTTGGCCCGGCACAAGTCGCTCAGGGACTATCTGGGCGAGCCTACCGGCCCGGCGGCGTGCGTCGTGGACGACCGGCATCGCGGGGTGCTGAAGCAGGCCTTGATAGCGATCGGCTACCCGGCCGAGGACCTGGCGGGCTACGTGGCGGGTGCCGATCTGGCAATCGCGCTACGCGAGTTGGCCCGATCCGGGGCCGAGTTCGCCGTGCGCGACTACCAGCGCGACGCGGTGGCAACCTTTTGGGCGGGCGGCGATGTACGCGGCGGCAGCGGCGTGATCGTGTTGCCGTGTGGGGCGGGCAAGACGATTGTCGGCATTGGTGCGATGGCCGCTATCCAAAAGAGCACGCTCGTGCTCACGACTAGCCAGACCGCTGTTCATCAGTGGCACCACGAGCTGCTCGACAAGACGAACCTCGCCCCCGACGCCATCGGTGAATACACCGGTGCCAGCAAGGACATTCGACCGGTTACCATCGCCACCTATCAGATCGTGACCTATCGGCCATCGAAGCAGGACGAGTTTCCACATTTTTCAATCTTCAACGACCGCGACTGGGGGCTGATCGTCTACGACGAGGTGCACCTGTTGCCCGCGCCGGTCTTTCGCATTACCGCAGACATCCAGGCGCGGCGCAGGCTTGGCCTGACCGCCACGCTCGTGCGCGAAGACGGTTGCGAGGCCGACGTGTTCAGCCTGATCGGTCCGAAAAAGTACGACGTGCCTTGGCGCGTGCTCGAGACCAAGGGCTGGATCGCCGAGGCGGCCTGCACCGAAGTCCGCGTCGCGTTGCCTGCCGCCATGCGCATGGACTACGCCGTCGCTGAGCTGCGGCACAAGTTCCGCCTCGCCAGCGAAAACCCGGTCAAGGAGGACGTAGTCGCCCGCCTGCTCGATCGGTTCAGCGCGCCGACCGATCGCGTGCTGATCATCGGCCAGTACATTCGCCAACTGCATGCACTCCAGCGTCGGTTCAGCATCCCGCTCGTGACCGGCCAGACGCCGCAGGGCGAGCGCGACCGGCTGTACGATCAGTTTCGCCAGGGGGGCATCCGCCAGCTCATTCTGTCCAAGGTCGGCAACTTCGCGCTCGACCTGCCCGACGCCAACGTGTTGGTCCAAGTGTCCGGCACATTTGGCTCGCGTCAGGAGGAGGCGCAGCGGCTGGGCCGCATCCTGCGACCCAAGAGCGACGGCTCGCAGGCCCGCTTCTTCACGCTGGTCACACGCGACACGCGCGAGCACGAGTTCGCCCACAACCGACAGCGGTTTCTTACGGAGCAAGGCTATGGCTACGAGATTGTGGACGAGAGCGAACTGCTCGGTCCGACGCCGACGTGCGGCCGTGTCGAGCTAGGCCCAGACCAGAACGTTGCCTGAGAACAACCCGTCCGGCTTGAGTGGAAGGGGACTGAACCATGAACAGACCACGGATGAACAGTGATGCAGGAGGTCCGCCGGCCGGTCGCGGCAGGATTCCGGTCAAGTTGCACCGCAACGTGTCGTTGATCAAGACCACCGACTCCCACCTCGCCGAAGAACTGCTCGCGCGTAAGAAGCTGGCCGGCCTGCTCGCCGGTCCGCTTACCGATCATGTGTTATTGGTGCGGCCTGGACAGGAGAAGGCGGTTATTGAGGAACTGCGGCGCATTGGGCAGTCGCCGCAAGTGATCCGCGGAGGGAGCGCATGAGCGCGCCGATGGACACCGAACGACGTGGCGGCGACGGGTCTGACCCGTATCGCGCCGCGCTCGAACAGTACGCCCTGTCGGTCTTGCGAGGCATTCGCGATCACCTCGAACTCAAGTCGGCCGCGCGCACGCCTGAGAGGCTCGCCGTCGCCATCGAAGAACGCCTGGCCGATTCCGAGGCGCGGGCCGAGGTAACGGCTGAGTTTCCGTCCGACATGCGGACCGCGCTGGCGTTGCTCCCATACATACCTTCGCGCGGCTGGCGCACCGACGAAGTACGCGAGCTGTTGCGGTACGCCGGTTGTGCCGCGCCCGAAAAATCGCTGCGTGCGCTGTTGGCGACCGGGCTGGCCGCGCTCGGCGGGCCGGCCGGGTGGGTCGAAACGCCGCGACACTTCGACCTGGCCCTGAACGGATGGACCGGCGAGGAGCTTCGGCTGGTGCCGCATCCGGCCGTTCGACATCAATTCACGGTGCCGCTGTTCGACGCGCCTAAGAAAACCGCCGCTCGCCAGGTCCACAACGAGCGCGAGAGCGACGGTCTCGAGTTTCTGTTACGCGTGGCGGTCATTTGGCAACGCGTCGCCGAGTCGCCCATTCGCGTGACGCAATCGACCAATCTGTTCAAACGCGATCAGGAGCGGCTGTACACCGACTCGGTGCTGGCTGCGCCGATGTTTGGTGAACTGGCGCCGCTGCCCGATTCGGGCGCCATCGCGCTGGTGCTTGCCAAACGACTGGGGCTGCTCACGGTCGACGCAGACAGCGAGTCGCTGCGAGCCCAGTGGGGCGATTTCTGGCAGGGAACTGCGGCAACCGCCCAGCGGCAAGTCTGGCAGACCCTGATGGGCGAGCGGCACTGGGGCGACCACGACCCAGCGGCCAGCGGCTTTGCCAACGGACACGACATTCCGGCAAAACGCTGGCTCGTGCTGTTGCTCTTGGCGTCGCAACGGACTGGGGCCTGGATGAGTTTGGCCGAGTTGGATCGCGAGCTGAAAATGCGCGGACCCGTACAACCGTCGGATTCGGCGCCACGCGGCTCTCGCCCGTTCCAAGTAGTGGTCGGCGGCCCGACCACTGCGCAACCCGCCGCTGCACCACGCGCTGAGTTGGCCGACTGGATCGAGAGCTTCGTGCTCGGCGCGATGTACCAACTCGGCGTCGTGCGCGTCGCCGAAGACGCGAGCGGTGAGCTAGTCGTGCGACTGTCGGAGATGGGCCGCTGGATGCTGGGCCTGGGCCCGCAGCCTCCTCAGCCGCCGGCCTTCGAGAAGACGTTGTGCGTACAACCAAACCATGAAGTGATCGCCTACCGCCAGGGCCTGACGCCGGAGTTGATCGGTCAGCTCGCGTCGTTCTGCCGCTGGAAGGGGCTTGGCGCTGCGGTGACGCTGGAACTCACGCCCGACAGTGTCTATCGCGGATTGGAACTAGGGCGCACGGCCGAAGAAATGGTGGCGATCCTCGATCGGCACAGTCAGCGAGCGCTGCCGCCTGCCGTAGTAGACTCGATGCGCAACTGGTCGGGCCGGCGCGAGCGGCTGCGGCTCTACAGTCGCGCGACCGTGCTCGAGTTCGCATCGGCTGAGATTCTGGAGGAGGCCCTGGCCAGCGGCCTGGCAGGCGATCGGCTGACCGACCGCATGTTGCTCGTGCCCGACGAACGAGTGATTCCGTTCGATCGCTTTCGCTTGCAGGACAAGTGCGACTACGGCCACGCTCCGAAGATCTGCGTCGAGGCGGGCGGCGACGGCATCACATGGGAGGTCGACCTGGGTCGTTCGGATTTGCTTGTGGCGTGCGAGCTGTCGCGGTTCGCCGAGCCGATGGCGTCCGCAACCGGCGAGCGGCTGCGCTACCGGATCACGCCCGCCTCGCTGGCCGCGGCCGACCGCGTCGGACTCGGCGCCGCGTACCTGCGCGATTGGTTCAGCCGCCGCGCGGGCGCCGAACTGCCGGCCAGCGTCGAGCTAATGCTCCAGGCGTCGAATCGTTCGGGCGTCGAACTGATTCCGATGGTTGTGTTGCACACGGCCAGCGCCGCCGCGGCCGACGGAATCGCGCAGCACCCGGCCACGCGCCAGCACGTCCTTCGCCGACTCGGTCCGCAGTCTCTGGCCGTCCGAGCCGAAGGCGTCGACTCGCTCCGCGCCGCCCTGCAAGAGATGGGCATTCACATCAACGCGGAAACAGCCGGCTGATCGACGTCCGCTCGTGGATCGAGCGGATCGCCTCGGCAAACAGCGGCGCGACCGACAGCACGTGGACGTTGGGCGGCAGGTCCTCGAAACGGTATTCCAGGGTGTCGGTGATCAGCAACTGCTTGATCGGGCTGGCCGCGATCTTGGCCGCTGCGCCCGGCGACAAGACCCCGTGACTGACCGCGGCGTACACGTCGCGAGCGCCCTTTCCTTTGACCGCCTGCGCCATCGCGATCAGGCTGCCGCCCGTGAATGCGATGTCGTCGACGATCAGCACATTGCGGCCCTCGACCTCGCCGATCACACTCCACACTCGCGCCTGCTCGTTGTGATCCGGCCGTTCCTTGTTGCCGATCACCACCGGCGCGCCGAGGATCTCAGCGAACTTCGACGCCTGCTTGCCGAACCCCACGTCGGTCGACGCCACGGCGAGGTCGCCTATCCCCTTCTGCAGGAAGTAGCCGCAGATGACCGGCATGGCATAGAGGTGATCGACCGGCACTCGGAAGAACCCTTGGATTTGCGGCGAGTGCAGGTCCATCGTGAGCACCCGATCGACCCCTGCCGCTTCGATGGAATCGGCGCAGACCCTCGCGCGGATCGACACGCGCGGCTCGTCCTTCTTGTCGCCCTTGGCGTAGCTGAAGAACGGGATCACCGCCGTCACTCGCGACGCCGACGCTCGCTTGAAGGCGTCGATCCAGAACAGCAACTCGACGAAGTTGTCGTTCACGGGATACGAGATGCCCTGGACGATGTACACGTCGCGGCCGCGCACATTCTCCAGGACGCGCACGAACGTGTTTCCCTCGCTGAAGGTCAGCGATTCGGCCGCCGACAGTGTCGTGCCCAATTGCCGGCAGATCGCCTCTGCTAAACGCGGGTTAGCCGTTCCCGCGAAGATCTTCAACTCACCGTGCGGTGTATCCACAAAGGCTCCTTATCCGGTCTCGGTCAGGGGCCAAGTATTCTACGGATCAGCGATTGGCTGTGCCACTGGGGGATCCAACCACAAAGGGCACGAAGAATACAAAGAGGATCGGCCGTGGCCGGCTGATAAGACCGGTCGACGCTCATCGTCAGCACTCTTTCCCCTTCGTGTTCTTCGTGCCCCTTTGTGGTGATTCATTCTGGTCGGTGAAGTCCGCCCGTGCGTCGGCTCCCTACACCCCCAAGATTTCTCTTTACCCGCGCCGCAGCGGCTGGCCACAATACCGCTCGGTTGTTCAGTCGTCGTTTCTTTGGAAAGGAGGCTTGTAATGAAGAGAGGCCTAGCAGTATCCGCCTCGCTTGCGGCCGTCGCCCTATTGTTGGGCGTTGCCTACGGCGCGGAGCTGAAGTCGGGCCTGCAAATCGGTGATAAGGCGGGCGCGTTTCAAGTGCGCAACATCACCGGGCAGACCTGTGCGGTTGACTACGCCAAAGATGCTCGTGGCAGTCTGTGTTACCGCTGAAAGCTCGGCGGCAAACCCGTGATCTGCGTGTTCGCACGCAAGATCGACGGATCCTTGACCAGTCTGGTCAAGCAGATTGACGAGCAAGTCGGCAAGAACGGCGAGAAGAAACTGTCCGCCTTCGTCGTGTTCCTTACCGACGAAGCGGACAAGACAGAGGCAGACATCAAGAAGCTCGCCGAAAAGGAGAAGATCACCAACGTTCCGCTCACGATCGTCGAGCCATCGGCCGGTCCGGGTCCCTACAAGATCGCCGAAGACGCCGAAGTCACGGTCATGTTGTGGAACGGCAAGACCGAAGTGGTGGCCAACCACGCCTTCAAGGCCGGTGGGCTGCACAAGGCTCAGATCGAAGCGGTGATCAAGGACATTCCGAAGCTGCTGAACTGATCGACGAACCTACCTGGCTATAGACCCCCACCGACGACGAACCAACCAAGCGGCGTCACTTGAGCTATCGAGTGACGCCGCTCTGTTTTCCGGCCGGCTGGTTCGACTAGAATGCTCGTCGCGAAATACGGCGCGTGAGCGATATGCAGAAAAACCGGCAACTATATATCGAAACCGTAGGCTGCCAGATGAACCTGCTCGACAGCGAGTTGGTGGTCGGGGCGCTGCGCAAGGAGGGCTACGAACTGACCGACTCCGTCAGCCGCGCCGACGTGGTCTTGTTCAACACCTGCAGCGTCCGGCAACACGCCGAAGATAAGATCTACAGCGCCCTGGGCCGGCTGAAACATCGCAAGCGCAAGAACCCCGACCTCGTGATCGGCGTCTTGGGCTGCATGGCCCAGAAGGACCAGGATCTGATCTTCCGCCGCGCTCCGCACGTCGACCTGGTTGCCGGTCCCGGCCAACTGAGGCGAGTGCCCGAACTGATCGATCAAGTCATGGGCGACCGCCAGCGGCAGATCGCCGTTAGTCTGCCGCGCACCGGCGGCACGCGCGACCAGGTCACCGCGAGCTTCGACGAGTTCGACCCCGATCGCATGAGCGCGATGCGGCCGGCCGCGTTTCAGGCGTTCCTGCGAATCATGATGGGTTGCGACAAGTTCTGCACGTTCTGCATCGTGCCCGCCGTGCGCGGCCCTGAACAGAGTCGCCCGCCCGAAGCGATCATCCACGAGGCCCGCAAGCTGGCCGGCGAAGGTTGCATCGACGTCACGCTGCTGGGGCAAACCGTGAACAGTTATCGCGTCAAAGGGTCCGACGGCCGCCTGTACCGCCTCGCCGATCTGCTGGCCGCGATCCATGCAATCGACGGCATCCGCCGCATCAAATTCATCACGAACTTCCCACGCGACATGACCGACGACTTGCTCGACGCTGTGCGCGACCTGCCGAAAGTCTCGCCCTATCTGCACGTGCCGGCCCAGCACGGATCGAACGATGTACTGCGGCGCATGAAACGCGGATACACGGTCGAGCAGTACGAAGAGATGCTGGCCCGAACGCGCGAGCGTTTGCCGCACGCGACCGTCTCCAGCGACTTCATCGTCGGCTTCTGCGGCGAGACCGACCGCGAGCACGACCTGACGTGCGAACTGGTTCGCCGCGCCCGCTTCAAGAACAGCTTCGTCTTCAAGTACAGCCCGCGACCCGGCACCAAGGCCCATGGCAACCTGCCCGACGATGTGCCCGACGACGTCAAGCGCGCCCGCAACAACGAGCTGCTCGCGATCCAGAACCAAATCAGCCTCGACGACAACCGCCGACTCGTCGGCCGGACCGTCGAGGTGCTCGTTGAGGGACCGAGCAAGGCGGCCGGCAGAGACGGCGCAGATACACTGGCCGGCCCGGCACAGCTCACCGGCCGCACGCATGACGATCGCATCGTCGTGTTCTCGGGCAATGGCCGGCTGGCCGGCTCGTTCGCGCAGGTCCAAGTCGAGGCCGTGACCCCCACCACGCTGATTGGTTCGATTGTCACCCATGACCTCGCCGTTCATGCCGCCGGACCAGCTTCGGTCCCTGCTTGATTCGACCGACGAGGCCGCTGCATGGCTGACGGCCTGCGGCTTGGCCGACCTCGACCGCGGCCATCGCAATCTGGTCGCGATCGCCGAGTCGGGCGTCCCGCCCAACCTGCTCGGTCACATCGTCGAACAACTCGCCCGCGCCCTGCCCGGCTCGCCCGACGCCGACATGGCGTTGAACAACCTGGAGCGATACTTTCGCGGCTGCTCCAGCCCCGCCGGGGCGGCGGCCGCGATGGTCGGCGATCCCGAGTCGCTGGGCGCGCTCGTTCGAGTGTTCGCCGCGAGTCAGTACTTCAGCGATTTGCTGATCGCCGCGCCGCATACCTTCGACTGGTTGCGAAACAACTGGCGCGGCGTGCGACGCGGCGAATCGCTGCGCGACGAACTGGCCAGCCAACTGCGCACGTTGCCCCAAGGCGCAGGGCGACTCGACGCGATGCGCCGGTTCCGCCACAACGAACTGCTCCGTATCGGCTATCGCGACATCGTCGGCGACGCACCGCTGGAGGTGGTCACGGCTGAGATATCGACCCTGGCCGAGGCGATCGTCTCGGCGGCTCTCGAGCTGGCGATCGAGCGGTCCGTTGCGCGGCACGGCACGCCCCGCAAGCCTGACGGCGGCGCCAGCGAGTTCGTCGTGATCGCGATGGGCAAGCTCGGCGGCGGCGAGTTGAACTACAGCTCTGACATCGACGTGGTGTTCCTGTACGACGAGAACGGCGAGACCGACGGACGCCATCGCGTGTCGAACGACGAGTTCTGGGGCGGCGTCGCGGGCGAACTGGTGCGCGCACTGTCGACCCACACGCCACGCGGCCAGGCGTATCGCGTGGACCTGCGGCTGCGTCCCGAAGGCGACCGCGGCCAGATCGTGCGCTCGCTCGCCGGCACGCTCGCGTATTACGACACGCTCGGCCGAACCTGGGAGCGCCAGGCCCTGGTCAAGGCCCGCCCGATCGCCGGAAGCTCCGCGCTGGGTCGGTCGTTCGTCGAGCAGATTCAACCGTTCGTGTTCCGCAGATACCTGAGCTTCGCCGAAATACAGGAGATTCAGGCGGTGAAGCGGCGCATCGAAGCCAAGTCGCCGCAGGCCGACGGATCGCCGATCGACGTCAAGACCGGGCACGGAGGCATTCGCGATGTGGAATTCGTCGTGCAGTTCCTGCAGCTTCTGAACGGCGGCGACCTGCCCGAGGTGCGCGAGCCGAACACGTTGCGAGCACTGGCCGCTCTCGAACGCGCCGGCTGCCTCAACACACAAGAACGACAAATCCTGGAGGACAACTACCGGTTTCTGCGCAACGTCGAGCACCGACTGCAGTTCATGTTCGATCGCCAGACCCACGCGCTGCCTCAGTCGCCGGACGAAGTGGAAAAGCTGGCGCGCCGACTCGGCTATCCGGCGGCCGGCCCGCGGCATGCGACCGCTGCCGCCGCCCGGTTCCTCGCCGACCTGCGAACCAAGACGCAACTGAACCGCCGCATCCTCGATCACCTGCTGCACCAGGCGTTCCCGCACGAAGCGGTCGACCCCGAGACCGACCTGATCCTCGACCCCGATCCGGACGAGCGCACGATCACCGCCGCCCTGGCTCGATATCCGTTTCGCGATCCGGCTGTCGTGTACCGGACTCTGGTCGAGTTGGCTCGCGAGCCGGCCCCGTTCTTGTCCGATCGCCGCTGCCGACACTTTCTGGCCTCGATCGCGCCCAAGCTGCTGCGCGAGTTGGCCGACACGCCCGACCCCGACATGGCGCTGGTGAACCTCGAACATGTGACCGCGTCACTCGGCGCGCGCGGCGTGCTTTGGGAGCTGTTCAGCTTCAGCCCGCCGACTCTGCGCCTGTGTGTCGAACTCTGCGCCTGGAGCCAGTTTCTCTCGCAAATCCTCATCAACAATCCCGGCATGATCGACGAGTTGATGGACTCGCTGGTGCTGAACCAGCCGCGGTCGCTCGACGAACTACGCGCCGAGCTGGACGAGTTGTGTCGCGGCGCCGAAGACCTGCAGCCGATCCTGGCGAGTTTCAAGGACAAGGAACAACTTCGCATCGGCGTGCGCGACATCCTCGGCAAGGACTCGTTCGTCGTTACTTCTCAGAGTCTGTCGGACATCGCCGAGGCAGTGTTGGGCAAGATCGTCGAGCACGAGTATGGACTGTTGGCCGAGCGGTTGGGCGAACCGGTGCTGGCCGACGGGCCGCGGGCGGGCCGGCCGAGCCGTCTGGTCGTGCTCGCGCTCGGCAAGTTCGGCGGGCAAGAACTGAGCTATCACAGCGACCTGGACGTGATCTTCATCTACGAGGGCGACGGCGAAACGCGGATTCGCGGGCGGCGGCGCGGCTGGGAACCCACGACGAACATCCACTTCTTCAGCGAACTGGGTCAGCGCGTGATTCGCGCGGCGGGCGGCGCCGGGCCGCAGGGTCGACTGTACGCGATCGATCCGCGGCTGCGGCCGACCGGTCGGTCGGGGGCGCTGGCGATGCCGCTCGATCAGTTTCAGCGTTATCACGAGTCGGGCACGGCCGCTCTGTGGGAGCGTCAGATACTGACCCGCGCGCGGCCGGTGTTCGGCGCGGTCGAGTTCGCTCGCGACGTGTCGGTCGCCGCCGAGTCGGCCGCGTACCGTGTGGCGTGGCGGGCCGAGATGGCCGACGAGATTCGCGAGGCGCGGCAGCGACTGGAACAGTCGCGGGGCGAGCAGGACCTGAAGCGCGGCTTTGGCGGGCTGGTCGACATCGAGTTCATCGTGCAACTGCTGCAACTCAAGCACGGGCCGGCCGACCCGCAGGTTCGCGCGCCCAACACCAAGCTGGCGATGAGTCGGCTGCGCGCCGCCGGCTACCTCGACGGCTACAACCATTCGTTCCTGCACACCAGCTACGAGTTCCTGCACCGCGTCGAAAGCCGGCTGCGCATCGTACACAACACCGCGCGCGACGACCTGCCCGACCGAGTCGAAGACATCGCCAAGCTCGCGCGCCGGCTAGGCTACCGCCCCCAAGGCGACCGCACCGCCAGCGACGTGTTCCTCGAAGAATGCGACCGCACGACGCTCGAGACGCGCCGAACGTTCCTGCGCATGCTGGAGCAGGAGAAGGAGGAAGGAGATAGAGGATAGAGATAGAGGGTTGCTCGAGATTACTGGAACTCCGCGAACCTCAGGCCCGATGCAGACCGGTTCATCAATGAACCGTACCGAGCCGGCTGGCAGATCGCCTGAGCGTGTACGCGGGGTTTGGGTCAGCTAAATGGCCTTGCGTGATCCTGGGAGTCCGCAGGGACAGTAGCCCGACGCGCCAGCGAGGGACCGGGCCTGATTTCTGGTGATTTCGCCATGTGCCCCCCCGCTGGCGCGTCGGGCTACTGTCCCAGAATCGTGCAAGGCTATTTAGACTCGCGCCTCATTGACGGTCACGTAGTAGCCGTCTGGATCACGGACAACGAAGGCCCGCATGCCCGTACCGTTGTCCGTGCGGGGAGTCTCATGAATCGTTGCCCCCATGTCCTGCGCTCGTCGCCGCGCCGCATCAAAGTCGCCGACCACGAACCAGAGGAGCAGGCCATTCCCTGCGCGGCCGTTTTCGGGACCAGCGAGCGAGGGCCAGTCATGATCTCCACGAGGCCCGGAGGGACCCCAACGGTGTAAGCACAAGAGGATCGTACCGTCCGCGTCGAGAATCTGATTGAACACCGTGGCATCGGGGTGGTTCTGTTCTGCCGCCAGTAGGGATACGTACCAGGCCGTGCTCTTCGGAACATCCGCCACGGCGATAATCGGCCACGGTCGCGTCATGCCATACACCTACGAACCACGCGGTCCAGCCACTCGCTACGGTGTGCCGAGTTGGACCAGGCCGTAGTAGCGCGAACTGTAGGCGTCGCGGTCGGTGCCGGACCAGGTGAGCTGTGAGTCGCGGCGCGCGGCCAAGTCACGATCGTTCACGGCGATGTCCAACTGGGCCGCGGCAAGCCCGGCCGGCCAGCCCAGCTCGGCGAGCGGCACAGATAACTCGATCGTGTAGCCGTTCGACTGCCGCACGTAGGCCGACTCGACGCCCTTGATCTTGACCGATCCAGGCTGGTCGACTCGCGACTTGCCCGCCGGCTCGCCCGCCGCCTTGCCGTCGGCGGCAAACGGGGCGACCAGCAGTCGGCGCCAGTCGGCGTCACGACTGAAGCTGATCTGGCCGCGGGCCGGGTTCGCCGTGAACAGCTCGATGGAGTCGCCTTCTACGGTCGTCGTGTTGAAGGCCACGTTGTCGTCTGTGACGCGGACCGCGACGAAGAGTTTGTCGTTGTCGCGTGCCACGGCGAACTGGGCCGCCAGGTCGTCGGACCCCTGCCACTGCGTCGGACCGAGCGTGATGTGCGCAGCCGAGTCCACCGACTGCCAGTTCGCGCCCGACCAATCGCCCAGATCGCCGTCGACGACCGGGCTGATCGACACTTTGGCCGCCGTGACGGCGCGGCGGCGGCGTGGTTCGACGGGGAAGTCGATCGCCTGCGGTTCGCCCCGCGCATTGGTGAACTTGAACGTCGCGCGGTACTCGGCGGCGACCGTGCCCGGCGGCGAGGCAAGCGTGCCGGCCGACACGGACTTCTCCATCACCGCACCGGCTTCGAGTGCCGGCGGTTGCGGCGCGAAGATCGCCAGCGACGCCGGCTTGCCGGCCACTTGCGACGTGCGCTCGATCTGCACTTCGACGGGCGACTTCAGCGGGTTTCTGAATACCACGCGGGCCTCGCCGCCCGCACCGCCTCCATCAGGCGGATAGATGCCGCAGGCGTCGGCAAGCTGCCGGATGCCGGGCAGCTCGTCTTCAAGCACCACGTCGGGGGCCATCACTCCGCCGAGCCGAATCAGGGCCAGCTTCAGGTCGTTGCCCTGCACCGTCGCTAGTGCGTAGTGCCGAAAGCGGCCGACCGCGTCGCCCTCTTCGCGCATGCCGCCGGCGACGGCGCCGAGGATGATGTGTGGGATGCCATTGATCTCCTGATAACTGTAACGATGGTCGTGGCCGGCGAAGACGTGGACGCGCATTCCCTTCCACAACTCCTCAGCCTTGGCCAGCCCACCGTTCAGCCAAATCGGCTTGTGCATCAGCACCAGGATGTGGCGGGCGTTGCGATGGCGCTCGAGGTCGTCCTTCAGCCACTCAAGCTGTTTGCCGTCGATGCGGTCGAGCTTGCGACCCTGCTCGTCCATCTCTTCGGTGTCGAGCGAGATGAAGTGCAGGCCGCGATAGTTGAACGAGCGATACGTCGGCCCGTAGCGGGCTTCGTAGATATCCTTGCTGCTCGTGTCCCAGATGTCATGGTTGCCCGGCACATAGACAAACGGACTCTTGAGCAGCGCGACCTCGTCGTCGAACTCCTTCCAGAACTGCAGTATCTTCGGCTCGGTGTTGGTCGGGCCATCGATCAAATCGCCGACCGATACGACGAACTCAGGATAGAGGTGGTTGATCTCGCGAAACGCCTGAGGCATCAGTCCGGGCACTCGGCCGCCGTTTCGGTCGCCGACCAGTACGAACCGAAATTCGTCTTGCGGTTCCGGCCGGTTCGGTCCGCGGTACTGGGCAAAGTCAAAGTTCCACCGATCGCCGGTCGAGACCGCGGCGGCGGTGAGCACAAGCGCAAGCGACCCGATTGCCAAAGCAATGTGAGCGGGACGACGAGTCATGGCACTCTCCGTTGGTTGGCTGATGCGGGCTGGTAGGGTGGGCTCCGCCCACCGCTCTGCCCACCGCCACATTGGGGTTGGCGGGCCACATTGGGGTTGGTGGGCTAAGCCCACCCTACCTGTGACCGCGCAGCAATCAAGCAGGTCTGTAGTACTAGTTGCCGATTGTCTTCGGACGCTTCTGCGACTTCAATGCCGACTGGAACAGTTTGTCGCTGGTCTTGGCCGGGAAGCCCTCAATGGCGATGACGTCGGTGCCACGGCGCGCGATGCGATAGACAGCGCCGTCGCGATCCAGTCGAACGTCGTCAGCGACCTTCGGCGGTTCATTGCCCTTTGCAGCGTCTTTGGTCGCGTCGCCCAGTCCAAGCCGGCTGCGGACGTATTGCGCGTACGCGCCGGCGAACTCGCTCGCGTCTCGTTCGGAGTCCCAGGTCGTGAACCAGACCATTCCGACCCGCTCGTCCGGTCCGTCGAATACGGCGAAGCGGTCGCCGTCCCAGCCGGCCGCGGACTGCTTGCCCCAGTGTCGACGAAGCAGAACCGATATTTGCAACTCGCCGAGCACGTTCTGGCCCAGCTCCTTCCAACCGCTCGCCGCCAACTCGCCGAACTTCGGCAGGTCGATCGCCACGGGCGCGTCCACGTCGCGCAGGTATTTTTCCGGGTGCAGAATCTGCTCGGTCGACAGCGGCGGCGATCGGAACGCGCGATTCACCGCGTTCCACTCGTCGTCGTTCGTCAGGTGCAGCAGGAACACCAAACCCTTTAGGTAACCGAACAGCATCGTCTCTTGAAAGATCGGCGGCGCGTTGCGAAACGTCTTGCCCGACGCGAACGGCAGGAACCCCTTCATCAGACCGATCGAAAAGTCCATCGCCTCGGGCGACGCCTTGAGCATCTCCTTGCCGTCGTCGCCCTCGGTGCGCTGCATGTCGATCATCATCACCAGCGTCGCCTCGCCTTCGATCAGCGCCTGCAGCGCGAGCGACTGGTCGTCGTCGTCTTCCACGACCTGCTGCATCTTCTCGAGGTCGAAGTGCTGGTCGGCCAGCGCGTGGGCCATTTCGTGCGCCAGCGTCGCCTTCTGTTCCTCCTTGTCGAAGCCGCCGGTCGCGCCGAGCAGCCGAGCGAGCAGGCCCGGCTTCTGCGGCTTCTCGGTCTCCTTGATCAGAAAAATCTCCTTGCGCTTCGGATCGTAGAAACCGGCGACCTCCTCGGCGTACAGCCTGAGCACCAACTCTTCGGTCTTGAAGTTCGCCGGCACGAACCCGAATGCCTTGAGCGATGCGTCGGCCAGCACGATGTCCTCTTCGCTCATCTCCTCGCGAAACAGCTTGGCCATGTGCTCACGCAGGTCCTTGCGCTCCATGAACTGCGGTGCGACCGGGTTCTTGAACTCGAGGCCGCGCAGCCCGGGTAGTATCTTCTCGTAGGCGCCCTTGTAGCGCAGCAGCGCCTCGGTGTACTCCGCTTTGTCGGCCAGCCGGTCGCCCTCAGCCAGCAGCTTCGCCGCCGTCGGCTCGTCGGCCATCGTGACCGCTGTCACCACCAAAACGCCCAGAAAGAACACGACGCGTCGGTTCATGGTTCACCTCTTTCCTCGGTCCTCTATCCCGCTATCCTCGTCTTTCGCGGGCCAACTCATCTTCCAGTCGCTCGGCCTCGCGCACAAGTCGATCGCTGAGTCCGCGCAGGGTGTCGGCCAGATGATCGTACGCCGCGCGCAGCCGATCTTCCAGGCCCGGCTCGAGCACCGACTGGCGAAGCGAGGCGAATGCCGTGAGCCGCTGGCGAGCGACCTGCCGCGCACTGGACGAATAAAACCACAGCAGCCACATCGTGTAGATGATGAAGAGCACCGCCGCACTGCGCAGCAAGTAGCCGGCGCTCAGCAGCGACACGGCCGTCAGGGCCAACCCCTGCAGCAACTTGCCGGAGGTCAGCTCGGGCTTGTCGAGGAAGCTATCGAGCACCGGCTGCACAATCGGGAACCACAACAGCGGCAGATACACCAGCCAGCGTTTCACCAAGTTCGGACGGCCGTAGCGGTCTTGTAGCTCGTCGAGCGCCTTGCGGTCGTGCTCATCGAGCCAACCGGCCCAGCCGTCGAGCTCGGCGGCGACGTCGAGTTCCCCGCCGAGCAGCTCGCGAAACGCCTGGTGCAGCCTCAGGTACTTGGCCTTCAACTCGCTGGCCACGCGCTGCATTCGCACTTCAAGTCCGAGGCCGTCGACGTTCAGGATGTCCTTGAGTTGATGGTAGTCGGTCCATCGACTGCCCGTTTCGAAGAACAGGCGGCCGCCCAGGAAGCTGACGACGGCACTGAGCGGAAACAGCAGCGCACTGAGGATCGGCCAGCCCCAGATGCGATGGGCGAACAGGCGCGCGGCCATGCGGCGATACGGGCCGTCGAGCCGGCCGACCCGTTCGGTGACCACGTCCCAGTACGCGGCCGGCATGTTCTCGCCGCAGCGATCGGGCAGTTCGCCGATCAGCGCGTCGAGCGCGGCGAGCGACTCGTTGAGCTGATAGTGCCGACGCACGAGTTCCACGTTGGCCGCCGCGGATCGCAGCGCGTTGCGCCGCCGCCGATCGGCGATCTCCTGCGGCGAGTGCTGGCGCACGAGTTCGTTGGTGAGCGACGGAAAGTCGTAGCTCGCCTTGTCCAACGTGCAGATCGCGAACAGGTTGTCGGCGGCGAAGTCGGCAAAGTAGAGTTGCCGCAGTTTTTCGAGGCACATCGCGCGCAGTCCGTCGAGCGAGTCCTTGCCCGAACGGATCACCTCGTCGGCGAACGTGACGACGCAGTAGAAGTTGTCCTTCTTGGGCGCGACCGAGTTCATCTGGCGCAGTAGTTCGGGATGGTCTATCTTGCGCACGGTCGTCACCCAGATGAAGGCGTCGAGATGCGGCTTGAACGCGGCCGCGCGGCGCGCGTGGTCGGGCAGGTTGCGTTTCGAGTCGAAGTCGGGCAGGTCCACCAGCGCGACGTGACGGAGCAACTGGCGGTCGTGCGTGACCAGTTCAAACTCCAATCCGGGGTCTCGGCCGAGCCGATCGCGCAAGAGCGGTGCGTCGTCGTGGTGAACGTAGACGACCGGCGTGTGAGTGCCCTCGCCGATCCCAGCGAACTCGTGACTGATCCGCGACTCGGCCAGTGCGTTGATCAGCGTGGTCTTGCCGACATCCTTGCCGCCTAGGATGCCGTAGACGAAGAGCGGCGGGGCGTTCACATCCACGTCGGCGGCGTGCAACTCCGGCGGCGCGACGTCGGTAAGCCGCTCAAGCTCGGCGCAGACTTCGGTCAGGACCGCGCCGGCGTGATCGAGTTCGCCGCGTTCGTCGCGATCCGACTTCGTCAATTGAGCTTCGTTCGACATTTCGTGCTTCGCTTGCGTCATTTGCCGTTGGCAACCGATTCGAGCAGCGCGAGCAGCCGGTCGCCCGCCGCGAGATATCGCCCGCGCGGATCGCTGTAGAACTGAACCATGGTCCGCATCTGATCGTCGAGCACGGCGGCGAGCATGTCGCGGGCCTCCCAGGCCAGCCGGCTCATTCGGTCAAGCGGCAGGTACCGCGCCAGTTCAGGGCCAAGCAGTCCGACCGACGCGGCTATGCCCTTGGTGATGAGCAGACTCACGGCCGGCAACGCGAGCGTCGAGCCGACCAGGAAAAAGACGATCGCTACGCCGGTCGTCCCGGCGACGAACTGGAACCGCCGGTCGCCGACCAGTGACGGGTCGCTCAGAAGCTGCTGCGCACCGATGAACAAGTGCCGAGCCACGGCATCGAGTCGCGACTGGAAATCGAGCTTCTCCGGGTCGAACGACCCGAGCACTTCGGCGGCCGGGTCGTGCTGTTGCAATCGTTCGACGTAGCCGCTTTCGAGATACGCACGGTGCAGGTCGACGCCGAACTCCTTGAGCGACCCGACGAGGTGGCGATAGAGCGGGCCGGTGTCGAGGTCTTCGATGCTGAGCTGCAGGTTTTGCACGGCCGCGCGACCAAACGTGCGCATCGGGCTGCTGATCGTTTGATAGAGTTTCTTGCCCTGATACCAGAGTGAGAATCGGCTGCGCAGGTGTTCGAGTTCCTGCTGCGCGCCTTGAGGCAACACCGACAGCAGCGGCGCCGAGGCGAGGATGCGCTTGCGATGCCGCGCGGTCAGTCGGTCGCATGCGGCGGCCAGGTCGCGGGCGAGGCGGCGCCACTCGCCGTTGGCGTGCAGTGCGGCGGCGACTTCGTGCCGCACTCGCGCCGTGAGCGGCGCCAGCGGACGCGGCGATCGGTGATTGTGCAGAAAGTCGCGCATCCGCACGAAGCTCGGCTCGGTGCGGAACAGCGGATACGGCTCGCGCGGCGAACAGTCCAGTCGCGGCAAGACAAACGAGCCGTCGGGCCGGAACCGCGCGACGCGATCGGCAAGCACGTCGCTGTGGCCGGTCGCCTGGCCATGGATGTCGTTGACCACCACGATCGAACGCTGACCCGCCGCGGCGACCTCGTCGATCAGGTCGATGTATAGGTCCTCAAAAAGATAGTCGTTCGGATCGACCATCCAGATGACGAGGTCGAGCCACGTCAACAATCGCCGCACCAACCAGCCCTCGCGCCGCGAGCTCTCACTGGAGATGTCGGGCAGGTCGACGAGCGCGAGGCGCCGCCACGCTTCGTCGTCGTGAAACGCCAGAAAGACCTTGCCGACGGCTCCGGCGACCGACGCGGCCGGCGCCGTTTCCTCGGCGTCGAGTTCGGCGAAGAACCGCCGCGCCGTCGACTCCGGCAGCACGAGCGGTCGGTAGCGCCGGTGCAGCCACACGACCGGCCCGAGGCTGGAGTGCGGGCGGTAGTGAACCTGGCTGATTCGCCGGCCGACCAGGCTGCTGAACACGGTGCTCTTGCCGCAACTGGCGCCGCCGACCAACCCGGCCAGCAGCGGCCGATCGGGTGTGGCGTGCAACAGGAACCGCAGCGCGGCGACATGGTCGACCAGCCCGCCGCCGGCGTCGAGCGCGCGGAGCCGCGGCAGTTCGGCCCAGAGCCGGTCGAGGTCTTCGCCCAGCTTGCCGTTCTGTTCGGTATCACTCGCGTTGGGAACTGGCGGCGGCGCCGACATGGGTTGGATTCTCGGCGATTGCGGCGGCGTTTGCGATAGCTTGTTCGGCTCTCCGCCAACTTTGGGGAAACTTGTGGTGTGGCCGCCGCGGCCGCCTCACATCTCGCGGATGAAACAGCAGGCGGGACGCCTGCGCCCCAAACTTGGCGGAGAGCCGCTTGTTCCTGGGCTAGTTCGACCGAGCGGCTCAAGCATTTTGCTCGCGATGCGCGACCGTCACGGTTCGGTCGGCTTGCGCGGCCGGGCGACAAAGGTTGATGGTCGGGGCGATTCCCTGGTGCCGAACGGCTTGTGGTGGCCCTGGCCGCGCTTGCGTTTCCACGACTGGATGCGGAGTTCCCGCTCCCTCAGCTTGCGGCGCCGCCAGAACCGCCACCAGCCGGGCGGCTTCTTTTCGGCGCGGTTCTTCGGCGGTCGCATGGCCATGACAGGGATCATGATGATCGCTGTGAAGACCACGGCGACGATCGCCAGGTCGCGACGCGGAGCATTCGAGAAGGCCATGACCACAAACAGTGAGATCACCAAGCCGGAGGTGATCGTCAGACCGCTTGCCAACAACCCCGCCCAGGCAGCTCGCTTCGGATCGTACGCTTTCACAAGTCCTGCGCCCCTATGGTGTCGGCGGCCTATCATCGCAACTTGTGTGGTCGGCATCAACCCGGCGATGCGGGCGGCGTCGTGCACCCGGCGCCCGTCGGCCTGTCACGGGTGCATACCCGTAATTGCATTCGTCGCTCGCTTAACCCGCAGCCGCAGGGGAGGTCGGCATCGTGCGAATTGCACGGATCAAACACGACCTCGCCTGCGGCTGCGGGTTAAACGAGCGAGGCGCAGCTACGGAAATACACCGCCTGTCACAGTTCCCTTGACCCAACCGGCTAATCCTCCTATCGTTTCGCCCGCAATTCAGATTGTGATCGGTTCAGGGAGAGAAAATGCGAACTCCGATCGGCGCACGTCGTCCGTTTGTATTGTATTTGGCGATCATTGCCGCGTCGTTGGCGTTTGTCTACGCGGCAAGCGTCGGTGTGGCGGCGCTGGCGGCAGACGACAAGCAGGCCAAGGACAAATCGGCCAAGGACGACGACAAGGACAAAGACAAGGACAAAGACAAGGACAAAGACAAGGACGAGGCAAAGCGGCGCCGGCCGCGACTGATCGGCGATGTCACGGCCGTCGACGGCCTGCAGCCGTACGTGGTCGAGGGGGTCGGGCTCATTGTCGGGCTGGATGAGACCGGCTGCGACCCCGCGCCGGGACCTGAACGCAGCGCGCTCGAGCAAGAGATGCTCAAGCGGCCGGGCATCTCCAAGCCCGACGAGATACTCCGTTCCCCGCGCACCGCCCTGGTGCGCATCCGAGCGCGAATTCCGCCCGGCGTGCGAAGCTGCAAGACGGCGGGTTGCTGGTGTCGATCGGATCTCAAGAAGAGCCGCACGGCCGAGTCGCGGCAGCATGGCCGCCCACACCTGGGCGACACATTCGACATCGAAGTCGAGGTTCCCGCGCGCGATACGACGACCAGTCTGAAGGGCGGCTGGATGCTGGAAGCGTGGCTTACCGAGGTCCAATCGCTGCGCGGCGTCGGCCCGATCGCCGGACACGTGCGTGGACGGGCCGAAGGCCCCGTGCTGGTCAGCGCCGGCCTCGATCACGCGAGCACCAACCCGGCCGAACTGCGCCGCGGCCGCATCCTCGGCGGCGGCATCGCTCACGACGACCGCGAGTTCGCGCTCATCACCGAAGGCGACCGCACGGCGCGCTGGACCATTCTCGTCGCCGCACGCATCAACGAGCGGTTCCCCGGCCGCAACCGCGACGGCAAGCAACTCGCCGAAGCGAAAAACAACAACCTCATCGCGGTCAAGATCCCCTCCCGCTACCGACAGAACATCCCGCGTTACCTCGAGGTCGTCCGCAACATGCCGGTCAGCCAGACGCCAAACGACGAGGCCGAACGAATGCGGTGGTGGGGCGAGGAGTTGCTGGACCCCAAGACCGCTCGCAGCGCCGCGATCAGACTCGAAGGCATCGGCATCCGCGCGATCAACACGCTCAAGAAGGGTCTCGATAGCTCCGACCCCGACGTGCGGTTCTTCGCCGCCGAATCGCTGGCCTACCTCGACGAGCCGATTGCCGCAGCCGCGCTGGACGAGGCGGCTCGTGACATTCCGGAGTATCGCGCGCACGCACTGACTGCGCTCGGTTCGCTCGATGAGCCGGTGTCGCGCACGCGGCTCACAGAACTGATCCGCAACAGCGACAGCTTCGACCTGCGCTACGGTGCGTTTCGCGCTTTGCAAGTGTTGGAACCCAATGATCCGGCGATTCCGGGCATCGTCGTGGACGACCAGTTTCGCCTCAACCAGGTCGCCTCGACCGGCCGGCCGTTCGTCCACGTATCGAGCCGCGAGCGCGCCGAGATCGTGCTGTTCGGCCAGCGGCTCAAGCTCGAGACGCCGCTCTTTCTCAAGGTCGGCAACTCGATCGTGCTCAGCGCCGGTCGCAACTCGGCCGAGGTGCAAATCAGTCGCTTCGACCCGGGCCGCCCGACCCGCCGAAAAACCTGCGGGCTGGAACTCGCCGACGTCATCCGCGAAGTCGTCGACATGGGCGCCACCTATCCCGACGTAGTCGGTCTCATGGTGAACGCCGACACCCATCACAACTTGCCCGGCCGACTCGAACTCGACGCGCTGCCCGACCCGACGCGGCTAGCCACACGCCTGAACCGACTGTACGGCGCAGATGAAAAGCCTCAGGACGTCTCGATGCCGAACTTGTTCCGCTGGTTCGACAACAAGAAGCCGCGCGACAAGGACCGCATGGCGGACTCAGATGCCACGGCGCTCAAGGTCGACAACGACGCCGACGACCTGAACAAGCCCGCCAAGCCGTCGCTGATGGACCGCATCTTTCGACGCTCGGCGAATTGAAATCGACCGCGGCAATGGCCAATTGTCGGACCAGTCGGACCAGTCGGGACCGGTCGGGACCAGTCGGGACCAGTCTGATCCTTGACCACTAGCACTTAACCCTCTGCCCTTCAGCCATTTCGCCTTCCTGGCTATACTCCCGGCCTATGCTGAAACGTCTGGAAATGCTGGGTTTCAAGAGCTTTGCAGACAAGACGGCGTTCGAGTTCGGGCCGGGCATCACGTGCATCGTCGGGCCGAACGGGTCGGGCAAGTCCAACGTGGTCGACGCGATCAAGTGGGTGCTCGGCGAACAGTCGGCCAAGAGCCTGCGCGGCAAGGAAATGGCCGACGTGATCTTCAACGGCTCGGCTACTCGCCGCAGCCTGGGCCTCGCCGAAGCGACCGTGGTCTTCGACAACGCCCGTCGCCTGCTGCCACTCGACGCCGACGAGGTCCAATTCACTCGCCGCGTCTATCGAACCGGCGAGAGCGAGTATCTGATCAACAAGAACCCCGCCCGGCTGCGCGACTTTCGCGACATGTTCATGGGCACTGGCGCCGGCACCGAGGCGTACAGCGTCATCGAGCAGGGCAAGGTCGACGTGCTGCTCGCGGCCTCGACCAAGGAACGACGCGGCCTGTTTGAAGAGGCTGCCGGAGTCAGCAAGTTCAAGGCCCGCAAACTCGAAGCGCTTCGCAAGCTGGAGCACGTCGACCAGAACCTGCTGCGCGTACACGACATCATCGAGGAGGTCGAGAAGCAGCTTCGCAGCGTCAAGCTGCAGGCCGCCAAGGCCCGACGATACAAGGAACACTCCGAGCGGCTGCGCGAGTTGAGGCTCACCGTCGGCCTGGCCGACTACCACACGCTCACCGGCCAGCTCCGCGACGTCGAACAACGGACCGACGGATTGTCGCAAGACGTGATCACTCACTCGACGCGCTGCGACTCGATCGACGCCAAGCTTGTCCAGGTGCAGTCGCTTGCCGAGGAACTCGACGCGCAGATTCGCACGCTCGAAAGCACGCTCACCGACTGCCGGCAGGGCATCGCTCGGCTCGAGAGTCAGACCGCCTACCAGCGAGCCCACGGGCGCGACTTGGCCACGCAGATCGAACGGTTCCGCACGCAGTGGACCGAATTCTTTGCGAAGGTCGCCGATCTTGAAAAGCAAGTCGGCCGCATCGGGGGCGAGGCCGACCGGTTTGAGGCCCGTTGCCGCGAGAGCCGCGCGGCCGTCGACGCCGAGTCCGCGGCAGTCGAGCAACTGCGCGCCGATATCGACGCGCGGCACGATCGCGTCGAGCAGCTCAAGAGCGACGTCATGGAATCCATGCATGCCGCCGGCCGCCTCCAGAACGAACTGACGGCAGTCGACAGCCAGGAAAAAACCCTGCTGGCCCAGCGGCAACGGCTGGTCGGGCGGTGCAACGCCGCGGCCGGGCCGATCGCCGAGATCACCGCTCAAGTAGCCGCAATGGCCGACGAGTTGGCCGTGAGCCAGCGCGAACAAGACAACTCACGTACACAACTGGCGACGATCGCCGACGAGATCGATGCGGCCCGGGTCGCCGTGCACAGCGCGACCGAGCGGATCGCCAAGCTGCGCGAACAGCGCAGCGGCGTGGCGGCCCGGATCGAGGTACTCGACAACCTCGATCGACGCAAGGAAGGCGTCGCCTCGGCGGTGCAGCGGGTGCTTGGCCTGCCCCAGTTCGCCGCCAACGTGGTCGGCATCGTCGCCGATCTGATCGAAGTCGACATTGAGAACGCTGCGTGCATCGAGCGAGCACTGGGCGATCGCACGCAACATATCGTCGTCCGTCGCCAGGCCGGTGTGGTCGAACTCATCGGCCAACTCGCGAATCGACTCGCCGGACCCGTCAGCTTCCTGCCGCTCGATCGGCTGCGGGCGGTCCCAGGCCCCGGACCGACCCCCAGCCCCGAGCGCCCAGCCGCGAGTCCTGCAATCATCGCGCGGGCGGATGCGCTCGTCCGGACCTCGCCCGACCTGACGGCGCTTGCAGCTCATCTGCTAGGCAACACATACGTAGTTCGCGACCTGGCGACGGCGCTGGAGCTGGCCGGCCAGGTCGGGCCGGACGCACGACTGGTCACGGCGGCCGGCGACCTCGTCGAGCCGGACGGCACCATCACCACGGGCGACACCGATACGGCCGCGGGACTGGTCTCGCGCAAGAGCGAACTGCGTTTACTTCGCGAACAAGAAGGCGCGCTCGAACAACAAGTCGCACACCACGAGCGAGAACTGACTCAGCTCGTCGAACGACTGGATCGGTTGGAACAGGACGAGGACGTGTGCCGGACGCGCGTGACGGCGGCCGGCGATCGGCTCGCCGAACTGCGTCACGTGCTTGCCCAACGCCGCCAACAGCTCGCCAGCCTGGAACAGGAAAACGCCGTCAATCGCAGCGAGATGGCCGCGATCGACTCGGACCTCGCCCGCCTGGCTGCCGACCGCACGGCCGTGCAGCATCGTCTGGCCGAGAACGAACAAGCGGCCCGCGAAATCGAACAGCTCATTCGCCGGCAGGAGGCCGACGTCCATGAGGCGCAGGCCGAGCTTGACGCACGCGACCAGGAACTCACGGCGGCGAGGATCGAACTGGCCAAGGCCGATGGGCAACTCGCCGGGTTGCGCCAGCGGCTCGGGTCGCTGCGAGCCGAACTCGACGAGCGGCTGCGCGTGCAACGCGAGACCCGCGAGCAAATGGACGCGGCGGCTCAACAAGAGCGGGCGTGCCAGCGTGAGATTCTGGCCGCATCCAGTCAATTGGCGACATTGTATTTGACCAAGGACCGGATCACTCGCGAGGTCGCCGTGCTGGCCGATCGCCGCGAAGGCCTGCGCAGCCAGCGCCAGTCGCTGGCGAGCGAGAGCCAATCGGCACGCGAGACTCTGCAAGAGTTGCAGTCGGAGTTGCACCAGCGCGAACTCGAGGCCGCCGACATGCGGCGCCAGCTTACGTCGCTCGTAGACCGCATTCGCGAGGACTATGAGCTGGACCTGACCGAGCGGTACGAAGGCTACACGCCCGAAGCGACGCTCGACCGCGACGCAGTGCAACACGAGGTGCAAGAGCTGCGTCGCAAGATCGCCGGCCTGGGAAACGTGAACATGGAGGCGCTCGCCGAGTTGGAGGAGCTCGAGACGCGGGCGACTACGTTGCGGGCTCAGCTCAACGACCTGAACCAGAGCAAGGCCACGCTCGATGAGATCATCCGCAAGATCAACCAGGACAGCCAGCGGATGTTCATGGAAACGCTCGACGCGGTGCGCGGTCATTTCGGCGAGTTGTTCCGCAAGCTGTTCGGCGGCGGCCGCGCCGACATTCTGCTCGAGAATGAAACCGATGTCTTGGAAAGCGGCATCGAGATCGTCGCCCGCCCGCCCGGCAAGGAACTGCGGTCGCTTTCGCTGCTCTCGGGCGGCGAGAAAACTTTGACCACCGTAGCGCTGCTGATGGCGGTGTTCCGGTCGAAGCCGACGCCATTCTGCGTTCTGGACGAGGTCGACGCCGCGCTCGACGAAGCCAACATCGACCGCTACGCCACGTTGCTGCGCGATTTCAGTCGCGACGCCCAATTCATCATGATCACGCACTCGAAACGCAGCATGACGTGCGCGGACGTCTTGTATGGCGTGACCATGCAAGAGTCGGGCGTCTCGAAGCGGGTCTCGGTCCGGTTCGAGGACGTCGGCGAGCAAGGCGAGATCAGCGCCGCGGCCGTCGATCGCGATACTTCGGAACCACCTCCGGCCACCGAAACCGAGGCGGCCTAGCCCTCAAACAAGCGAACTTTGGAGTGCGGCGGCTTGACACCGCTTTGGATTGCCTGAGCCTTCCGCGCGGATCGATCCAAAGCGGTGTCAAGCCACCGCACTCCAAAACTTCGCTCGGCCACGATGATCGTCGTCGATTTGAATTGGCCGAACAATCCTCGCTTGTTTGAGGCCTAGCAGGTCGCCACTCCCCAAGCTCGCACCGGTTTGCTACGCCAACACGTCGTGGATCACGCGGCCGTGCACATCGGTCAGGCGCCGGTCGATGCCGTTGTGACGGACTGTGAGTCTCTCGTGATCTATCCCGAGCAGGTGCAAGATCGTGGCGTGTAGGTCGTAGCAATAGGCGACGCCGTCGACGGCTCGGTAGCTGTACTCATCGCTCATGCCGTACGATGAGCCGCCGCGGATGCCGGCCCCGGCGAGCCAGCCGACGAACGTGCCGCCGTTGTGGTCGCGGCCTGTGGCGCCCTGAGTGAACGGCATGCGGCCGAACTCGGTGCTCCAGACGAGCAGCGTGTCCTCAAACATGCCGCGCGAGCGCAGATCGCGAACCAGGCCGGCGATCGGTTTGTCCACCATACCGGCGATGAACGGCAGCTCGGTGTGGATGTTGCTGTGGTTGTCCCAATTGCCACCGGCGCCGTCCATGCCGCTCCAAACCTGCACGAAGCGCACGCCCCGTTCAATCAGCCGGCGTGCGATCAGGCAGCGGCGCCCGAAGTCCTCGGTCGCCTGGTCGTCGAGTCCATAGAGTTTCTTCGTCGCGTCGGTCTCGCCGCGAACGTCGAGCGCCTCGGGTGCGCCGAGTTGCATTCGTGCGGCGAGCTCGTAGGCTTCGATGCGCGACTCGAGTCGCGAGTCGTCGGGCCGCTCGGCCGCGTGCCGCCGGTTCAATCGCGCCAGCAGTTCCAGCGTGTCGCGATCGCTGTCGCGCGTCACGAAGTCGCCCGACTTGCCGGGCGCCATGTCGGCGATCGGCACCGGCGACCCAACGTTGATGATCGTCCCCTGATGTTTGAGCGGCAGGAAGCCCGATGCGAAGTTGGCCTTGCCGTTGTACGGCAGCCCGCGCGCGTCTGGCAGCACGACGAATGTGGGAAGGTTGTCGGTCAGGCGCCCGAGGCCATAACTCATCCACGCACCGAGGCACGGAAAGCCGGGCACGAGGAACCCGGTGTTCATCATCAGGCTGGCCAGGCCGTGTACATTGCTCTTTGAGGCCATCGCCATCAGGAACGCCATCTCGTCGACGCACTCGGCCAGGTGCGGAAACACGCTGCTGACCCAGCGGCCGCACTGACCGTACTGCTTCCAGGTGAACGGGCACTTCATGATCGCACCGGGCGTGCTGGTCGCGGCGGCCTTGATGCCGAAGTCCACCTTCTCACCGTGCCGCTTTTCCAGTTGCGGCTTGTAGTCGAACGTGTCCATCTGACTCGTGCCGCCATTCATGAACAATTGAATGACGCGGCGCACCCGCGGCGGATGCTGCGGCAGGCCAAGCGGCGAATTGTCCGCGCGGGGCCGCGCGGCCGAATCGTCTGCGAGCAGTCCCTCGCGCTGCAGCAGCGCAGCCAAGGCGATGCCGCCCAAGCCGCCGCCGAACTGCCAGAGGAATTCGCGACGCCCGGTCGGCGTGGCGGCATAGGAGGTTCTGGTCATGCGCGAATCACTCTACAAAGAGAAACTCGTTGCTGTTCAGGATCAGCCGGCACAGGTTGGCCAGTCCGTGCCTCGTGACGTACGGCCGCAATTCGGTTAGCTCATCTGCGCTCGGCGGTCGGGCCAGCGCCAGTTCGTAGGCCGCCGCAATCTGCCGGTCCAGGTCCGCGCTCGTGCTTCGCACTTGTTCAGCGAAGTGCCGGCTGTGTCGCAACGTGAATTCGTTGTTCAAGAGGGCCAGCGCCTGAAGCGGCGTGATCGACACGTTGCGCACCGCGGTAAGCTGCTGCGGGTCGGCGCAATCGAACGAGTCCATGAACGGGTCGGGAATCGAGCGGAACAGGTAACGATAGACGCTGCGGCGGCCGGCGCCGGGCGAGTCCCAGTCGAAGCCGGCGTAGTCCAGCTTCGGCGTCACGCCCGTCCCGCCGCTCTGATTGAACTGCCGCACCGACGGGCCGCCCATCGCGAGATCCAACCGGCCGGCGACGAACAGCACCGCGTCGCGCAGCGACTCGGCGTCCAGCCGCGAGCGATTCATGCGCCAGAGGTAGCGGTTGTCGGAATCGGACGGTTGGTGACTGGCCGCCGAACTCTGGCGATACACGGCGCTGGTGACGATCAGCCGATGCAGTTGCTTGAGCGATCCGCCGCGATCGCGAAAGCTGGCCGCGAGCCAGTCGAGCAGTTCGCCGTGAGTCGGCGCCGCGCCCATGCGGCCGAAATCGTTGGGCGTGGCCACGATGCCGCGGCCGAAGTGGTAGTGCCAGACGCGGTTCACGATCGATCGCCACGTGAGCGGATTGTGCGGGTCGCTGATCCATTCGGCCAGCGCCGCGCGGCGGGCCGCTTCGTCTTGAGGGTTGGTTAGCGCGAAGCGACCGCGCAGCTCCGACACGCATTCCAGAGCGCCCGGCGCGGCTAACTCCAGCGGCTGGTGGATGTCGCCTCGCTTGAGCACATGAACAGGCCGCGGCTCGCCCAGCGGCCGATGACCGCCGACAGGCTCGAACTCGGCCGCGCCGGCAAACACGACGCTTAGCTTCGGCAGCGCGCTCAGTTGCCGCTGGAGTTTCTCCTTCGTCACGAATGCTGCGAGTTCAAGCTGCTCGGACTTGGTTCGCGCGGGAAACGGCGTGGCCAGCGTGCGCACCAGTGATTCGCTCAGCGGCGTCGCCGCCACCGGCCGCGGTGCGTCAGTTGCAGCGAGCCGGATGCGACCGATCAAGTGGCCGCCGCCGTGAAGTTGTTCGAGTACGAATATCAGGCGCACGCCGTCGGCCGCGGCGAGATCCTCCTTGAGTTCAAACACGGCCTGGTGCGACTCGCCGACCTTCGGATAGATGCCCCAGGCCGTGGCCGGGTTCCCGTCGAGCGCGTGTTCAATACGCCAGCCGTCCTGATTGAAGTCGGCGGTCGGGCTCTGAAGTGCGATCGGGCGGCCGGCGACTTCCGCAGCGCTGCCCGTGGCGGAGGCTGTGAGCTTGAACTCGCTGAGATGCAGGTTGCCGTTGTCCTGTCGGCCAGGACCTTGCTTCGACAGGCTCTCGTCGGTCAGCACTTCGATGCGCACCGCGGTGATTCGCGGCAGTCGCACGTCGGCGGCGATCGTGTACGTGTCCTTCTCGGGGCGCGGCCCCGTCGACAACACTGAACTGTCGGGCTGCGGAACGAGCATGGCTCCGCCAACCGACTGGACGCTGGCCGGTTGCAGAATCGTCCAACGAACGGCGCCAGTCTGCATGGCCTCTTCCCAGCGCAGCACATCCGCCTGAACTTCGGGCCGCCGCAACATCTCGATCATCGCTTGGTCGCGTCGTTCGAGCGCGGCCAATCGGTCGTTCAGTGCCTTTCGCTCGGCGCGGACGGCCGGGTCGGGGTCGTATCGGCGATCGGCCCGGCCGATGCCGGCGAACACGGCCTGAAGGCCGTAGTAATCGCGCTGCGTGATCGGATCGAACTTGTGGTCGTGGCAGCGAGCGCACTGCACGGTCAGGCTGGTGAACGTGGCCATGGCCGTGGCGACCATGTCGTCGCGATCGACGTAATAGGCGATCTGACGGTCGATGCTCTCGGCCTGGATTTCCTGCAGCGAGCTGCGGTCCCACGGTCCGGCGGCGATGAAACCGAGTGCGGGCGTCAGCGATTGTTCGTCGTGGTAGAAGACGTCGGCGGCGAGTTGCTCTTGGATGAACCGGGCGTACGGCACGTCGCGGTTGAAGGCGCTGATCAGGTAGTCGCGATAGGGCCAGGCGTTCTCGCGCAGGCTGTCGTTTTCGAATCCATGCGATTCGCCGAAGTGTACCACGTCCATCCAGTGTCGCGCCCAGCGCTCGCCGTAGCGCGGGCTGGCGAGTAGTCGATCGACCAGTCGTTCATAAGCGTCGGGGGCCGGGTCGTTCAGGAACTCGCGGACGTCATCCGGCGACGGCGGTAAGCCCGTGAGATCGAAGAAGACGCGGCGAACGAGCGTGCGTCGGTCGGCCTCGTCAGCCGGCGCAAGCCCGTGCTCGTGCAGCTTGGCCAAGACGAACGCATCGACCGGCGTGCGCGGCCACGAGTCGCCGAGCGCCTTTGGCTTGGTCGCATCGGCGTCTCGCGCGACGGACGGTGGACTCGCGATGGCGATCGGCCTGAGCGACCACCAATCGGGTTGGGCGGCGGTCAGCGCGTCCGGCCGCCCCGGCGCGGGTTCGTCACCAAACGCCGCCAACGCGCATATCAGAGTAAGTAAAGCGGTTGCCAGTCGCATCAGCGCCTCTTGGGTGTGGCCTCCCGTCAATTGGGGGCTGGGGAACGCCCCATACGCCAGTCGCGTGTCCGGTGGGTCAGCACCATTTAACCGCGGCAAACGACCATTGGCCAGACGACTGATGTCAGCGAGATTGGTTTCCAGGGGCCTGCACTTGATATCGACTCGCGCCGCTTCGCGGCTGGGGAATAACCTGGCCGTGCGGCGCATCCTAATCAGCAGAAGCTTGTCATCGAGTCCGACCACGTCAGGTCGTCGGCTCGTTCCGCCAACTCATTTCTGGAGGGCCGCCATGCGCGCGTTGTCATCGTCCAGCGTGTTTGTCGCGATGTTGATGATTGGCTGTGCCGAACACGGTCGCAACGTGGGGGGCCTGAGCCATGCTCCGGCGGCCAGTCCGGTTGATTCGGCTGGCATGATGCGCGCCCCGGCGGCGGGCGAGGAACTGCAGCCGCCGGACTTCAACACCGAGGCGTACGACCGCATCGACGACAACCCGTTCCTGGCCGCGACTCAAAACCCACTCTCCACCTTCTCCATCGACGTCGACACGGCATCGTACGCCAACGTGCGGCGGTTCTTGAACCAGGGGACTCTGCCGCCGAGGGACGCCGTGCGAATCGAGGAGCTGATCAACTACTTCACGTACGACTATCCGGCGCCCGACGATGGTTCGCCGTTTTCGGTGTTGGTCGAGGCGGGCGGCTGTCCGTGGAACGATGAACATCGACTGGTCCGGATCGGCCTCAAAGGCAAGGAGATCGCCGACGACCAGCGGCCACCGAGCAACCTGGTGTTCCTCATCGACGTGTCCGGATCGATGCAGCCGCCGAACAAGCTGCCGATGCTCAAGTCGGCCCTGAAGATGCTCGTAGGCCGATTGAACGAGAATGACCGAGTGGCGATCGTCGTCTACGCCAGCGCGACCGGACTGGTGCTGCCTTCGACCACGTGCGACAGCAAGGACACGATCTTGGCCGCGCTCGATCGGTTGCAGGCGGGCGGCTCGACGAACGGCGGGGCGGGCATTCAGTTGGCCTACGACACCGCCGCCGCTCACTTCATTCCCGGCGGCACGAACCGCGTGATTTTGGCGACCGACGGCGACTTCAACGTCGGCGTGACGAACCAGGGCGACCTGACGCGGCTGATCGAAGAGCGGGCCAAGACCGGCGTCTTCTTGAGTGTGCTCGGATTCGGCATGGGCAACCTCAAGGACTCGACCATGGAGAAACTCGCCGACCGCGGCAACGGCAACTACGCCTACATCGACACGCTCGACGAGGCGCGCAAGGTGCTGGTCGAACAGATGGGCGGCACGCTGGTGACGATCGCCAAGGACGTGAAGATACAGGTCGAGTTCAACCCGGCGCGGGTGGCGGCCTATCGCCTGGTCGGCTACGAGAACCGGCTGCTTCGCGCCGAGGACTTCAACGACGATCGGAAAGACGCGGGCGAGATCGGCGCGGGGCACACGGTGACGGCGCTCTACGAGATCGTGCCCGCGGGCAAGTCCGTACCGGTTTCGCGTATCGACCCGCTCAAGTATCAGCAGTCGACGCCGCCGGCCGACACGCGATCCAGCGACGAACTTCTGACGGTGAAGCTTCGGTTCAAGAGTCCGGAAAGCGATTCGAGTGATCGCTTGGAGCTGCCGCTGGTGGACGAAGGCCGCAGTTTTAGCGAAACGTCCGCCGACTTTCAGTTTGCGTCGTCGGTGGCGGCCTTCGGCATGATCCTGCGCGACTCGGCCTATCGTGGATCCGCGACTATCGACGCCGTGATCTCGATGGCCGAAGCCGCCCGTGGCGCCGACAAGGAAGGCTATCGCCAAGACTTCATCAAGCTGGCGAAGCTCGCCAAGGCCATCCGCGGCTGATCGAAGAGGATCAACCACAAAGGGCACAAAGGGCACAAAGAAGAGATGGAAGACGGAGCAGATCCCAGCCGAAGGGAAGGTGACAGGTCCGAACGCGAAGTATCCGCCTCCGCCCGTTGTGTACTTCGTGCGCTTTGTGGTTTTTTCTCCAGCTTGTTCTCCCACACATCACAACCAAGACCGCCGGTTCGGGTCGCGACGGCGAACGCGGGAACATAGAATGGCCGGCATGGAGCACGCGATCTCATGTGCCGGGCTGGTCAAGCAGTATCCCGGCAAGCCGCCGGTCGAGGCCGTCAAGGGGCTTGATCTCGAAGTGCAGGTGGGCGAGTGTTTCGGGCTGCTTGGCCCAAACGGCGCAGGCAAGACCACGACGATTGAGATTCTCGAAGGGTTGCTCGACGCGACGGCGGGCGACGTCCGCGTGCTCGGCCTGCGCTGGGGCGAGCGCGACGACGAGATCAAGCAACGCATCGGCATCTCGCTGCAAGAGACTCGGCTGTCGGAAAAGCTGACGGTGCGCGAGACACTCACGCTGTTTCGCAGCTTCTACCGCAGCGGCATCACGCCCGATGAGGCGATCGCCCGCGTGTCGCTCGAAGAAAAGGCCGACACGTGGGTGAAAAAACTCTCCGGCGGCCAACGGCAGCGTCTCGCCGTCGCGTGTGCGTTGGTCGGCGACCCGGAGTTGCTCTTTCTCGACGAGCCGACGACCGGCCTCGACCCTCAGTCGCGCCGCCAGTTGTGGGAGATCATCCGCCGGTTCCGCAGTCTAGGCCGCACCGTGTTGCTGACCACGCACTACATGGACGAGGCCGAGCGACTCTGCGACCGCGTGGCGATCGTCGATCACGGCAAGGTGATCGCGCTGGGCCGGCCGCACGAACTGATCGCCGGCCTGGGCGGCGAACATGTCATCGAATTCTCGCTGGCCGGCAACGGCCGATCCGCATCCGATCCCACGGCGCTGGCTAGTCTGCCGGCGGTGCGGTCGGTGCATCAGGAGGGCGAGTTGACGCGCCTGGCCGTGTCGGAGCCGCACGTCGCGCTGCCCGCGCTGCTCGGACAACTCAGCTCGCTCGGCCACGAACTCGCCAGTCTGACCACGCGCCACGCGAGTCTCGAAGACGTATTCGTCACGCTGACCGGACGTCACCTGCGCGAGGCGGACGAGGATTGATCCGATGCTGCGCGACCACCCGCTGATTCAGATCGTCCTGGCCCGGCACCGCGAGTTCTATCGTGAGCCTGAGGCGGTCTTCTGGGTGTTTGTGTTCCCGTTGCTCATGACCGTCGGGCTGGGCGTCGCGTTTCGCAATCGGCCGGTCGAGCGCATCACGGTCGACGTGCAGTCGGCCGACGGCGCGGACCGAGCGGCCGAGGCGCTGCGTCGCGGCGATAAGTTCGTCGTCGAGCGCAACGACGAGTCGACGTGCCGGGCGCGGCTGCGAACCGGCAAGACGGCGATCGTCGTGGTTGCACGCGGATCGACCGAGCCTCGCTACGAGTACATCTACGACCCGACGCGGCCCGACAGCGTGCTGGCTCGCCGCGAGGTCGACGACGTGCTGCAGCGAGCGGCCGGCCGCACCGACCCAGCCCACGTCGACGACACCGAATTCAACGAGCCCGGCGCGCGATACATCGACTTTCTCATCCCCGGCCTGTTGGGCATGAACCTGATGGGCGGCGGCCTCTGGGGAATCGGGTTCGTCACCGTGGACATGAGAATCCGCAAGCTGCTCAAGCGGTTCCTGGCCACACCGATGCGCAAAGGACATTTCCTGGCCGGCCTGATGGTGAGCCGCATGTTGTTCATGATCCCCGAGATTCTCGTGCTGCTCGTGTTCGCTCGCATCGCGTTCGGCGTGGTGAATCACGGCAGCTACCTGGCCGTCGTCGGGCTGGTCGTGCTCGGCGCCGTTACGTTTTCCGGCGTCGGCCTGCTGGTCGCAAGCCGCGCGAAGACGCTCGAAGCGGTCTCGGGACTGATGAACCTGATCATGTTGCCGATGTGGTTGCTGTCGGGCATTTTCTTTTCCGCCGAGCGATTCCCCGCGGCGGCTCAGCCGTTCATCAAGGCGCTGCCGCTCACCGCGCTCAACGATGCGCTACGCTCTGTGATGTCGGACGGCGCGGCGCTTACGAGCCAGGGCCCGGAACTCGCAATCCTCGCGGGCTACGCGGTTGTGACATTCGCGCTCGCCCTGTCGTGGTTCCGATGGAACTAAATAGCCTTGCACGATTCTGGGACAGTAGCCCGACGCGCCAGCGAGGGAGCACATGGCGAAATCACAAGAAATCAGGCCCGGTCCCTCGCTGGCGCGTCGGGCTACTGTCCCTGCGGACTCCCAGAATCACGCAAAGCCATTTAGCGCCGGCCGCCGACGAAGGCGCTCAGCAAGATCACGGCGATGGCCGCCCACACCAGCCACTGCCAGCGCGTCACGGCGATCGCGAGCCGCTCGCGCCCATTCGCAGGGCGGCTCGTCAGGTATTCGCGCGGCACACGCTCTTTGTAGTGGGCGTTGCCGGGCGTGGTCCAATAGAGTGAGTTGAATCGGCCGGGCGCGGCCGATCGTACGTCCAGGCTGTGGAATCCGGCGTCGATCGCCAGGACCCGTACGCCGACGCGGCCGTTGTGGCTTGCAAAGAGCGGCTGACCGTCCAGAACAAACTCGGTTGCGGGCGGTCCGAAGGGACCGTGTTGCAAGAAGGTGTATTCACCCTTGAGCGGCGCGTAGAGTGTGCCCGACAGGCGGTGTAGGGTTGCGTCGCCGGCGAGACCGTGAAACTGCGCGGGGACGTGGACATCTGACGTGGTGTACCGTCGGTCGCTCGGCCAGGTCGCCAACCGAATGATCCACCTGGGCGACGTGGCCATGCACAACGCCGCCGCGAGGCAAAGAAACTGAACCGGGGTCGCGCGCGGGATGATTCGTCGGAAGTCGTTCACCGCCAGTCGCGCCGCTCGGACCGTCCACCACGATGCCGCGAGGCAGCCGAGCGCCAGACTGGACCACAGTGCGGCGAGCATGACTCGATGCATCGGCGCGGCCCGCCACGCGCGGCACACGAGCAAGTCACAGCGTGCTTCCGTTTCGACGCCCCACGGCCCGGTCTGCGGCACGTAGATCGCCTCATTCTCGTTGCCGCCGACGATCGGCCAGATCGCCGAGCGATCGCCCGTCGGGTCCGCGATCGCCCCGACCAGTTGAATGGCCACGCTCGCCGCGAGGATGAGGACGATCGCGACTCGTTGCCCCGGCGGCTCGTCGGCCCAATCGTGGAAAGCCCACGCGAGCGGCATCACCATCAGCGGCATGATCGGCACGAGCAGGCGCGGACCCCAACTCCAGCCGCCGTGCCACGTCCACCAACAGGCCGCGAGCACCGTCAGTGTGGCCGTAACGCCCGCCACGAGAAATCCGGTGGCCGCGTCCTTGCGCATCAGCCGCGGCAACAGTGCGACGCCGGCCAGCGCCGCCGGCGCGAACCACGCCAGCCCCTTGCCGGGCGCGACCAGCAAACCGGCGAGGCCGATCCAGAGCGGCGTCGTGAACCCTTCGTCGCCGTAGTCGCCTAGCAGCCAATGATCGCCGCGCAGCCAGTTCACCATGACGTTGAAGCCAATCCCCGCCGCCGCGCCTGCACACAGCCACTGGATGTTCCGCCCCGGCCGCTCAAGAAAACGTCGTGCGTGCAGCACGAGCAGCGGCAGCAACACGACGAGCTCAAGACGCACGCCCAGCAGGAACGCAAACGACACTCCCGCGCGTGCCGCCGCGCCCGTGGCCGATGCCATGACGACGCAGACAAGCGCCAGCGCGGTCATCGGCTGGCCGTAGAGGCTCGATGAGTACGGCAGCGCGAGCGTGCCCACGCCGAAGACGATCGCCGTGCCGAGCGCGGCGGCCGTGCCGATGCCCAACCGAACCAAACCGGCGAACAGCACGACAGCCGTTGCTGCCGTGACGAACGCCGTGGACATGCACACGGCGGTGTGACGCACGTCGAGCGGCGGGTCGGGCGAGCCGGCTTGCGCCGTGCTCTGCGTCGCGCCGGCAAGTCCGCCGCGCCCGGCCAACAGGTCGCCGACGACGTAGAACGGAACGCCCCACAGCGACGGCAGCACGCTGTATCGCGAATACCGCCTGTCGAGGCCGGGCACTTGCAATCGCATCGAAGCCGATTCGGCCAGCGACTCGGCGGTGCCGTAGACGTGCCATTCATCGACACTGGTGATCCGGCCGCGAGCCAGCATCAGGTACAGGCACGCCAGCGTCGCAAACAGGCCCCACGCGACGCGGCGAGTAGACGCATCCTCCGCACGGTGGACGGCATGCCCGCCGCCGACGCTGGTCATTGTCGAGACCCCCGGTTCGGCATGGCGGCAGAATACGCCGCTGGGCCATTGCCGCACAACTGCTGCTGCAGTCGCTGAACAGCCATTGCACGATCGCTGTTGGAATCCGCGAGTCTCCGGCTGTACCATGTCGGCGTCCTTCACCAGTGGGGAGTTCCGTGCGATGAACAATCGCCCGGCAGATACACCGGCGATACTCGTCCGAAGCTCGTGGATCCACACTCATGCGCGAATGCCCTGGGGCGATCCGTGCAGCGACCCAGCTTGAGTCTGCCTAACCGATACTCAGTTTTCGATGCGGGTGCCGATCGTCGCCAGTTCGAGGAGCCGGTCGGCCGGTTCGCGGGCGGTCCAGCAGAGGCCGCGGAGCAGGAGGATGCGAAAGAGCGGGTCGTCGTAGGTCCAGGTGTAGTGGCCGAGGATCGAGACGAAGATGCGGCCGCCACCGTGCTCACGCGCCCAGAGAAGCGGCCGCGGCTCGTCTTCTTCGATCGCGCCGAGTCGCCCGTCATGTTCCAGTAACTCTCATCGACGAAGTGGACTCGTTCGAGTCCGTGCGCGCGATCGAACTCGCGCGTGGTCGGGTGTTTCGAGTCTGCGAACACCAGGTCGAGCGGGCCGTGGCGGTAGCGAGTGGTGCGCATGCTCGCGACCAGTCCGATGCGGTCTGCGAGCGCGTCGGGGGCGGACCCGCCGTTGGTCGCGAAGTGAATGTAGACCAGCCCACCGCCACGCGCGAGGAACCGGTCGAGATCGGCCGCCTTGTCGGCGTTCCACGACGGGTTCGCGGAATTGAACATGATTACGTCGGCCTTCGCAAACTGGTCGCCAGTCGGCCAGCCGCTCGACTCGCTGACCGTCACGTGGTCGGCGAGGCGCAGCAGCCGCGACCAACGACTTTGCCACATTGGGTAATCGTGCTCGTCCGGCCCGTGGTCTTTCGGTCCGGCGACCAGCGCGACGTGCAGCGGCCGGTTCGCACCGGTCGACGGCGGGGTGTCCTTCAGCAGCGGCTCGATATCCGCACGGCGACGCGGCGGCGGAACATCGCGACGCGTGAACTTGGTCGGTTCGAGCGGGTCGGTCATCAGAAACGTGATGAGGTCGCGGACCGCGGCGGCATCGAGCTTCTTGCCGATGTCCGCGGGCATCGCGGAAAGCGGAGACGGCTTCAACTCCTCGATCGCCGATTTCGCAATGGCGATTTCCTTACCCGTCGGGTCGCCCAGCACGACCGTCTCGCCGGCCGACTCGACGAGCACGCCGGAAAGCACGCGGCCGTCCTTGAGCGCGAGCGTGTAGCCGACGTGGCACGCGATCGTCTGGTTCATCGCGACATAGCCCGCGCCGGTTTTGGTCAGCTTCGTGCGAAATATCTTGCCGCGCGATTCACCGCACACGAGTGCGTCGCCCGCCCACCACGCCGGGCCGAACGCCGTGCGAGCCTTGTGGGGCAGGCTTCCAACCTGCCGACCGCTCGTTGGCAGGTTGGGAACCTTCCCCACGTCGCATGGTTCGTTGAAGACCAGGCCGCACGTTGATTGATGTTGCGGGCCGTAATCGAAGACGCTCGGTTCGTCGATCACGCCGGGCAAATACCGCGGGTGCCGAGGCGGAAAGCCGTAGTGCCGGCCGGGCTGAATGTGTAGCAGTTCGTCGAACGGATTGCCGTTCGGCAGCCACGTCGCCCCTTCTTGCTCCGATGCGAACAGGTCGCCGTGCCGGTTGAAGGCCAGCGCGACGGGGAAGCGAGTTCCGGTGCAGACGATCTCGCGATGGCTGAAGTCGGGCGCGACGCGAAGCACCGTGCCGCGTTCGCTCGTGCCGTCATAGTGCGACCTGCCTTGCTCGTCGAGCAGGTAGCCGTTTGCGTAGTTGGCCGTGCCGAGCGCGAAGTAAACGCTGCCGTCAGGCGCGAGTGCGACGCCGATGGCATCCACGTTTTGCGGGATTTCTTTCCAGCCGGTCGCGACGATCACTTCGCGGTCGGCTCGATCGTCGCTGTCGGCGTCCACGATGAGCGAGAGCTTCCCCTTGGATGCGACGAACACGCCGAACCCGCCCGCCGGCAGCGCGGTCGCGTGTTTGTAACCGCGCGGCACGAGCGCGATACCAATCGGACCACGCAGGCGGCCTTGGTTGTCCCAGAACAGTTCCGCCCGATCTTCGAGCCCGTCGCCGTCGGTGTCGGACAGCAGATGGATGTTGCCATCGTAACCCAGCGCGACGAGTTTGCCGTCATGCCGGTAGCGGACGTTGTTGACGTTGTTCAGTTCGACGGGCAATTCGCGCGCAGTGAAGCCGGGCACGAGCATCTGCACGAGCGGCGCGTCGTCGATCGGTTTGAGACGCCGGCCGCCGCGCCGATCGCCGGCCGCGATGGCCTCGGTCAGTCCGGCGTGCTTGCGGGCGAGGTACTCGCGCACGGCCGACCGCTCGGCGGCGCTGAGCACGCGGTCGTAGAGCAACACTTCGGCAATGTCGCCATCGAGAAATCCGCCCGCGGCCGGCGGTTCGGGAGAGTTCGAATACACGCGCGCGGCGACGAGCAGGCCGTCAAGCTTCATGGTGCCCGCCTGTCTCTTACGCGTGCCCACCGCATTGCCGTCGATCGTCAGTCGCACGCCTGCGTCACCCGCTGCGCACGACACTTCAATCGTGTGGAATTCGGCGAAAGCGAAAGATCGGTCGAGCAGATCCGCCGCGCCGCCGAACCCTTTGCCTTCAACATTGATTTGATCGAACTGGTCCGACGCCGGGCCGCTCATATCGATCGTAAAGCCGGTCGTGTAATCATTCTTACCGGTCTCGTGCCCGGCCAACAACCCGCGGAAGAATCCGGTGTTCGATCGCGGCGCGGCGACAATGAAAGCCGTGAACGACTCGACCTGCCTGCCGAGCGGCTCGGCTGAAAGAAAATCGTTTTGACCATCAAATCGCACGACCGTCCGATCTCGGGCCACCAGGCAACGCGGTTGCGAATCTTTGACGGCCTGCACGAAATTCAGGCCGCCGCCGGACCCGTCGTACCAGACATCGATCGCCGCGCCGTGCACAAGCGCGGGTTTGCCATGCGCCTGCCACGCGGCCGCCTGCCGGCTGGCGTCGAGCCACACGACAAGCCCACGGCGCGCGGGCAATTGCGGGTCAGCCCATTTTTCAGATTCGCCACCGTTCCCGATCTGCATGAATCCGGCGATCACGCAAGCGGCAATTCCACAGGTTCGGATGCACATGACGCGATCCTCCTTCACGCACCAATCAACCGCCACACAAGCACGACCTAGCGCCCGCGAGAGAGGTCAATTCAGCGGCTGCGAGCTGCGCAGGTAAGCGAACAGGTCGCGGACCTGCTGGTCGGTGAATTGGTTGAGCTGGCCTTCGGGCATGATCGACGTGCGTACCACTTGCATCTCTTCGATCTCTTCGCGAACGATCGAGAACGTCTGCCCGTCGGCGGTGCGCAGGACGACGAGACGCTTGTCCTGGTCGATCAGGAAGCCGTTGACTGTGCGACCGTCGGCGGTGGCGACCAGGTAGTTCTCGTAGCCCTCGCGAATCTCGGCGCTCGGATTGACCACGTGCAACAGCAGGCCGTCGAAATCGTCGCGGCGGTAGCTGGTCAGGTCGGGTCCGATCTTGCCGCCCTCATCGAACAGTGTGTGGCACTTGCCGCACTGGTTCATGTAGACCTTCTTGCCGGCTGCGGGGCTTCCGGCCGCGGCCCGGACCACGGACGCGACACGATCGATCTCCTTGCGCGCGGCGTCGGTCGTGAGCGGCTTGATCTCGCCCCAGTGCTTGGCGATGAGCGCGGCGATCTGGTCGTCGCGGTGGACTTGGAGTTTCTGAACAGTTTCGGGTGGAAACGTGCGCGGGTCGATGCGGCCGGCGTCGACCGCGTCGAGCAGCGACCGCGTCCACGCGCGGCGGCTCGCGAGCAGCGTTTGGGCCGCGGCGCGCAGATCGTCGTTGACCTTCGAGTAGATTTCGAGCACGGCAGCGGCGATGCCGCCGTCGTCGTAACGTTGCAACGAAGTGATCGCCGCGCCGCGCAGGGCGTCGTCGGTCGCCTCGCGCACGATCTTCACGAGCGCGGGCACGCTGGCCGGTTGCCGGACCTCGCCGAACAGCCCGATCAGTTGAAGCTGCGCCGACTTGTCCGCCTTCGGATCGGCGATGGTGCGGATCGCCTCGTCGATCGCATCCGCCCGGCCCTGGCGCACGCCGAGCACGACCGACTTGCCTCCGTGCTTGGCCAGCGCCTCGGCCAGTTCCGGGGGCAGGCTGGGCAGAGTTCGGCCGGCGACCGCCGCTTCGAAGCCGCCCATCAGCTTCTTCACGTCGTCTTCGCCCGGCGCTCGCTGGAGCAGCCTGGCACAGGCCGCCAGGTCCGCCTGACTCCCCGCCGCGGCGTAGCGCCGCATGATCCGCGCGGCGATGTGCTCGCGCACCAGCGGCAGTTGCCAGACCGCCGGGTCATCGAACAGCGCGAGCACCGCGGCCCGGTCCGTCTCCGCCTTCGATTCGATCGCCCACCACAAGAGCAGCGGCAGGTGCACGTCGCCCGCGTCTTCCGAATGCGCGAGCAGATTCCGGACGATGGGCAAGCCGGCCGCCGCCGGCAGTCGTTTCGCTGAACAGGCGAGTTGGCTGCGCACCTCGACGTGCGGCTCGGTCCGCGCGAGTTCGACAAGCTGAGCGGCCACGCCGGGCGAAATGTCGCGCCGATCGCAAAGCAACCGGACCGTCCACAGCCGCACGTATGGATCCGCGTGACGCAACGTGTTCGCCGCCACGGCGTCGCCCAGCCCGCTGGTCAAGTTCAGCGCCCACAGTGCTTCGAGCGCGAACTGGCCGGTGCTATCGCCGATCAGTCTTTCGATTTGCGTCCCCATGGACTTGTCGCGGCGGTCGCCGATCATTCGCAGCGCGGTCTGCCGGGTCCATCGGTTCTCGCTCTTGAGCAATTCCACGAGTTCATTCGTCGCCAGCTTCCACAGGTCGCGCGGCCGCGACGGCTTTGTGTCCCTGGCCGCCAGGCGATAGACACGACCGGTGGACTTGTCGATCTGGCCGTCGTGATGATTCAGGTGCGCGATCCGCGACTCGTAGAAGTCGGCGACGTACAGCGCGCCGTCCGGCCCGGCCTCGATGTCGACAGGGCGGAACCACGAATCGGCCGAACTGATCGCCTTGGCCAGGTCCTTGGTCTTGAACGATGAGCCGTCCGGCTCGAAGTCGCTCATCACGACGTAGCTCGGTATCGGCGCCACGCCGAACAGTTTGCCGTGATAGGCGTGGGGCAGGGCGGCGGCTTCGTAGATCACGAACGTATGCGTGAACCGCTCTACCGAGTGGTGCTTCATCTGCGGGAAATAGCCGAAGGTGTACGGATTCGACAGCGCCCCGTGCTTGCCGAAGCCCTTCTGGAAGTAGCCGCCTTGCACGTAGTGGAAACCGCGCGTGTCGCCGCCGTTGTGGCCCGAGTAGACGCGGCCCTTGGAATCAACCTCGACGCCGAACGCATTGCCGCCGCCCTCGGCGAAAATCTCGTACGTCCGGGTCTCGGGGTGATATCGCCAGATGAGCTGGCCCATCGAATGGATCGGCTGCTTGTCGAGTCCCGGCCGCATCACCCGGCCGCTGACCGTGCTGCCCTGCGAGGCATACAGCCAGCCGTCGGGTCCCCAGCACAAATGGCTCGCGACCGAATGCGTATCCTCGAGGCCGAACCCTTCGAGATGCACCTGCGGGTCGGAGTCCGGCACATCGTCGTTGTTGCGGTCGGGGTAGAACAACAGGTACGGCGGGTTCAGCACCCACACGCCGCCGCGTCCGCGAGCGATGGCCGTGGCCATGTTCAGCCCGTCGACGAACGTCTTGTGCTTGTCGTACGCGCCGTCGCCGTCGGTGTCTTCGTGGATCGTGATCTTGTCGGCGCCCTTGAAGTGGTTAGGCGGCGGCGGCGAGACCTTGTCATAGACCACGCGCCAGAACTTGTCGCGACTGACGACGTTCATCCCCGCAGGGTCGGGATACTGAAGGTACTGCACCACCCAAAGCCGCCCGCGCTCGTCGAAGGTCAGTTGCAGCGGCTGACCGACGTGCGGCTCGGTGAGCACCTGTTCGATCCGCAGATCGTCGAGCGTCTTGAGAGCCCTCAGCGCGTCCTTGGGGCTGAGCCGCCCCGCCGCCTCGACGCCCGCTTTCTTGGCGAGTCCGGCCGCGTCGGTCACCTGGCGAAACGTCGCTTCGGCCGACGGGCGCGTGGCATCGACCTTGGCCCACGCCGCATCATCGCCGGTCCGAAACTGCCAGGCGCCCTCGAGCGAAATCGCCTCGCCGCCCCGCACGATCGCGGGAGCAAACTTGAACCCGCCGCGCCCGCCGCTGTCGTGTACTCTGACCGCCACGACCAGTGGCCCGTCGCCGCGCAGCAGGTCCACAGCGATCTTGTATCGCGCCGTGGAGTTGTACGCGGGCCGATAGTCGGGCGGCATCACACCGGCTTGGCCAACGCGCCGACCGCCCACGAACAACTCGACCGAGTTGTTCTGCAGAAACAACGCCAGTTCCACGTCCCCATCGCGCCACGCCGCTGGCAATTGAACGAAACAGCGATACCACGCGAAGCCGTCGTACTTCTCAAATCGCTTGTCATCCTTCCACCCGTCGGGCACGCGCATCCCGACCCAACCATCCGTTTCGGAACACCAAGCGGTACCCCGGAGGAGACATGCACAAGCCAGTAGTTGTGTAATCGCAGAGGTTGTTCTCATCCACGGCACTCCCATTAGGACGGTTCGCAGATGCGCGTCTCACGGACTGGCGGGCACAGGCTTCCCGTGAATCGACCGCGCAGCCTTGGAGGATGAACCTATTCTCGCGTCGTCAGCGCGGCGCAGCAAGCGATGTGAGCAAGCTGGGCACACAAGCGGCACTTGGCCCAGTGGAATACCGCCAGCGGCAATCACCGCGCCGACGGCACGCCGGCACCCCAGGTGGACTTTGCCATTTTCAAGCAGCTACTTGAAATCACGAATCGGCGTGGCTATCCTGCCGCACGTTGCGGGTGGGTTTGATCTTGAAGCAATCCCAGCCCAGATACTCTGTGCGTCACTCGACGCCTTGCTGGCGTCGAACGTCCGGACTTCGGACAACTGATCACCGACAACTGACCACTGGTCACTGTTCAAAAGGGGGTCCGAAAAAGTCCGAAAAAGGAGTCCGAAAAAGGGGACATTCTACTTTTATCTTGCAGTGATGGTGGCCGGAGCGTAGTATCCTCGCATGCCTCGAACCGCACGAGCCTCGGCGGGTGGAATATGCTATCACGTGATCAACCGTGGTAACGCACGCCGCACCGTTTTCCACAAGGACGCCGACTATCAGGCGTTCGTGGACCTGATCGGAGACGCATGCCAGCGACTTCCCATGCGTGTCTTGGGGTTTTGTTTAATGCCAAATCACTTCCACCTCTGCCTCTGGCCGCACCGCGCGGGCGATTTGAGCCGCTGGATGCAGTGGCTGCTGACGGCTCACGTGCGTCGCTACCACAAGCACCATCGATCCAGTGGTCACGTCTGGCAAGGACGTTTCAAGGCGTTTCCCATCGAGCAGGACGAGCATTTGTTGACGGTGTTGCGTTATGTCGAACGCAACCCGCTGCGTGCGGAGTTGGTCGAGCGCGCGGAACTGTGGCGTTGGTCGAGTCTGCGCTGGTGGTCGAAGAGGAACCGGCTGATATTCTTAGACGCCGGCCCTGTGCCACGCGGGCGCGATTGGGTCGGGTGGGTGAACGAGCCGATGACCGAAACGGAATTGCTCCGGCTCCGCCGCAGCGTGAATCGTGGGGCCCCGTATGGATCGGAAGTTTGGACGGGTCGCACCGCCACCCGCCTCGGCCTCGAATCGAGCCTCCGCCCGCGTGGGCGACCACCAAAGGAGCATAAAAAGTAGAATGTCCCCTTTTGGAACCCCATGCTGAACGCACCGTCGGTTGCTATCATGCGGAACCGCGCGTCAGCCGCCTCGCGCAACTTCGTCTCCAGGTCGGCCATGTCGTTATGTTTGTAGATGAGTCGCTTTGCCTTCGACAGCCGGATGCCGTCGATGATCGAGGCGTGATTCAGCGAATCGGTGATGACGGCGTCTTCTTCCTTCATCAGCGTTTCGAACAGTCCGCCGTTGGCGTCGAAGCACGAACTGTACAGGATCGTGTCGTCGGTGCCGAGGAACTCGCTGATCTTTCGCTCGAGCTGCTTGTGAATATCCTGCGTGCCGCAGATGAACCGCACGCTCGACATGCCGTAGCCGCGTTCGTCCAGCCCGCGTCGCGCGGCGGCGATCACCTCCGGGTGCGACGACAGTCCGAGGTAATTGTTCGCACAAAAGTTGATCACCTCGCGCGGCGGCTGGCCCGGCGGGTAGACGACTGTGATGCCGGATGACTGCGGGGAGACGATCACTCGTTCCTCCTTGTACAGTCCAGCCTCGCGGATGCCTGTGATTTCGCGCTGAAGGTACTCCGGGACATTCCCGTACATCGGTGTTTGGCCTCCTGGCTACAGTTCGCAGAGTCCCCGGACGTAATCGCGTAACCGAGCGAGCACGCGCGACTGGGAGATGTAGACGACATTGCGCGTTATGCCGAGTTCGCGGGCCACGGCGTCGACTGGTTGGCCTAGGATCACGACGCGGTGGAAGGCGTCCCAGGTTGTCTGTTTGAAATCATGCCGCACGGCGTCTAGTGCCTGGCGTAACACATGGGCGTCATGTTCTCGATCCCACAGTTGACTCAGTCCGCTATTCGGATCGGCAAGTTCGTCGAGCTTGGATTGGAAGTCGGTCGATTCGGAGAGGGAAAGGTGTCGCGGCCGGGCCTTCCAGAATGCGCGCAGGCGATTCAAGGTGATCGTGCGGAGCCAGCCGCGAAATCGGCCGCGAGCCGGATCGTACTCGAAAGCCGGCATTTCCTGGACGACGCACGCCAGCACTTCCTGCGTGAGGTCCGCGGCGTCGTGTTCCTGCACACCCTGCCGCCGAATCCATTCGCGGATCCACGGTTCGTACATTTCGACGAACCGCGACCAATCGTCTGGCGTCGGCCTGTTGTGTATCCGATCGAGCAAACTGTACGAGGTTTGTTCCACCGGCCGCCCCCATCGGGACATGCAAGAAAACGGATGAATCCGACCCGGTTTGACCCTACATTATTCCGACAGTGGCAATTACGCCAGTGGCCGGACATCAACGGGTGCAGAATTCCGCGAAAGATTTGGACAGGCCGGGCACAGTACTTACAGCGTTAGCCCGCATTTCTCACCAACCAGTAGGGTGGGACGAGCAAGCCTAGACTTCGGTGGGCCTTCGCTCGCTCGCAAGATGTCGGCATTGCACACAGTGTCGATTCGAGCTTTGTCGGCTTGCGATGGCCCACCATGTATTTCCGCGAGCTTGGCCCACCCTACGTGAGAAGTGCCGTTACAGCGTTAGCCCGCATTTCTCACCAACCAGTAGGGTGGGACGAGCAAGCCTAGACTGCGGTGGGCCTTCGCTCGCTCGCAAGATGTCGGCATTGCACACAGTGTCGATTCGAGCTTTGTCGGCTTGCGATGGCCCACGATGTATTTCCGCGAGCTTGGCCCACCCTACGTGAGAAGTGCGGGTTAGCAGTGCGGTTCGCTACGATCGACGAGGATAAAGCATGACCGGCTATTTTTTACATCACCCGAGTCGCGAACGGCTAGCGAATTTCGTTGCCGGTCGGCTGAGTGGGCCGGAACTCTTGGCCATCGAGACCCATTTGGAAACATGTGACACATGCGCCGATGTGCTTGCGACCGTTCCGCTAGATCGCGCCGTGCGTACATTACAAGCGGCTGCGTCCGAACGAGCGACTGGCGACACATTGAATACGAAAGGGGAAATCGTCGCTCAATCCGCCGAGTTAACCATTCCGCATTGGCCCATGCCTCACGGCACAATGGCCCCACACGGAATTCCACCCACTCTTGCCGAGCATCCGCGGTATCGCATTACCGGCCTCGTCGGCGTCGGTGGCATGGGTGCGGTGTACCGTGCCGAGCACATGGTGATGCGGCGGCCGGTTGCGCTCAAAATCGTTCGCCACGAACTGGTGAATCACCCCGCCGCCGTTCAGCGGTTTCGCCGCGAAGTCGAAGCGGCAGCCAAACTCGTTCATCCCAACATCGTCACGGCGTTTGACGCGGAACTGGTGGGGGATACTCATTTCCTGGTCATGGAGTTTGTCGAGGGACGAAGTCTCGCCGCGGTCGTCGCTGACTCCGGTCCACTGCCCATCGAGCAAGCTTGCGAATACATCCGTCAAGCGGCGCTGGGTATGCAACACGCGCACGAACGGGGCATGGTGCACCGCGACATCAAGCCGCACAACCTCATGCTTACTACGGATGGCACAGTGAAGATCCTCGATTTCGGACTCGCTCGATTTGCGAGCGAGATCAGCGTGGATCGCGCGTTGACGGGGCTGCCTAGTACGCTAGAAGAAACTACGAACACGTTGTCGAGAACCGGATTGATTTTCGGTACACCGGATTACATCGCACCAGAACAAGCGGGTGATCCACACTCGGCCGACATCCGCGCCGATATCTACTCGCTGGGTTGCACGCTGTACTTCCTCTTAGCCGGTCAGGTTGTCTACCCAGGCGACTCAAAGACGAAAAAACTGGCTGACCATCGAAATCGGGAATTTCCATCGCTCGCCAAGCATCGGCCAGACGTCCCGGTCGATCTGGACGAGATCATCGCTCGTATGACAGCCAAGGATCCAAACCATCGGTTTCAAAGCCCCGGCGAAGTTGCGATCGCTCTCGACACGTTTCTACGCGACCGACGAGATTTGCGGGCCGCCGTTCCAGAGACTCCTGTGGAATCAGCCAAACCGATGCGAGCGAGCCGATCACGATGGCTCGGTGTCGGAATCGCCGCAGCCGTACTGCTCTTCGGAATTGCCGCCTGGCAGTTCGTTGTTGTCACCGCCAAAGGCGACCTCGTCGTCAAGGCAGACGACGAGAGCATTGCGGTCACGATCAAACGAGAAGGTGTTGTGATTCTCGATCGCACAACCGATCGCCAGATCCGGCTCAAAACGGGCAGCTACATCATCGAAACAACAGGCCCGGCTGACTTGGTTGTCCTGCCCCACAATCAAGTCACCATCGAACGGGGTCGAACAGTCACTGTCGAGATCGCACGACAGCAACCTGATTTAGAGGCAGGCAAGGATCCAATCGAATTGTCGAGCGAGCCGCAGCTCGACGTGAATTTCCAGGATGGGCAGGCAGGATTCCCCACAATATCCGATGCTGGCAAGGGTACTTGGTTTGACCGCGGCGCCTGGGTGTATCAGATCCGCGTCCCGAGCGAATCCGGATTCGGGCAACTCGCAAAGCCCCAACCCGGACTCATGGACACTAAGGTCGAGGATTTTGTCTTCGAGACTGAGGTGGCCGCGATGCCTGGCGGGGTCGGTACCTGGGCCTTGTGCTTCTCGTTCGATTGGAATGGGAAGCGATGGATGTACCTCAATGTCGACACGAGTGGAATGATTTCGGTCACCTGCAAATTCGAACCGAAGAAAGTGCAGTACGCGATTCCGACGACGGCTACACCGTCGATGCGGCCGCGCGGCGAGTTTAACCGAGTGCGGCTTGAAGTGATCGCGCATCGGATTCGCGTCTTTGTGAATGGAACCTTCGTCGCTGAGGGAAGCGAGCCGCGACAGTTCGCGTCCGCCCTGTATTTGGGTTTGTTGGCCCAACAAGCCCCCGTGGAATTCCGCTTTCGGCGAATACGCCTGTGGTCACTCGACCGGATAACTGGGCAGGATCGGTCGTTTGATGGCCACGCCGAGTTGATTCGTGATTTGGCCTATTCGCCGGATGGGGATCACATTGCAACAGCAAGCTGGGATGGGAGCGTACGGGTTTGGAATGCCGAGTCCGGCAAGGAACTTCTGTCTTTGCATCATCCGGGCGCGCGAAGCGTCGCCTTCTCCGAAGACGGCCGACAACTAGTCAGCGCGGGACTGGATAAGTTCGTTCGGCTCTGGAGTGCGGAATCCGGCAAGGAGCTGGGGCATTTCGAAGGGCATGTCTCACCCGAGATCGCGGTGACGTTTCTGCGGGACGGCGAGCGACTGGTTTCCGGCGGCGGGTCCGGCGATAACTCGATTCGCATCTGGGACGCCGCGACGGGGAAGGTAATGCGCCAGATCGATGGACATTCGGACGCCGTGTTCGATGTCGCCGTTTCGCCCGATGGTCGGCGGATCGCCTCGGCCAGTTACGACGGAACATGCGCCGTTTGGGAAGTCGAGTCCGGTACCGAACTCGCTCGCTTTCGCGGACACACTGACAAGGTGACTTGCATTGCGTTCAGCCCGGATGGGACGCAAATCGCGTCCTCGGGTTTTGACCGGCAGGTACGACTCTGGAATGCGGCGACGGGTGTGCAGACTCGTGCCTACACAGGCCATACTGGGACTGTCGAGGGGATCGACTTCTCGCGAGACGGCAGCCGCATCGCGTCGGCCAGTCACGATGGCACGATACGAGTGTGGGACGCACGCACTGGTCTTGTGGTCTGCAGGCTCGCACCGGAAACGGCGAGTGCCGACGCACGCCCGGCGGCAGTGTGCGCCGTCGCTTTTCTTCCGAACGGCAACAAGGTTGCAAGCGGCGGGCACGACAGGCGCATTCGCGTTTGGCGATTACCGCCGCGCGACGATTCGCACCGCCGCCGCGCTCTCGTCATGGATGCGAATGCTGCGTCCGGCTGGTTGGACTTTCATCAAGGCAATCACGAATACGCACGCATGGCGGTCGTCGGAAACGAGCTCCAATACATGGCCAAGCTTCCGGGCGGCTGGGTCGCAAAGCCGCAGGATGCACTGTCGAATCGCATCAGTGACGAGTTTGTGTTCGAAGCCGAGTTTCGACTGCTCGCCGGCCAAGGCGTACACTTTGCCCCCCGGTGCTGCGTTGGGCGAATATGATGGCTACGCTGTTCGCACGGGGAAGAGATTTGGGTGCTTTTGGTTTGGAGAGAATCGGCGACTTTGCCGTGCGACCGACTTCAGTGTCTGGGCGCGGCTCAGGCTCGTCGAAGCGGGCAGCGGCCCAAAGTGCGCCATAGTCAGCCGCCCCTACAATTGGTGGCTTTACGTTCTGAACGGTCGATTGGCATTTGCCACATTGGGTAGCGACGGTGTGCGGGAGGACTACTTTGAACAGAAGGGGCCCGAACTTTGGCCTGATTTCAGCGACAAGTGGATCGACGTAGGGTTCTCCATTAGGGACAGCTCCGCGAATTCGGCGGAACGACAACTGCTCGTTTATCTCAACGGTGGATTAGTTGGAGACTTCCGTGTTCAGGCCGAATTCGACAAACCTCCATACCACCTGGTTGTCGGAGCTAACGGAGCCGAAATCGATCCGTGCGAAGCGGAATTCGATCGCGTCGTGATTATGACAGGTCTCTTGGCGACCAATTCGGAATCGTTGGTCACCCCCGGAGCAACTCCGAGCGCGGTTCCTCAGCCTGGCGTTCCAGAGCAGCCGGACCGAAACTCCCCCGCATTCGTGGCGGGCCTGCGAAATGCGTTTAGCCTGCACGACAAAAACGCAGACGGCCGATTGTCTCGCGCTGAGGCACCGCCGACCATGCGCGACAAGGGCTTCCAACAGTTCAACGAGTTCGACACGAACCATGACGGAACGATCTCGATCGAAGAGTGGATAAGCGCATGGACTCGCACCGGCCCGCAAGCTCCCAACCGCGCAAATCGCTCACTGCCCGGTAAATGGCGAGGGCAACTCGCCAACGTCCCAAGTGGACTGCGCCTGAGCATCGAAATCGCTCGACGGGGATCTGTCTGGGGTGGTCAAGTCCTCAGTCTCGATCAAGGAAACGCCCCGTCCAGAATCACCTCCGTCAGTTGGAATGACGAAAGTGTGCACATCGAAATCGCTTCGATCCAAAGCGTCTTCGATGGCAAGTGGTCTGAGGATGGCTCCGAAATCGTTGGCGAATGGAAGCAGCGTGGTATAACATCGGCGCTGACCCTGAGGCGCGACAAGTAATGAACAGTTTTGGCAGGACAAAAAGAGCGCGGTACCCTGACTTCGCATGAAGGCTCGCTTGCAACAACTTTCGCCCGATGATTCGAAGAGTTCGCATGAACTTGTCGGGCCGGGACCGATTGTGCTCGGACGCGGCAAGGCGAGCGCGATTCGCATCGATGACACCAAGCTCTCGCGCGAGCACTGCGTGTCTGTGCTGCTCGATGATCGTTGGCAGATCAAGGACTTGGGCAGCACGAACGGCACCAAAGTGAATGACCAGCCGATCACGACCGCCGTGTTGGCCGACGGCGACGTTATCACGATCGGCCGACTGCACCTGCGGTTTCGCGTCAAGCCATCCGGCGACGCGCGCGGTGCGACGACGCAAGATTTCGTTGCGTCCGGGGGGGGCCGCACATTCGAAACGAGCGACGAGAGCGGGCGGGAGCGGCCGGATGTATCGGAGCGCCGGACCGGCGAGCTGCCCCAGTTTGCGCTTGTGCAAACGCCTCCGGGCCAGCGCCGGGGCCTGCTCGGTGGACGGTATGAACTCGGCGAAGTGATTCATCAGGGATCGACCGGAACGTTTGTGAAGGCCCGCGATGCGAAGAGCGAACGCGTTGTGTGCATCAAGCTTCTTGCCAAGCGAGTCGCCGAGAATGACGCGGAACTGCGACGATTCGTGCGCGGTGTTCAGACGGCCGCAAAACTTCAGCATCCAAACATCGTACAACTCTATCGCGGCGGTCAATCCACCGCGACCAAGCAGTGGTGGCTCGCGATGGAACTGGTGGACGGACCGAGCCTGCGGCAGGTGATCGCGAAGTACGGAATCGGCAACATGCTGTCGCCGGTGAAGGTGCTGTCGATTGCGCGAGACATCACGGCGGCGCTCGAGGTCGCGTACGAAAAGCAGGTGCTTCATCGCAACATTCGGCCGGAAAATATCCTGCTCACGAAATCGGGCGCCGCGAAGCTCAGCGACTTCACTCTGACGCGCGGGGTCGTGCTCACGACGCTGCAGCGAATTACGGGATCGAACGAACTGGTCGGCGATCTGGCCTACATGGCCCCCGAACGCACCGACCCGGACGGCGCGATCGATTGCCGCTCCGATCTGTACGCGCTCGGCGCCTGCCTGTACACGCTGCTGGCCGGTCGACCGCCGTTTGTGGGACGCGGCACGGTAAACTTGATCGAACACATCCGCCACGATGCGCCTCAGCCGCCCGGCCGTTTCAATCTGTCGGTGCCCGGCCCACTCGAAGGCGTCGTCATGAAATGCCTGGCCAAGAGCCCGTCCGACCGATTCCGCAGTCCGATGGAGCTGCGCGAAGAACTCTCGCGCGTCGCCCACTTTCAGGGACTCTGGAGCTAATCAGCAGTGTCCGACGGTGCCTTTGATTCCAGGATCCTCCGTGCGCGGCGCCGATTCGGGCACTCGCGCGGCCTTCTGCTGGTCGGGCTTCAGCACGAGCTTGCAAGCCTGGCCGGACGCGAGCAAGTCCATCGCGAGGTCGATTTCGGCAACTTGCGGCGATCATTCTGCCAGATGACTTTTTCCGGCACGGCGACGTAGTGAGCGAAGGCGCTGTCGCGGTCGACGGTCCTTGAACTTTCGAACTTTCATTCGCACTGACGGTTCGGTCGCCAAGTTACTGTTTCGGCCACTTCAGGTGCTTGTGCAGGAAGTCGAACGTCGCCTGGCCGTTGATGCTGTGCGGGCCGGCGAACCATTCGAGTTCGCAGCGGTCGCCTAGCTTGAGTCGTGCGTTGTACAAGTGGAAGACCTTGGCGAACTCGTAGGCGACGGTCTCGTCCGGCGCGACGCCGTCGAAATGGCCGCGCTCAACCATGAACGGCCGCGGGGCGATCAGAGCGGCCATCTCGGCGTAGTTGAACGTGCCGCCCAAGTCGAACTCAAAGATTTCGTACTCGCCGGTCCAAACGTACGTATAGTTGTTTTGCGGGTGGCTCGATGCGTTCTTCCAGACCCACTCGTTGAAGTCGGCCGAGCAGATCGACAGGCAGTAGTTCGACACGAGCGGCGGGATGCGCATCGCCGACTTGCCGCCGTACGACAGGCCATAAAACCCAATCCGTTCGGGATCGACGTAGGGCAGCGACTTCAGCCAGTCGGTGATCTGCTGGTGCTGCGGCACGATGATGGAGAAGAGCGTCTTGCCGAGCGGGTTGGCTTTGTGCTGTAACGTGCGGAAGCGGTCCTGGAAGATGTACAGGTTCTGCGGCGCAAACGTGATGAAGCCGCGCTCGGCCAGTTTGGCGGCGAAGGCGCTGTAGGTTTTGAAGCCGTCGAGATCGGTCTGGATGGTGTCGCGCGGTCGCCCCTCTAGCCCGTGCTGGCACACAACGACCGGCCGCTTTTCCGATCCGTCCAGCTTGAGATCCTTGGGCACAAGCAACACGCCGTAGGCGATTACGTCGGGGAACACGTCGAGCGCGACCTCGTAGCCAGTCCACTTGGCGTGGTCGTAGGCCTTGCGCGTGCGTGGGTTGGCGGGCAGCGGCTCGATCTCAAACCGGCCGACGACCTCGTCGCGAAAGACACTGCGGAACCGCTCGACCGATTTCGCGTACGCCTCGGGCGAACTAGTGTCGAGCTTGTTGCTGCCGTCCTGTTTGTCGTCGCGACCAAGTCCGATGTTCATGAACTGGGCGCGGACGTAGGGGCTGTCGATGAGCAGCTTCTGGTTGTGCCGATCGATTTCGTGAATTTGACGTTGCTGTCGAGCGGCCGCGTCGGGCAGTGCGGCGAGCTTGGGCGGCGGGCGATCGCTGACGAACACATCGGGGCGGATGCCGAGGTCGCCGAGGAACTCAGCGAGCGCCGGCACACCGCCGAACACGGGCTGCACCTTCTCAGGTCCCACATCGACATAGGTGAACTTGGCGAGCTTGCGATCGACGCCGCCTAGGAGTCGTTCGGCCCGCTGTACTTCCTTCAAGGAGTCTGCCGGGGCGGCGAGTTCCGCCGGCGCGCCGCCCTCACTGGGCAGCTTGATGTTTGGAAAGCCCCGGTTTTCGACGACCAGCATCCGCGGTGCGACCAGCGTCGCAAGTTCCGCGTCGCCGAACTGGTCGAGCAGTCCGAACACGTTTCGGTCGATCGGCTCGTTCCAAACCTTCTGCCGCGACCCAAAGAAGCCGCTGACTCCGCACACGTCGATCCGTGTGTCGATCGCCGCGGCGCACAGGGCAATGAGGCCGCCTTCGCCGTAACCGAACACGCCGATCCGCGGATCGGACTCGGCTGCGTCGCGCGCGAACCAGTCGACGCCTGCGAGCACTTTCTGCACTTCGTAACCGACGAGGTGCCGCCCCAACTCGAACGCCGAACGATACACAAACTCGCGGCTGGTCAGGTTCGCGCGGCCGTTGCGTCGCTCGAGCTTGCGGTCGATCAGCACGGGGACCAGCACGCGGCAGCCGTTGTCGGCGAGCCGCCTGGCGAATTGCGATTCCTCGGGCACGCCGTCGGCCAGTCCGCAGATTTGCTCGGGAGTCTGGTCTGCGTCGGGGATCGCCACGACGCTCGCTCGCGGTTTGCCGTTGGTCGGCACGAGCAACAGCCCCTCGCCGTGGACATCTCCGAACGCCGGCCAGCGCGCGACGAACACCTGGTAGCGATCGTTGCGTGCGACCAGCGCGGGCGAGGCCGTCGTGGCAACCAGCTCAGGCCCATCGAACGGCACCCGTGCGTCGCGCACGCCCAGGATGTGTACGAGCCGCCGGCGGTTGGGTTCGACCGACCGGGCGTACGCATCAGGCCCCGACAGGTCTCGTTTCCAGTGCCGCTCACGCTGCGCTACGGACTTGTCGATCTCGCGCAGCAGGAACTTGTCGACGCCCGCGACCAGATGCGACGTGACGTCGCCTTCGAGATCGAGCGGCTTGGTGCCGGCGAGCGGCTGGGACTCGGCCGGACGCCCCAGCGCCCACAATACGCCGTTGGCCAAGAGGCGGACGAACTGCGGATTCTTGAAGTCGTCGATGTGCCCCAGCGAGGTGTAGAACACGCGCGACTTGCCATAGTGGTTCGTCCACGCGACCGGTTCGGCCGGCTGATTCGGAATCGCACCGACGAGTAGCGGCGTCGTGCCGGCGGCCAACGGACTGACCTTGTACAGCGATCCGCCGCTGGAGAATCCGGCGAACACGCCGGTCATGATGGGATGCGATTCGGCGCCCGCCGCCGCTGTGACACGCGGCTTCAGTTCGTTGCCGTGGTGGCCCGTGTAGTTGCCGCCAAGCACATCGGGGTCGAACGTCTGCCACTCGGCCTGCCCGGTCTCGCGCTTGCCGCGCGTGTGAAACGCATGGCTGGCCGTGCGAATGCCCACCAGCGGCCGGCCCGCCTCGAGGAACTCGCGAACCGCAGCCATGTCCTTCTCGGGCATCGCCCGACGCCGCATGCTCAAGAGAAGCAGATCCGCGGTCTTCAGCGACTCGGCCAACCCCGGCACCACGTTCGGGTCCTTGGCGTCGCCGTGTAGGACGGTCGTGCGAAGGCCGAACTGGTCCTCAAGGATGTCCCGCGCGAATGCCGGCAGCGTCTCGGCGGTCTTGTACTCGTCCTCGGAAATCGCCAGCACGACACGCGGCCTGACATCCGCTTTGAAGTGGAACGGCAAGCGGCCGAGCAACTGGTCCGACGTGACTGTCGGACACACGAACTTCTCGATGTGCTCGACGATCAGGTCGGTGCCGCGAAAGTGATTGACGTACGGCCATGCGCGCGAGTTGTACATCGTGTCGGTCAGGTCGCGCACCAGTACGACGTTCTTGCCGTGACGAGCCAGGTTGCGCAGCCCGAACGGCCGACCGAGCACACACATGTTTGTGTGTACGCCGACCAGCATCGCGCTGCGAATGCCGCGATGCTCGAACAGATTCCAAATCTCGGCGCCGGAATCGCTGATCGCGTCCCGCTCGTCGATCTCGATGGCGGCGACCTGTCGCCTCCACGGGTTTCCGGTCGAGCACTTTGGCTGACAGTCGCAGCCGCCGTCGGACTGATCGATCGGATAGCGACCCTGTTCCTCGGTCGGGATATGCCGACACCACGTGCCGATTTCCTTCGGCAGGTTCGCCGCCGCCGGGGCCGCCTGAGCCCGTTTGCGAGCTGGATGGTCGGCGTATGGCTCCATGCACGAGCTCGGCGCATGAACGATCAGCATGCCGCGCTGCCGGGCCGCCGCCAGGAACTCATTCATGCGCGGCGCGATCTCGGCTACTCGCTCGCTGGCGCCCTTGCACCAGTGTGCGTCCCACATGTCGCAGACGACGATCGCCGTCTCGGCCGGCTTCCAATGCTGCGACGCAATCTCTACGCGGTACTGATCGCCGTCCAACCGTCGGCTTCGCGTCAGCAGCTTGATGTGGCCCGATTCATCCGAGCCCGCATCCGCACGTGACGCGGGTTGCACGCCCCCGAACATGAGGATGCACACGACGGTTGCGAGCGCGACGGGGCGAAACAGGGTTGTCTGCATGGGATCATCCTCGGTTGGGTGGTTTCGTCGTACCACGAACTAAGTACCGCTCCACACTGAATAGGGTCTGAAATCGGCTTCGGTCGTTTAACCCCGTTGAACCCGCAGTCGCAGGCGAGGCGTGCTGGCGTTCGTTGTGCCTCGCCTGCGGCTGCGGGTTCAACGAAACCCCTTTCAGTGGAGCGGTACTAAGCCAGTATCCCGGTCACGACCTCGCCCGACACATCAGTCAGGCGGAAGTCGCGGCCGCTGAATCGGTAGGTCAATCGGGTGTGCTCGATGCCAAGCAGGTGCAGAATGGTCGCGTGCAGGTCGTGGACGGTGACGCGATTCTCGGCGGCCTTGTGGCCAATCTCGTCGGTCGCGCCGTACGTCGTGCCGCCGCGCACTCCGCCGCCCGCAAGCCAGTAAGTAAAGGCGTGCGGATTGTGGTCGCGGCCCGGCTTGTCGGCCTTCTGAGCGACCGGCAGCCGACCGAACTCGCCGCCCCAGACCACCAGCGTCTCGTCGAGCAGACCGCGCTGGGCCAAGTCGGTGAGCAGCCCGGCGATCGGCTGGTCGGTCTCATCGGCGAAGCCCTTGTGATTGCCGTAGATATCGTTGTGTCCGTCCCAGCTACGCTGGTTCTCCATGCCGCCCGAGTAAATCTGCACGAACCGGACGCCGCGTTCGACCATGCGGCGAGCGATCAGGCACTGCCGCGCGAAGTGAGTACACCGTTTGTCGCCAAGTCCATAGAGTTTCTGGATGTGCTCCGGCTCGCGATCGACATCGAGCACGTCGGGCGCGGCCGCCTGCATGCGATAGGCCAGCTCGAAGCTTTCGATCCGTGCGGCCAAATCCTTCTCGGCCTGATTCTGTTCGTAGTGGTGCTGGTTAAGCCGCGCGAGCAGATCGAGTTGTGCGCGCTGGCCGCGTTCGGTCAGGTCCTTGGGCCGATACAGATTGTCGATCGGGTCGCCGTCGGGCTTGAGCCACGTGCCTTGAAAGACGCTGGGCAGGAAACCCGCGCCCCAATTCAGCGAGTAGCCCTTGGGCAGCCCGCGACCCAACGGATCGGACATCACGACAAAGGCCGGCAGGTCGCGGCTCTCGCTGCCCAGTCCGTAGGTCACCCACGATCCGACGCACGGGTAACCCATCTGAGTGAACCCCGTGTTCATCATGAACAGCGCCGGGCTGTGGTTGTTCGACTTGGTGTAGCCCGAATGAATGAACGCCATCCGGTCCACGTGCCGGCTGAGGTTGGGGAAGATCTCCGACACCCATTTGCCGCACTCGCCGTGCTGCTGGAACTTAAACGGCGACTTCATCAAGCCGCCGACCGCGTTGGCGAAGAAGCCGGTGAACCGGTCGAACCCGGCGAGTTCCTGGCCGTCGCGCTTCTCGAGTTCGGGCTTGTAGTCCCAGGTGTCAACGTGGCTCGGCCCGCCGTTGATGAACAGCCAGATGACGCTCTTGGCCCTCGCTGAGAAATGCGACGCACGCGACGCCAGCGGATTGGCCGCCGCGCCGGGCCTGCCCGCCTGAGCCGGCGCAACCAACAGACCCTCATCGTCGAGCAGCGTCGCCAGCCCCAGCAGACCAGCCCCGCAGCCGGCTCGCTCAAGCAACTGGCGGCGAGTCGGCGAGTCGACTCCCGACCGTTTGAGCCCTTGTCTCCCTTGTCTTTCGTGTCGCACGCGATCGTCTCCTGAGCAGCACGCGCCCGAACCTAGTCGATGAATACGAACTCGTTCAAGCTCATGAGCACTTGGCACAAATCGATCAGGGCAAGCTGCCGCGCGTCGGCCACCTTCTCGGCCGCGTAGGCTTCGGTTTGAGAGCGTAAGAACTCCTCGCCGCCTGACAGTTCCTTCACGCTCGGCTCGCGAGCAACCGCGAGCAGGTAACCCTGGCGCACGAAGTCGGCCGCCGACTTCTCCGCAGTGTCTGCGAGGCGCTGGGCGAGGCCGCGGGCGTAGCCGCGCACGTGCGCGTTGTTCATGAACATCAGCGCCTGCGGTGCGATCGTGGTGGCGGGCCGCGCCGCGACGCCGACCAGCGGTTCGGGCGCATCGAATAGTTGCATCATCGGAACCAAGCGGCTGCGCTTGATCATGAAGTAGATGCTGCGTCGCTTCATGCCTTCGTCGAGCGTGCCAGGGCCGAACATGGTGCGGTCGAGGTGCCCGGACACCGCCAACATGGCGTCGCGCACCAGCTCGGCCTCGAGTCGCCGCGGTTCGTAGCGCCAGCACCAGCGGTTGTCGGGGTCAGTCTTCGCGTCGGACTCGTCGAACTCCGAGCTTTGCATGTAGACCGCGCTGGTCGTGATCAGTTTGTGGATCGATTTCAGTCGCCAGCCGTCGGCGATCAGCCGCTGGGCCAGCCAGTCGAGCAGTTCGGGATGAGTCGGCGGCTCACCCTGTTTGCCGAAGTCGCTTGGCGTGGCGACGATGCCGCGCCCGATGTGGTGCTGCCACAGCCGGTTCACGATGACGCGAGCGAGCAGGTGGCCGGCGCCGCGGTCTGCGTCGGTTAGCCAGTTGGCCAGCGCGCGGCGGCGGTGACTGGTGCGCGACCCCGACGGCGGCTCGACCAGCCAGGGCTTCTCCGCCTCGGGCGACGTCATCAGCACAGGCAAGAACCCCTGCGCGGCGACGCCCTGTTTCTGCGACGTGTCGCCGCGTTTCAGGATGTGAGTCTCTTTGTAGTAGTGCGGGAAGCCGCGATCGTCGGCGTGGTGCGGGATCGGCTTGAAGCCCTCGGACGCGACCATCACCATTGTCAGTTTCGGCTTCGGTTTGGCGGCCGCGTGCGTCTGGACCTGGTCGTGCAGCTTGCGCCACTGCGGATCGGCGCTGCGATACAACTGCAACAGCGTCGCCCGCTGCTGCTCGTTGGGTTTGCCGCCACTTGCGCCCAGGATCGCGTCGATCTCGACCTGGCCCTGTCGCTGCGACTTGGCGTCGATGGCGAGCGGCGGCGCGGCTGTGGCGATCGACAATCGCGGCCGGCCGATGTTGTGCTTGTTGTTCACGTTGAACTCCAGCGTGAACGTCCACTTCGTGCCGCCGTCGAACCCGACCGGCCCGGCAAACTCGAACGCGGCCGCGTGGTCCTTGCCAAACTGCGGATCGACCGCCCAGCCGGTCTTCGGGTTGTCGTCGAGCGACGCCGCGATCGACAAGCTGGAGTTGTTCTGCTCGAACGTCGCCCGCGGATTCAGCAGCGTGATCGCGGGCGTTGCCGTCTTTGCGCCCGTGGCATCGGGAGCCGCCGCCGAAGGTGCAGCATTCAATGGCTCGGCCGCAACAGTGAACTTGCTGAGGCCGATGTTCCCGTTGGGCGCCCGGCCCGGCCCGCTCTTGACGAGCGATTCGTGGGCAAGCGCTTCGAGTCGCACGGCCGTGACGTTCTTCAAGTACGTGTGGGCCACGAACGTGTACTTGTCGAAGTCCGGGTTCGCACCGCCGGCGAGCACCGAGCCGTCGTCGAGTCGCGTCAGGGTCGCGCCGCCGTGCGACTGTTGCTCGACCAGGTCGAGCACGACCCAGGTCGCGCTCGAATGGTCCGATTGCGATCGCGGCAGGCTGGAAGCCTGCCCCACGCGGGCCTTCAACCACTCGTCGAACCGGACCGGCAACTCGTCGCGCTCGAACTTTTCGAGCGAGGCGACCAGCGGAGCATGTTCCGACTCCCACTTCGACAAGGCGTCGCGGTTCCCCCGCGGGTCGAGGTCCAGTTCGATATTGCTGCGGATCGTCGTCGTGAATGCCGAGACAAGTCGATAGTAGTCCTCGCTGGCGATCGGATCGAACTTGTGGTCGTGGCAGCGGGCGCAACCGATCGTCAGCCCGAGCATCGCCGTGCCCGTCGTGCTGATCATGTCGTCGAGTTCATCGTAGCGGGCCGGCTCGAATTCCTTCTCCGTGAGTTGCGTCGGAAACACACCCGCGCCGAGGAAGCCGGTCGCCATCATCGCCAGCGGGTTGTCCGGCTCGAACTCGTCGCCGGCGATCTGCCATCGGACGAACTGGTCGTAGGGCATGTCGGCGTTCAGCGCCTTGATCACGAAATCGCGAAAGTGGTACGCGTGCGGGCGATCGTAGTCCTGTTCAAACCCGTGGCTCTCGGCGAACCGTGCGACGTCGAGCCAGTGCCGGCCCCAGCGCTCGCCGTAATGTGGGCTTTCGAGCAGCCGGTCGATCAGTTTGTCGTAGGCGTCGGGCGCGGGATCGTTCAAGAACTCGGCAACCTGCTGGCTCGTCGGCGGTAGTCCGATGAGATCGAAGTACGCGCGGCGCATCAGCGTGCGGCGGTCGGCGCGGCCGCCCGGTGTGACCTTGTTTTCGATCGCCTTGGCGAGCACGAATCGGTCGATGTCCGTGCGAGGCCAAGCGGCAAGGGCGGGGGTGCCGGTCGCGGCAGGCGACGGCGGCAACGACTTCTTCAGAGGTTGGAACGACCAGAACTGCCGGCCTTGCTCGCTGCGGTTGCTTGGGCGAGTGCCGGGCGCGTCCGCATCGTCGCGCGGGTCGGGTGCGCCGCGACTGATCCATGCGACCAGGTGCTCGATCTCACGGTCCGACAGCTTGCCGTTCGGCGGCATCTGCAGTTCGGCGTCGTCGTAACGGACAGACTGGACGAGGACGCTGTTGTCGGGATCGCCAGGCACGATTGCCGGACCGCGATCGCCTCCCTTGGTCCAGCCGGCCCGGGTGTCAAGAAACAAGCCGCCGCGCAGCTTCTCGGCCTTGGCCGAGTGGCAGCGGTAACAGTGCTCCGCCAGGATCGGCCGCACGTGTTTCTCAAAGTACGCGATGCCCTCGCGGTCGGGTTCGTCGTCATCGCCGGCGAGCGCAGCAAGGCACGCCAGCGCGACGATTGCCGCACCACGGCACACGAGCGGTGTTCGCATCTTGTTCCTCAAGGTTGCTCCGACGGTCTTGGCCGCATCGGCGTGAATCAACGGCGTGGTCACCCATTGTTGACGATAGCCGGCGTGGCGGGCAAGATTGCCGCGTCCATTATGAGGGCGCAGGCTTCATGAATCCACCACGGGAGGAATCCGCGCGTGGCGGGGCTCGCCGAACGGCGGCGTGGGAGCGGCTGCTGTGCGGCGTGCTGCTGATGGCGACGCTGCTGAACTACGCCGATCGCCAGGCGCTGCCGGCCGCCGCGGTTGCCATCAAGACCGACCTCCGACTGAACAACGAACAGTACGGCAAGATCGAGGGCGTCTTCGGGCTGGCGTTTGGCGTGGGGGCATTGGTCGGCGGCGTGCTGGCTGACTGGATCAGCGTGCGCTGGTTGTATCCGGTCGCGATGCTGGCGTGGTCGGCAGCCGGCGGCGCGACGGGTTTCGCCGAGGGGTTCGCTGGGCTGTGGGCAAGTCGCCTGGTGCTGGGCTTCTTTGAGGCGATCCACTGGCCATGCTCGCTACGTACTACGCAGCGAGTGTTCGCGCCGGCGCGGCGCACACTCGCCAATAGTCTGTTGCAAGGCGGTGCGCCGGTCGGCGCGATCGTGACCGCCGTGCTGATGCTCACGCTCGTGACAGACGAGCCTGGCGGCTGGCGCACGATGTTCTGGTGCCTGGCGGCGCTCGGTGTGCCGTGGGCCGCGATCTGGCTCGGCACCGTCCGCGCCACAGACTTCGATCGGCCGGTGATGCAGGCCACGGACGCTCCCGCCGCCCAGATGCCGATCGCCGAGGTTGCATTCGGCCAAGTGCTTCTGGGGCGGCGGTTCTGGTTGCTCGTGCTCATCGTCATTTGCATCAACACCTCGTGGCACTACGTGCGCGTGTGGATGCCCATCGTGCTGGAGGAGCAACTGGGTTACGCGCGTGACGATGTGCAGCGCGTGTTCATCGGCTACTGGGCGGCAACCTTCGGCGGAAGCCTGGCGGCCGGCGGCCTGACCTCGTGGCTCGGGCGAACCCGCCCGGTCCACACGGCCCGCATGATCGTGTTCGTGGCGTTCAGCGCGATCACGGCGCTGATGGCGGTGGCGGCGTTCCTGCCGCCGAGTCGTGAGTTCATCGCGATCATGTGGTTGATCGGCTTCGGTGCGCTGGGCATGTTTCCGGTGTTCTATTCGTTGGCTCAGGAGGTGACGGCCGCGCATCAGGGCAAGATGGGCGGCCTGCTGGGATTCGTCGCGTGGGTGGTGCTGTACTTCGCGCACCCCGCCATCGGCCGCCTCATGGACGAGGCCCCAGCGACGCGGCCGTACGTTTTCGCCAGTGTCGGTCTGCTACCGCTGGCCGCGAGCGTCACGGTGTTCGCATTCTGGCCGAATCGAGTTCAGTCGGCATCCAAGGCAACTCAAGAGGCCCGACGCCGCTAAATGGCTTTGCGTGATCCTGGGAGTCCGCAGGGACAGTAGCCCGACGCGCCAGCGAGGGACCGGGCCTGATTTCTTGTGATTTCGCCATGTGCTCCCTCGCTGGCGCGTCGGGCTACTGTCCCAGAATATTTAGGTGAGTGCGCGGCGGCCGATGTCGTGACGGAACCAGGCGCCTTGGTATTGGATCTTGCCGACGGCTTCGTACGCGCGGTGCTTTGCGTCGACCATGCTGCCGCCGATCGCGGTCACGCCGAGCACCCGGCCGCCATCGGTTACCGGCTTGCCGTCGCGCAAAGTCGTGCCTGCGTGAAAGACCTTCGAGTCGGACACAGTGGCCGCGTCGTCGAGGCCGTGAATCAACTTGCCCTTCATGTACGCACCGGGATAACCCTCGGCAGCCATCACCACGCAGACCGCCGGCCGCGGGTCCCACTGAAGCGAGTGGACGGTTGAGAGTTGAGAGTTGAGCGTCGCGTCGAAGATGTCGACCAGGTCGGTCTTGAGCCGCATGATCAGCGGCTGGGTTTCGGGGTCGCCAAAGCGCACGTTGAATTCGAGCACCTTCGGACCTTGCTTGGTGATCATCAGGCCCGCGTAGAGCACACCGCGGAACGGCGTGCGGCGGCGCTTCATGGTGTGTACGGTGGGTACCAGGATTTTCTCTTCGATCTCGCTCATGAGTTCGGCCGTGATGACAGGCGCTGGTGAATACGCGCCCATGCCGCCGGTGTTTGGGCCTTCGTCGTTGTCGTAGGCGGCCTTGTGATCCTGCGACGCTTCGAGCGGCATGATGGTGCGGCCGTCGGTGATCGCGATGATGCTGGCCTCTTCGCCTTCGAGCTTTTCTTCGATGACGATCGCGTCGCCGGCCGCGCCGAACTCGCGCCGCCGCATGATGCGGTTCACCGCCTCGATCGCCTGGGCGCGACCGGCACAGACGATCGCGCCCTTGCCGGCCGCAAGCCCGTCAGCCTTGACGACGACCGGCGTTTCGTCGCGTTCCGTCAGGTGTCGCTCCGCCGCGTCGGCTGACCGAAACACCTGATACGCGGCAGTCGGCACGCCGGCGTGCTTCATGATCTCTTTGGCGAAGACCTTGCTGCCCTCAAGTCGCGCGGCGGCCCGCGACGGGCCAAAGATGCGTAGTCCTTGCGCCTCGAAACAATCGACGATGCCACGCACCAGGGGGGCCTCAGGGCCGACCACCGTCAGGTCGATCTTCTCTTTCTTGGCAAAATCGGTGAGCTGCTTGAACCGGATGTCGCTCGGATCGCTAGGGTCGATCGCCACGTTCTTCGCGTCGACGGCGGTTCCGGCGTTGCCGGGCGCGCAGTAAACGGCGGTCACGCGCGGACTGGCTCGCAGCTTCCACACCAGCGCGTGTTCCCGACCGCCTTTACCGATGACGAGGACTCTCACGTGTATTCATCACCTTTCAAGGAAGTCGTAGTGCAGGCGGCTCGCCTGCGGCTTCCCTTGACGACATTGCAGGCGGGCCGCCTGCACTACGCTCCCAAGGAAGTCGTAGTGCAAGGCGGCTCGCCTGCGGCTTCCCTTGACCAC
>Ga0185317_100020_pt1 | contig 76039 bp, 67 predicted proteins | sample DevilsHole_FD_128020 | JGI IMG/M metagenome (GOLD analysis project Ga0185317, IMG submission 128020) | Groundwater microbial communities from Devils Hole, Nevada to study Microbial Dark Matter (Phase II) - Devils Hole (SPADES assembly)... | ecosystem: Environmental > Aquatic > Deep subsurface >...
CTGCCGAGCCGACAGGGTGCCTACGCCACCTCGTAGGGTAACAAGAATTCGCTTGATCTATCGGGGCCAGCCGATATTCTCATCGGTGCCAGTTGATGCATCGGATCAGGGGCAGGCCCCTGCCTCGAGGGAACCTCCCTGCCTTGCGGCTGTTGCACACGTGTCCGGCCCAGTGAACCTTGGAGTCGCGGGATGAAGCAAGCTGCACGAACGTGTCCGGGTCCGGTTTCGCGGCGCGAGTTCCTGTGTGCCGGTGCGCTGGGTTTTGGTGGCTTGGCGCTGGCCGACCTGTTGCGGCTGAGGGCACAAGCGGCTGAGGCGAAACGGCCGACGCCCGACACGTCCGTCATTTTCATCTGGCTGCCCGGCGGGCCGCCGCACATGGAAATGTACGACATGAAGCCCGACGCGCCCTCAGAGTACCGGGGCGAGTTCCGGCAGATCCCCACCAACGTGCCGGGCCTCTCGGTGTGCGACCTGATGCCGCTGCACACCAAGATCGCACACAAGTACAACATCATCCGGTCGGTCGCCCACGAGTTCGCCGATCACGGCGGCGGTCATAAACGGTTCATGACCGGCCGCATCCCGAAGACGCCCACCGAGTTCGTCAACGACGCGCCGGCAGTCGGGTCGATCGTGATGAAGATGCGCGAGCAGGTCGAGATCGGCATGCCGAACTATGTCGCCGGCATGGATCCTGGCCGCGACGGCGTCGATGTCTTCAGTCTGGGCGCGGCGTACCTCGGTCCGTCGTACACGCCGTTCACCGTCGCCGGCGATCCGAGCTCGCCAACGTTCAAAGTGCCGAACCTCGCGCCGATCGCCGAGGTGACCGGCCGCATCGACGACCGCGTGCGACTGCTGCAGAGCTTCGACCAGGCGCGACGCTCGGTCGACGCCAGCGGTGTGATGGATTCGCTCGACCGGTTCCAACAGCAAGCGATGAGTCTGATCACGAGCGACCGGGCGCGGATCGCGTTTGACCTGGCACGCGAGACCGAATCGCTCCGCGACCGCTACGGCCGGCATGCGTGGGGCCATCGGGCCTTGCTCGCCCGGCGACTCGCCGAGGCCGGCTGCAGCTTCGTGACAATGGTGATGGAGAATCCGTATCAGTCGGGCGTGCCGTGGCTGAAAGACGGCACATACAACTGGGATTCGCACGCGGTGAACTGCCACATGTTCAACGACCTGCGGGTGCGGCTGCCGATCTACGATCAGGCGGTGACGGCGCTGGTCGAGGACCTGTACGCCCGCGGCCTCGACGAAAAGGTCATGTTGGTGGTGACGGGCGAATTCGGCCGTACGCCGCGCGTGAACCCGGCTGTCGGCACTCAGACCGCCGTGATGCAACCGGGTCGCGATCACTGGCCGCAAGCGATGTCGATGCTCGTCTGCGGCGGCGGCATGCGCACCGGCCAGGTCATCGGCTCGACCAACTCGAAGGGCGAGCACCCCAAAGATCGCCCGCTCACTCCGAACGATCTGTGGGCCACCGTCTATCGCCACCTCGGCATCGACCACACGCTCAGCTTCCCCGACCACTTCGGCCGCCCCATGCCGATCCTGCCGTTCGGCGAACCGATCGCGGAGTTGACATAGCGGACTGAACGCGTCTCCTACGCGGACCGCAGCATGCGTAATGGCGACACGATGTCCTGCGCGACCGCTTCCTGCAAGGCCTCGCCAGTTCGGAAGAGGTAGTCCCAGTCCAGCGAGTCGTGCTGTCGTGCGACGATACCGGCGATGTCGTCGGTGTCGCGTGGGCGGCCGGCCAGCAGTTTGAGCAAGATCAGATCCTCCGCAGTCGCCACTGGGATCGAACGACCCGCGAGAACGACGCTGCTGGCACGGCGGATCACCTGTTGCTCGAAGCCGGTCAGTCCGACGGCCATGTCGACTCTGATCTGCGTCGCACGATGCCGCATGGGTAAGATGAACGCGGCCCTTAGAACTTCGGCGACGCCGGCGAAGAGCGGCTGGAATGGAGCGCTTTCCAGTGCCGCGATCAGTTCGGTCGCACGGTCCAACTCGACGCCTATCACGACGTCCACATCGGCCGTGAATCGCGGCTCGCCTCTCACAACGGCCGCAATCCCACCGATCACGGCGTACGGAACGCTCTCGGCCTCGAGAAACGCGGCGAGGTCCTGAAGCGTCTTGTCGAATTCGTCACTCACGGCGTCGATCCAGGGCCGCAAACACGGCCAGCAGCTTGCGGCGCATCGCGAGTTTCTCCTGCCACCGCGCCGCCTCCATTTGCTCGCGCGCCGGCGACGCGGGGACGTGCGATGCCGCAAGTCGCCGCATGTTCTCAAACAGGGACAATCCTGCCGAAGGCGTCAACCCGCGAAGCCACTGGTTGTGTTCCTCGCGACATTTCGCCTCGTACAACTTCCAGTCCTGTTTCGGTGCTTCCAGCATGGCCTCGGCATACCTCGAATCTCGAGCGACGATCAGTCTCGAACGGCTTCGACGGCGAGGCGTTGGAATTCGGCGCGGAGGTCGGAGCCGTCGCCGTTGCCGAAGTTTTGACGCGCGACCAGCAAGACGAAGATCATCTCACGCTGCGGGTCGATCCAGCCCTGAGTGCCGAACGCACCGCCGTGGCCGAACGCGCCCGGCGAGAGCATCGTCGTGGCGCCCTGAGGCTGGCGCAAGAGGCAGAAGCCCAAGCCCCAGCCGTTGCCCGGCGTGAAACCGGTTTGCAACTCGCCGGTCTGAAGCGAGGTCATCTGTGTGACGGCGTCGGCGGAGAGCACCCGTTTGCCGTTCAGGTCGCCGCCGTTCAAGACCATCTGGTAGAAGCGCACAAGGTCGCCCGCGGTTGAGAACAGCCCGCCCGATGGGTTCGGGGTCCGGTCGGGCGAAACTTCCATCAGCCAGTGCGAACCCGGCTCGATGTCCTTCTTATCCGATGTCGGTTGATAGAGCCGGGCGAGGCGCGCTTGCTGCGCCGCCGACGGTCGGAACGTGGTCTCCTTCATCTCGAGCGGCTCAAAGAGCCGTTCCGCGAGAAACTGGTCGAACGGCTTGCCCGACACGACCTCGACGACGCGACCGGCCACGCTCAGCCCCGGACCGTACTGCCACTTCGTGCCTGGATCGAACGCCAGTTCGGACTTGGCGAGCTGCTCGGCCGTGTTGGCGAGCGTGCCGACGTTTCGCTGGTCGCTCACGAGTCCGTTGGTGTGCGTCAGGCAGTCGCGCACGGTGATTTCGCGGGCCGGCTTCTTGCCGCCCTTCAGCTTCGTGTCCTTGAACTCGGCGATGTACTTCGACACGGGGTCGTCGAGTTTGAGCTTGCCTTCATCCACGAGGACCATGACGGCGGCGGCGGTGATCGGCTTGGTCATCGACGCGATGGCGAACACCGTGTCCTTGGCCATGTCGCGACCGGCGGCGACGTCGGCCTTGCCCGTCGCGCCGACGTGTACGATCCGTCCGCGCCGCGCGACCAGCGTCACCGCGCCGGCCGTTTGCTTCGCCTCGACGAAGTCGCGCATCCGCTCGTCGATCTTCTTGAGCGCGGCGGCGTCCATGCCCGACTCGGCCGCCTTGCCGTCGACAATCAGTCCGGCATCGCGGCTGGCGGCGGTGACCAGGCGGTCTTGCGGATCGGCGGAGAGGACCAGCCCGCGCCACTGCACTTCCTGGGCGACCGTGTTCGAGTGCAACTGCAGGCCGATCGGTCCCGACTCGCACAGCTCGGGCTGCGGGTCGGACCAGTCGGCGACAAGCTGGCCGTTCACGACGTGCCGGATGCGGCTGCCGATCGCCAGGATTTCCATGCGGTTCCAGTCGTGCTGCTTGCCGACGCGACGTGCGACGCCGAGCGTGTCCTGGTAGATGCTGTTGCGGCGGAACAGGTCGTAGTAGCCGTAGCCCGACGGGTACATCACCAAGTGCCCTTGGTACGTGAACGGCCCGGTGTCCTTTTCGATCACCTTGCCCCACAGCGAAATGCCCGAGTGCATCTCGCTGGTGACCAGCCGGCTCTCGAAGATCAGCCGGAAGTTGCGGTAGCTCTTGTCGGTGAGCAGGTAGGTGCTCGACTTCGGCGCGTCGTCTTTGGTGTTCCTGCCGACGATCACGCCATCTTCGATCGTGAAATACTTGCCGATGTGTCCCTGCCAACCGGTGAAGTCCTTGCCGTTGAATAGCCGCACCGGCGTCTCATCGGACGGCAGCTTGGCGATCTGATCCTCGGTCCAGTCGCCGGCCAGCACAGGCCCCGAGGCGACAGCAAGAGTCACAACGAGCAGCCAGACCAATCGAGTGCGCATGACAAGTCCCCCGTGTGGTGAGTGAATCGGCTGGTCCAATGCATGACTATGGTATCAGTGAGGTCCGTCGCCTGCGAGGCGCACTCCAAGGTCTAAGCGCTCGCCTTTTGTCGCTGGCAGGCAGCCGGCATAATGGCCGCATGGGACTCCTTGCCTTGGAACAGGTCACGCATTTCTACGGTCAGCTTTGCGCCCTGCGGAACGTTTCGGTCGAGGCCGAGCCGGGGGCGATCGGGTTGGTCGGTCAGAACGGGGCGGGCAAGTCGACGATGCTCAAGATCCTGCTCGGCCTGGTCCGGCCGACGCAGGGACGTGGCGAGGTGCTCGGGCACGACATCCGGCGCAGCGGCCTCGAGCTGCGTGGTCGGGTCGGCTACATGCCCGAGGCCGAGGTGCTGTTGCCGGGCCTGCGCGGCGTCGAGTTCGTCGCGCTGGCGGGCGAACTGAGCGGCATGCCGCGGCGACACGCGCTGCGCCGCGCCCACGAGGTGCTGTCGTACCTCGGACTCGAAGAGGCCCGCTATCGTCAGCACGAAGAATACTCGGTCGGCATGAAGCAGCGAGCGAAGCTCGCCGCCGCGCTGGTACACGATCCGGAACTGCTGCTGCTCGACGAGCCGACCGCCGGCCTCGACCCGGAGGGGCGCGAGGCGATGCTCGAGTTGCTGGGCGTGCTCGCACGCAAGCATGGCAAGTCGCTGATCCTGTCGACTCACCTGCTCAGCGACGTCGACCGCGTGTGTGAATCGGTCGTGATCGTACACCGCGGCGAGATCGTGAGCGTCGGCCGCATCGAGGACTTGCGCAGGCACTATCGCGGCCGCTACCGACTGCGCTGGCAGGGCGCGGCGGATGAGTTTCTGCACGATCTCGAAGCCGAGGGCGTTCAGGTCCAGCGCGACGGCCGACCTGACGAGGCGCTCGCGATCGTGCCCGAAGGTTGGAGCACTCGCACCTTCTTCGCACTGGCCGACAATCGCAAGATCGTGCTCTGCGGCCTGGAGCCGGAACACGAGAACCTCGAGGCGGTGTATCACCGCGTGATTGGGAGTTCGATACGAGATGGCCATTGAAACACTCGGCTATCGCGGCTGGTCGGGCGCGCTGCGTTGGCCCTGGTTGGCGTGCTGGCCGATCGTGCGCACCGGCCTGTGGTTGGTGCTGCGCCGCAAGGTCTTCTGGTTGCTGCTCGCGCTGGGCCTGTTCAACTTTCTGCTGCACTTTGCGATCATCTACACCAAAGCCACGATCTCGGTGGAGAATCCACGTGCCGGCCGTTTCCTCGACAACTTCCGCGTGACCGGCACCGGCGAGGCCTATCTGGACTTCATGTTCGCTCAGGGGACCGTCACGATGCTGCTCTTGGCATTTGCCGGATCGATACTGGTCGGCGGCGACTACCAGCAGGGCGGGCTCGTGTTCTACCTGTCGCGTCGCATCGACCGGCGACACTATGTTCTGGGTAAGCTACTCGCGATCGCTGCGATCGTCTTGATGATCACGACGGCGCCGGCGCTGGCTCTGTTCCTTGAGTACGGCATGCTCAGCAGTTCGCTGGACTACTTCCTTGAGAACCCGCGCATCTTGCTGGGCATCGTGGGCTACGGTCTGCTGATGGCTGCGGTGCTCAGCCTACTGCTCGGTGCGATCGCTTCGTGGGTACACCGGGCGGTGCCGCTGGTCATGATCTGGGCGGGCATCTTTGTGCTCTTGCCCGTGCTCGGTGAGAACCTGCGGCACGTGCGCGACAATCGCTTGTGGCGACTGCTCAGCCTGTGGCGCGACCTGCGGATGCTCGGCAAGTCGTTCTTCGGGTCGCTGCGTGTCGAGCGCGACGAGCCGGAGCTTGCCTACTGGGCCGCATGGATCGTTCCTGCGGTCTGTCTCGTATGTTTGTTACTACTGGTCCGACGCGTGCGAGCAGTCGAGGTGGTAAAGTAGAATCGTGAATCGCTGATGGCTCATTGCCGACCGCTGATTCGGACGTAGACAATCCGTCGCCGGACGAGTCAATCGCAGGAGCAGATGATACCGATGCAAGCACAGCCCATCGTTGAGGCGGAACTGATCGGTCATGCGAACAGCGTCCCGGCGTCGGGTCCGCCGCCGCTCGTCGAGTTTCGCGGCGTGTCGAAATGGTACGGGCCGGTTATCGGGGTGAACGAGGTCGACCTCGAACTTGGTTCGGGAATCACCGGCCTGTTGGGTGCGAACGGGGCGGGCAAGACGACGTTGATCAAGTTGCTCGCCGGACAGCTTCGGCCGTGCCTGGGCGAGGTCGTGGTGTGCGGCAAGCGGGCATGGTCGGCGTCGGCCAAGTCGCACGTCGGCTATTGCCCCGACGCCGACGTGTTCTACGAAGAGATGTCGGGGCGCCGGTTCGTGCTCACCATGGCCCGGCTGCACGGGTTCAGCGGGCGCGATGCACGAGACCGCACGGAACGCGCATTGGCCGAGGTCGGGATGAGCGACCGGGCCGATCGCCGGCTGCGTGGTTACTCCAAGGGCATGCGGCAACGCATCAAGCTCGCTCAGGCGCTGGTGCACGAACCCGACATCCTGGTCGTGGACGAGCCGCTCAACGGAATCGATCCGGTCGGGCGTCGCGAGTTGATGGACTTGTTTCGAGGGCTGGCCGAGCGCGGCAAGTCGTTGCTGGTGTCGAGCCACATCCTGGACGAGATGGACACGCTGGCCGATCGCGTGGTGTTCATGGGTCGCGGCCGAGTGTTGGCGTGCGGCACGTTGCGCGAGATTCGCGACATGCTCGACAACCATCCCCTACACCTGCGCATCACGAGCGATCGAGCGCGCGACCTGGCCGCTCGGCTCGTGCAGTGGGACCTGGTGCGGGGCGTTGAGCTTCGCCAAACCGGCGATCTGGCGGTGCAAATCCATCGACCGAACGAATTCTTTCGCCGCTTCGGAGACTTGGTGTTGGACGAGGGACTCGAGATCGAACGGCTGCAGACCACCGACGCCTCGGCCGGAGCGATCTTCGACTACGTCACACAGGAGGCGCGGAAGATTTGACGACCAACGCCGCACCCGCTCCGCATCATGTCTCGACGGCCGCAGCCTGCCTGCACCTTTTTTTTCTCTCGCTGCGTCGCCAGTTCTTCTCGCGCCACACACTAATCAGCGCCGCGCTCACGATCGTCGCCTCGCTCATCGTCGTGGGCTGGGGGATGGAAGGGGCGACCAAATCGGTGCGGAGGTTCACCGAAGAGATCGTGGTGCTGGTGCACTCGGCGTTTCTGATGCCGATCTTCGCGATTTGTTACGGTACGTCGGGCGTCGGGTCCGAGCGCGAAGACCGCTCGCTCGTCTATCTGCTGATCACGCCGCTGCCGCGCGCGCTGGTGTACATCTCCAAGTTCCTCGCGGCCGCGCTGCTCGTGCTGGCGTGGACCGGCCTGAGCCTCTGCGTGATGTGCCGGATCGCGCGGCCGTGGGGCGATGAGGCCCTGCGGCTGTTCTGGCCCAGCCTGCTGCTCGGCGGCCTGGCCTACGCCAGTCTCTTCCACACGCTGGGGGCGGCGTTCCGACGCGGCACGATCATCTCGTTGGCCTATGCCTTCTTCCTCGAGGGCCTGCTCGGCTCGATGCCGGGCATCGTCAAGCGGGTCGCTCTGTCGTTCTACGTCTCGTGCATGATCTACGACGCCGGCGCAGACCACGGAGTCGGCCCAAAGGTCGCCCCCGAAATGTTCTTGCCGGTTCGCAGCAGCACCGCGACGGCCGTGCTCGTCGCGATCACGATCGGCCTAGCCGCGATCGGCTTGATCGTCTTCGCGCGGCGTGAGTACCGAGACCTCAGCTAGCCTGGCCCACCCTGTTTATCCATTTCTACCAGCCTTCGCCCCAACTTCTGCTAATAACCCCGGCACATCCTGCCGAATTGTTACCAGGGGTATTATCCGTACAACCGATCAGTCAGTTAATGCGTTACCAATCAGCACACCTCATTGTCTTCTACGGCGTTGCGATGCTGGCAACGATTGCCAGCGGCTGCAACCGCGGCTCGCGTTACGGCGACTTCTCCCCGGCCCTGCCGCCGCTGAGCGACGTCAGGCTGGCCCAAGACGTGGTGCCCGTGCCTCCGTACTCGCCGTACTCGTATATGGAAACCTACCCATTGCGAGTGGGCGACGAGATTCAGTTCACGCTGAGCGTCAACCCTCAGGTGCAGGGCGGCGCCTATCGGCTGCACGTCAACGATCAACTCGCCGTCGAGTACCTGCACGAGCCGCCGGCCGAACGGCGAGTCCGTACGATGCGCGTGCTGCCCAACGGGACGATCGATCTGCCGATCATTGGTGCGGTCGAGGTTGCGGGCAAGGCCGTCGATGAGGTGAAGCAGGCTGTGACCGAGGCCGCCAAGAAGTTCTACCGGCACCCCCAAATTGCGATCTCGGTGACCGAGGCGGCGGGATCGGCCGAGGAGTTGCGCCGCGCGTTCTCCAGCGGATTCACCAATCAGAGTCTCACCGTGGTCGTGAACCCCGACGGCACGATCAACCTGCCGGTGATCGGCACGATCCATGTTTTTGGACGCACGTTGCCCGATCTGCGCGACGAGGTGAACCGTTAGTACGCCGAGCATGTTCCTGGGGTGCGCGTTTGGCCGCACCTGGTTCGCCGCGCGCCCGATCAGGTGTTCGTGCTTGGCGAGGTCCGCCAGCCCGGTCGCGTGCTGCTCGATCGACCGACGCACGTCAGTCAGGTGATCGCCCAGGCGGGCGGTTGGAACCTGGGCGCCGAGCTGCGCGAAGTGGTTTTGATCCGTTACCGCGAGGGCGACCCGCAGGCCGTGATGCTCGACATCCATTCGGCCGTGCGGCACGACCTGCGCCCGCGATGCGTCGACCTGACCGACGACGTGTTGCTCGCCGACGGAGACATCGTGATCGTGCCCAAGGACTCGCTGCAGAATGTGGACGACCACATCCGCCGCGTATTCACCGATGGCATCTACGGCATTCTGCCGATTCCCGGACTGCGAACGCAGGGCAACTGATGGACAACCCCAGAAATCAATCCGTGACGTTGCGCGAGCTGGCCGGCTCCTTGTTCCTGTACAAATGGCTGATCGTCGGCTTGATGTTGCTGTTCGGGGGGACCGCTGCGGCCGTATCGTACTCGATGCCTGACGTGTACGAGGCGTCGGTGCAAATGTGGGCGCAGGATCAAAGCCCCGGCCTGCGCGACGCCAGCAACTATGCGTCCGACGTGGCGGCGCGGGTGAAGCTCGTGCTCACCAACTTGCGCGAGGTGCTGTATTCGCGTCGCGTGTTGGAATCGACGCTGGTCCGCAGCGGACTGGCGCCGGCCGACTCGACGACCGCGGCGACGTCTGGCCCGGTGCTGGATGTACCCGTCGCCAAGTTGCGCAAGGCGGTCACCGTCGAAGCGCCGAAAGGCAGCGACTTCGGCGCGACGCAGATCTTCTTTGTGCGCGTGCGCGACGAGAGTCCCGACCGCGCCGGCCAGTTGCTCGACGCGCTGCTCGGCGCGTTCCAGGCGCGCTACGGCGAACTCAGCGCCCAGCAGGCCCAGGACCTACTTGCAGAGACGACCCGGCTCGTCGAAAAATCACGCGAGGACCTGAAGGCGGCCGAACACCGATTCGACTCGTTCGTCGCCAACCTGAAAGGCGGCCTGTCCGAACTGAACGCGCTGGGCGGCGCGCCCGGCGGCGATTCCGAGCTGCGCCGCGGCCTGACCACGATCAACGACCGGCTCGTCGCCGCCCGTGCCGACCTCAAGGTGCAGCTTGCGTTCTTCGAACAGTTGCAAAGCACGAGGCCCGAATCGGGCGACACGATCATCGTGCCGAGCCAACTCGTGCGAGACTACCCCGGCCTGCAAGAAGCAACGCGCGAACTCACCGTCGCTCGATCGCAGATGCGCGACGTCTCGGCCCGCTCGCACAGCGTACTTCCCGAATATCAGGCGGCCGCCGACCGATTGCAGCTCATCGAACAGGCGTATCGGCGTGAAGTGAACCACGCGATGCTCGCCATGGAACGCGAGATCACGGCCAGGTCGCAGGCGGTGACCTTCTTGTCACAACAGGGCGAAGACTACGCGCGGCGGCTCGCCGAGCTATCGAACAAGTATGTCGAGTTCGACGGCCTGCGCGAGGAACTGAGGCAGCGACGCTTGATCGTGGACGACGCCGAGCGGCGGCGCAGCGACGCAGCCCACGCACGGCTCACCGCCGCCAAGGATGTGCTCTTCTCCATCATCGACGGACCACGCACCAGCACAAAACCCGTCAGCCCACAACGGCGCTTGAACGTCGCGGTTGGCCTGGTGCTCGGACTGATCACCGGCGTCGGTCTGGCCTTGCTGCTGCGGCAGTACAGCCACACCGTGCGTTCCGAGATCGATCTGGCGGCGGTGGACGACCAACTGGTCGTGGTGTCGGTTCCCAAGATTCGAAGGCCTCTGGAACGGGTGATGTAACGATGGGGTTGTTCAGCGCGGCAACGATGAAGTCGCAGTCGCCCGACCCGGCTGGCGCGAGCAGTGTCGGCGTGTTCCCGGCGGCCGGATCGGCGCGGTTCCAACCGCTGCCCCCGGTCGTGGGCGGCGAATTAGCGCTGTCGGCCGAACTCGAGGCAGCGCTCGACCTATTGTGGTCGCGACTGCGGCAACATTACTCGGTAGGCCGGGCCGATGGTCATCGCGCGTTCGTAACGGCCCACTGGGCGCCCGACGAAGGGGCGACGACCATCGCCGCGGGGCTTGCCTACCGCGCGGCGCAACTCGATCCGACCGCGACGTTTTGCGTGGCTGACTTCGACTTCTTCAACCCGGCGCTCTCGTATCTCTGGGGCCTCGAATCCGAGGTCGGGATCTCGAACGTGCTCGTTGGCCAGGCCCAGGTCGACGATGCGCTCGCGCCAACTCGGCTGTCCAACTTGTGTGTTGCGCCCGCCGGATACCCCAACGTCGGGCGTCGCGTCGCCGAACTACACGACCGCTGTCGCGAGCTGTGTGCGATGCTGCTCGATCGGTTCCACTACGTGTTTCTCGACATACCGTGCCTGCGCGAGCATTTGAACTACGCGCTCTGGGCCGGCGGTCTGGCCGATTCGGTGCTGGTCGTTCGCGCCGGTCAGGCGCGCCAGGAGGCGGTCGGCAAGGCGCTGCGAACACTTCGCCTGATGCAGCTCCCGCCCGCCGCCGTCGCGCTCAACGGTCGTGAATACCACGTGCCGAACTGGCTGTACGCGAGGACTTAGGAATTGTGAGGTGGGCCGAGTCTGCGAGTCCCACCAAGCACGGGACAACAGGCGGTTCACGAAGGGTGGGACTCGCGGACTCGGCCCACCCTACGGCGTGTACGCGCACACGTGAACGTTGACCGGCTGACCGATGATCGACAATGGACCCGACACAACTCCTAGCCCTGGCTGTCTGTTTCGCCGCCGGCGTCTGGGCCGTTGTGCTCGCCGGGCGACTGGCGACGATGCCCGCGTCGCTGATCGTCATCGTCGCCGTTTCTTGCTTCGGTGCGAACTTCGGAACCTGGGACATCGGGCCGGCCGCCGCGAGCATCGACCGACTGGCGATCGTCGCGCTTGTGGGCATCGGCGTCCTGAAACGAATCCTCACTCCACAGCCCGCGATCAAATTCGATCGCAGCGACGTCGCCATCGCCGCCCTGATTGGCTTCTTGCTCGTCAGCGTCATGACGCACCCCCGGCCGCCGACGAAGCTCGAATCGTCGCCGACGCCCTGGTACCTGTTCACCACGTCGTTTCTTATCCCCGCATTGGTCTACTGGGTCGTCCGATTTCGGCGGTCGGGTCCGGACGACGTGATGCTGCTGTGCGGGTTCTTCGCACTGCTCGGCGCCTACCTCGCGTTCACGGCGATCTTCGAGATTCACGGACCAAGGGCGCTGGTGTTCCCGCGGCACATCCTGGCCGCTCGCTTGATGTACTGGGGTCGCGCCGTCGGACCGTTTCGGTCGGCGCCCGTGCTCGGCACCTGGCTGACCGTGGCCACGGTCGCGGCGATCTTGTACGCGAGCCAGCGTCGCGGTGCGGCGCGAACGGCGGCACTCGGCCTTGTGCCCCTGCTCGCCTACGCACAGTACCTGACGAAGACGCGCAGTGCGTGGGTCGGGTTTGTCATCGCCGTGCCGATGGCGTTCATACTGTCGGGCACGCGCACCACGCGTCAGATCGTCGCGCTGGCGGCGACCGGCATCCTGTTGTTGGGCGGGCTGTTCTTTGGCGAACAGTTCATCAATCCGTCCCGCGTCGAAGGCGCGGCGACCGTGGCACACAGTTCAAGCCAGCGATTGGCGTTGCTGCAGCGCGCGGCCGCGCTCGTGGTACAGAAGCCGCTCTGGGGCTGGGGATTCCGGCAGTTCGAATACGCCTCGCGCACCTATGGCGGCGGCGGGCCACTGCGGGTGGTCGAGGCGAGTGCCGGCAAGGGACTGGCGTCGCACAACCTGCTGTTGCGCGTTGTGGCGGAGACCGGAATCGTCGGCACTACGATCTTTGTGTCGATCTTCGTTCTCTGGGTTGGGCGATGTCGCCGCGAGTTGCGGAGCACGGAACCCGGTTCACCACGCCGCACGTTAGCGATCCTGTTCTTGGGCGGACTGGTCGGGTACTGGTCCGAGGCGTTGTTTCACGACGTGACGTTTCAGATGCAAGAGAATTTTCTCTTGTTCTTCCTCGCCGCATGCCTCTGTACCGTTGAGCAGCCCGTCGCCTGCCGCGAGCCGGTAGCTGTCGCAGTTCCCGATCTCTTCCGCGTCCAGCCCGCGCTCAGCCCGGCGTACTCGGCGCATTGAATGACGTGATGAAGCCCCTCACCCCTGCCCTCTCCCCGCAACGGCATTGGTATCTCCCAAGGAAGTCGTAGTGCAGGCGGCTCGCCTGCGGCTTCCTTTGACGACATTGCAGGCGGGCCGCCTGCACTACGCTAACAACTTGGTCCCGAAGGGACGTGAGTCGATAGCCAGGGGCGTTAGCCCCCGGGAATGACGCAGGGACAACGCGGGGCATTGGTATCTACACAAGTCCGAGACAGGGCCAGCCGCGAAGCGGCGCGAGTCGATAGCCAGGGGCGCGAGCCCCTGGTTACAGGTCCGGGATTGTTCGGCAAGCCTCGAAGGGGCGCAACATCCCGTGCCGCCCCTTCGGGGCTGGTACGTTGTCCCTGCCTCATCCCCAGGGGCTAACGCCCCTGGCTATCGACTCACGTCCCTTCGGGACTAAATGGCTTTGCGTGATTCTGGGAGTCCGCAGGGACAGTAGCCCGACGCGCCAGCGAGGGACCGGGCCTGATTTCTTGTGATTTCGCCATGTGCTCCCTCGCTGGCGCGTCGGGCTACTGTCCCAGAATCGTGCAAGGCTATTTAGGTGTAGATACCAATGCCGCAACGGGGAGAGGGAGAAGCGACGCTAAACGCCGGACAAAGTCGAACGGAGCTGGCAAAAGTCGAAACGATTCCGACCGGAGCTGCAAAAGTCGAAACGGATCAAGCGAATCTTTTCTCCCTCTCCCCGTTGCGGGGAGAGGGTCGGGGTGAGGGGCTGCACTCGCGCGATCATTCAGTCCGATCGGACGAGAATATCCAGAAGATGAGGCCGAGAAAGCCGACGAACAGCAGCCCGCCGACGCACACCATGCCCAGCCAGGAAACCGCCATGTCCAATCTCCTTGTGCGAATGTAGAGCGCTCGGCCGCGAGCGGCGTGCATCGGCGGCCAGTCGCGGACTCGACTCGCGGCCCGAGTCGACTACACTACCGAGCGCGATGGCTATCGATCAGGCTACTTGTATGGCACCGGGCAGCCTACCGGCTGACGGCGCGAGCATCAATGGCTCGCTGCGCCCGGCGGATTTCCGGCCGTTGCCGCTGCTCGGCAACCCGCACCTCCAGACGATTCTCGGTCGGTTCTGGCCGCAACGTCGCGAGTCGTTTCCCTCCGTTCACTCGCTGGTCGAGGTTCCCGACGGCGATGCGCTGGCCGTTGTGGTCAGCACGCCGGCGCAGTGGCGTTGCGGCGACCGGACAGCGGTGATGGTACACGGCCTTTGCGGCTGCCACGGTTCACCGTACATGAGCCGCATCGCCGGAAAGCTGTTCGATCGCGACGTGCGCGTGGTCCGAGTAAACCTGCGCGGCTGCGGCAGCGGCGTCGGGCTGGCCCGCCGACCGTACCATAGCGGCCAGAGCGACGACATCCGGTGCGTGCTGCGCTGGCTGGCCGCACGCGGTCCGGCGTCGCCCGTCACGCTGATCGGATTTTCGCTCGGCGGCAACATCGTGCTCAAGATGGCCGGCGAGGACGGCCCATCGCCGACCGGCGGCGTCGATCGTGTCGCGGCCGTCTCGGCACCGATCGACCTCGACGCCTGTTCGCGACTGATCGAACACCCGAGCAATCGGCTCTACGAGAACTACTTCGTTCGCCAGCTTGTGCAGCAGGTGCGCGAGATGGAACAGTTCTTCCCGGAGTTGCCGCCGACCACGTTCCCGCGGCGCCTACGGCTCCGCACCTTCGACGACCTGTTCACCGCGCCGCGCAGCGGTTTTCGCGACGCGGCCGACTACTACAGCCGCTCGAGCGCCGCCCCCCTCATTCCGTCGATCGCCGTCCCCGCCCTGCTGGTCAGCTCGCGCGACGACCCCTTCATCTCGCCCGCCCCCTACGACGTTCTGCCCCGCCGCTCGCACATCAAGCTCTGGCTCACCGACCGCGGCGGCCACTTGGGATTCCTCGGCCGCACCGGCCGGCTGTTCGATATGCGCTGGATGGACCAGTCCATTCTGAGTTGGAGCGTCGGACAGTGCGCCATTGCTCTGTGACTTGCCGAGCGCCGGGCGGACGGTATGATGGACGCCGCAGAACCTGACCGCGTGAGCCTGCCGTCTGCTCTGACATTTACAGCGTGAGGAGTTCGCCATGTTGCACCGAATCGCCTCGTTCAGCGCCGCATTTCTCGCCCTGCCGCTGGTCGCGTGGATCGCCGCCGAGGAACAGATAACGCTCGCTGTGCCGAACCTGCAGTGAATGCGCTGTGCCGAGGCGCTGAGTGGTTCACTCAGCACAGCCGACGCGAGCGTGCGGGTCGGAAACATTTTTTCCGAGGCCCGACAGATCGAACTGAGCTACGACGCATCGAAAGTCTCGGTGCACCAACTCGTGCAGGCCTGCATGAACACGCAGCCGCTGCACGGCAAGCCGTATCAGGCAGGGCTGATCGTCGGCATCGAAGAGCCGCAGAAGAGCTTCCCGAAGATGCAGAAGGCGCTCAAGCGTGTGAAGGGGCTTGGGGCCGTGCAACCGATCTCGGACAAGGACGTCGTCATCACGTTCGTGCCGCTGACGCCCAAGTCGAAGGAGAAGGACTTCGTCACCACGGCGCAGCTTGCGGAGGAACTGACGCGCGCGGGAGTCAAGTACTCGGGGCTGCCGGCGGCCGAGTCGCCAGGCGCCGCGGGCGCGGACGATGCGAAACGGAAACCGATCGGCTCGAAGGGATCGACCAAGACGAAACCGGCCGACGGCGAGCCGGGCGACGAAAAGGCCAAGCCGACGCGGCCGACGGGATCGACCAAGACGAAACCGGCCAAGGACCCAACCGACCCGGCCGAGAAACCGAAGGACGATTCGCCCGAAGACGCGCCGCGGTTTCAGATACTCGCCGTGGCGGGCGGCAAGGTGTACCTTGCCGACAACGAAGAGAAGCTGAAGAAGTTCGTCGTCGAAGGAGACAAGTTTGGCGAATTCGTCGTTAAGGAAATCGGCGACGACGACGGCAACAAATTCGTCGTGCTCGAGAAGCCTGAGTCCAAGGAAACAATCAGGATTGAGAAGGAGAAGAAGGACAAGCCCAAGGACGAGGCTGGCAAGGACGGCGGCGAAAAGAAGGAAGCCGAGAAAAAGGATTCAGCCAAGGACGACGACGCCAAGAAAGAGACCGACAAGAAGGAACCAGCCAAGGACGACAAGGGCGACGCCGAGGACAAATGAGTCGCGTCGAGAAGGTTACGTTCGCTGCGGTCGCTTGGACCGTCGCCACCAAAGCCGCCGCGCTGATCATCCTCGTCGTCTGTGCGGCGGCTGTGGCCGGCGCCTACGGCGCCGTGCACAACCAAATCAGCTACACCGTCTCGCAAGAGTACTTCACCAGGTCATCGTCGCCGTTGGCTCCGGGTTAAACGAAAACGGCTCAGTTTTGCCCGCGTGCAGTATAGTACTTGGAGTCTCGCATGTCAGACGTGATGACCAGGATCCTACTTGTCGGCCTCGGCGGGTTCGCCGGCGCGAACGTGAGGTACTGGCTCGGCGGGTGGATCAGTCACCGTTGGGGCGCGGCCTTTCCCTGGGCCACCTTCGCCATCAACATTTCCGGATCATTTGCACTGGGAGTGTTTGTCGCACTCGTCGCCAATCGGTTGGTGCATCCGGCCTGGCGGTTGGTGATCCCCATCGGATTCATCGGGGCGTACACCACGTTCTCGACGTTCGAATACGAGACGTTCGAGTTGGTCGAAGGCGGCGGCTGGTGGTTCGCATTGCTCAACGCCGTCGGCAGCCTGATCGTGGGTTTCATTGCGGTCTGGGTCGGTCTGCGGCTCGGCGAGCGACTGTGATAGAGACAGGAGAACGCTCATGAAGATTGAGGGCAACGCCAAACTGGTCACCGTCTACGTGGGCGAGTCGGACACCTGGCACGGGCGGAACCTTGCCAACGCAATCGTGTTGCGTGCCCGCGAACTCGGCCTTGCCGGCGCCACCGTAACGCGAGGCATCGAGGGCTATGGCGCGACTAGTCGTATTCACACCGCTCGTATCCTAAGACTGTCCGAAGACTTGCCGATCCGCATCGAGATCGTGGACCGGGCCGACCGCATCGATAAGCTCATGCCGGTCCTTGACGAGATGGTCAACGAAGGCCTCGTCACACTTCAGGACGTTCACGTTTTCAAGTACGTACACGACCCACAGGCTTCACCGGCGAGTTCTTAGTACCGCTCCACACTGAAAGGGGTTTTGAATTCGTTTAACCCCGCAGCCGCAGGCGAGGCACAACCAACGCCAGCCACGCCTCGCCTGCGGCTGCGGGTTAAACGAACGAAGCCGATTTCAGACCCTATTCAGTGTGGAGCGGTACTTAGCTTAGGCGCGGCGACGAGCCGGTGTTACCTCAATTCTTCTTCGCAGGCGCGACGTTCTCGTACAGCCGGACATTGTGCGTGGCTCGGCCGCCGGCGACGATGTCGATGAGTCCGTCGCCATTCAGGTCGCCGGCAACCAGGTCTTCGGTGGCAACGCCGCCGTCGTCGACCACGACCTTTTCCCACTTACCCGCTGCCGCGTCCACCGGCCGATACACAAACACGCCCGGGCCGGCGATCGGTCCTTTGCCCTTGTCGCGCTGGCCGATGATCAGCTCGTCGGCGCCATCTCGATCTAAGTCGGCGGTCCAGACGGCGTGCCCCCAAGCGAGCGTGGCGTCGAGCACGTGCCGGTTCCAGACTTGCGTCGCCGCAGACGGTTCGGTGTAGACCACAACCTGGAAACCGTGCCACGGTTCGATCGTCGCGATGTAGCGCTTGCCGCCGGCCAGCCGTCCCGGCTTGATCTCGCTGGAGCCTTTGAACGGCGTGGTCTCTTGGTTGCCCGTACCCAGATGCCTTCGAACCCACTTGTCGCCGGCCCGCTCAAACCAATGCACGCCCTCCCAGCTCCCGGTCAGCACATCGGCGCGGCCGTTGCCGTCGAAGTCGCTGATCCAGTGGTTGTGCATGCAGTGCAGCGTGTCATCGATGACCTCGACGGGCCACGAATCCTTGGCCGGATCCTTGGGAATTGAGAAGGCGAGCAGTCGCAGTCCGCTGCCGTCGCCCCAATTGGGGCCTTTCGTGCCGCGACCCTGCAGCGGCGAGACGACCAGTTGCGGCCGGCCCGTGCCTAGTACGTCGCCCCATCGCATGCGATGCGTCGTCGGCTCGGAGCTGATCGGGTGGACGGTCCATTTCCCGTCAAGCGACTTGCCGCGCCGCAGCCACTGGATAGTTCCGCCCGACTGCGTGTTCGACGGTTGCCACGCCGCGCCAAGGGCGAAGTCGACGAGGCCGTCGCCGTCGATGTCGGCCGGCGCGATGCAGACGTTGTCGCGATCGGTCTGGTTCTCGATGATCGTCCGTTTCCGCCAACTCGGATTCTCGAACCAAACGACGGCGTTTTCGGTCACGGCCACGATGTCGGGCTTGTCGTCGGCGTTCACGTCCGCAAGCGTCAGGGCGTAACACACGTTGCCGACGTGCGGATCGATTTCCTTCATCCGAAACTGAAGCGACGCACTTTCCGCGGCGGCGCACGGCGCGACGGCCAATAGCACGAACATTCCGCACAGACTGTTTCGCATGGCAAATCCCCTACAACACGATTGTTTTCCGCGAAGTACCACGCCCAAAACGGCCGAAACCTGAAACAACGACTGGCAACAGTCCTGAACCTCGCGCGAGTCGAACGTCACCCGCCTCAGAAGGAAACCGCTGATGCCTACCATCAATGCCCATCGTCGCGTTTTTCACCCGCACGTGCGTCGCGTCCTCGAGCACCGCCGAACCCCGGCCCGTGCGACGGAGGGCAGCTCGACGAGTTTATACATCTATCTCTACATCTTCGCCACCGGCCTCGTCTGTCTGGCATGCCTGGTGAAGCCCGCGATTGCTTCGAATGTGTGGACACACCTGACCGGCCCGACCATCTCGCCGGCGATCGCGGCCGTTGTATTGGCCGCGGCCGTGTGTGGCAGTTATGCGTTTCTAGCGGTGTGGGCGTTCGGCAACCTCGAAACCCGGCGAACTCAAAAGGCCCTCGACGCGATTCGTCGCGCCGCGGCTGCCGACGAGTCCGGCAAAGACATCGACGCCACGCAACACCGGGTCGAGCCGCTCGACTCATGGTTGCCCTGGCCGGTGTTCACCAAGTTGCTCAGCGTACACAAGGCCAACACGCGCCGGCACGGCCAGTCGTTCACGTTGCTGCACCTGCGCAAGAACGGGCTTGCCGCGGAACCGCACGATCGCCGCGGCGGCCAGCGCGCCGAACCGACTGAGATGTTTGAACTCCTGATCAACTGCTCGATACGACCCGACGACGTCGCCAGCGCGGCGCCGTCGGGCGACTGCTTTGTGCTCATGCCGCAGACGGTGTACGAGGTGGGCCAGTCGCTCGCTCATCGCATGGCGGGTCGATCGCAGGCGCTGTTTGCGGGCGGACTCGATTTCGAGATTCGTCAATTCACATTCCGCGGTCGCACCAAGTCCGAGGCCCGTCGCGTCGTGGGTCGGCAAGCAGCCGCGTAGCCGCACTCACCACCGATAGCGAGTGCGGGCGGCCTGGTGGGCGAGCGAGCGGGCGAGCGCGGCGGCCTCGTCGGCGGGCAGGTTGCTGATGCGCGGACCGCCGTTGGTGTAGTTCTGACCGGCGGTGTCGACGATCAACGTCGCCAGGCCAAGCCGTCGATCGAACGGAGTCTGTCGCAGCACGATCGCTTGCGCGTTTCGGACCGGAACGACGTGCGTGGAGCGGCTGAGCCAGCCGCGCCGCGTCCGAAAGTAACGGTCGCCGCGCAGGTAGCCGAGATGGCGATAGCGCGCCACGTTGATCGCGTAAGCCGGCGCGATCAACAACATCGGCCACAACCCGACCCAGTGCCGATGAAACAGGAGCGCGGCTGCGGTGAGCACGACGACGAAGAACGCCGCCTTGCGTGTGCCCCGCCCGATCGCACGACGCGACACGCGACGCCATTCAGCCGCACCAGGTTCGAGGTCCGGCAAGAAGAGCGGCAGGAACCGGTCTACCTCTTCGCGGCGGAGCACGGGCAGCAACACGTCTCGGCCTCCGGTGCCCGCGCCCGGCTCCTCGGTGCCCGCGCCGCCCGCCGTGTCGGCACGGAGCGTGGCCAGGCCGAACAATCGTCGCAGCAAGCCCTCCTCGATCTCGAGCACCTGGATCCGACGCCGAGGTAGGCTGCTCGATCGGCGAGTGAGCAGTCCGTACGCGCGGTGCAGGTCTTCGCCCCGTCGAGATAGCGTAAAGCCATAGAACAAGACAACCGAGCCGACCACCGACAAACACACGCACACCGATAGGATCGCCATCGCCCCGATCAACACCACCAGCGCCGCCGTGCGTGCGTCTTGCTTAGCGAGTATCCGGACCTGCTGCATCGCGGTCGCGGCCACTCGTTCGTAGACGTCCTTCGGCAACAGGTCGTCGGCCACCGCCCATATCGCAAAGAAAAACACCAGCACCGACGCCATGCGGTTCGACGTCAGGCCGGCGAGCGCAAGTTCGCCGACCCTGAGTTGGCGAACGACATCGGCGGTTGGCAGCAGCATCGCCGGTGAGTGCACCTGGCCCGGTGCGCCGCGCGGCCGCTCAAACACCGCGCGCCGCAACCGTTCCGCCTCGTCGCGCGACAGCACCGACAACGACGCCTCCGGCCCTTTGCCGCCTGCGGTCTCGACGTGTACGTCGACGACGCCAAACACACGGTGCAGCACGCCCTGCTCGATGCGAATATCCTGCACTCGCTCCAGCGGGATGTGCCGCTCGGTCCGTTCGAGGATGCCCTGCACCGTGACCAATTCGTCGCCGTGCAGCCGGTAACTGAACGTGAAGTAGCGGATGAGCGAGATGCACAGGTTCACGGACAGCGCCACCAGCAGCATGGCGCCGGCTACGAGCTCGTTGCCGAACAGCAGTACAGCAACGGCCGGCACGATGAAGCCACGCACGGCATTCCAGCCGGCGAAGGCGAGCGTGAGCGGATGAAGCCGGCCCTGAATCGGCGGCAACGTCGCGATGGGCGTCGCCGCCGTGTCGGTCTCGGCCGTTTCGGCCGGGCGCAACACCAGCGGTTCGCCGGCCGGAACCGCTGGCACGGAACCATCAGCGTTGGGGCCGTCCGGCAAATCAGACGCCATCGTCGCCTCCAAGCCGGACGAGGTGATCGCGCAGCCGGACGGCTTCATCGGCGTCGAGGCCGGGGATCACGATCGTTGCCTCGTGCGTGCCCGCCGTGTGTAGCACGAGCGACGCGAGTCCGAACGCGCGTTCGAGTGGACCCCGCTGCAGATCGACGTGTTGCAACCGCGGCAGCGGCAGCAGGCGAGTCACGCGAAACACCACGCCGCTGTGCGTCTCAAGCACCTGGTCGTCGATGCGATAACCCCAAGCCCGGTACGCTCGGCCGGGAAACCACCAGGCCAGCACGGCGCCGGCCGCCGACACGATCACCCACGCGGTCACGAGCCAAACGCGAAGGGGCGGCAAGTTCCAGGCAACAACCGCCGCGCCGACCAGCAGCGCGAGCATCAACACGCCGAGTACGATGAACCGCGTGACTCGCCACAGGGCGACGACGCGACGATCGAGCGCCTGTAGCGCGATCGCCGCGGGCACGGCCGTCGACGGCTCCTGCACACTGTCGTCCGTCTGGGCGCCCAGGAACGCCGGTTCAGCCGTCGCGCTGTCGGCCGGCGGCGCTTCGTTGGCAGGGTCAGGTGGCATGGGACCTCGTCTCGCGGTTCAAATCTACGATGACACGTCGAGTTTCTTGCGCCACGTCTCAAGTTGCTCATCGACGCGCGCCCGACCGGTGGAGCCGACGCTCTGGAATGCAGCGACGGCGTTGGCGACGCCTAACACGCCGCTCACGTCGTCGTCGATCGCCGGGTGTGCGGCCCGGAGGTCGTCGCGCTTTAGTTCGGCCAGGCGGCAGCCGCGATCTTCACAGAGTCGCACCAGTTTGCCGACGACCTCGTGCGCCTCACGCATCGGCACATGGCGCCGAATGAGATACTCCATCAGGGTCGTGGCGTCGAGGAACCCGTCTTCGAGCCGCGCGGCGATGCGCTGGCGGCGCAACTGCGATCCAGCGACGACGAGCGCGGCCAGGTCGAGACACGCGGCCACGGTGTCGAACGCATCGAACAGCGGCGGCTTGTCCTCCTGCAGGTCGCGGTTGTAGGCAAGCGGCAGGCCCTTGACCAACACGAGCAGCGTCTGCAGCGCACCGACAACGCGAGCCGTCTTGCCCCGAATCAGTTCGAGCACGTCAGGGTTCTTCTTCTGGGGCATGATCGACGAGCCGGTGCAGTAGGCGTCGGGCAGTTCGACGAAGCCGAACTCGGTCGTACTCCAGAGCACCCATTCGTCCGCCCAGCCGCCGAGATGTTCGGCGATCATCGCCAGAGCGAACGCGAACTCGAGCACGAAGTCTCGGTCGCTGGCCGCGTCGATCGAATTGGCGGCGATCGAGTCGAACGCGAGCTTGCGCGCGACGCTAGCGCGGTCGATCGGCAGCGAAGTGCCGGCGAGCGCGGCGGCGCCGAGGGGCAGCACGTTCACCCGCCTGCGGCAATCGGCGAGCCGCAGGCGGTCGCGTTCGAGTTTCTCGACGTACGCGAGGAAGTAGTGGGCCGCGAGCACCGGCTGGGCGCGTTGCAGGTGGGTGTATCCCGGCAAGACGACGTCGCGGTGCCGCGCGGCCGCGGCGACCAGCGCTCGCTGCAGCTCGCGGATCAGCCCGTCGAGTTCGGCGATCGCGTCGCGAGTCCAGAGCCGCATGTCGGTCGCGACCTGGTCGTTGCGGCTCCGCGCCGTGTGCAGCTTGCGGCCGACGTCGCCAAGCCGCTCGACGAGCGCCGCCTCGATGTGCATGTGGATGTCTTCGCGATCGGTGCGAAACGGGAACTTTCCCGCCTCGATCTCGCCGCCGATCTCGCCGAGCGCCGCGGCGATCTGTGTAGCCTCGTCGGATGTGATCAGGCCGACCTCGGCGAGCATTTGGGCGTGAGCGATCGAACCAGCGATGTCGTGCCGCCACAGCCGGCGGTCGACGCTGATCGACTCGGTGAACTGTTCCACTCTTTTGTCGGTGGGCGCTGCGAAGCGCCCGCCCCACGGCTTGTCGGCCAAGTCACTTTCTCCTTCGGACCACGCGTGACTGGACTTTTGGGAGTGTAGACGGCATAAATGAGACGTGTCAACGAACGGTTCGGTTCGTCGCACGTGCGGTTCGTGCGTCGCTCGACCGGCGCGACGTTGAACGACTTCACTGGGGACCACATGGGCTTCCTCGGATTTGGCGCCAAAGAGAGCAACATCGTCGTCGTGACCTACGAAGGCCCGAACAAGCTGCGACTCAACGGCAATCGCAAGAAGGGCAAGGACATCGACGCGGCCAAGAAGGGTGCGACTGCCTACGAGCACACCGTCTGTTGGATCGAATTCTCGCAGGGCGGCATGCGGCTCGACCAGGGCAAGGGGCCGGCGGTTGCGAAGGTCGGCGCCGCCGAAGCGGAACGCATCCTACGCGACCTGCCGCTCAACCCAATCTGCAAGAGCATGCTGACCGGACTCGAGAAGGGCCAGGAACGGGCGGCTCGAATACTCTCATGGGAAGATCGCAACGCGACGCAGAAACCGCAGTAGGGTCCCGGCTCACGCGATTCGATCGGTCACTTCGCTTGCAGTTCCTTCACGACGCCCGCGAGTAATTCGGGGTCGCGCTGCGCCATCAGGTGTTCCACGCGCGACGGCGGCAGGTTCAGCTTGTTCAGCGACGCTTCGACTTGTTTCCAGAGCTGATCCAGCCTCTTGCCGCTCGCCAGGTAGACCTCGCTGACCAGTTCGGCCAGTCGCTGTTCCGCGAGGTGGTCGCGGTTGCGGTAGTAACGCTCGATGATCTTCTGCTGGTGGGGCGTGTAATCTGACATTGATCCTCTCCGTTGTGGCGTTTGGCTGGGGCACGATTATGCCCACCGCCGCGGATAGCTCAAGAGAGAAAGGGGAAAGCACGCCGATAGGGCGTTTTCGACACAAGCGGATCGTCGGCGAGACGCCGACGCTACGGGAAGAGGCTGTTGCCTGGGACCGGTTTCGCCAATCGGCTACAATCCTCGCCACGCGGCGCGTCCCGCCACCACACCAGGGTCACGTCATGAAGATCATCGACATCCAGACGTTCGTCGTGAACATCGGCGCTCAGAACCGCGTGCTCGTCAAGGTGCTGACTGACGAACACCTGCACGGAATCGGCGAGGCCTATTGCGTCGGGCCGGATGAGGCGACGGTCGCGACGATCCACTACTTCAAGGGCTGGCTCGTCGGTCAGGACGCGATGCGCATCGAGTATCTCTGGCGGTTGCTCTACAACGGTTCGCGCTTTCCCGGCGGGTCGGTGATCAACGCGGCGATCAGCGGCATCGAGCATGCGCTGTGGGACGTGAAGGGCAAGAAACTCGGCGTGCCCGTTTACGAGTTGATCGGAGGCCGTTGCCGCGACAAGGTGCGCGTGTATCTCGGCGTGGGCACGATCGACGACGCGAAGCGGGCGGTCGAAGAGTTGGGCTTCACGGCGGTCAAGACCGGCCCTCAGCCGCCGGGCGGCGACACGATGCCGTGGGGCAAGGTGCTGCGCGAGGCGGGCCGCAAGATGGAGGCGATGCGCAAGGCGCTCGGCGACAATATCGACATCGCCGTGGACCCGCACGCCAAAATCTTCGAGCCGGCGCGGTCGCTCGAGCTGGCCGAGGTCATCCGGCCGTACCGGCCGCTGTTTTACGAGGAGCCGATCCGGCCCGAGAACGTCGAAGCGCTAGCCGGATTGCACACGAAGCTGCGTGTGCCGCTGGCGACTGGCGAGACTTCATACACCAAGTACCAGTTCCGCGACCTGATCGCGGCCGGGGCGGCTGACATTTTGCAGCCCGACCTGTGCATCGTGGGCGGGCTCCTCGAAGCCAAGAAGATCGCAGCGATGGCCGAGGCCGCGTATCTGACGATTGCCCCACACAATCCGCTCGGACCCGTCGCCACCGCCGTCGCCACTCACTTCGCCGCCTCGACGCCGAACTTCGTGATCCTCGAATACCGCGAAGTCACGGCCGGCCCGCTTCGCGACATGGTGCTTGAACCAATGAAATACAAGGACGGCTACCTCGAAATCCCCGACGCACCGGGCTTCGGCATCGAGCTCAACGAGAAGGCGATCCAAAAGCATCCCGCCAAGCCGTGGCGTCGCGCGCCGGTCATCGAGGCGGACGGAAACATCGGATACATCTAAATGGCTTTGCGTGATCCTGGGAGTCCGCAGGGACAGTAGCCCGACGCGCCAGCGAGGGACCGGCCTGATTTCTTGTGATTTCGCCATGTGCTCCCCTCGCTGGCGCGTCGGGCTACTGTCCCAGAATCGTGCAAGGCTATTTAGGTCCGCACGCCATCAACCACGTGAGTTGAGTACTTTCATGACGAGAGCAAGTATAGCGCTGTTTGACCACATGCGACCATCCAAGCTCTGCGCGTTTGTCATTGCCGCGATCGCAATACCCGCGCTCGCCGACGAGCGGACCGAGCGATTCGATCGCGAACCGGGCTGGGACGGGTACAACAATCGCGCGGAGCAGTCGGAACCGCGCACGGTCGTGCAGGATTTTGGATTCAGCAAGACGGCCCACGCGGGCGGCAAGCTCGGCGAGTTTGGCGGCGTCGTTAGCCCGGCGGCTGAGGCGGCGTACTATGCAAAGAGGATTCCGATGAAGTCGTTCGACGACACGTTGACCGCGTCGGGAACTCTGCTGTGTACGGGCCAGCCGTTTCACGTGCTCGTGGGATTCTTCAATGCCGACACGGTGAACGAATGGCGCACGCCGAACACGATCGCGCTGCGTCTGTCGGGGCGCGGCGATGTGTTTTATGCGTGGCTCGAATACTGCACGTCGCGCTGGCGAGCGGGCGGCGACAGCCCGCGCGCGTTTCCGACCGCACCGGACCCGAAAACGGGCCGGCCACAGTTCAAGGGCTTCCCGATCAACACGGCGCTCAAGTGGTCGTTGCGGTACGACCCCAAGGCCAACGACGGCGCGGGGGCTGTCACGGCGACGATCGGCGGCGAGACGGCCGTGTGCCACCTGGACGGCGGGCACAAGGCCGACGGAGCGACGTTCAACCGGTTCGGACTGATGACGGTGATGAAATCGGCCGACACACCCGGCGAGTTGTGGCTGGACGATGTGACGATCGACGGCGACGCGGAGGACTTCAGCAAGGATCCCGGCTGGGAGGAATTTCGGAATCGGCGAACGTACGTTTCGACCAACGTGCGGCCGCGGTTCGATTTCGGATTCAGCCCGACGCAACATGCCGGTGGTCGCGGCCGCGGTGAACTCGGCGGACTCAGCTTTCGCGGCGACTGCCGGTATCCCGACAAGATGGCATGCTACGGCGATCGACTTCGTGAACTGACGCTGGGCAAGCCGATCCGCGCATCGGGCAAGGTCGCGATGCGCCGTGGCGTCACCGACAGCGCGATCCTCATTGGTTTCTACGACTCCAAAGAGAGCATGATGAACAACCCGTCGCAGGAGAACGGACTGCCCAAGAACTTTTTCGGCATATCCACCGACGGGCCGAGCCGCGAGGGATTCTTCTTCGCGCCGTGCTACCGCGTGGCCAACGGGGCAACCGGCTACGCCGCCGATTCGCACAATCCGCCGCACATTTACCCGGACGGCAAGTCGCGAGACTGGAGTCTTGAATACTTGCCCGGCGCGCCCGACGCCGACGGCCAAATCACCGTCACGCTCGACGGACATTCGGTTCGGCTCAATGTCGCGAAGGAGCACAAGACAGGCACACGCTTCGACCGATTCGGCATCATTACGACGTGGGTCGATGGCAACGGCCAGCACATCTACTTCGACGACCTGACATACACGTACAGCCAGGAGGCGGATGCAGAGCCAAGGCCGTTGCACACGTTGACCGGCCACGCCGGCTCGGTCATGTCGACCGCACGATCAAAGTCTGGGACGCGGCGACCGGCCGGCTCCGACGAACTCTGGCAGCACCGCACACCGCGCGAATCGAAGCGCTCGCCTTCTCGCGCAACGGCAGGCGTCTCGCAACCGGCAGCGGCGGCGAAGACGCAACCATCAAGCTGTGGGACGCAGGGGATATCACGCGGTAGTCGCGCCGCGCGAATGGCGAGGCCGGCCCGCCTACGCCTCGAAATGGAATGTCCGCTTCAGCCAGCGCCAGATGCGCAGCGCAACCGGGATTCGGTCGGCGTCGATCTTGGCGACGCCGCGCATGCCAGGTTGGTACAGCAGGTCGGGGTTGGGCAACGTCACGATCGCATAGTACTGCGTATGCAGCGGACGTTGTACGCCTGTTTCGTCGTCGGGCTTGGTGGCGACCTCGCCGCCTGCCGCGTTGGAAAGTTCCGGCGGCAGTTGATCGACAGAGACGTTCGGGATGTGGACCGTGGCCTCGATCGTGTCCAGGGCGTGGCTGTACAGTTTGAGTTTCACCTTCTGACCCTCGTGGACGAGGTCCTTGTCGGTCTGGTCGATGACCAGGAGTGCTTCGAGTTGCGTCGGATCGGCGACCATGCAGAACGGCCGGCCGGCGCCGATGTCGAAGTACGTGCCGAGTTCCGCGGGCTTGGGGGGCTGCATGACCACGCCGTCGCGCGGCGCGCGCAGCGTCAATGTCTCCAGTTCCGCCTTGAGCACCTTTATCTGTTCCTCGGTCTGCTTGGCCAGATCGTGCTCCATCTGCATCGCATATCGCCGCTCGTCTTGCGCGATCGTGTAGGCCGCTGTCAGGATCAGATGCTGTTCGCGTTGCCTGTCTAGTTCGCGCAGATCCTGTTCCTTTTGCGGGTTGCGGAGCAAGGCAAGCGGCTGGTCCTGCTTCACCCTATCGCCGTCCTCTACATATTGCTCCGTCAGTACACCGGGCAACTGGGGCCAGACGTATTCGGGCCGCTGGGGGCGAACCGTGAAGCTGGCCTTCACACCCCACGGCACAGGCACGAAAAAGGCGAGGCCGGCGACAATGGCCAGCACAGTCAGCGTAATGGAGAGTCTTAGTTTGCTCACGTTGGCTGTCCTCCGCGATTCCCACAGATACTTACCCAGTTGGTAACTCGGAACGACCAACAGCGTGCTGAGCGACGCCACGGCCAGAAGCATGCTGAGCGTGCCGAGCTTGTACGGCCGCAGGAAACAATACAAGAACCACAGGATCGCAAAACTGATGAACCAGCGGTAGAAGTAGCTGGCGACGGCGAAGATGAAGAAGAACGCCCGCCGCGCCTTGGGCAGATACGGCTCGATGTCCGCCGGCAGACCCAGGCAGTACTTGGCGAACATGTTGGAGAAGAACCGCGACGCCTTGGCACGCAGGTTCGGTATCTCCATGATGTCCATCAGGATGTAGTAGCCGTCGTAACGCAGCAGCGGGTTGCCGTTGAACAGCACGGTGTTCACGCTGCAGATGAACATGTTCGACAGCGCGATGTTCTGCACAAGACCCGGCTCGCTGTTCCACCAGATGAACGTGCAGATCGAGGCAATGGTCAGCTCGACATAGATGCCCGCCGCGCCGATCCAGACGCGATGCCATTTGTTCGGCAGCAGCCACGAATCAGACACGTCGCAATACAGCGCGGGCGACAACACCAGAAACAGCACGCCCATTTCGTGGCATTCGCCCTTGAAGTACTTGCACGTCAGACCGTGCCCGAATTCGTGGATGACCTTCACCACACCGAGCGATATCCACATGAAGATCACGTTGCGCCAGTTGAAGAACGTGTAGAACTCGGGGAGCCGAGCGCGCATCGTGTCGTAGTGCGCCATCACCCACAGCGCGGCCGTGGCCCAGAGCAGCAGCGTGAAGAACACAGCGACCGGGTGGTAGATCCAGCGAAAGTAGGGCGCCATCCAGCCTAGCAGCTTGTCCGGATCGAACACCGGAATCTTGATGTAGAGCACGTTCGTCCAGGCGGCGAGCCGCTGGCGGAACCGCATCTTCTTGAATCGTTCGTACAGCACCTGGCCCTGGCGCGGTGCGTCGACGCTGGCGATGCCGGCCTGAGTGAGTTGCGACACGAAGCGGGCCAGTTCTTCGATCGTGATCTTCTGAGGCCTGAAGTTGCGTTCGTAGTCCTCGCGCACCTCTTCGAGACCCCGCTTGCCGTCGAGGCTCTTGACCAGGAAGTACTCTTCTTCCTTGAAGCGAAAGTACCTTAGTCCGACCGGGTCCTTGACTACGTAGTGGGTGCGGCCTTCGTACAGTTGCGGGCGCACGACCAGGTCGGGCCGCACCCGCACTCGCAGGCGTTCGACCAGTCCGGGCGATAGCGAGGTCTCATGAATCATGCCTTGTTCGCCGCGACCTTGTCGGCCGCCTTTTCCTTGAGATAGATCTTCATCTCCACCGGTAGGCCCGCGCGCAAGATGTATCTGCCGTTCGCGTCACGGCGATTCTTGACTTCGCCGCGCACCCGGAAAGCACGGTTCGTGCCGATCGGTTGTACGTCGGGGTTGATAAAGATCACCTGGCCCTCGAATACTTCTCGCGATTGTGGCAGCGGGGTTCCGGCGCGGTCCTTCAGCATGAGTTGCACCGTGACCCGTTGGTCGTCCTGGACCTGATAGACGTGCCCGACCGGCACCCATCCTTCCACCCACAACGTGTCCATACCGACAATACGGAACATCTGCTCTCCGGCTGCGACGGATTCTGTAGCCCGCTTGAAGCACTTCTGTACCACGCCGTTTATGGGACTATTGATGAAATGGTCGTCGTAGATGACCTTGGTGCGGTCCGCCTTGAGCTTCTCGACGTCGTGCTTTTCTTTCTCTTGTTTTGCGAGGTTCTTGTTCACGTCCACATTGACCTGAGCAAGCCGCTCGTCTTCCCTGCTAATGGCCCTGGTGCGGCCCAGTCGGTTGGCCGTATCCAGACGCACTATGTACTCCTCTAGCTTGATGTTCTGTCCCTCGAGCGCAAGCAGACTCTCACCGATGATCTTCTGGGTCTGGTAATCCAGCTTTGCTTCTCGATAGTCGAGTTCGGCAAGCGGCTTGCCTGCGGCGACTTCCGCGCCGTCGTCGACGAAGCGTTGGGCGATTCGGCCGGGGATGCGACTGGACACCGTTCGCTCGTCGGCCCACAGCAGGTTCGTTGTGCCGTGTTCGGGGACAATAACATCACCTTCCGCCGGTCGGGCGGCTTCCTGGTTCGGACCCGCGCGCAGCGCGCCCACACCCAGAACTACGACCGCGACCAATACCGACGCCAGTAGCTTGCTTCGTTCGCGCATGATCGCCTCTCTTTCTCGTTCGACCGTTGCGACGCGATCCCGCCCGTTCTGATCGGCGGGAGTTCCGTCAGAAGATCACCGTCTCATACACAAACTCAATCAACTCGCGCAGCATCACATAGCCCACCGACCTCTTGCCGCATTCGACTTTTGCCCGCACTTCGGCTTCGGGATTGAGCTTTACCTTGGTCCCGTCCTTGAACTCCATCGTCACGTAGCTCACCTGCACGGAGCCGTCCTTCTCGTCGAGCGGGATCTTCTCGGCCTTCACGCTGACGACATCCTGGGGCACGACTCGCACGGTGACGACCTGTTCGCTTTGATCTTTGTCGAACTGGGCCGCCGTCTCGATCCGTTCGACGCGGCCGGTGAACTGCTTCTGCGGGTGGTTGGCCAGTATGAACCGCACGCTGAGCGGCTCCGTGTCGCCGCGAGCGCGGCGTTGGCGCTCGGCCTCCCAGATGTGGCCCATCTTGTGCTCCGGCATTTTCACTTCGAGAATCCAGTCTTTGCCGTCCCCTTGCGCGACGGTCGCCACCATCTCACCCTGCTTGATGAACCGGCCGCCGAGCGTCTGCTGGGGGTCCCACGGCTTGGCGATCGCGCCCGCCGCCGGCGCCTTGAGTTCGAGCGAGTCGATTCGCTCCTGTAACAGGTCTGCCTGCAACTTGTAGCTCTCGACCTTCGCCCGCGCAATACTCAGCCGAGCCTCGGCGTCGCGGCTGGCCTCGCCCGTGGCGCTGCTCGCCGCACTCATCTCGTTCTCGGCCTCCTGCAACCGCATCTTCAGGTCCTTCATCTGAAGGTCGAGCGCCGGACTCTTCATCTTCACGAGCGTCTTGCCCGCTTGGACAACCTCGCCGTGGTGGAACAGCACGCCTGTGACCACTGCGTCTTCGCGGGTGTAGACGTGGTGCCGCTCGCGCGGAACCAACACACCCTTGCCTTCCATGCGCAGTTCCCACGGCACGAAGATCATCAGCGCGGCGATCGTCGCTACGCCGCCCAGCGCGATGGCCAACTTCGCCAGCCGGTTGCCACGCATCCATTCCGTCGCATTGCCCACCGCGCGCCAGACCGGCAACATGAACACGCGGTGATGCGCCATCGCGTTGGCCAGCGCGATCGCGCCGTGCTGGGCGACGACCTCCAAGCGCGGCTCCAATTGATCGCGGCCCGTGGCGTCTTCGAGCAACTCGCCGATCAAGCAACCGAACGCCTCGCCCGGCCCGCTCTCTTTCGCCGGCTTGCGCAGCAGCGTCACCGCCAGCACCTTCGAGCCGCTCTCGGCCAGGTACTCATCCAGCGAATCGTTCACGGCCGGCGGCAGACCCTCCGGGTGTTCCCCAGTGTAGATCAGGTTCTCGTTGCTGCGCCACACCGTGTTGGCCAGATGCGTCATCAACTTCACGAGATTGCTCTTGCGCTCGATCACCTCCTGACCACTCACGCCCTCGATCACCAGCTTGCGCCCGTAGACCAGCCCGACGCTGAGCCGGTCGCAAGCCACCAGCCGCTTGCCTTCGTTGGCGACGATGTACGAAACTTCCTTCGGGTTCAGGCTGGAGTGCGATTGGCGCACGAACTGTTCCAACTGGGCCCAGAGGTGCTGCTGGCCGAGCACCTGGCGGAGTTGGCGATTGCGGAGATAGCCGGCGCCGATGTCGCAGAGTTCCTGAACGAACCGAATGGCCTTCTCCAGCGCCGACGCCCGGCGGTTCGGATCAAGCAGCAATTCGACCACGCCGACGATCGCCTTCTCGACCACGAGCGGTGCGATTAGGAGCGCGAAGTCGCTCGAGTTCGCCCCCGCGCCCTTATCGGCCCCGCCGCCCGCGCCGCTGTGCGGAGGCACCAGCCGAGCCGCGGCGTTCTGAAACGCGCCCAGCAGCAGCGGCGTGTGCCCGCTCGCGCCGGCCGCCTCGTCGAGCAGCCCGGACATCAGGAAGTTGACCTGGTGGTGCAGGCGCGGCGGATGCTGCGGCGCCTCGCGAATCCAGATGGCGCCGCCCACCGCGGCCACTGCCGAAACCACGCGCTGCAGGAACTCGCCATAGAACTGTTGCGGCGGGATGTCGGACCCGGCGAGTTCGTGGATCTCCGCCACGAGCTGCCGGATGTGCTGGCGCGTCTGTTCGATGAGACGAGGGTCAATCGGTGGTTGTTCCGGCATGGCGTCTCCATCATCAGGCCAAAGGACCGGGAGCGACGTGAGACCGGTACGGTACAGTCGATACGACCGGCACAATCAGAACTTAGCTCTCGTCCGTCGCAGTGTCAATAAAGCCAACACATCCGTGCGGACACCGTGTAGCGTGAATCGGCAAGTTGGCGGGCGTGCGGGTAATGAAAGTCCTGCCGTTCAGACCCTGGGCCAACGAACTTGCCGGAAGTGCCGACCGGCGGAGCTTCGCAGGCGCTGCAGCTTTTTGCTGGCGTTCGGTCTGGGAGGGCGGTATAGCTTATGCGGCCTGTTTCCCAACCGGAGGTTCATCATGAAGCCCAGTGTTGCCTTTGGCGTTCTGTTCCTTTCGTGGTTCGCCGCGTCGCCGGCCGTCGCCGAGAACAAGGTCACCAAGCTTGCCGACGGCGTCTACTTCATGCAGACCGAGACCGAACCGGAATTCCTCGGCTCGAATAGTGGCTGGGTCGTATTCGATGACTATGTACTCGTTCTCGACGCCGGATTTCCGCTCTCGGCCAAGATCGTGGTCGAAGAGGTGCGCAAGACGACCAACAAGCCGATCCGATACGTGTTCGACACTCACTACCACGGCGACCATTCCTTCGGCAACGGCGTCTACGTGAACGTGGGGGCCACCGGCGTGGCGCATACGCTCTGCATTCGCGACCAGCGGCTGAAAAACGCGGCAGGCTTCAAAGACCAAGCAGCGTCGACGAACGAACTCGCGCGACGCCAGGTCGCCGGCGCCGAGTGGAAGGACGCGACGATCGGCTTCGATTCGAGCATGGAATTCAGCGACGGCAAGCAGCGCGTCGTGCTGCTCTATGCCGGCCACGCGCACACGCCCGGCGACGCCATGGCCTACCTGCCCGCCCAGAGAATCCTGTTCACCGGCGACGCCTGCGTGAACGGTGCATTCAACTACATGGGCGACGGCGACAGCGAGAGCTGGATCAAAGTCCTCGAATCGTTGCAGGAACTGGACGTGAAGGTTGTCGCGCCCGGCCACGGGGCACTGGCCGGCAAGGAGCTGCTCGAGACCCAGAGGCAGTGGTTCGTACGGTTGCGCGACCAGGTGGGCAAGGGAATCGCCGCCGGCAAGTCGCTCGACGAGATCAAGCAGGACTTCGACATCGCGTGGTATCAGAAATGGACCGGCAAGACTCTCGCCGACCCCAGCCCAGCGGCAAACGTCGCGCAGGTGTACAACGAACTGACCGGCCGCGTCACGCCGGCCGTGCTGATTCGCGACCTGGCGATCACGGCCGGCCCATCGCCGACGCGCGATACGCCCGGTTGGACGCCGCCGAAGAAGGTCGTCGTGCCGAACCTGGCGCCGGGCAAGTTGGCGGCGCTCCGGCTAGTGGCGCCCGGCGTGGAGCTGGTGAGCGTGCGGAGCGCCGCCGAGGCGGCGACGGCCGCAACGGACGCCGACGGCGTGATCGGCTTCTGCACGCCCGAACTGGTTCGGGCCGGCAAGAAGCTGCGCTGGATCCAGGTGCTCTCGGCCGGCGTCGAGAACTACGTGACCATTCCCGAACTGGTGAAGAGCGACGTCGTGCTCACGAACACTCAGAAGGTCTACGCGCCTGAGATCGGCGATCACGCCCTGGCCATGCTGCTCGCGTTCACGCGCGGCCTGCGCGCCCAGATACCGCACCAGCTTGCCGAGGCCCGTTGGGGAATGCCGCGCGACTTCAACGAATCGCAACTGATCGAGCTGCAAGGCAAGACGATCGTGGTCGTGGGCCTCGGCGGCATCGGCACCGAGGTGGCTCGCCGCGCCCACGCCTTCGGCGTCCGCGTCGTCGCGGTGGACCCCAAGGCCACGGAGCGCCCGAAGTTCGTGCATCACCTGGGCCGGCCGACCGAACTGAAGAGACTGCTCGCCACCGCCGACGCCGTGGTGAACTGCGCACCGCTCACCCAGGAGACCGACAAGCTGTTCGGTTCAGACCTGTTCGCAGCCATGAAGCCGTCCGCGTTCTACATCGCCGTCTCGCGCGGCAAGCTGACCGACACCGATGCGTTGCTGTACGCGCTGAAGAACAAACAGATTGCCGGCGCCGCTCTCGATGTGACAGACCCCGAACCGCTGCCACCGGGCCACGAGCTGTGGAAGCTGCCCAACGTGATCATCACGCCGCACGTCGCCTCGCGCTCCGAGCCACGCGACGAACGCATGTGGCTCTTGTATCGCGAGAACCTGCGCCGCTTCGTCGCCGGCGAGCCGTTGCTGGCCGTTGTCGACAAACAAAAGGGATACTGAGGACGCGGGGTTGTTCCGCGGCTCGGGCTGTGGAACAATCGTTCAGCATCGTTGTCCTCGCTGACGCTTCGGGTTAGTGTCCCCACCGATATCGGGAAGTTATTTCGGACCAATTCCTTAGCACGTGGTCAGGAATTAGTTCCCGATTTCACAAGCCCTGCAAACCCACTTGGTGATGGCGTCGAACAAATCAATGCAGGACACGACCCGAATCGCCGTCGCCCGAGCGTTCCTCGTGCATCCAGCGAGCAAGCAAAGGAGATAGCAGGAAACATATTGCCGCCGAGATCACGGCGGCTACCGCGATCTTGCCAAAGACGCCGCCGTATACATGAATGGTCTCTTTAGGAACGGGGATCCCGCCCTGCCCGCCATCGCCGCCTTCGCTCACGCCGGTGAACTGAGCGATGACCGCGGCCAGAAACTGCGAGAACGCAGTCGCAAGAAACCACGTGCCCATGACCGTGCTGACCAAGTGGCTGGGCGACAGCTTGGTCACCATCGAAAGGCCCACCGGCGACAGACACAACTCGCCGGTCGTGTGCAAGACGTAGCCCAGAATCAACCAGGCGACGCCCGTCATGCCGCGCTGATCGGCGACCGAAGCTCCATACCAGAAAGCCGCAAACCCGAGACCGAGCTGCAGCAGGCCGAGCGCGAACTTCACCGGCGTGCGCGGCTCCAGACCTCGCGAGCCGAGATAACCCCACAACGCCGTGAGTGCAAGTCCGAAGATCAGAATGCAGACCGGGTTGACCGCCTGAAACGTACTGGCCGGCATCTCGCTGATGCGGCCGGCGAGGCCCATTCCAATGTTGTCCTCCGTCACCTTCCACTCGATCTGGAAGCCGGGATCCTCGTGGTCCTGCCGCAGCTTGTCCAGCACGTCAAGCGTGAAGAGTTGGTCGCCGTTGCGGTAACCGAGCTGTTCCTGCGTCGGCTGAATCTGGATCGACTTGCCCACGTCAGCGGCGGTGACGCGACCGCTTTCGAACACGCGGTCCACGTTCCGGTCGGCAAAGTTGTTCAACGAGCTGCCGGCTTGCTCAAAGAACGACCAGAACAGCATCGAGAAGAACGTCAGGATGAGCACAACGTACATTCGTTCCCTTGGCACACGATCAAGTCGCAATGTCTCGACCGCCAAATACACTAGGGCGAGCAGTCCGGAGGCAAACAGCATCAGGCCGGCCGGCTTGCTGATCTCCGGCGCCACAACGGCGAGCACCTGCGTCAACGGACCCTCGCCGGCCTCGAGCCGCTCGATCAGACTGTCCGACAACAGACTGACCGGATTGCCATCGGACGTGAGCAATGCGAAGTCCGACACGAACAACACGAACACGGGAATGAAAACCACGGCGCCAACGTAAACCGTCCATTCCGCCGTGAGCGGTCCGACCACCGGACGCTGCAGACGCTCTGGGTCGGGCGGCGCCCCGGCCTCGCGCGGCAACCCACCGCGACCAAGTGCGATCCAAGACACTACCGCGGCCACCAGCAGCGCGGCACCCGTAAACACGTTGACGCCCGTGGCGTACGGATTGTCCGGGTGAAATATGAACAGGCTCACCGCCGCCGCTATCGCTCCCCCCATGATCACCAGTTGCGTGACGATCACCGGCGCCACAAAAACGGCGATACCCGTGAGCATGCCGATCGTCGCCAATCCAAACCCCCAGTGCCAACCGTAGGTCTCGCCGATGTAGCCGCACAACAGCGGCGACATCGCGGCGCCCAGATTGATTCCCATGTAGAAAATCGTGAAGCCGCCGTCACGCTTCGGACTGCCTTCCGGATACAGCGAGCCGACGATCGTCGATATGTTCGGCTTGAAGAAGCCGTTGCCGGCAATCAGCAGCGCCAGCGCGGCGAAGAACCCATACTTGTTCTCGACCGTCATCATCAGGTGCCCGCTGGCCATAAGCAGGCCGCCCAGAACCACCGCACGCCGAGCCCCCAGCAGCCGATCGGCAATCATGCCGCCGAAGAACGGCGTCATATAGACCAGCGCCGTGTACGCGCCGTACACCGCATAGGCCTGGCTGTCGCCGTAGCCCAAGAATCCTTTCAGCATGTAGAAGATGAGCAACGCTCGCATGCCGTAGTACGAGAACCGCTCCCACATCTCGGCGAAGAACAAGGTGAACAGGCCTGCCGGGTGCCCGAACACGGTCGCTTGGGTTGCGATGATGCGATCGTTCATGGTTCCACTCGCGCGTACGAGTTCAGTTTTTTGCGCCGCCAAGGTCGCGACATGATAGCCAGGTACACTTCCGCCGAACAACTAAATAGCCTTGCACGATTCTGGGACAGTAGCCCGACGCGCCAGCGAGGGGAGCACATGGCGAAAATCACAAGAAATCAGGCCGGTCCCTCGCTGGCGCGTCGGGCTACTGTCCCTGCGGACTCCCAGGATCACGCAAAGCCATTTAGCGCTCGACGGCATCTCAAACCCCGAGTCGGCGTGAACTGGCTGTTTCGAAATCACGGAAACAGCGATGCTGCCTGTCATGAACGAAGTGAATCGACCTTCTTGCGCAATCGTTCGGCAAACTTCGCGATGTTCACGATGGCCCGCACGTGCTTGCCCCGGCCGATCACTTCGACCTCGTCGCGGGCCTCGATCTGGAAGTGCAGCTTGCGGCCGTCGATCTCGACCAGTTCGGCTTGTGCCACCACAGTCGCGCCGATCGGCGCGGCGGCGCAATGCTCGAATTCAAAACCGACTCCGACGGTGTCGAACCCCAATTCGAGATGCGGCAACACGCACTCGCGCGCGGCGTGCTCCATCAGGAACAGCATGTACGGACTGGCCAGCACGCCCGGCACGTCGGGCCCCATAAAGCTGATCGCCTGAGACGCCTCGACGGTAATCCGCTTCTCGCCTCGCAGGCCCGGTCGTAATGTTTCTTTCATTGCGTCTCCAGAAGCGCATCTTGTGGTGCGATGTCGCCGGGGGTGCATACCCGTAATTGCATTCGTCGCTCGCTTAACCCGCAGCCGCAGGCGAGGTCGGCGTCGTGCGAATTGACACGACCTCGCCTGCGGCTGCGGGTTAAAGTTAAGTTAAGTTAAACGAGCGAGGCGCAGCTACGGAAATACACCCTGTCGCCGGCAGATTGTGGCGATTGGCGTGCATTTTCGCTAGGCTGGCCGCCCGGTCCGAGTCACTCCATCAGGAAGGAACGCCGATGCCCGTTATCACCGCCAGTCAGCTCGAAGAGTTCGCCAGGTCGTTGTTCGTAGCCGCCGGCGTCGCCGCCGAAGACGCCCGCGTGGTGGCGGCGAGTCTGGTCGGCGCCAATCTGCGCGGCATGGACTCGCACGGCGTCATGCGCGTTCCCTACTACATCGCCGCCGTCCAGGAAGGTCGCATGCATCCCGGCGCGCCGCTGCAAGTCGTGAGCGAAACGCCCGCTTCGCTGGTGTGCGACGCCGGCTGGGGGTTCGGCCAGGTGCAGGCGCGACGCCTGATCGGCCGGCTCGCGCCCAAGGCCCAATCGCTCGGCGTGGCCTGCGGCGCGATGCAACGCAGTGGACACATCGGCCGCGTCGGCGAGTACGCCGAGATGGCCGCGACCGCGGGTCTGGTGTTGATCGCCATGGTCAACGGCCACGGCGCGGCTCCGCGCGTCGCCCCGCCGGGCGGACGCCAACCGCGGCTCGCGACCAATCCACTCTGCGTCGGCGTGCCGACCGGCGGCGATCCGATCGTCCTCGACTTCGGCACGTCGGCCACCGCCGAGGGAAAGGTGCGCGTGCGGCGAATCGCTGGCCAACAGTGCCCGCCCGGCTGGCTCATCGACTCCAACGGCAAGCCCACGACCGATCCGAACTCGCTCTACGGCGACCCACCCGGCTCGATCCTGCCGATGGGCGGCGATCAGGCCTACAAGGGATTCGGCCTGGCCCTGGTCATCGACGCGCTGACCGGCGGGCTGTCGGGCGGACAGTCCGCTCATCCCAACCCCGAGCCCGCGCTGGGCAACGATGTGGTCTTCATCCTGCTCAGCCCCGCTCGCTTCGGCGGCATGGATCATTTCGTGGGGCAAGTCGCCGGCCTATCCGCGTACGTGCGCAGTTGTCCAACCGCCGAAGGTGTAAAAGAAATCCTCCTGCCCGGCGACCCGGAACGCCGAACGCTCGCCGACCGATCGGCCAAAGGGATCCCAATCGACGACGGAAACTGGAAGCAACTGGTGGAGCTAGCGGCGAAGCTGGGGGTAAAAGTGGCGGAGAGGTAGAAGTTGGGGAGAGTTGAAGGAGTTGAAGAAGTTGAAGAAGCGTCAGGACGAGGGCCTGGAAGCAACTGGTGGCGCTAGCGGCGAAGCTGGGGGCAAAAGTGGCGGAGAGGTAGAAGTTGGGGAGAGTTGAAGGAGTTGAAGAAGTTGAAGAAGCGTCAGGACGAGGGCGTCGATCATGCCATTTCAGGAATTCGCCGAGTTGAGAGTGTTTCAGTTGGCTGAGACGTTTTGCGACCACGTTTGGGATGTCGTTCTGAAGTGGCAGACCCTTGCGATTAATACGGTGGGAATTCAACTGGTGCGCGCGGCGGACAGCATTGGAGCCAACATCGCCGAAGGACACGGAAGTGGTTCCGCGAAAGAGAACCGACGATTCGTCCGCATCTCGAAGAAATCACTGAATGAGACGCGCTACTGGCTGCGCCGTGCCCAGGCACGCAAGTTACTACCCGCGGATCAGGCCAAACGCCTGCGCAACATCCTGGACAATCTCCGACCCGCGCTGATCGGCTACCTCGCTTCGTTAGACCGCCGACTTCGAAAGTAGCTTGGCCCTCCTTCAACTTCTTCAACTCTTTCAACTCTCTCCAACTCAAGGCCACATCCCGAATGAAAGTCCAAATCCTCCGCACCGAGCGTCTCTTCGATGGCTTCTTCAAACTCGATCGCGCCCACCTGCGTCACGAGACGCCCGACGGCGGCATGAGTCCCGAGGTCATGCGGCTGAACCTCGAGCGCGGCGACGGCGCGGCCGTGTTGCTGGTGAACCGCGACCGCCGCACGGTCGTGCTGACTCGGCAGTTTCGCTATGCCGTTTGGCTGCGCGGCGACGGCGGCCGGATGCTCGAGATTCCCGCCGGCACCGTCGCGCCGGGCAAGTCGCCTGCGGCGGTCGCTCGCAGCGAACTGATCGAAGAGGTGGGCTATCGCCCGGCGCGGCTCCGAAAACTCATGACCATTTACTCGTCGCCCGGCACGACGACCGAACGCACTCAACTCTTCTACGCCGAGGTCGACGAGAGCCACAAGGTTGCCAGCGGCGGCGGACTCGATTCAGAGCACGAGTTCATCGAGGTCGTCGAGTTGCCGATTCGCGACGCGATACGGATGGCCGATCGGGGCAAGATTCGCGACGGCAAGACGCTCGTGGCGCTGCAATGGCTGGCGGCGGGCGGACTGGAGAGTCGCTCGGCGGCGCGACTGCGTCGGTCCGCACGCTCACACGGCAGATAGCTCGGCCGGGAACCGATCCTGCAGCGCGGTGACGCGAAGCCTCCGCGACCGCAGCGCTTCGATTGCTTGCACCGCGACTCGGGCGGCGGCCAGCGTGGTGATGCACGGAACGCCGCGGGCCGTCGCGACCGAGCGGATGCGGCCCTCGTCAGTGCGGGCGCCCCTGCCCGACGGCGTGTTGATGACGAGCGCGATTTCGTCGTTGGCAATCAGGTCGAGCAGGTTCGGCCGGCCCTCTTGGACCTTGCGAATGATCTCGGCCTCGACGCCCGATTCGGCCAGCACGCGACCGGTGCCCGATGTCGAGACGAGCCGGAAGCCGAGATCGCGCAGACGCCGGGCGACCGCCACAATGCCGCGCTTGTCGCGCTCGTTCACCGAGACGAAGACCGTGCCGCTGAGCGGCAGATCGCTCGACGCCGCCATCTGGCTCTTGGCAAAGGCCATCGGAAAATCATCGTCGATGCCCATGACCTCGCCGGTCGAGAGCATCTCGGGGCCGAGCACGATATCGACGCCGGGAAACTTGCGAAACGGAAAGACGCTCTCCTTCACCGACGTGTGCTTCGGCCACGGTTCGGCGTCGACGCCCTGATCGGCTAGCGACCTACCCACCATGCACCGGGCCGCAACGCGAGCGAGCGACACGCCCGTCGCCTTCGACACGAACGGCACGGTGCGGCTCGCCCGCGGGTTCACCTCCAGCACGTACACCTGACCGTCCTTCACGGCGTACTGAATGTTCATCAGGCCGCATACTCGCAGCTCACGCGCGAGCGCGTAGGTCGCCGACTTGAGTTCCGCGATCACGCCGGCCGGCAACGTTGGCGGCGGAATCGCGCAGGCGGAGTCGCCCGAGTGGATGCCCGCCTCTTCGACGTGCTGCAGGATGCCGCCGACGATCGTGCGCTCGCCGTCCGACACGGCGTCGACGTCCACCTCGATCGCGTCTTCGAGGAACTTGTCGATCAGCACCGGCCGGCCGGGCGACACCTCGACCGCCTCGCCGGCAAACCGCACCAGCGACTGATCGTCGTAGACGATGCGCATCGCGCGGCCGCCCAGCACGAAGCTAGGTCGCACCAACACCGGGTAGCCGATGCGGTTGGCAATCACGCGGACCTGCTCCATGCTTGTCGCCGAACCGGCGGGCGGGCGCCGCAGGCCAAGCCGCTCGAGCAGCGAGTCGAACTGTTCGCGGTCTTCGGCCATGTCGATCGACGCAGGCGAGGTACCGATGATCGGCGCCCCAGCCGCCTCGAGTGCGCGAGCCAAGTTCAACGGCGTCTGGCCGCCGAACTGCACGATGACGCCCTCCGGCTTCAGCCGATCGACGATGTTGAGCACGTCCTCGACCGTGAGCGGCTCAAAGAAAAGTACGTCGGATGTGTCGTAGTCGGTGGAGACGGTTTCGGGGTTCGAGTTCACCATGATCGTCTCGAACCCGTCTTCCTTGAGCGCGAACGCCGCCTGGCAACAGCAATAGTCGAACTCGATGCCCTGGCCGATGCGGTTCGGACCGCCGCCGAGAATCATGATGCGCCGTGCCCGGGCCGGGCGCGTCTCGTCTTCGGTCTCGTAGGTCGAGTAGTAATAAGGCGTCCGCGCCTCGAACTCGGCCGCGCAGGTGTCGACCATCTTGAACGTGGCCTCGACGCCGAGCCGCTGCCGCACGGCCCGCACCTCGTGCTCGAAGCTGTTCCAGATCGCGGCCAGTTGTTTGTCGGCGAACCCAAACTGTTTCGCGCGGCGAATGAGATCGGGATTCACCCCGTCCAGGCCCGGCGCCGCGCGCAGCTCTTTCTCCAACTCGACGATCTGCTGAAGCTGATCGATGAACCACGGATCGATGTGCGTGAGGCGGTGGATGTCGGCCGCGCTCATGCCGGCAAGCAACGCGTAGCGCAGGAACCAGACGCGCTCGGCGTTCGGCGTGGCAAGCTTTGAGCGAATCTCGTCGAGCGACGGCTGGCGGTCGCCGCCCCACAGGTCCTTCGGGTCGCAACCGAGTCCGAAGCGTCCGGTCTCGAGGCTGCGCAGCGCCTTTTGCAACGACTCCTTGAACGTGCGCCCGATCGCCATCGCCTCGCCCACCGACTTCATCTGCACGCCGAGCGTCGGGTCGGCGTCGGGGAATTTCTCGAACGCCCAACGCGGCGCCTTGGTCACGACGTAGTCGATCGTCGGCTCGAAACACGCGACTGTTTCGCCCGTGATATCGTTAGGCAGTTCATCGAGCCGGTAACCGACCGCGAGCTTCGCGGCGATCTTGGCGATCGGAAAACCCGTCGCCTTCGACGCCAGGGCCGACGAGCGACTTACACGCGGATTCATCTCTATCACGATCATGCGGCCGTCTTGCGGATGGATCGCGAACTGGATGTTCGACCCGCCGGTCTCGACGCCGATCTCGCGTATGATCGCGATCGCGGCGTCGCGCATGAGTTGATACTCCTTGTCGGTCAATGTCTGGGCCGGCGCGACGGTGATCGAGTCGCCGGTGTGCACGCCCATCGGGTCGAAGTTCTCGATCGAGCAAATGATCACGACGTTGTCGGCCTTGTCGCGCATCACCTCAAGCTCGAATTCTTTCCAGCCGATGACCGACTGTTCGATCAGCACCTCATGAATGGGCGACAGATGCAGCGCGCGGGCAATGAGTTCGTCGAACTCGGTTCGGTTGTAGGCGATGGCGCCGCCGGTGCCGCCGAGCGTCAGGCTGGGTCGGATCACGCACGGCAGGCCAACCTGGTCGCGAATGCGTCGGGCCGATTCCATGTCGCGGGCCAGATCGCTTGACGGCACGGACAGTCCGATCCGCAACATCGCCTCCTTGAACAGCTCGCGCTTCTCGGCCTTCTCGATCACGGCCGCATTGGCGCCGATCATCTCGACGCCATACTTCTGCAACACGCCGTGGTGCCACAAGTCCAGGGCCGTGTTCAGTCCGGTCTGACCGCCGAGCGTGGGCAGCACGGCGTCCGGTCGCTCGGCCTCGATGATCTTCTCGACGACTTGCCAGGTGATCGGTTCGACATACGTGCGATCGGCCATCTCGGGGTCGGTCATGATCGTGGCCGGGTTGGAGTTGACGAGCACAACCTCATAGCCTTCCTCGCGCAAGGCCTTACACGCTTGCGTGCCCGAGTAGTCGAACTCGCACGCCTGACCGATCACAATCGGGCCGGAACCGATCAACAGAATCTTCTTGAGGTCCGTTCGCTTGGGCACTGGCGTTCAACCTTCCTGCGGGGGCATCCAAAATTGCAGGAAGTTAGCATAGTGCCCGTTGCGGTTTCAAGGCGGCTGCCAATCCATGAGGCGCAGAGGCGCAGCCCTTCGAGTCGCGCGCGGAAGTCGACAAGCCTCTCCGCGGTTGACGCTCGCAAGCGGCATAGTCTATATACACCAAGGGCGTCTTTGAGCGATGTCGACATGCCGCAGCCAGGTCAACCGCAAGCGGCCGATCCGTCAATCGGCACTCGCCTGGGCAGGTATCAGATCACGGCCCTGCTCGGCCGCGGCGGTATGGGCGTCGTGTATCAGGCGGAAGACTCGCTGCTGAAGCGCAAGGTCGCCATCAAGCTGCTGCCCCTGGCGCTCGCCCAGGACGCCGACTCACTGCGCCGGTTCCGACACGAGGCCCAGTTGGCTGCGCGACTGAATCATCCCAACGTCGTCACGATCTACGAAGTCGGCCAACAAGACGCCGCGTGCTACATCGCGATGGAATTGGTCTCGGGCGGGAGCGCTCAGGACATTCTGCACAAGCGCGGTCCGTTCAAGTGGCAGAGCACGGTCCTCAAGGGGCACACCGGCGCCGTCTCGTCGCTTGCGTTTTCGCGCGACGGAGCTACGCTCGTGAGCGGCGGCGCCGACCGGACGATGCGACTTTGGCCGATGAGCCGACCTTGAGGCTCGGGAGCGAACGGACGATGGACAATTCCTCGCCGGGCCATTCGACGCCGAAGTCGCATCTCGACGAAATCTCGACGCGCTGGGCGGCGGTGAACGACCCGATCAAGTTCGTGAACCGCTACGCGCCGGCGATCCTAAACTACCTGGTCGCGATCATCGGCAACCGGCTCGACGCCGAAGACGTGAGCCAGGATTTTCTGACCAACGTCATCGCGCGCGGGTTCGCTAACGTGGACCCCGACCGCGGCCGCTTTCGCAAGTATCTGAAGACGGCGGTGCACAACGCCGCGCTGATGTTCTTTCGACGGAAGCACACCGAGCAGAAGGCGCTCGCCGCATACGAGCGGCAAATGCGCGAAGGGTCAGCCGCGCACGACGTCGATCGTCAGTGGGAGACGACCTGGACGCAATGCGTGCTCGACCGAGCGTGGACGACGCTGCACCAGCGCGAGCGGCGGGCCGGCGACAATTCGTTCTACACGGTACTGCGCGCGTCGGTCGATCACCCGGACGAGGACTCGACGGCGCTCGCGCCCCGCGTCTCGGCCAGCCTCGGTCGAACCATCCAACCCGACAACCTCCGCAAACAACTCAGCCGCGCCCGCCGCGCGTTCGCCGAACTGCTGATCGAGGAAGTGGCCCAGACCATCCAGGGCCGCAGCCCCGCGGCGATCAAGGACGAACTCGTCCAGACCGGCCTCATGCCGTACGTTCGCGCCTTCTTGCCGACGGATTGGAACGAGTAGCGGCCGGCGTCCCAGCGACTGCCGTCATCGCCAACGCCCGTCCTCACTTCCCCCGATCCCTGGCCGTCCCGGCCGCCTCACATCTGGCGGATGAAACGGCAGGCGGGACGCCTGCGCCCCAGACTTGGCGGAGAGCCTGGTTTCCTCAACCGTCCTGTCACAAATCGGGCGAAGCTGCATACGGGTTGGTGAAGCGGCCAGAGTGGTGAGCGGTGCGGGGTTGGCTGACCCCGTGGACCGCCGTTGCGGGCCGCAAGACCGGTCCGTTCCGAACAGCCATTGCACGAGGAGGCCACCATGAAGTCCGCCCTGGCGAAACTGACCCGCGTGTGCGCGGCAGACCGTCGGCCGATTCCGATCACTCGCCGCCCGGCCCGTCGCGCCGTGGGTCTCGAACGACTCGAAGAGCGTGTGCTGTTGTCGGCCCCGGACCAGTGGCTCGATCGCGGGCTGAGCGGCGGGGGAGTGCTCTTGGAGCCGGCGGTCAGTCCGCATAACCCCGGCGAGCTGTTTGTCGGCACCGACATGAGCCAGATGTTTCACTCGAAGGACTTCGGCCAGTCGTGGGACATCTACAACTTCGCGGAGTTCGTGATCTCGAACAAGGTCACCGGTGTGCAGTTCACCAGCGATCCACAGGTGCTGTTCGCGATCGATCAGGACAACTTCGCGTTCCCGACTCCGCTGCGAGGCGCTGTGGTCGGTTCTGGTGCAGTTCGCGGCGGATTTTTCGGACCGGATGCACCTGGCGTTTGAGGCCCCGCGGCAACTGGCCTTGGCTCAGCCGGCGGCTTGTATGGTCTGAGCCTGACGCCGAGGCCAGGCTTGCCTGCAAATCCTCCGAACATCCCAATCAGATCATTCATGCCCGGCCCCAACCACCAGCTCAAGCTCTCTATTCGATAAAAGAATTTGGGGATTGAAAAAGACCGACACGCCTCGCGCCGAATTGCAGGCATGCACGATCCTGCGTCCGCACACTCAACGCACTTGTCGCCAATCAGCCGGTGCTATAGACTCACTTCGGCTTCAGAAACGGCCTGCCAGCACAACCCACCTTGCCTTCGGAGTGGCCCATGTTCAAACGAGCTAGTTTGGTTTTCGCAGTACTCGCCGCGACAAGCGGCCTCATCGGTGTAGCGGCGCTGGTTCCGCAGGCCAGCGTCGGCGGCACGGTCAAGAAGGTCTCGGGCAATCGAGTGACCGTGGCTGTCGGTAGTGCCGCTGCCACGGAAGATCAAACGTTCACAATCACGGGCGACACAAAGATCACGCTGGACGGCAAACCAGCCAAGCTCGCCGCACTCACCGAAGGCACCCGAGTCACGTTGAGCTACGACAAGATCACGAGAGAGGTCGTGAGCGTTCGCGTGAGAACCGCGGCGGCCAGCCCCGCGACCGCACCGAAAGAGAGCGACAGCGCGAGCGAGCCTAAGTCAGCAACGACCAAACCCGAACGCACAGCAAAGACGAAGCCGAACGCGGCGGGCAAGAGCACGGCGGCGGTCGGCGAGTGGCCCCAGTGGCGCGGGCCAGACCGATCGGGCGTGTCGAAGGAAACGGGCCTGTTGAAGCAGTGGCCGAGCGATGGTCCGCCGCTGGCGTGGACGGCCTCCGGCATGGGCCGCGGTCACGCCAGCCTCGCGGTCGCCGGCGGCCGAGCCTACGTGTCCGGCGGGCGCGGTGGAAGTCAGAATGTCACCTGCGTCAACGTCGCCGATGGGAGCGTCGTCTGGTCCGAACCGATCGGGCGACCGGGCGACGAAGCGCGGAGCACGCCGACCGTGGACGGCGACCTGCTGTACGTGCTCAGCACGCGCGGCAACCAAGACGCCGAGATCGTGTGCCTAGAGATCGCCACCGGCAAGGAACAGTGGCGCAAGAATTTTCGCGGCGAGTTTAACGGCAGGATGATGTCGAGCTGGGGCTACAGCGAATCGCCGCTGGTCGACGGCGACCATGTGATCTGCACGCCCGGCGGATCGGACGCGACGCTGGTCGCACTCCAGAAGAAGACCGGCGACGTCGTGTGGAAAGCGAAGGTGCCGGGCGGCGACGCGGCGGGGTACGCTTCGGCCGTTGTCGCAGAGGTCGGCGGCGTTCGCCAGTATGTGCAGCTCCTGGAACGAGGCATCGTCGGCGTCGCGGCCCGAGACGGAAAGTTCTTGTGGCGTTACGACAAGATCGCCAACGGCACCGCGAACATTCCGACGCCAATTGTTCAGGGCGACCTGGTGTTCTGCTCGACCGGCTACGGCACCGGCGCCGCACTGCTCAAGCTCACAGGCGGTGGGGGTGGGACGAGGGCCGAGGAGCGGTACTTTCTGCCAGGCAACACATTCCAGAACCACCACGGCGGCATGGTGCTGATCGGCGACTACATCTATGCCGGCAGCGGTCACAACAACGGACTCCCGACCTGCATCGAAATGAAATCCGGCAAGATCGCTTGGGGCCCCGAGCGCGGGCCGGGCGCCGAATCCGCCGCGATCGCCTATGCCGACGGCCACGTGTACTTTCGCTACCAGAACGCCGTCATGGCCCTGGTGGAGGCGACGCCCCGAGGTCTCAAGGTCAAAGGCTCTTTCAAGATCCCCAACGGCTCGACGCCGAGTTGGTCGCACCCGGTCATTGCCGGCGGACGCTTGTACCTGCGCGATCAAGACGTATTGCACTGCTACGACATCTCGGCCGCGGGCGCCGCACGGGCGGCGGCCAACTAGCTGTTTGCAATTCGGCCGGACGCACGCGGGCCGCGTGCGCCACAATGCTGGCCAAAACAGGGCCTAGTCGCGACGGCCTCTTATGCACGACACGCGGCCGGTTGATCGGCCTTTGATACGCTGCGTCCTGGTGCTGGCCTGTGCGTGGTGGGCGACTTGCCACGTTGCCGCCGCGGATGACCTGAACGACCGTGTGCATGCGTCACAGAAGCCCGAAGCACCAGCGAGTGAGCTCGGGCAATCGAGCCATCCGTGCGACAGAACCCTCGCTGGCGGCTCGGGCTTGTATCGCGGAACCGCGAACGGTCATCAAGTTCGGCCGGACTCGGACCCACTCACCGCCCGTCTGGCCAAACTCGACGCGCGCGTCCTTCCGGTCGGCGACGAACGTACGGCGCCCGCCGCGATGCTCGCGCGCGATGTTCGGGCGCGGTGCGATGCGGCAAACCGGCGCGAGACCCAAGCCTGGCGCGGCATCGCCACTCGCGAAGAATGGGAGCGCTATCGCGACGATCGGCTCCGCACGCTCCGCGACTCGCTCGGCCAGTTCCCGCCCGCGCCCCAAAATCTCAACGTCCGCGTCACGCGAACCATCAAGGCAACGGGCTACAAGATCGAGAATGTCGTCTTCGAGAGTCGGCCCGGCCTGATCGTCACCGCGAACCTGTACCTGCCGGCGGACGCCAACGATGCCGGATCGCCAACTCGACGCATGCCTGGCATCCTCATCTGCCACAGCCACCACAACCCGAAGGCTCAGGGCGAACTGCAGGACATGGGCATCACTTGGGCGCGGCTCGGCTGCGCGGTGCTCGTCATGGACCAGCTCGGCCACGGCGAGCGGCGGCAGCATCCGTTCCGCTCGGCCGACGACTATCCGGGCCAGTTTCGAGCCGGGCGGCAAGATTACTACTTTCGCTACAGCGTCGGAGTACAACTGCACACGATCGGCGACAGCCTGATCGGCTGGATGGTGTGGGACTTGATGCGGGGCGTCGATCTGCTGCTCGCTCGGCCAGGCGTCGATCGCGATCGCGTCATCCTGCTCGGCGCGGTCGCGGGCGGCGGCGACCCGGCCGCTGTCGCTGCGGCGATCGATCCGCGCATCGCGGCCGTCGTGCCGTTCAACTTCGGCGGCCCGCAACCCGAAACGACCTACCCACTGGCCGCCGACGCCGACGATTCGTTCAACTACGCTGGCGGAGGCAGTTGGGAGTCGACACGCAATCTGCGCCTGTCCGCGCGCGATGGATTCCTGCCGTGGGTGATCGTCGGTTCGGTGGCGCCGCGAGGCCTGGTGTATGCCCACGAGTTCGCGTGGGACCGCCAGCGCGATCCGGTGTGGGCGAGGTTCCAACGCATTTGGGAGTTTTACGGCGCGAGCGACCGCCTCGCGGCGGCTCACGGGCACGGCAAGCTGTCGGGCCAGCCGCCCGAAAGCTCGCACTGCAACAACATCGGCGCCGTTCATCGCCGCGGCATCTATCCTGCCTTACAGAAATGGTTCGGCATCCCAACACCCGAACGAGAATCGACTGAGCGTCATCCCGTCGACGAGCTGACCTGCTTGACGCCTGACGCAGCAGACCGCCGGCCGGGCCGACCCGTACACGAGTTGGCGGCAGATATCGGCGCGGCTCGCGTCGCGGCGGCGCGACGACGACTCGCGGAACTCGACCCGGCCGCACAGCGCCGGTGGCTTCGGCACCAGTGGGCCAAACTGCTCGGCGAGGTCGAGCCGCGCGGCGACGCTCACGTGACCCAGGTGCGAACCGAACAGACGCCCGACGCGACCGTCGAGCGGATCGTGCTCGAGGTTGAGCCGGGGATCGTCGTACCGCTGATGCTGCTCAGGCCGGGCGATGCCGCCGGGCGGCGTCCGGTGGTCGTGGCCGTCGCGCAGCAAGGAAAACAGGCGTTCCTCGAGCACCGGTCCGAGACGATCGCCGCGCTGCTGCGCGGAGGCGTCGCGGTCTGTCTGCCGGACCTGCGCGGCACGGGCGAGACTCGGCCCGACGACTCGCGCGGCCGTACGAGTGCGAGCACCTCGCTGTCGTCGTCTGAATTGATGCTCGGCCAGACGCTGGTCGGCTCGCGCGTGCGCGACCTGCGTTCGGTCTTGAGCTATCTGCGCGGCCGGACCGAACTCGATGGATCGCGCGTCGCGCTCTGGGGCGATTCGTTCACCGCGCCGAACCGCGACGACCAGCGCCTCGAAGTTCCGCTCGACGCCGACGCCTTGCCCGCGCTGGCTGAGCCGCTCGGCGGACTCGTTGCCCTCTTCGGCGGCTTGTTCGACGACTCCATCCACGCGATCCTTGTCCGCGGCGGGCTCGCCGGCTACGAGACGCTGCTCGACCGCCCGTTCTGCTACATCCCGCACGATGTGGTGATTCCCGGCGCACTGACCGCCGGCGACCTCGGCGACGTCGCCGCCGCGTTGGCCCCGCGCCCGCTTCGACTCGAATCGCTCGTCACCGCACTCAATCGCCCCGTAGCCCCGGCACGTTTGACGACGATGCTGGATTCGACGCTTCGTTCGTATGCCGCCGCCCAGGCGCCGGACCGACTTCGATTCGACTCCGCGCCCATCACTGGTGAACAGCCGGCCGATTGGCTGTTGCGCAGTTTGGCATCGCCCTAATGAGCTCGGGACCTTCCCGCCAGCGACCACGTGCGGCGGCTGTTGTGGTTCCCATCGCCGCGTCTGTGTTCACCGCAGCGGGCCGAAGAACTTGCGCACGTCGGCGGCGAGCAGTTCGGGCTGTTCCATCGCGGCGAAGTGGCCGCCGCGCGGCATCTCAGTCCAGTGCGTCATCGCCGGCCCGATGGCCCGCTCCACCCACGCGCGCGGCGGCACGTTGATCTCTTTCGGGAACAACGCGAAACCGATCGGCGACGATCGGCCCGACGTCTGAAACGCCGTCATCGACTTGGGACGCGGCTGGTTGTGTTGGAACTCGTAGTAGATCCGCACCGAGGAACTCATCGTGCCCGTGACCCAATAGACCATGACGTTGGTCAGCAGCTCATCCTTGGTGTAGATGTTCTCCAGCTTGCCGCCGTGGTCGCTCCAGGCCCAGAACTTGTCGACGATCCAAGCGGCCAGTCCGGCGGGCGAGTCGGCGAGGCCGTAGCCGAGTGTGAGCGGCCGCGTACCCTGAATCACGCCGTAGGCGCGATGATCGTTCAGTTCCTGTGCGCGGCGCTCCATGCGTTGTATTTCCTCCGGCGTGACTCCGCGCATCGGGTCTTCCATCGGCCGGCTGCCGCCCGGAAAGTTGCTGTGCGCGCCGACGCAATGCGCGCCGTCGCCGGTGGCGAGCCAGCGCACGATGCCGCCGCCCCAGTCGCCCCCCTGCGCCCCGTAACGCTCGTAGCCCAGCCGCGCCATCAGCTTGGCGATCGTCTCGGCCATGCGCTGCGAACTCCAGCCGCGCTCGCGCGGCTTGCCCGAAAATCCGAATCCCGGCAGCGACGGGCAGACGACGTGGAACGCGTCGGCCGCCTTGCCGCCGTGCTCTTCCGGCGCCGTCAGCATTCCCATGATCTTCGTGAACTCGACCACCGAACCAGGCCAGCCGTGTACGATCACCAGCGGCAACGCGCCCTCATGTCGCGACCGCTGGTGCATGAAGTGAATATCGAGGCCGTCGATCGGGGTGACGAACTGCGGTATCTCGTTGAGCCGCCGCTCCTCCGCCCGCCAGTCATATTTGGTTCGCCAGTATTCGACCAACTCCTTCATATAGCCGAGTTCCAGGCCGTAGTCCCACGCGGCATCGTCGACCTGATCGGGCCAGCGCGTGCGAGCCAGCCGCTCCTTGAGGTCACTGAGGACTGAGTCATCCACGGCGATGCGAAACGGCCTGATCGCTTCTGCGGTTTGGTCGTCCGCTTGCGCCATCAGCGGGCGTAGTGCGGCCGCTCCGCCGCAGGCAAGCCCGACGACGCGGAGGAACTCACGCCGGGTTGTCGAACCGAAGGCACGCGCGTGTGGCATGGTGAACTCCTCGGGTGAGGGCTCTGGTCTTGCGGCGAGAGTATAGACTCCCTCGGCGTCAGGCGAAAGCACCAGGCCGCCGGGCGCGGCGACTTGATCTACTCGTCGTGCTCCGTCATGCTCTGCGGTGCTAGCGAAGGATGCCATGAACACACGCGGCGAAGGGCGAGAGACAGGGTCGGCGGATCTAGGCATCCCGGCGGACCTGCGTGGGCCGCTGTTGGCTCATCTGGACGAGCTGCGCGAACGGTACCGCCGGCGCGGTTGGGCGGGGCGCGTCGGGTTCGGGTCGCGGCCCGCGGTCGTGGTGATCGACCTGGCGTGCTACTGGCTCGACTCGAGTCAGCAGATCGGCAGCCGGCTCGACGCCGTGGTCGACGCCACCTGCCGAGTGCTGAGCGCCGCGCGGGCGAAGAACGTGCCGATCTTTTTCACCACTTTCGCGCACGACCCCGCCGAACCGCCCAGTCCGCACGACCGCAAGTTGAAGCTCGACCTGCCCGACGACGCCGCGCGGTTGTTTGAACTCGATCCGCGGCTCGAGCGGCGGCCCAACGAGAAGATCGTGCGCAAACGCTACGCCTCGGCCTTCAAGGGAACCCACCTCCACGAAATGCTCACCGCCCTCGGAGTCGACACGCTAGTCATCACCGGCGTGCGCACGAGCCACTGCGTCTACGCCACCTGCCGCGATGCGACCGACAGCTTCCGCGTGATCGTCGCTCGCGAGGCGGTCGGCGAACGATGCGAACTGATGCACCACGTGTTTCTGTTCGACATCGACATCGACCTGGGCGACGTGGAACCGGTCGACAACGTGGTCCGATATCTCGCACAACTGCCCGACCAACGGGAGCACTCACGATGATCCGCCGCTTTGCGATTTGCCTGGCCGCTGTGACCTTTCCAGATGGTTCGGCCTCCGCGGGCGAACCGGCGCCGCCGCAGTTCCAGGCCGGCGCGGCGACCAGCAACTTCACGCCCGCGATCGGCGGCGATATCGTCGGCGGATTTCTGCCGATTCGATCGGAACACGTCCACGACGAACTGCACGCCCGGTGCCTGGTGCTCGACGACGGCAAGACCAAGCTGGCGCTGGTGGTGTGCGATCTGTTGGGCATCCACCGGCTGGTCAGCGACGAGGCCCGCCGGCTCATCCACGAGCGCACGGGCATCGCGCGCGATCGCGTCGTGATCTCGGCAACCCACACACATTCGGCCACGAGTGCGCTGGGCCAGGATCGCATGAAGTTCGAGCAGACTCTCGACGACTACCAGCGATTCGTGGCGCGGCGCATCGCCGACGGCGTGCAGCGTGCGGTCAACAACCTGCGGCCCGCCCAGATTGGGTTCGGCACGGCCGAGGCGCCCGAGCACGTCTTCAACCGACGCTGGTTCATGAAGCCGGGCACCGGCCGCGAAAGCCCGTTCGGCGGGTTCGACAAGGTGACGATGAACCCGCCCGCCGGCAGCCCGAACCTGGTCGAGCCCGCCGGACCGACCGACCCAACCGTGTCGTTCATCGCGGTGCGCGGCACAGACGGGCGGCCCATATCAGTCTACGCCGCGTACTCGCTGCATTACGTCGGCGGCGTCGGTTCAAACCACATCTCGGCCGACTACTTCGCCATGTTCAGTGAACACTTCGGCCGCCTCGTCACCGCCGAACGACAAGATCCGCCGTTTGTTGCCATGCTGGCCAACGGCACGAGCGGCGACATCAACAACATCAACTTCCGCGAGCCGCGGCCGTCGCGTGGCCCATATGCTCAGATGCGATACGTCGCCGAAGACGTGGCCGCCAAGGTCCACGACTCGCTAGCCAAAGTGCAGTTTCGCGATCACGTCACGCTCGACGCGCGGTATCGCGAGCCGCCGATCGGCTGGCGACATCCAACGGCGGAGCAGATCGATTGGGCCAACAAGACGCTCGCCGAGCGCAAGGCCGAGCCGGGCAAGACCGACCTGCCGAGAATCTACGCCGAGCGCACGCTGCGCATGGCCGGCTACCCCGAAACCGTGCCGATGCCGCTACAGACGCTGCGCATCGGAGACGTCTGTCTCGGTTCGATGCCGTGCGAGGTCTTCTGCGAGATTGGCCTGGAGTTCAAGCGACGCAGCCCGCTGCAGCCGGCGTTCATGATCTCACTCAATCACGGCTACTACGGCTACCTGCCGACGCCGCGGCACCACGACCTGGGCGGCTACGAGACATGGCTCGGCACGAACCGCCTCGAGCGGAATGCGTCGGAAAAAATGCTCGACGCGCTGCTCGAAATGGCGGTCGAGCTGAAACAGGCGAAGTGAATTGCCCTCGGACTCCCCAAGCGAGACCAACCGAATGAAGTACCGTTCGCGATCGTCCCTGCTCTCAGCGGCTGCCACACTACTGTGCTCGACGGCGTTCGCCAGCTCGCCCGCCATGACGGCCGACGCCGATGTCGACTCAAAGATCGACGCCGGACTCGACCAACCGGACCGGACCTATCCTGTGTTCGTCCGCATGACCGACCAGTTGATTCGCGGCGCGGGCGACTACGAACGGTTTTGCGAAGAGAACCGGCAGGCCCGTCGCACCGAACTGCGGCGCGGCGTGCTCGCGACGCTACACCGCAACAGCGATGGCTCGTGGCAAGCGGCGCGCGAGCTGGTCGATCGCCTGACGTCAAACGGCCAGGTCACGAACTTCGAACGATTCTGGATCGTCAACGGCTTCGCCTGTGACGCGACCGGCGCGGCGTGCCAACAACTCGCCGCTCACGACGCCGTGTCGTTCGTCTATCAGCAGCGCGGGCCGATCCGGCAACACACGCGCCAGCCAACACCGGACGGACTGCCGGCCGAGCAACAAAAGCAGGTCTACGCGCAGGTGCTGGCCGACTGGAAGGACGACTCGGACGAGCCGTTTTCCACGGACGGCCTCGAGATCCCGTGGAACGTCGATCGCATCGGCGCGCCGGCGGCGTGGTTCGAGGGGCAGGCGACTGGCCGGGGCGTCACGGTCGCGTTGTGCGACAGCGGCATGATGGTCGCCCCCGCGCTGGTCCGCGCGCTCTGGAAGAACCCGGGCGAGCAACTCAACGCCAAAGACGACGACGGCAACGGTTACATCGACGACCTGTTCGGCTACGACTTCCAAGCTCGTTCGTTCTACGCGCTGGGCGACTCGGCCACGTTGCCACACGGCAGCATGTGCGCCGGCATCGTGGCGGGCCGACCAATCAACAGCCAGAAGCTGGTCACGGGCATCGCGCCGCGCGCGCGGCTGATGATCTTGCGCGGCATGGGGCATCTGAAGGCGTATGAGTATGCGCTCGAGCAGGGCGCCGACGTGCTGTCGATGAGCTACATGTGGGTGAACGTCGAGCTGGGCAACTATCGCGGCGTGTACCGCACGGCGCACGAGCACCTGGCAGCGGGCGGCGTGGTGGCGGTGGGCGGGGCGGGCAACTTCGCCGCGTTGCCGCGCGGGCGACAGATTGCACTGCCGAAAGACATTCCGTGCGTGATCGCCGCGGGCGGCATTTTGCAGGACGGCGGCAAGGCGCCGCAGAGCAGCGAGGGGCCGTGCTTCTGGCAGGGCGTCAAGTTTTACGACGATTACCCCGCCGCCGCGCCGCTCGGCAAGCCGGACGTGACGGGCCTGTTCGGCGGCTACCCGGTCTGGGCGCGGCCCGCCCCACTCGGCCCGCGCTGGCAGCTCGTCTCGAAGGAGGGTCCGAACTTCGCGCTGGTGATCGGCCCGCAGGGCAACTCATTCTCAGGCCCTCACGCCGCCGGCGTCGCGGCTCTGATGCTCTCGGCCAATCCCGATCTGACCGCGTGGCAGACCAAGTCGCTCATGGAACAAACCTGCAAGGACCTCGGCGACCCCGGCCGCGACCACACCTTCGGCGCCGGCCTCCTCCAAGCCCTCCCCGCCGTGCAAGCGGCACGGAAACTCAAGAAGTCATGATCACTGCGGCGTCGTCATGGGGCAAACACCTTCAGCATTCGTCGTCGTAGTGTGATTCCGGCGCCTTTTTCGTTCGTGCCAGGTCGCAGATCCATTGCCGCGTCGCCGAATTCGCACCGTGCGTGGCCATGTTCGTTTTGGGAAACCTGGTTCGGCGATCTTCGGCGCCGAGGACATCACTGCCACGGATTGCCTTCGATCGTTGCGCAGCGTTCGTCGACGACGATGCGCTCGGGCATGGGGCCGGCGTAGACCCAGAGCATCGCCATGGTGGCGGAGGATTCGTTGCGGAAGTAGTGGACGCGGCCGCGCGGCACCATCGCAGTGGCGCAGCCGGAGAGCGTATAGCGACGTCCCTCGACGATGCACGTCGCCGCGCCGCTGATGATCGAAATCGATTCGTCGAAGTCGTGGACGTGCGCTGGCAGCCGACCACCCGGATGAAACAGTCCGTAGCCACCGCTCATCTCAAGGCCGCTGAGCAACTCCCCGTTGAAGAAGTCAATGAACTCGGTGCCCGGTCCGGCCGAGAACCGTTCGGCGCGGCGAAACCGGTTGACGCGCTCGGCGCCCGCACAGCCGGTCGCGTCGGCCGGCATCGGCTGGCTGGAAGACGGGCGATCTGGCACGACCGATTTGCCCACGGCAGTGTTCCTGTTTGGTAGGGTCACGAGCTGGGGTAGGGTGGGCCGAGTCCGCAAGTCCCACCGCGCCCAGAAATCACACAGCTCCTGAAGGTGGGACTCGCTGACTCGGCCCACCCTACTCTGACTCTGCTCTGGTTCGAGGTGGTTGCAAAGCAACCATCCTACTCAGACGTCGAGGTTGCGGACGTCGAGCGCGTGGGTTTCGATGAACTCGCGACGCGGCTCGACCTGATCGCCCATCAGGATGCGGAACATCTCCTCGGCCTTTTGCACGTCGTCCATTCGAACCTGCAGCAGCGTGCGCTGGGCCGGATTCATGGTCGTTTCCCACAACTCTTCCGCGTCCATCTCACCCAGACCTTTGAACCGAGTGATCGTCAGGCCGCGTTCGCCGAGCTTGCGAATGGCCGGCAGCAGGCCGCGGAGGTCTTCAAGCGGGACCTCCGATTCGCCGCGCTGCAACACAAACGCCGGCGGCCGCTCGAGACCGTTGGTCGACGGCTCGGCGAGCAGGCTGTCTATGTCCAGTCCGAAGCTGCGCAGCTCGGGCAGCACCTTGTTCAGCGTGCGGACCTCATGCAGCTCGGCGACCCGCATCAGCTTGGCCGTTTTCCCATTTCCGTTCGTGGCCTGATCGTCGGCCAGTTCCAATTCCTCGCCTTGCTCGGCCTGCACCGTCTGCAGGAAGGCATCGACCTGTTCCTTCGTCGCGAACCAGCGTTGTTCGTTGCCGCAGACGACGTGAAAGACGGGCAATAGACCGGTGTCGGCCTGACGGCGGTCGAGCAGGGCGCGCAGGCTCAGGCCGCGTCGTTCGAGCGCGACGATCGAGTCTTCGATGCGCATCAGCGACTGGGCAAGCTGATGCAACTTGTCGGCTGTGAACCGCACTCCGTCGGCGCGACGCAATTCGGTCCCCTCGAGTCCAAGCGTGAGCAACTCCTGGCGCATCTGGTCGTCGGTCTGCACGTAGCGACTCTGTTTGCGCTGGCGAACTCGATAGAGCGGCGGCTGAGCGACGTACACGTGCCCCTCAGAGACGAGCTTCGGCAGTTGGCGATAGAAGAAGGTCAGGAGCAACGTCCGGATGTGGCTGCCGTCGACATCGGCGTCGGTCATGAGTACGACCTTGCCGTAGCGTCGTTTGGAGATGTCTTCTTCGCCGGGCAGCACGCCGACGGCGCTGAAGATGTTGCGTATCTCTTCGGACGCGAGCAATTTTTCCAGGCGCTGGGCCTTTTCCACGTTCAGTATCTTTCCGCGCAGCGGCAAGATCGCCTGGAACTCGCTGTCGCGGCCGGTGTCGGCGCTCCCGCCGGCCGAATCGCCCTCGACCAGAAACAGCTCGCTGCCTTCGACCTCGTGTCGTCGGCAATCGCGCAGCTTGCCGGGCAGGCTGCCCGACCCGATGGCCCCTTTGCGTCGCGTCAAGTCGCGGGCCTTGCGGGCCGACTCGCGGGCCTCGGCGGCCAGCAGCGCCTTTTGGGCGATCTTCTTCGCGCTGGCCGGATTCTCTTCCAAGAAGTCTGAGAGCGCCTCGTTCACTACCGTGGTGACGATGCCTTCCACTTCACTGTTGCCAAGCTTCGTCTTCGTCTGGCCCTCGAACTGCGGATCGGGCACTCGCACGCTGATCACCGCGGTCAGTCCCTCACGAAAGTCGTCGCCGACCGGGGTGACCTCTTTGAACATCTCGGACTTCTTGCCGTAGTTGTTGATGCTGCGGGTCAGGGCGGTGCGGAACCCCGTGAGGTGCGTGCCGCCTTCGATGGTGTTGATGTTGTTTACGTACGAGAAGACGCACTCCGAGAACCCTTCGTTGTACTGCAGTGCGACCTCGACCTGGATGCGGTCCTGTTCCTTGTTCACGTAGCACACTTCCGGGTGCAGCACGGTGTCGGTCCGGTTGAGGTACTTGACGAATTCGGTGATGCCTCCTTCGAAAAAGAACTCGACCTCGCGGCGATCGCGCTCGTCGCTGATCTTGATGCGAATGCCGCGGTTGAGGAACGCGAGTTCCCGCAGCCGGCTCTCGATCGTCTCGAAGCGGAACCGTGTGTCGGGGAATATCTGCGGGTCGGGCCGGAACGTCACTTTCGTTCCACTCTTCGGCGCCTTGCCTACGGTGGTGACGGGCGTCGTGGGGACGCCCTGGGCGTATTCCTGCGTGTAGACGTGCCCGTCGCGCCGCACCTCAACCTCGAGCCATTCGCTGAGCGCGTTGACGCAGGTTATTCCGACGCCGTGCAGCCCGCCCGAAACCTTGTAGCTCTGGTGATCGAATTTCCCGCCCGAATGCACCTTGGTCATGATGACTTCGAGCGCCGATCTTTTTTCGGTCGGGTGTTCATCGACAGGTATGCCGCGTCCGTCGTCGGCGATCGTGACGCTGCCGTCCATGTTGATCTTCACCGAGATGTTCTGGCAGAACCCTGCCATGGCCTCGTCGATCGAGTTGTCAACGACCTCGTAGATCAGGTGGTGCAACCCGCGAGGTCCGGTATCGCCAATGAACATCGCCGGCCGTTTGCGCACCGCGTCTACGCCTTCGAGCACCTTAATGTGCTCGGCGGTGTAGTTGGACGTGGAGCCGGCCGGCTGTTCTGGGCCGGTCGGTTCTGGAGTCGGCTCGGTTGCCATGAATCCCTTTCCAGTTTTCGGCTCTCCGCCAACTTTTGGGAAACTTGTGGTGTGGCCGCCGCGGCCGCCTCACATCTGGCGGATGAAACAGCAGGCGGGACGCCTGCGCCCCAAAGTTGGCGGAGGGCCCAGTTTTCTCTTCAAAGTTGGCGGAGGGCCCAGTTTTCTCTTGCCGCCTAGCCCGTATCCGGCGGCGAATCGAGACGAAATCGCAGCTCGCGCACTTCACTTGTGCCAAGCGTCGACTGGAGCTTCTTCACCAGCCCCTGCTTCTGAAACCCGGCGAGTTCTTGCAACAAGACGGAGTTGGCGACTAGCACCTCCAGCACACCGCGGCGCAGCGAACCGATTCGGGTGTACTTGGCCGTCAACTCGCCGGCGGCCGTTCGCCAGGCGTCTTCGAGGTACTGCTGACCGCGCAGGCGCGCGAATCCGCGCCGGGCGGCGACTTCACCGAGAATCGCTGCGATAGACTGAACCCCGCCATGCGTCCGAGCTGCGGCCATTCGGGTTACCTCTCGCGCGTGAGCGGCATGACTACGTAGCTGTATCCGTCGTCCGTGCGGAAGACCGCGGCGCTCTGATGGTCGATCAGATCGAGCGTCACTGTCGATTCCTCGTTCAGAACTCGCAACATGTCTACCAGGTACCGTGGGTCGAACGTGATCGTAATGTCTTTGGCATCGTACGAGATCGGCAACTCGACCTGCGACTGGCCGACGTCGGCCGACTGTGCGGCGAGTGTCAGCTTCCCCTCGGTAAACGCAAAGTCGACCCCGCGGCTTTCTTCGCTCGTTACGATTGCCGCCTGACGGACTGCTTGGAGCAGGTCTCTGACATTGAGCGGCACGGCGGCCTCGGAGCGACTCGGGAAGACTTCTTGATATCGCGGGAACCGGCCCTCGACCAAACGACTGGAGATAACCGCACGCTGGGTCTTCACCAGTATCTTGTTCGCCTGCACAGCGAGTTGTATTTCCTCGTCGTCACTCTGCAAGGTGCGATCGAGCAGATTCATCGCCTTGCTCGGCACGACCGGCGTGAAATCTTTGGTGTTGTGTCCGGCCACGGCGACGCCGGTGCCGCGCATCACTGCGAGTCGTCGGCCGTCAGTGCCAACCAAGCTGATGCGGTTGCCTTCCAGTTCGACCAGCAGACCGTTTAGTGCGTACCGGGTACTCTCCACGTCGGTCGCAAAGACTGTGCGACGGATCATCGTGCGCAGGAGCACGCCCGATACCTTGTGAAACTTCTCTTCTACAAAGTCTGGTACTTCGGGGAATTCGCTGGGCGACTCGGCGGGCAACTGGAACCGGCTGCGACTGCCTCGAACATGCGTCTTACTTTCGTCGTTGTGAATATCGAACACTTCATCAGAGGATTCGCGCAGAATCGCGATCAACCGAGCTGTGGGCAGGACGACCTCACCCGCAGACGCAACCTCGACTCCGTCTACCTTACAGCGAATGCCGACCTCAAGGTCGGTGGCTAACAATGTAACCCCATCTTTCTTGGCTACCATCTTGACGCTTAGCAGGATGGGCTTGGGACTGCGAGTTGGAACGACGCCGGCAACCATCTGAAACGCGGACAAGAGATCACCCCGATTGCATGTTGCCTTCATGAGTCCTACTCCATTGGAATCTGAGGTTCTATCTGGTTGAGAGAGTAATATAAAGTCATGTCTAAAGACAGTAAGGGGACCGCAGATTGTCGATAAAAAACTACCGACTGCGTATCACAAAGAAGCGTAGGGTCTTGGGTAACACCGCGTACGAAAGAACGGATCAAAACTCTGTTGATAACTTCGTAGCGAACTGATTGTAGACCCGCCAAACATCAGCAGCATTGGGCGTACGGCCAGCCAAAGGGGCCAGTTCGAAGAGTCGACCAAGGAGTATTCAACAAGCTGTTGACAGATGCAAACCAACAAATCGCCCGCCAAGGTCCGTGATATTAGCAGAAGGAAACTAGCCGGTAAAGCAGCCCAAAGGTGGACCGGCCGTTGGATTGTGTGCTGCAGTCACGCGACAGATCAGCTCGACAGCCCGATCGATATCGTCCGCAGTTGTGTAGCGACTGAGACTGAAACGGACGGAGCTTCGCGATTCACATTCAGTCAGGCCCATGGCCAGCAGTACGTGCGAAGGAGTCGCTGCGCCGCTCGAACATGCCGAGCCGGTCGAGCAGGCGAGGCCGGCCAGATCGAATGCCATGACCAAAGATTGAGCGTCCAAGTCGGCGAATCGTAGGTTGAGGGTGTTTGGAACACAACGATCGTCACGGCCGTTGGCGTAGCAGTTCAAGTTTGTCATTAATCGTTGTTTGAGAGCGTAGCGCAGGCCGGCGATTCGCTTCACGTCGACGGCCATCGTGTCGGCCGCTCGCTTCAAGGCACACGCCAAACCTACGGCGAGCGCCACCGGCTCAGTACCAGGCCGCACGCCGAACTCCTGATGACCACCCGTGAGCACGGGGGCAAGCCGCTGCTTGTCGTCCACCAGGAGCGCTCCGATGCCGACTGGCCCGTGGAATTTGTGAGCGCTGAGGCTTAGCGAATGAACGCCGAGAGACCGGAACGAAACCGGCACACGGCCGACCGCCTGAACTGCATCGGTATGAAATAACACACCGTGCCGCCGCGCAGCGGAAGCCAACGACCGGACGTCTTCGATCGTTCCTACTTCGTTGTTTGCCAACATGATCGCCGCCAATCGCGTGTCGGGCGTGAGCAACGCCTCGAACTGATCGCAGTCGATAACAGCGTCATGCTCGACCGGGACCCGCGCCACATGGAACCCACGGCGTTCCAGGCGGTCGAAGCAGCCCAACACCGAGGGATGCTCGATGGTGCTGGTGATGACACCTCCGGGCGGATTGGCGGCCAGGCCAAAGATCGCCAAGTTGTTGGCTTCAGTGCCGCCGCTGGTGAAGATCACCTGTTCAGGGCGCGCGTCAAGCAGACCGGCTACGAGCTCGCGAGCCTCTTCGAGCGCGCGGCGGGCCAGTCGCCCCTCGGCGTGCTGGCTCGATGCGTTACCGTACCTCGAATCGAGGTATGGCCGCATCGCCTCGGCGACTTCGGGCGCGAGCTGTGTCGTGGCGTTGTTGTCGAGATAGATACGTCGCACGGCTCGATACGCCTCACAAGAGATGATCGAGCAAGGCCCTAGTGACATCGGCTGTCTTGGCCGTTCCGCCGAGGTCGGGTGTGCGTGGCTGCCTAGCGGCCAGTAGCTTTCGCACGGCGTTTTCGATGGTTCGTGCGGCGGCGACGACCTGCAAGTGATCGAGCATCATGGCAACCGACAACACGGCCGCGATCGGGTTGGCGATGCCCTTGCCGGCAATGTCGGGCGCCGAACCGTGGACCGGCTCAAACATGCTCGGAGCGGCGCGCTCGGGATTGATATTGCCGCTCGGCGCGAGTCCCATGCTGCCTACGATCGCGGCCGACAGGTCGGTCAGGATATCGCCGAACAGGTTGCTCGCCACGACCACGTCGAACCGGTCGGGCCGGCGGACGAAGTCCATGGCCGCGGCGTCGATGAGCAGCGAGTTCACTTCGACGTCGGGAAACTGCCGGGCGACGTCGCGAAACACCTGGTCCCAGAGCACCATGCCGAAACCTTGAGCGTTCGATTTCGTGATCGACGTCACGCGTCGTCGTCGTTTGCGTGCGGCGTTGAACGCGGCCTCCATGATGCGACGGCAACCGCGCCGCGTGAATACAGCGGTCTGCACAGCGATGTCCTGATCGAAGCCCTCGTACAGCCGGCCGCCGACGTTGGCGTACTCGCCTTCGGTGTTCTCGCGAAACACCAGCATGTCGATCTGGCCGGAGCCGTAGTTTCGCAGCGGCGAGTCGACGCCCTCGTACAAGTACGCCGGCCGCACGCACACGTACTGATCGAACCGGCGTCGGATCGGCAAGAGCAAGCCGCCGAGTGTGACGTGGTCCGGAATCTTCGGGTGCCCGATAGCGCCGAGTAAGATGGCATCGAATTGCCGGAGCTGGTCGATGCCGTCGTCGGGCAGCATGCGCCCGTGATCGAGGTAGTAACTGGAGCCCCACGGGAACCGGGTCCAATCGATCTGCGTGTCCGACTTGGCGACGGCGGCGTCGGCGACCGCGATCGCGGCGTCCACGACTTCCGGGCCGATGCCGTCACCCGCGAGCACGGCGACTTTCAACTGTGGCATGTAATGGTCCTACCTGAGATTCGAGTTTGTTGCGACCGACAATCGTGGCTGGGCCGGCAGTGTCAAGAGAGCGCCCGCAAGACCAGCAAGAGACCCACGATAAACAGCGGGATTCCGATGATGCGAAAAACGGGCATCAACGTCAGGGCCACCCCGCCGACCATCATCGCAAAGCCCAACACCAGCACGACGGCGCGGCCGATCAAGTCGACAAGCTTCCCCACCACTCGGAAGGGGAAGGCAATAACGCTGAATAGGAAACCCATTGCACGTCCAAGTCTAGCAGAGCCGTGCTGCGGCGGGCAACGAACGCAATCGGTAGGTGGTGGTCCAGGCAAGCGGCCAGGTTTGGGTCGGCAAGCCCACGCAAAGCGGAGGAGTCGCTGCGCTGGGAGTTGATCGAGCAAGCGGCGGAGGTCGTGCTGCAGCCGCTGCGCGAACGCGACGTGCCGCTGGTGCTGATCGCGCTGGACAAGGTGAACTACTTTGGGTCGGTGTTTCTCTCGCTTCTGTTGCGCTGCTGGAAGCTGACCTCGTCGCGCGGCGGCACCATGGTGCTCAGCGGCGTCTCGGCGCGAGCACGCGAGTTGCTTGAGGTGACGGCGCTCGACACGCTCTGGGCGATCTACGACGACGAGGCCGAGGCGCTTCAGGCCCTGGAAACCGACTGAACCCAACCACGTCGGCGGGGTCCACAGGCAACTGTCGATGACACATACTGCCACCCCGAATATAATCGTGCCGTGCCGATTCTGAACGCAATCGGTGGGAACGGGGAACAGGCCATTTCTTTCATGGTCGCTTCGTCGACTACAGGACAATCGAATGGGTAAGACCAAACCAAGCGGCCGGCGCGCCGGCCGCCAGGGCGAGAACAACGGCGACGGGCCGATAACGACCGCATCGCTGGTCGCCGAAATGCACGAGATCGCCGACCGGCTGCTAAAGGACGGCGCAAGCCGCGGCGACGTGAAAATCCTCAGCCGCGCGATGAAGGAGTTGCGGTACGCATTCAAAGTGTTCGCCGAGTTCCGCGGGCGACGCAAGGTGTCGATCTTCGGCTCGGCCCGGAGCAAGCCGACCGACCCGACCTACGGGCTGGCTGTCGAGTTCGGTCGGGCGATGGCCGCGGCCGGTTGGATGGTGATCACCGGGGCGTCGGGCGGCATCATGGAGGCGGGCCACGTTGGCGCGGGTCGCGAGCATTCGATGGGCGTGAACATCCTACTGCCGTTCGAGCAGGACGCGAACCCTGTCATCGCCGGCGATCGCAAGCTGGTGCACCTCAAGTATTTCTTCACCCGCAAACTGCTGTTCGTCAAAGAGTCTGACGCTGTCGGACTGTTCCCCGGCGGCTTCGGCACGATGGACGAGGGGTTCGAGGTGCTGACGCTCGTTCAGACCGGCAAGCGCGAAATGATTCCGCTGGTGTTCATCGAGCAGCCCGGCAGCGACTACTGGCGGAGTTGGGAGGACCACGTGCGACGGCGGCTGCTCGGTGGCGGTTACATCTCGCCCGAGGACTTGGGCCTATACAAAGTAACCGACAACGTGGCCGACGCGGTCAACGAAGTGTTGACCTTCTATCGTGTGTTTCACAGCATGCGGTTCGTGCATGAGCGCCTTGTGTTGCGCCTGGAGCGGCGGATCAGCGACGAGCTGCTCGATCGCTTGAACCACGATTATCGCGACATCCTGGTCGACGGCCAGTTCGTGCAGACTGGCGCACTGAACCAAGAGACGGGCGACGAGCATCTGGCGGCGATGCCGCGACTGGTGTTCCATTTCGACCGCAAGAGCTTGGGGCGGTTGCGGCAGGTCATCAACCTGATCAACGAAAGCGGCGCTTGACCGCGGCGACGCACGCGACCAAGATTCAACCGTGGGCGTTTTCCTCCGCGACGCGCGGCGACGGCAGGGCCGTGGCCGAACCCTCAGTCGGTGAAGAAGCCGTGGGCATCTACGATCGCGACTACTACCGCGACGAAACCTCCGGGGCCGGCTGGATAACCGGCCAGGCACCGGTGACCAAGTTCATCGTGCTCACGAACGTCGCCGTGTGCATCGTGCTGGCGCTGGCCCATCAGGTCGACGGGCTCGCGCCGATCGCCGGCCTGATCACCATCGAACCGAGCCAGATTACGCAGCACTTCCAGCTCTGGCGGCTCGTCACCGGCGCGTTCTGTCACGACGACCTTTGGCACATCCTCTGGAACATGCTGATGCTCTGGTGGTTCGGTCGCGAGCTGGAGATGTTGTATGGTTCGCGCGAGTATATGGTCTTCTACCTGAGCGCCGCGCTGGTCTCGTCGCTTGCCTGGACGCTGGCGGGCGCGGGGCAAGTGTTGCCGCCGCCGGGTTCGTCGGGCGTAATGATGGCGGTGATGGTCGTGTACACAATGTACTATCCACGCGAGCGGATCCACATCTATGGCATCTTTCCGGTGGAGATGCGTTGGTTCCTGCTGTTCTTCGTTGCGGTCGACGCGTATCTGGTGCTTCGGCACGGCGGCTTGTCGGTGGTAGGGCACACGGCACAGCTCAGTGGTGCGGCCTATGGGCTGGTGTTCAAGTTGGCCGACCTGCGTCTGAGTCGGCTCGTGTCGGCCCGCCGCCGGCCGAGATTGCGAGCGGTGGCGCCGGAGCCTGAGCGGTTGCCGGAGCCGGTCATGTCGCACGGGCTGAGCGAGTCATTGGAACATCGCATGGACGAGATACTCGCCAAGATCTCGCGCGAGGGACGCGCGAGCCTAAGCGATCAAGAGCGTGAAATCCTCGACGAAGCCAGCCGCCGGCTCAGAGACCGCCGCCCGCCTGATGCATAGTGTCGCGCCCAAAACATCGGCTCGCGAACGTGGCGGTGTCGCTTCGCCACAACATCACGTCGCGACAACACGAGTCGTCGATAACCGATACAGGAGGACGTCCATGCCTGGCATGACTCGGCGTGACTGGCTGACTGCTGCGACAGGCGCCGCCATCGGGAGCGGGTTGGCTCGGACGGCTTTTGCGGCCGATGCAGTTCCGCCCAGCCGAAAATCTGTCGCGGCAGTGATAACGGCGTACGAAAAGGGCCTGCATGCCGACGTGCTGGTCGGAAAGATCTTGGAAGGATGGCGGCAGGACGGAGGTCCCGGGCCGGCGCTGAAACTCGCAGCCATGCACGTCGAGCAGTTCACCGACCAGGACATGGCGCGATCGATGGCGAAAAAGTACGACGTGCCGCTATTCGATACGATCGAAGGGGCGGTGACCGTCGGCAGCGATCGCATTCCAATCGACGGCGTGATTAGCATCGGCGAGCACGGTAGCTATCCGGCGAACGACACGGGGCAGGTGCTCTATCCGCGACGGCGGTTCTTCGAGGCGATCACCGACACGTTCCGCAAATACGGACGCGTCGTGCCAGTATTCAACGACAAGCACCTGGGACCGGTCTGGTCGGACGGCAAGTGGATGTACGATCGGGCGCGGGAGTTGAACGTGCCGTTCATGGCCGGCTCGTCGCTTGCCGTCACGTTTCGCGATCCCGACGGCACACTGCCCATGGGCTGCGAAATCGAGGCGGCGGTCGGCATCGGCTACTCGCACCTCGACATCTACGGCGCTCACGCGCTGGACTCGTATCAGTGCATGGTCGAGCGGCGCCGCGGGGCCGAGACCGGAGTCAAGTGGGTGCAATGCATGCAAGGCGACGCGATGTGGAAAGCCGTGGACGACGGCGTGATTGCAAGAGACCTGTTCGATGCTGCGCTGGCCTTGGTCACGAATCAGCCCGGCCGCGTACGTCACAGCGACCAATCGGCTCTATTCCTGTTCGAGTACCACGACGGCCTGCTCGGCTCGGTCTTCATGTTACCCGACTTCGGCGAGGCGACGGCTGTCGCGGTGAAGTTGAAAGGCCGGAAGCGGCTGCTGGTCACTCGCTTCGAGGAACGCCCGGAACCGCGACACCCGCATTTCGCCTACCTGCTCAAGGGCATCGAGCGGATGTTTCACACCGGCCGACCGAGCTATCCAGTCGAGCGCACGTTGCTGAGCAGCGGCGTACTCGACCGGGCCCTCACGTCGCGGGTGCAGAACCATCGTAGGCTGACGACGCCCGAACTCGCGATTCGCTACGAACCGGTCGACTACCCGCACGCGCCCGACCCGCCCTTGGACGGCGCCCCGGTGCAGCCCTGGCCGCGCTGAGCAACCGGCACGACCGTGCGCGGGCCCGCACCGACGTAGCGACCCATCGGGCGGAAGATACGGTTCTTGTCCAGTTGTTCGATCACGTGCGCGGTCCACCCGGCGATGCGAGCGACCACAAAGAGCGGCGTGTACAACTCAATCTCCAGACCGAGATAGTAGTACAACCGAGCCACCGGCCAATCGACGTTGGCCGGCAGGCCTTTTTCGGTCTTCACCAGGTTCTCGATGATATCCGCCGACTGTTCGAGCGATTCATCGCCGCGAGACTTGGCGATCGACTTGCAGTAGCGGTCGATAATCACCGCGCGGGGGTCCACAGTCTTGTACACGCGGTGGCCGAATCCCATGATCAGCTTCTTTTGGGCAAACATGCTGCGCACCCACGGTTCAGCGTTGGACGGACCGCCGACCTCCATGAGCACTTTGATCGCCTCTTCGTTGGCCCCGCCGTGCAGTGGCCCTTTCAATGTGCCGACGCCCGAAGTCGCCGCAGAGTAGACGTCCGACAGCGTTGACGCCGTCACACGGCAGGCGAAGGTCGACGCGTTGAACTCGTGCTCGGTGTACAGGATCAGCGACACGTCGAGCGCCCGTGCGTGTTGCGCGGGCGGTTCCTTGCCGCTGAGCATCGTGAGCAGCGAGGCGGCGTGGCTCTGGTCGCCGCGCGGCGCGATCGGCTCCAGACCGTGCTTCAGCCGATTTCGCGCGGCGATCAGCGTCGGAATCTTGGCCAGCAATCGTTCGGCCTTGCGCAGGTTCGCGTCGTGCGAGTTGTCACCCATGTCGGGATCGAAATGCCCGAGCATACTCACGGCCGTGCGCAGCACATCCATGGCCGGCGCCGAGGCGGGCACAAGCCGCAGCATGTCAATCACCTGTTTCGGCACGGACCGAGCCGCCGCGACCCGCCCGGTGAACTCGCGCAACTGCGATGCGCTCGGCAGATCGCCGTGCAGCACGAGGTATGCGACCTCTTCAAACGTCGTGTTCTCGGCCAAGTCCTCGATCGCGTAGCCGCGATACTGCAGCCCGCCCAGCACCGACGATATGGCCGTCTCGCCGGCGATGACGCCTTCCAGCCCGGGGTAGTACTTTTCTTCGCTCATGGTTTGTGGTTCGGACCTTGGTTCGGGACTATTCGTGTTCAGGTCGCCCGAGCGGACCCTACTTGGATTCAGGCGGGGTTACTGGCGGAAGTAATCCTGGTCGCGTCGCTCGTAATCTGCGTACCCAAGGATATAGTATAGCTGCTGCCGCGTCTGCATTCGGCCCAGGAGATTCTTCTGAGATCCGCTCGACCGAATCTCGTCCAGTCCCTGTTCGACGGCCTTCATAGCAAGCCGCATTAGGGTGACCGGAAAGAGCACGAGAGAATAACCAATCGCGGCCAGCGCGTCGAACCCCAGAAGCGGACTTTTTCCAAATTCCGTCATGTTCGCGACGAGCGGAGCATCGACCGCCGCCCGAAAACGGGCGAACTCGTCGGCCGATTCCAGGGCCTCGGGAAAGATCATGTCGGCCCCGGCCGTCCGATAGGTCCGCGCTCGCGCTACAGCATCGTCGAATCCCGTCACGCCTCGGGCGTCCGTGCGAGCGATGACAACGAAGTCCGCATCGCGCCGAGCGCGCACGGCTGCCGCAATCTTGGCGGTCATCTCCTGGCACGAAACCAGCTCCTTGCCCGACAGATGCCCGCAGCGCTTCGGCAGCCGCTGGTCCTCGATCTGAACCGCCGCGGCGCCGGCCGCCTCGATAATCTGCACCGTTCGTTCGACATTGACCACTTCGCCGAACCCTGTGTCGACATCGACGATCGCGGGAATTGTCACGGCGGCGGTGATGGCGCGCGTCTGGGCCGCCATCTCGTCCAGGGTCAGCAGGCCGACGTCGGGTATCGCGAACGAACCGGCCGATATGGCCGCCCCCGACACGTACAGCACTCGGAAGCCCGCCCGCTCAATCATCCGGGCCGCCAGCGCGTTGAACGCGCCCGGCGCCATCTCGGCGCCCGCCGCGATGATCTGCTTCAGTCGCTTGCCCGGTGATTCACTCAAGGGTGGTCCCCAGCTTCGCGATCAAGTCACCGACGCGGTCAAGTCGCTCCACGTTCCAAGCGGCCTCGAGCACCGCGGCAGCCCGCTCGGCGATGAGGCGGCCCGCAGCCTCGTGCCGAAACTTGGCCTCGACCTCGGCGTCGGTCATTGGATTTCGCGCATGGCCGCGCGGAAACTCTACCTCACGCACGAGCTCGCGGCCGCCGCGCAATCGGACGCGCAGCCGGTTCGGGATGCCGGCCGGATAGCGGGCCGACAGTTCCGCGTCGCGATGGACCTTGATCCGCGCCACCAGGTCGAGCAGTTTCTCGTCGGTGAACCGCGCCGGATCGAACTGCGCGTGACCGACCTTGCCGTCGACCAGTGCCACAGCCACGCAATAGGGCAGGCTGTGGTCGGCGGTCTCGCGCGTCTTGGGCCGCCACTTTTCGGGGTCCGAACCGATGATGTCTACCGAGGCGTCAAACGAGTCGATGTCGACGCGCTCGATCGCGTCGATCGTTCGGTCGCCCGCGCCGATCTCGTCGCGAAGCTGCAGCGCCGCGTCGATCGCGCTCTGCGAGTGATACTCGGCCGGCCAGAACTTGATATACGTCTCGTTGATCATGAACGGGTGGCATGCTGTCGGCTTTGCGTCGGCATGCCCACCTAAGGCGGAGGGCATGCCACCCCATTTCGAAAGGTCCAGGTTTGCGCCGAGTGGACCCGACACGAGTTTCTCGAAGCCAAACACGCCCTCGAAAATCGGCGCCGGACCAGTCATGCCATCGGCGGCAAGCAACGCGGCGAACACACCGTTGCGGGCCGCATTCGCAAAGGCACATCCCTTCCACATCGACAGCTCGCCCGCCCGCGTTTGGCGCAGCGCCACGCCGTCCACTCCAGCCAGGCCCAGTGCGTGAACCATCTGACGATGATCGCACCCGAACAACTTGGCCGCGGCCAGTGCGGTCGAAAACGAGCCGTACGTCACGTGGTCCCACCCTCGCGCTCGAATGCTGGCGGCGTCGCAAAACCGACACTGCACCTCGTAGGCCAGCACGGCGGCGGCGATCAGGTCGCGTCCGCCACGCCCGGCTATCTCGGCCGCCGCGAGCACGGCGGGCAGGTTGTCGCTCGGGTGGGCCGGCTCCTTGGATAGATAGGTGTCGTTGAAGTCGAGGTAGCGCACGAGTACGCCGTTGGCAAACGCGGCCATGTCGGCGCTGCTCGACCCGCCGGCGATCAGAGTCGCGGGCCGGTCGGCATGTACGCGCCGCGCCACGCGTGCGGCGATCGTCGGCGCGTCGGCCCCCAAGGCGCCGAGCGCACAGGCGAACGAATCGATCAGCCGCCGCTTCACCTCGTGCACCACCACCGCCGGCAAGTCCTCGAACCGCAGCCGCGCGGCGTATTCAGCCAGTTGCTCAGCCAGAGTCTGGTGCATGATTCCGCAGCCACGACCGTCTTGATGCTCCCCGCCCACGGCGGCATCATACATGAGGCCGCCGCGACCCAAAAGGGGCGGCTGATCGCCGGTTTCCGGATCGCGAATCGTAGCGCGGACAAGACATGACCTATCCTCGCAGTTCGCAGGAGCCTCAACCTGGCGGTCGTTGTCGCGGGCGCGACCGTTGCCCTGTCCCGGAGAACTCGAACCGGTCCAAGGGTCGAACTCGATCGCTACAACTTGTCAGGCGGCCGAGAGGCGTTCGATTCTCTTGATACGGCGGGATCTGTAACCATGGCCAAACTCGCCGGCCTTTTGGTCCTGAACAAGCCGCCGGGAATCAGCTCGCGCGCGGCGATCGACTCGTTGGGCCTCGTGCTGCGCGGGACCAAGTTGGGACACGCCGGCACGCTCGATCCGCTGGCCGGCGGAGTGCTCGTGGTGTGTATCGGCAAGGCGACGCGACTCATTCCGTTTGTGCAGCGCATGCCCAAGGAATACCGCGCGGCGATCCGGCTCGGCCAGCGCAGCGACACGCACGATCTGGAAGGGGCGATCGAGACAGTCGAAGTGAGCCAGCCGCCGGACGCGGCCCAGTTCGATCAGTGCTTGAGCGGGTTTCGCGGCGCGATCGACCAGACGCCGCCGCAACATTCGGCCGTCCACGTCGGCGGCCGCCGCGCGTATGAGTTCGCGCGCGCGGGACAAAACGTGGAACTCGCGCCGCGGCGTGTCGTCATCGACCGACTCGCCTGTGCTCGATTCGATTATCCCGAGGCTGAGCTGGAAATCCGCTGCAGCTCGGGAACCTACGTGCGTTCACTGGTGCGCGACATCGGCACGACGCTTGGATGCGGCGCAGTCATGACCTCGCTGATACGGACCGCCGTAGGCCCGTTCCGACTAGCAGACGCGATCGCGGTGGATCAGTTGCAACGGCAGAACGTAGCGGAGCGAATACTGCCGCCGCAGGCCGCCGTCCGGGATCTACCGGTCGTCACGCTGACCGACGACTTGCAGACCGACGTCTGCCACGGGCGAGCGGTCCCGGCGAGTGACCGATCGCGTGAGTTTGCGGCGGGTCAGGCGTTTGCCCTGTGCAGTGCGTTAGGCGAACTGGTCGCGGTCGCCGCGCTCGACGCGACTCGAACGGAACTGCGGCCTCGCGTCGTCTTGATGGAGCATCACGAGGTCTGAAGCCGGCCGGCGGGCGTGTGCTTCGCAAGGTCGGCGATCATTTCGCGCAGCGCCTGCTCGACGCATGCTTCCCAATCGCGCCCGGCCCCATCGGCCCGCGGGTTCGTCGAACCGCGTGGGAACAGGATGCCGCGCGAACTGTTCACGATCGCGCCCAGGCCTCGCTCGTCGAACGCCGCCGCAATGTCCGCCGCCGCCGCTCCCTGGGCGCCATAGCCGGGAATGAGCAGTACGGCGCCGGGCATGGCGCGGCGACATTCGGCGATCTGTTCGCGCGCCGTGCCGCCCACCACCGCACCCACGGCGCCGTATCCACTCGCGCCGCGCGTCGCCTCGGACCACTCACGCACCCACTCGGCGACGTGCGAGTAGACGAGCTGTCCGGTCTCGATGGTGGCGAGTTGCTGTAAATCGCTCGATCCGGGATTGCTGGTGCGCACGAGCACAAACAGCCCGCGGTCGCCTCGCCGCGCGAAGTCAAGGAATGGATCGAGACTGTCGCGGCCGAGATACGGGTTCACGGTCAGGGCGTCGGCGTCGAGCCCGCCCGCGAGGCCGGTGAGCGGCTTGGCGGTTTCGGTCGGGCGGAACGCGGCGTCGGCATACGCCTCGCACGTCGACCCGATGTCGCCTCGCTTCGCGTCGAGAATGGCGACTAGGCCAAGCCGCTGAGCCTTGCGCGTGACGGCGTGCAGCGACGCGATGCCCGGCGCTCCGTGCAACTCGAAAAAGGCGCTCTGCATTTTGACTGCCGGCGCCAACGGCGCGACGACGTCGAGCACGCGGCAACAGAACTCTTCCACCGCCCGCGCCCACAGCGCCGGCGCGGCCGATCCGGCGAGCGAGTATCGCGCGACAATGCTCGCTGGCATCAAGTCGGGTCGCGGGTCGAGGCCGACCACGGCGGTAGTTTTCTTGCGGCGAATGGCCTCGATCAGTCGATCGGCGAAGTTGTTCATGTCTGACTCGTCTCGGCGTTCTACATGGTGTACTTCTACCCGCAGCCGCACGAATCGCCAAGGACTCTACCGGACTCTCCCCCGCGCCGACCGCGATGCCGGCCCCGGCGTCATGGAAGAGAAACTCACCCGGCGATTCGAACACCATCAGGTTATTGGCCTGCCCACAGGTCTCTGCGGGTAGAGGCTGTGGCAAGAGGTTCTGGCGGGTGGTGGGCGTCAGCCCGCGCAGAAGGATTGGAACATTGCGGAATACGCCAGCCGGCTCACGCCGACCGCTCGCCAGGATTCCTTGCCACAACCCGGGTGGCGTCTACAGAGCCTCCGTTGACAGTCCACCGTGGCGGAACCCACAATACCGTGCACGTCCGGTCGCCCGACATGCGGCCGGACTATCTAGATCGGGGCGTGGCGCAGCCTGGATTAGCGCGCTTGCTTGGGGTGCAAGAGGTCGCAGGTTCAAATCCTGTCGCCCCGACTCTGAAATCTTCAGCCTGCCAGTTGACCTGGTTCAAAGCCGGGTAACAAGAGGTGATCGACTTGAGGATGTCTAAACTGTCTGTTTCCCCCAAACTGGTGGTGATAACAAACCCTCAGTTTCATGGAGGAAACAGACGTGTAACCGTCCGGCCGAATGCGTTCTTGCCAGGCATGTTAACCTGGGAGTCGAGATCCATTCTTACTCGAAGTCCAGGAGGTCAGCATGCCGAGAGCATTCGATTTGGCGTTGGAGCGCCGCTGGCGAGAGCGACTGCGGAACTTTCAGCGAAGTGTCGGTGGGAACGCATAACATTAGGGTGGACGCCAAATGCACCGCGATCGGTACGTCGTCGACGGCGAGCATTTCGATTAAAGTACTCCCTGTCGAAGTAACGAGCATCACGGTGGTCCCCGCTCCGTCTTGTGTCGGAGAAACCATCACTTTCACCGCTAGCTTCACTCCGGCAGGGCACTCGGTCGATTCCTTGTCCTGGGAGCTTGTTTACACTGAGGGGACTACTCTGGTGTCCAGTAATCCAGGCGGTGGTGGAAGCACATCGAATACAGAAATCACCGTTGAAGCAACGGGCGCTGGTAATCCGGTATCGTTCACACCGCTGTCGAGTCTGTGCGGCCGGCCAAGGCGCGCGACTCGCGGTCGGCCGTCACCGAGTAGGTCCGCTCGATGAACGGGATCAGGTCGGTGAGCAGCTCCTGCTCGAACAGGGCGAACGCCGGCGACTGCTTGGGGATCGGGTCGCGCGGGGTCAAATCCTTCGACGCCCGGCCGGCGCCGCCTTCTTGTCGGCGTCAGGTTGTCGAGAATCACGTGGGCGGCCCCGCCTCGCGTCCACTCGGTCTCGTCGCCGCCGATTCCGTGAAGCAGGTACAGGACCGGGTATTTCTGGTCTTTCGAGTATCGCGGCGGCGTGTAGACCTGCGCCTTGCGCTTCGCCCCGACCGTCGTCGAGTCGTACTCGACCGTCTCCAGCTTGCCGCGGTCAATGCCGTCGCGGCGGGTGTCGAAGCCCTTGGGCGGTGCGGGGAATTTTTCTTGGTCCGCCTGATCGTCCGTCTTCCCATCGCGCGGCTGCGCCTGGGCAGTCACCATCAGGGCACCGAGCGCCGTCAGGGTCAGCAGCATGCATCGAAACATCGCCCACCTCGCTCGAACAAAGTCACACGAGACGCATCCGACTTTCCGGCCGGCTAGCGGTTGGATTAGCTCGCAGCATTTTGCCCGGTCGTTGACGTCGGTTTTCCCAGCATGGCCCCCAGAATGAAGCACACGGGAAGGAGCACAAGATTCTCGACCCAGAACCAAATGGGATACGGCAGCATCAGCATGTTCGCAACGGCGCCCGCGAGTAGAAGCGAGCCAATCGCGATGCCGTGTGCGGGATGCCGTCCTGTTCCAAGTCGTGTCGCCAGCCAGGAACTCACGAACGCCGCAAGACTCCATCCCAGACCGCCCAGCAGCAATGCATACGCGGGATATCGTGCAACGTGGGCCTTCATTTCTTCGTTGCTAGTGGCATCGAACCCGGGAGGAACCGGATGGAGGACCGAACTGAGGACTTCATTCCCGACCACGACGACCATTGCCGCAATGAGGCCGACAAGGACGGCGACCACGCTGCGCACGATTGAACCGATCATTCTTCCTCTCCAATCGAGCAAGACCTAACCCTGTCAATGCGGTCTACGATACGGTAACCGGGGCCGCTACCGTCGGGCACGTTCCGCACGATGGGTGCTTCGAGGCGACATATTTAGCCGGTTTCACGACGCACTTCAAACGCTCTTTGGTCTCTTCTGAGCGCGGACGGGTCGAGCGGTCGCACGCGCTCGGCGCGGGTCTCGTGACCGCGCCGCCGAAGTGTTCAGTGCTACGGCTGCGCGAATGAGCGCCTGGAGCGCCTGTTCATCAATCTTGTCCCCCTCGTGAAAATCGATGGCACGCCGGGTGTTGCCTTCGAGGCTGGAGTTGAAGAGGCGAGACGGGTCCGCAAGCGAGGCGCCTTTGGCGAAGGTTAACTTCACGACATTCTTGTACGTCTCACCGGTGCAGATGATGCCGGCGTGCGACCACACAGGGACCCCTTGCATCGAGTTCGACGGCTTTCTCCATTTGACCTCCTCGACCACTTCGGCGTCGGCCTGGTGGATGATCATTCGGATCCGAGCAAGCGTCTCGCCCCGCCAATCAGTCAGTCCGGTGATTCTCGCATCGATCAATTGAGAAGGCTCCTATTCCGTGCTTCAAGCGACCTTCGCCTTCTTCATGTTAGTGTCGCCCGCAACGTCAATCGAGTAACGCTAAATGGCTTTGCGTGATTCTGGGAGTCCGCAGGGACAGTAGCCCGACGCGCCAGCGAGGGACCGGGCCTGATTTCTTGTGATTTCGCCATGTGCTCCCTCGCTGGCGCGTCGGGCTACTGTCCCTGCGGACTCCCAGAATCACGCAAAGCCATTTAGC